>VFSW01010886.1_pt1 | contig 12846 bp, 15 predicted proteins | sample 5358111 | NCBI WGS metagenome assembly VFSW01 (sample SAMN11554181, study PRJNA540505) | mine drainage metagenome | isolation source: sediment from site ElyBrook_90M | place: USA: Ely Copper Mine, Vershire, VT | collected 2017 | reverse complement strand
TCGGACAGCTTCGCGCACGCGAAGCCGTTTCAGGTCTCTGAAAATATCTCAGCGCTCTTCAAAAAGCGAACCGCGGGAACGGATCGACTCCATCCCCGCGGTTCACAAAATTCAGCCGACCGATTACTTCGTGCCGAGAACCGAGTCCTTCAACGCCTTGGCGGCGGTGAAGCGAAGCCGGGTGCGCGCCGGAATCTTGATCTCCTGGCCAGTCGCCGGATTGCGGCCCATCCGCGCCTTGGTCTTGCGCTTGCGGAAGATCCCGAGGCCGGCCAGCCGCAGCGATCCTTCCTTCTTGAGCTCGCGGACGACCAGCGCGTTGAGTTCCTCGAGCACGGTCTTCCCCTGCTTCTTGGTGAGTCCGAGCTTTTCAGCCATGTAGGCTGCTACCTGCGATTGCGTCATCATCCTCCTCCTTGCGTTGCGGGTTGCGGGCTTTCAGTGAGGGTGAACGAGTGGCGCGGGAATTTCAAGTGCGGGCGGCCTCAAAATCGCGATTTTTTCTAGGGTTCGTGATGGTTTTTGCACAGGCTCGTCGCCTTTCCATTGAGCCCCAAGGGGTTTGCGCCGATGGAATCGCGCGGCCCGCACGATCACCCCGTCAGTAGCGGACTTCGACGAGGTACAATCCTGTCGGCGGCGCGTTGGCGGGCGCCGCTCCACGATCGCGTCCGGCGAGAATCGTGGCGATTTGATCAGGCGTCAGCTTGCCGCGCCCCACATCGATCATCGCCGCGACCATCGCGCGCACCATGTGGCGCAGGAAACTGTTGGCCTCGACGCGGTACACAAGTACGTCACCCGCTCGCGTCCACTCGCTCGAAATCCCGCGGCGAATCGTCGTCCTCCCTTCGGTGCCTAGCGAGCGGAACGCGGCGAAATCGTGATCGCCGACAAAGATTTGCGCGGCGCAGTTCATCGCCGCGAGATCGAGCTGGTCGCGGACGAGCCAGCTGTAGCGATAGTCGAAGGCGGACGCGACCTGGCGATTCAACACGCGATACTCGTACACGCGCGAGCGCGCCGCGCGGCGCGGATCGAAGTCGTCGGGCGCGACTGCGATGTCGAGCACCACGATGTCGGCCGGGAGGATCGAGTTGAGCGCGCGCTGCAATTCGGCGGCGTCGAACGGGCGCGGAATCGAAATCGAGGCGACCTGCCCGCGCGCATGCACGCCGGCGTCGGTGCGGCCCGAACCGAACACGCGCACCGGCGTCGCGAAAATCCGCTCGAGCGCGGCTTCAATCCTTCCTTGTATCGAATCGTGGCGCGGCTGAAGCTGCCATCCGGAATAGTTGCCGCCGTCGTACTCGATCGTGAGCTTGAGGACCATCGCCCGGATCAGGCCAGGGCCGGCGAGCTGAGCGCCAGCATCTCGGCGATCCAGAGCGCTCCCAGAGCCGCCAGGCGCGTGTTGTCGAATACGCACCACAGCGACACCGAGTCGGCGCGCGTCTCGACGCTGACGACGATAGCCTCCTGGCCGACGGCGTCGATCACGCCGAGCGGGTCGCCTTCCTCGGCGATCAGGATGCCGGGCGCGACGCGCAGTTGATCAACCGGATCTTCGCCGTCGCCCGTGCGATCGCGCGGGCGCTGGATATCGACGGTCAACGCCGAACCGTGAAGGACGGGAATTGCCGCGGCCTGCACCGAAAGCGTCGGCGCTTTGCCGAGCAGCATCGCGACTTGCGCGGCGATTGCGCCCGCGACTGAACGTTCATGCTCGCGCATGAAGGCGTTGAACCCGCGCTGGACTTCGGCGTCCTCGAGCTCGAGGCGCGCGCTCAAAAGATCGGTGGTCTGATCAACCGTGGCTGTCAGCATTTCCATGCCGCCGGCGCTGGCGCCGAGCATCGCGGTCGCGGCGACGAATCCAGCGCGCGTGCCGAGCGCTTTGAGGCAGGTGGCGAGTACGTGCGCGGCGGGATGAGGAATCGCGAAGACCTTCGACTTGCTCAATTGCGCGAACGACTCGCGCGATGTGAGTCCCGGCGCGACCATCGGCACGTCGGTGGGCGGGCGGTTCGCCGCGCTCAGGTCGATCAGAATCGGACCGGGCTGTGCGGCAATGATTTCGGCCGCGCGCGGCGCCGGAAGCGCAAGGAACGCGATGTCGAAGTCGCGAAGATCAGCCGGATTCCCGAGCGCATCGACCAGCCGCTCCTCGCCGCCGGCGTCAACGGTCTGCATCGCGCCCGATTCGGTGGTGAAGAGTTTCAGCTCGCTGAGCTGGAAGCCGCGCGCGGCGATCAGTTCGATTAGCTGGTTGCCGACCGCGCCGGTGGCGCCGACAACCGCCACTCTCGGCTCGCGGGTAATACTCATTCGTTCTCGCTTTCGGAACTCTCGAGCTTTTCGCGCACCAGCCGGCCCATCGCCTTGCATCCGATGATCTGGGTGCCGGTGCCGCCGTGGAGGTCGCGAGTGCGATAGCCGTCGCGCACGACGGAATCGACCGCCTGCGAAATCAGCTCGGCTTCCGATCGCATCCCGAGCGAATGTTCGAGCAGCATCGCGGCCGACAGGATTGCGGCGAGCGGATTGGCCTCGTCGCGGCCGGCGATGTCAGGTGCGCTGCCGTGAATCGGCTCGTACAGGCCGACCCGGAAGCCGGCGCTGTTGAGCTCCTCGCCGAGCGACGCCGACGGCAACAGGCCCATCGAGCCCGCGAGCACCGAGGCTTCGTCGGTCAGGATGTCGCCGAACATGTTCTCGGTGACGATCACGTCGAAGTCCTTGGGGCGGCGTATCAGATGCATCGCCATCGAATCGACCAGCTGATTCTCGAACGCGACGTCCTTGTACTGCGCGCTCAACTCAGTTGCGATCTCGCGCCATAAGCGAGACGTCGAGATGACGTTGGCCTTATCAACCGAGGTCAGTTTCTTGCGGCGATCGCGCGCCAGCTCGAAGCCAAACTTGAGCACGCGCACAATCTCGGCTTAGGTGTAGAATCAGGTATGTACCGTCTCGCTTACTTCTTTCGCCGTGCTCTTTTCGCTCGTCTTTCCGTAGTAGATGCCGCCGGTCAGCTCGCGAATGACAACCATATCGACGCCCGCGACTAGTTCGGGCTTGAGCGGCGACGCGGCGATCAGCTCCTTCACCGTTTTGACCGGACGCACGTTGGCGAACAGTCCCAGCGCCTTGCGCAGTGCAAGCAATCCCTGCTCGGGACGCTGCTCGGCGTTGGGCTTGTCCCATTTCGGTCCGCCGACGGCGCCGAGCAGAATCGCGTCGCTGTCCTGCGCGTGCTTGAGCACTTCGTCCGGCAGCGGTGTGCCCGCGGTGTCGAGCGCGTGGCCGCCAATCAGGCCCTCTTTGAACTCGAGATCGACGGCCGATCGGCGCGCGATTATCTTGAGCACCTGCAGGGCTTCGCCGACGACCTCGGGGCCGATGCCGTCACCTTTCAAAACTAGAATTTTATAGGCCATGCGAAAGCGTTGAACGCCGGGACGTGAATGATCGGGAGAGCCGTCGGACAGTCTCGACCCGTCAGTGTATAGCCTCGAAACTCAGGATAGCCGGTTGGCGCGACGGCGCTGTAGCAAACCTCGCCACAATGGCGGGAGCCGCGGAAAGCCGCACATCGCGCGGGATGAAGAGCGAATTCAAGTTCAAATTCAAGCCCTCAAAGCACTAGCCCAAGAATCATGTTGCGGCAAGCCCCAACCCCGCGGCTCAGCGAACGTCGCTGGTCGGCTTGAGCGGCGCATGCTTGCGCGCCTTGAGCCGGTTGAGCGCGTTGACCAGCGCCCGCGCGCTGGCCATGACGATATCGCTATGCGCACCCTGGCCGGCGACGGTCACGCCGTTTTCGCGAATCATGCAGCTGACTTCGCCGAGCGCGTCGGTGCCGCCGGTGATCGCTTTGACCGCGTAACGCTCGAGCGCGGGATTAATTTCCGCGATTTTGTAGATCGCCTTGTAGCACGCATCCACCATTCCGTCGCCTTCGCCCTCAGCCGTGTGCTCTTTTCCATCAACGCGCAGAGTGACTTCCGCGTGCGGCGTGCTTTTGCTCGACGACGCGCACTTCAGATCAACCAGCTCGAAGTGATCGACGGTGCGGCGCGCGCTTTCGGTGACGAGCGCCAGGATGTCGTCGTCGTACACAATTTTCTTCTTGTCGCAGAGCGCCTTGAACTCGGCGAAAGCCTTGTTGACGTCGACGTCGTCGATATCGACGCCGAGTTCCTTGAGCCGGTTGGTGAACGCGTGGCGCCCCGAATGCTTGCCCAGCACCAGCTTGTTCGACGGGATGCCGATGTCCTCGGGCTTCATGATCTCGTAGGTGAGCTTGTACTTCAGCACGCCGTCCTGATGGATTCCGGCTTCGTGCGCGAACGCGTTGTCGCCGACGATCGGCTTGTTGGCCGGCACCGACTGTCCGATTACTTGCGACAGCAGCCGCGAGGCCGGATAGATCTGCTGCGTTCTCACGCGCGACTGCACGCCCATCAGGTCGCGGCGCGTCTTCATCGCCATCACGACTTCTTCCATCGAGCAGTTGCCTGCGCGCTCGCCGATGCCGTTGATCGTGCATTCGATCTGACGCGCGCCGTTGCGCACCGCCGCCAGCGAATTCGCTACCGCCAGCCCGAGATCGTTATGACAGTGCGCGCTCCAGATGACTTTGTCGGCGCCGGGAACCTTCTCGCGCATGTACGCGAACATCCGGCCGAATTCCTCGGGGATAGCGTGGCCGGTGGTGTCGGGCAGATTGATCACGGTGGCGCCGGCGCGAATCACCTCGCTGCAAACATCGACCATGTAATCCCAGTCGGAGCGCGACGCGTCTTCGCACGAGAACTCGATGTAGTCGAGATGCTTCTTGGCGCGCGTGACGGCCCACGTCGCCGCGTCGAGCACGTCCTCGCGATTCATGTTGAGCTTGTACTTGAGATGAATCTCGGAGGTCGCGATGAAAATATGAATCCCCGGATGCGCGGCCTTGTCCACTGCGCGCAGCGCCGCATCGACGTCCGGCTCGCCCGTGCGCGACAGGCTCAGCACCACAGGCTCTGTGACCGCCTGCGCGACGCGAGTTATCGATTCGAAATCGCCGGGCGAAGAAACCGCGAAGCCAGCCTCGATGATATCGACATTGAGCCGTTCGAGTTGCCGCGCGAGCGCGATCTTCTCCTCGACATTCATCGTGCAGCCGGGCGACTGCTCGCCGTCGCGCAGCGTGGTGTCAAAGATCCGGACGTAATCGTTGTCGTCGTGCGCAGCCGTGTTCGCGTGTGCCATCGTCAATCCTCCCGCATCATCGCCGCGGGATCAGCGTGCCAATCGTCCACCGGGAAACACTGAAAAGAAAAAGAAAACGCCCCGGGCGGCTTCGATCGGCCCACTGCCCGGGGCGTGTGTCTCAGTTTAATCAGGCCTTTAAACCTGTCCGGACGCGCGCCTGGCGTGGGCCCTTGTAAGGGCCAGGCTAAGCAGCAGCTCCGGTAGCAGGTTGCAATACATCGTGTACGGATTCTAAGCGTCGATGGAGAGGTCAGTCAAGCGGCCTCAGTGTTGGACTGGTGGATAGTCGCGGAGACTGCGAGTGACGCGGGCGGGGTCGGATTCACGCGCTTTGCCGTTGGCGTCATGCGACTTGTCAGCGGCCGCGACTGGGCGCAGCACTGAGACTTTGGCGCTCAGGCGTTCGCCGCGGAGCATCAGGCATGGACCCGAGAGGACGTAGGCGGTCGAGAGGATGAAGGCGGTCAGTTGCGGCATCGCGAACAGCATCGCAGCGGCGACCATCATGATGATCACGAGTTCGACCTGCGCGCGCTTCTCGAGCTTGATGGTTTTGAAGCTCGGATAGGGGACGCGCGAGATCATCAGGCCGCCGAGCGCGAGCGTGATCGGCGCCATCAACGTGCACAGCGTCCGCGGCGAATCGAATTCGAAGTAGCTGTAAGCCAGTGAGAGCGCGGCGATCATGATCGCGGCGCCGGGAATCGGCAGGCCGACAAAACGGCTCTTGTCGGCAGTTGCGGTCTGAACGTTGAAGCGCGCGAGGCGAAGCGCACCGCAAAGAACGTACAATCCGCCGATCGCGATTCCGATGGAACCGATGGGCCGTAGAGCCCACGAGAAGGCGAGCATCGCGGGCGCGACGCCGAACGCGATCACGTCGGAGAGGCTGTCGAACTCGACGCCGAACTGGCTCGAGGTGCGCGAGGCGCGCGCGACGCGGCCGTCGAGGCCGTCGCAGAAGAAAGCGATCACGATCATCACGGCGGCGACCTCGAAGTGTCCGGTCACTGCCGAAACCATCGAGTAGAAGCCCGACAGCAGGCCGATCGAAGTGATCGTCGCGGGCAGCAGAAACACTCCGCGACGCAGCGGACCGTCAACCCTGACCTCCGGCTCTCCTGCCTGATCCGAGTAGAGCGTCATCCGCAGGCGCGCATCGCGCGAGCGGCGGGAGTTGCGGCTCATTGCTCGATTGCTCCGATGATGGATTCTCCGGCGCGCACGCGTTGTCCGAGCGACACCGTGACGCGGTATTCCGGCGGAAAAAAGTGATCGACGCGGCTTCCAAACATAATCAGGCCGATCCGCTGACCTGCCTGTATTCTATCACGCGCGCGAAGCCGGCAAACAATCCGCCGGGCGAGGTAGCCGGCCACCTGCATCATGCCGAAGGTGCGGCCGGCCGCGTCAGTCATCGCGATCAAATTCCGTTCGTTGCGCTTACTGGCGTCGTCGCGAAACGCGGCGCGAAACTCGCCGGCCGTATGCTCGACCATCGTGACTTCGCCGGCGACCGGCGCGCGATTTACGTGGACGTTGAGCGGTGACATGAACACTGACACGCGACGGCACGGCTTGCCCGTCGAGCCGGGAAAAGAAACGTCGGCGATGTCGGTGACTTTGCCGTCGGCGCCGGAGATGACGACATTTTCAGTGCGCTCCGGGAAGCGTTCGGGATCGCGAAAGAAAAGTGCAATCGGAATCGCGAGGATTACTATGATCGCGCCGATCGAGTTGAGGCCAAGCGCAATCAGGATGATTCCGAATGCGGCCAATCCTAGCGACATCGCGACGCCTTCGGTCGCAATTCCGATTGCACTCGCGATACCCGCAAGGACCGCGCCCGGTGCCGGGCGCCCGCTGTCGGTTTCGCCCGCCACGCGCGTCTAGTTCTTCGACTTATCGACCAGCCGATCGCTCGCGAGCCAAGGCATGAACGCGCGCAGCTTGCGCCCGACCTCTTCGACCGGGTGCTGCGCCGCTTCCTTGCGCAGTTCGCGGAAACGCGGCAGCCCGGCCTTGTAGTCGCCGATCCATTCGTTGGCGAACTTGCCCGACTGAATGTCCGCGAGGAGCTGCTTCATCGCCGCGCGCGAATCCGGGCCTATCACCTTGGTCCCGCGCGTCATGGCGCCGTACTCGGCGGTGTTGCTGATCGAGTAGCGCATGTTCGAGATACCGCCCTCGTAGATCAGATCGACGATCAGCTTAACTTCGTGCAGCGTCTCGAAGTACGCCATCTCGGGCGCGTAGCCGGCTTCGACCAGGGTCTCGTAGCCGGCGCGAATCAGCTCGGTGAGTCCGCCGCAAAGCACCGATTGCTCGCCGAACAAATCGGTTTCGGTCTCCTCTCTAAATGAGGTCTCGATGATCGCCGCGCGTCCGCCGCCGATTGCGCTGCCGTACGCGAGTCCGACCTTGGCGGTGTCACCCGACGGATCCTGCTCGACCGCGAGCAGGCACGGCACGCCGCGGCCCTTGGTGTACTCGGAGCGCACGAGATGGCCGGGGCCCTTCGGCGCGATCATGAAGACGTTGACGTCCTTGGGCGGCTTGATGAATTTGAAGTGGATATTGAAGCCGTGGCCGAAGGCCAGGTACTTGCCCTTGGTGAGATGCGGCGCGATTTCGGCCTCGTAAATCTCGGCGCCCATCTCATCCGGCACCAGCATCATAATAACGTCGGCGCGCTTTGCGGCTGCGGCGGTGTCGAACACGGGCAGGCCCTGCTTGGCGGCCTTTTCGCGCGACGGCGACTTCGCGCCGAGGCCGACGCATACGTCCATCCCGCTGTCGCGCAAGTTGAGCGCATGCGCATGGCCCTGGCTTCCAAAGCCAATGACCGCGATCTTTTTGCCCTTGAGCGCGGACAGGTCCGCGTCGCGGTCGTAGTAAACCTTCATTTGAATGTTCTCCCGAGTTTTCCCGCTGTGAGACTTATTCAGCTTCGCGCGAGCGCCGGCTCTGATGATTGTCGTGGTTGAGCTGGACCGATCGCGCCATCGCGACTTTGCCCGAGCGCACCACTTCCTTGATTCCAAGCGGCCGCACGATCGCGATGAACTTCTTGATTTTTTCAGAGTCGCCGGTCAGCTCGATAGTGATTGCGCGCGGGCCGATATCGATCACGTGGCCGCGAAACGCCGTGACGATCGAGTCGAGCTCCGAACGCGTGCGTTCGTCCACCGAGACCTTGACGATCACCATCTCGCGATCGATCGTCTCGACGTCCTTGAAGTCGGTAATCTTGATCACCGACACCAGCTTGTTGAGCTGCTTGTTGATTTGCTCGACGATCTGATCGTCGCCGGTGGTGACCAGCACGATGCGCGAGACCGTGGGATCGAGTGGATCCTCGTTGACGGTCAGGGACTCGATGTTGAAGCCGCGGCCCGAAAACAGTCCGGCCACGCGTGCGAGCACGCCGAATTCGTTTTCAACCAGAACCGATATCGTATGACTTGTCATGCGGTGGAGTGCGCGCGCTCATGGCCGGACCCTTGGCGTCAGCGAGCCTCTTGCTGATAGCGGCCGAGAATCGCCATCATGCGGTCTTTCGAGGCGAGCTTAAGCTTCTGGATGCGTTTTTCTTCGAGTTCCTCTTCGTTGGTCAGATAATGTTTATTTCTAAAGACTTCGAGTTTTTGTTTGAGCGCTTGATGCTCCGTGTAGAGGGCCCGCAGGTCCTCGTCGTGGGTCAGATGCTGCCGAATGAGTTCTTCTTCTCGATGCTCCATACGCCCTCCGTACCTGTGCCTGCCGGATTTTTCGATGTGGGCCTGAACGTAGCCTCCGGCGTCCTGATGTAGAGCGGCTCAATTGAAGCCGCTCGATCCGTTTCACCACGGGCAAACTGCGCCCCGCCCAGCGCCGCGACGCAGACTCCGCGCAAATCGAGCATCCCTGTATCGAAAACCGCCACCCAATGCCCTCGCGATTTCACAAGGGCCGCCGCATCCTTCGCTCTTTGGTCACCGACAAAGATTACGTCCTCGGTGATGCGCGATGCCAGGTGTTCCAGCGCGATTACCAATTCCTCTGACAGTTTTTCTAGCCCATCGGCCACGACCCGGTAAAGGGCCGCGTAAACTTCGCCTTTGCGGGCATCCACAACCACGCAGAGCAGCCGTCCTCCGTCGATATTGTGGCGCTCGAGCGCGGCTAATGCCATCGCGTCGAAACCTGGGATCCCGACGAGCGCGCATCCCGACGCCATCGCGATTCCCTTCGCGTAGCTGAGCCCGATGCGCAGGCCGGTGAACGATCCGGGCCCGGTGCCGACCGCGATCGCGCCGACATCGTGAATCGACAGTCCCGCCGCGCCAAGAAGCTCGTCGAGCGCGCCCGGCAATGCGGCGCCGTGCGAGGTCACCGGCCGCTCGAGCGACGCGGCGACTTTGCCGTCTGCGATCAACGCGAGGCTGGCGGTTGATGTGGAGGTATCGAGTCCCAGGACCGGGCGCGTTCCGGCCGCTTGTTCGAGCAGCCGATTAACCCTGCACAATACGCGAGATGTCATTGAAGATCACAAACGCCATCAGCGCCACGAGCAAAAATAGTCCGACCTGGAGCATCGCTTCGCGGTAGCGAAGTTCGAGCGGCTTGCCCTTGATGCCCTCGAAGACGAAGAACAGCAGATGCCCGCCGTCGAGCAGGGGCACCGGCAACAGATTTATGATGCCGAGCTCGAGACTCAGCATCACGGTGAACATAGCGAGGTTGGCGAACCCGCGATGCGCTTCCTGGCCGGCCATCTGGGCTATCATGATCGGACCGCCGAGCGCCTCACGCACGGGCGTGCTGCCGGTGAAGATGCTCGCGATCCCGACCACCATCTGCACCGTCATCTCGACCGAAGTTTCGCCCGCCTGTTCGACCGCGCCGAGCGGACCGAACCGCTTCATAACTTCGTCGCCGCTCGGCTGCACGCCGATTACCCAGGTGGTGGCGTCGGTGCCGTAGATGGTTTTCTGATCGAGCCGGGTCGGCTTGATCACGATCGTGCTGTGCGTGGATTTGCCGTTCTGCTGACGGTCGATATCGAGCTTGACCGCGGAGCCGTCGCCCGCCTTTACGGTCTTGGAGAAATCGGCCCAGGTTTCCATCGGCTGGCCGTTAACCGAGAGGATGCGGTCGCCGGTGAGGAGTCCGGCCTTCGCCGCCGGAAGATCTTTCGTAGTCTTGCCGACGACCGGCAACAGCGTTGGCACGCCGTACATGAAAACGAAGGTGAGCAGCAGCGGCGCGAAAATAATGTTGGATATCGGTCCCGCGAGCACGATCAGCACGCGCTTGCCGAGCGACTGGGTCGGGAACGCACGGCTGCAGTACGCGTCGACCAGCACGGCCGGAGGATTCTCCGCCAGCGCTTTGATCGCATCGTCAACTTTGGGCTGACTGCGCAGTTCACTTAGAAGCAGCGCCTCGTCGGGTTTCAGCTCGCGGCCGAGAACTGTTTGCGCAACGCCGGTGCCGGCAGCGCTCAAACGCTCGGCCAGCGTGCGGATATGGTCGTCGAAGCCGGAGCCGGCCAGGCCCGCGCCATGCTCGCGCGCGGCACCGATTAGGTCGAGGCCGATTTCGTGAAGATACAATTTGATTTCGTCGGGCGTTGGTTTCTCGCCGACTTCATCGCCCAGCATTCGGACGTAGCCGCCGAATGGCGTGGCGCCGAGCGAGTACTCGGTTTCGCCGCGGCGGAAGCCGAGAATCTTTGGCGGATAGCCGACCGAGAATCGCAGCACGCGAACCCCGACTTTCTTCGCCATCGCAAAATGTCCCGCCTCGTGCACGACCACCAGGACGGCGAAAACCAGTGCTGCGTATAGTATGGATTCAAGCATTTAGTTTTGCCCGCGCGGTCCCGCTGCGGAAAAGATCCCCAGCGCGAAAATGCGGCTCCCAAAGCCGCATCATCGGAACCAATAGTAGGCGAAAAAGAGCGCGAAGACCAGTGAACATGTGCGGTCGAGCAAGCCGCCGTGACCCGGAAAGATCCAGCCGGAGTCCTTGACTCCCGCCGCGCGCTTCAATGCCGACCCGGCCAGATCGCCAAGCTGCGCAAGTATGGAAATCATAGCTGCAAATAGCAGAATTTTGCCCATGTCGAACGTCCCGCCGATCAGCTTAAACAGCGGCCAGGCGGCCACTACCGTCGCGATCAGGCCGCCGACCGCGCCCTCGACGGTTTTGTGCGGACTCAGGCTCGGCGCCAGCTTGGTGCGGCCGAGGTAGCGGCCGGTGAAGTACGCACCACTGTCGCTTGCTACTGCTAGTAGGATTACCAGCAAGAGCAGGCGGATGCCGCCGGGGCTGTTGCGCAGCAGCGCGAAGAACGGGAACAGCACGCCGACGTACGCCGCGCCCATGAAGACCAGTCGCGGGCCTCTGAGTCCTTCGCCGCCGCCATTGAGTTCGACTCTCAGCGCCAGCCCGAGCATCATGAGGATCACGAGCGTCGGCACCATCCATCCGACCCCCCCGGCGTCGCCGCCGTAGAGCAGTCCGAATAACGGCACGCCGCCGACCACGGCGAACAGCGGCAGCGCGACCCAATGCAGCGCACCGGTCATGGCGGCGACTTCGTAGAGTCCCCAGATGCCGGCGATCGCGTTGACGATGGTGAAGAGCCAGGCCGGCGCGAAGAGAACCAGCGCTCCAACCGCGGGCAGCAGGACCGCCGCCGTCAGAATCCTAGTTTTGAGCACGCAGGCGGGTGTCGGAGCCGTTGGTGACGGCGCCGAAGCGGCGCTCGCGAAGCTGGAAGGCGGCAATCGCGCTCAGGAACTCGCGCTCGCGGAAATCGGGCCACAGCGTGTCGGTGAAATAAAGTTCGGTGTAGGCGAGCTGAAACAGAAAAAAATTCGAGACGCGCAATTCACCCGAAGTCCGAATCAGCAGGTCGGGATCGGGCAGTCCGGTGGTGGTGAGTTCGCGCGCGACGAGCTGCTCGTCGATTTGCTCGGGCGTGAGCGCGCCGTCGGCGACCGCGCGCGCGATCGATCGCGCCGCATTGACGATGTCTTGGCGCCCGCCGTACGACAGCGCCAGCGCCACCGTCATCCCGCGATTGTCGCGCGTCGCCGCGACGGTCTCCGCCAGCGCCTCGCGCACCCGCGGCGGCAGCCGCTCGGTGTCTCCCAGAGCCAACACGCGGATGTCGCGTTTCATCAGGCGCTTGGTCTCGGTGATCAGGTAGCGATGGAACAGGCCCATCAGGAAGCTGACTTCGGTGGTCGGCCGGCCCCAGTTCTCGCTCGAAAATGCGTACAGCGTGAGGTACGGGATGCCGAGTTCGCGCGCCGCATCGACCACCGCGCGCACCGAATCCTTGCCGCGGCGATGGCCCTCGTGACGCGACAGCCCGCGCCGGCTCGCCCAGCGGCCGTTGCCGTCCATCACGATTGCCACGTGACGCGGCATCCGCGACGGATCCAAAGACAGGTTCGGGAAATCGTTTAGAGGTAGTGAGATGGCCACTTGAGGTTCAGTCTTCACCTAAGGTCGCGCGCCGTTTTAAGCATGCTGACGGGCGAGCTCAGACCTCCATGATTTCCGCTTCTTTGGCGGTCAGCACTTTGT
>VFSW01010885.1_pt1 | contig 12846 bp, 11 predicted proteins | sample 5358111 | NCBI WGS metagenome assembly VFSW01 (sample SAMN11554181, study PRJNA540505) | mine drainage metagenome | isolation source: sediment from site ElyBrook_90M | place: USA: Ely Copper Mine, Vershire, VT | collected 2017 | reverse complement strand
GGGGGGGGGGGGCGGGGGCGGCCGTGCCGGGGCTGGGGGGGGGGGGGGGGGGGCGCCGGCGGGCCATGCGCGCTACTGTGGCAGATCCGGGAGCGGCCGACAACGGCGGGTGCGCGCGGTCAATCCGGCTCATGTCGAACGGTGCTCGATGCCGGTTGTATTGCGGTGGTGAAATTGATTAACCTGCAGCGCGAGACGGACCCCGATCATCGGGGGCGGGCGATCCCGGAGACCTGATCGGTACGCGATGCTGGACATGAGAATCAATGGCGCGCGGCTGCGCGCGACGCTCGACGAGATGGCCGCGATCGGTTCGACGCCGGCGGGCGGTTGCAATCGGCAGGCGCTCACCGACGAAGACCGGCGCGGGCGCGACCGGTTCGTCGAATGGGCGCGGGATGCCCAGTGCCTGACCCGGGTCGACGAGGTCGGCAACATCTATGCGCGGTGGCCGGGTCGGCGCAACGCGGCGGCGCCGGTCCTGATCGGCAGCCACCTCGACACCCAGATCACCGGCGGTCGATTCGACGGCGTCTACGGCGTGCTTGCGGGCTTGGAGGTGCTGCGGACGCTCGGCGACCGCGGCCTGGTTCCAGAGCGGCCGATCGAACTGGTGAGTTGGACCAACGAGGAGGGGTGTCGCTTCGCGCCCGCGATGCTCGGATCGGGGGTCGTCGCCGGGGTGTTCGACATCGCTTATGCCTACGGCCGGACCGATCGCGACGGCCGTTCGTTCGGCGAGGAACTGGCGCGGATCGGTTACCGCGGGAGCGCGCCGGTTCGCCCGATCGAATACGCCGCGGCGTTCGAGGCGCACATCGAACAAGGTCCGATCCTGGAAGCGTCCGGCTCGACGCTCGCCGGCGTCACCGGGCGCCAGGGCGCGTACTGGCGCGACGGGGGGCTGCCCGGACAGCCCGGCCAGGCGGGCCCGACGCCGATGGAATCGCGCCGTGACCCGTGGCGCGCCGCCGCCCCGATCATGGAAGGCGCCTACGCGCTGGCGGCGGCACTGGCGCCCTGGGGCCGGGCGACGATCGGTGACGTGAAGATCCAGCCGGGATCGCGCAACACGGTGCCGGATCGACTCGTGCTCTCATTCGACCTGCGTCACCCGGAGCCCGCGTCGCTGGATGCGATGGTCGCGAAGTTTCGCGCGCTCGTGGCCTCGAATGCGGCGCGAGCGCGGGTCGAGGCGGCGATCGACACCGTCTGGTACATGCCGCCGACGCGATTCGACCCGGGACTGGTCGACCTGGTCGAGCGCAGCGCGGCGGGGCTCGGATTCCGGCACGAGCGGATCGTGAGCGGCGCGGGACATGATTCGCTGTACGTCGCGCGGTTCGCGCCGACCGCGATGATATTCGTGCCCTGCCGTGATGGACTCAGCCACAACGAGGCGGAGTACGCCAGGCCCGAAGATCTCGACGCCGGGGCCGACGTGCTGTTGCGGGCCGTCTGGGCGGCGGCGCAGGCGTGAACGTCACCGGGCACGCCCTGCGAAGCGGGGCAGGTTTGCAACGGAGGTCGGCATGACACTCGGCACGCGATTGTCCGGCGGCGGCACGCCGCGGGCGAAGCAGTGGGGGATCGACAGCGAATACGGCGTCCTGCGTGACGTTCTCGTGGGGCCCATCGACCACTTCACCTGGCAGCCGGGCAACTCCGTCGCGCAGCGCGCCGAGCGAGTCGGCTTGCGCTTCGACTTCGACGTCGCGCGTCGCCAATACGGCGAGATGCTCGACGTCTACCGCCAGGCGGGCGTGCAGGTGCACATCCTGCCCGCGGAGCCGGAGCTGCCTTACCAGATCTTCGCGCGCGACAGCAGCGTGATGACGCCGTGGGGGGCCATCATCATGCAACTCGAGAAGGTGTATCGACGCGGCGAATACGCCGGTTGCCTGCGTTTCTACCTCGACAAGCAAATACCGATCTACGACCTGGTGACCGCCGGCAACGTCGAGGGCGGGGACTTCATGGTCCTCGAGCCCGGTCTGGCGGTCTGCGGGTATTCCGGCGAGCGGTCGGTCGCGCCGGCCGTGGAGCAGTTGCGCGGGTGGTTCGAGACCGAAGGGTGGGAATTCCGGCATTACGCCTTCGATCCGCACTTCCTGCATATCGACGTCCAAATGGGCATGCTGGAGGAAGGCTTGGCCGTGTGCTGCGTGGAGGCCGTCGAACCGGAATTCGTCGACTGGCTGCGCGAGCGCCGAATCCGCGTGATTCCGATTTCGTATGGCGACGCCATGCAGCTCGGGACTAACGTGGTCGCGCTGGGAAACGGACGCGTGCTGGTACCCTCCTCGAGCCGGGCGCTGGTGGCGGCGTGTCGCGCCGAAGGACTGACCGTCTACGACCCGGACGTCACGATGATCGCGAACGGCGGCGGTGCCGTGCACTGCATGTGCCAACCGCTGGCGCGTGATCCTGTCAAGGTGCGGCGCTGAACGAGCAGGGGTCTTCGCGACTCGACGTGGGAGCGTGTCATGCCGGCGCCGTCGGTTGATTCCACCGCCTGGTCGGCGACTCGGAATTCGGCGCTCCAAGCGCTCGCCCGGCGCAATCTGCCGGCGGCGGAGACCGCGATCCGGCGGCTCGCCGCGATGGCCGACGGCCAACCGGGCGCGGCCGGTCTGCGCGCGCGTGCGCACGCGGAAATCGGGGACCTCTGGGTGCTTGCCGGCGAGTATCCGGCCGCGCAGTCGCACTACGATCGGTGCCTCGTGCTCGTACCCGACGTATCGCGGCACTGGTTCAATCGCGCGACGGTGCGGCGCTTCCTGGGTGACCTGGAAGGCGCGGAGAGCGATTACGACGCGTGCTTGAGGCTCGCGCCGGACGACGCCCAGGCGTATCTGAATCGCTCCGAGCTGCGCGTCCAGACGGCCGCACGGAATCATCTGCCCGAGCTCGAGCGGGCGCTCGATGCCGCAACCGACGACTGGCGCGCCCGAGTGCCTCTGCACTATGCGCTCGCCAAGGAGTACGAGGACCTCGGCGAGTTCACGCGCGCTTGGCAGCAGGTATCCGCGGGGGCGGCTCTGCGGCGTCGCCACCTCGACTACGATGTCCGGCGCGATCTTGCCACGATGGAGGCGGTTCGGGCCGCCTTCCCGGCCGAGCCGCGCGGATCGACCGGCGTCTCGAGCCGCGAACCGATCTTCATTCTCGGAATGCCGCGCACGGGCTCGACGCTCGTCGATCGGATCCTTGGCGGTCATCCGCAGATCTTCTCCGCGGGTGAATTGCCCGACTTCGGCCTCGCGGTCGTCGCCGCGGTCACGCGTCGCCAGGGCGGTCCGGTGGCGCGCGACGTGCTGATCGCCGAGTCCGCGAGGCTCGACTTCAGCGCGCTCGGCGAGGACTATCTCGCCCGCACGCGACCGCGGACCGGCCGAACGCCGTTCTTCACCGACAAGCTACCGCTGAATTTCCTCTATTGCGGGCTCATTGCGCGGGCGTTGCCCGGAGCGCAACTGGTGCACGTCACCCGTGGGCCGCTCGCGACCTGCCTCAGCATCTACAAAGTCCTGTTCGACCGGGGCTATCCGTTCTCGTACGACCTGGACGAACTCGCCGACTACTATGCCGCGTACCGTCGGTTGATGGATCATTGGAAGCGGGTCCTGCCCGGCCGCCCGATCGAGATCGAGTACGAGTCCCTCGTCGCCCGCCCGGAGCAGGCGATACGCGACTTGTTCGCAGCCCTCGGGATCCCGTTCGATCCGCGATGTCTCGCGTTCGAGCGAAACCCCGCGCCGGTCGCCACCGCGAGCGCCGCGCAGGTGCGACGGCCGCTCTACGCGGATTCGGCGGCCGCCTGGCGCCACTACACGCGAGAACTCGCGCCGCTCGCCGCGAGGCTGCGCGCCTCGGGCGTCGACCCCGAGGCGTGACCGCGCGTCAGTGCCCGCGAAAGCGGTAGGTGATGGTCAATCCGATCGTGCGCGGACGCGACACCAAAGCCTGGTAGTACTGCCCCCACTGAACCGGGTCGGTGTACGAGTTCACGCCGAGCGTGTTCGTCAGGTTGTCCCCGTAGAGCGTTGCCTGCCAGTGCGTCTGCTCGTAGGTGACCCGAGCGCCGAGCATCGTATAGCCGGGCACGGTGGGGATCGTCGCCGACAGTGCCGGCAGGAGCGCGCTGCGGTAATAGGCGTTCACCGCGAAGCGCACCGTGCCGGGCCCGAGCGGGATGTCGCCGTACTTGAGGCCGATCGCAAGCGAGTTCTTCGGCGTACCGGGCAGCTGCGAACCGGGCGGTGGCGGCGGCACCGTGAGTCCGAGCAGTGCAATTCCCGAATAGCTGGTGAGCTTCGTCGCGTCGTAGGTGTAGTCGAGTTGTCCGGTCAGGTGATCGCTCAGCAGCGCGTAGAGTTCGGTCTCGAAGCCGCGGCTGTAGGCGTTGCCGATGTTGATCGCCCCCGGGAGCGCGAGGGGAGTGAGGAACGCCGACTGCTGTACGTTGTGCCACTCCATGTCGTAGACCGCCGCGGAGTAGCGCAGCCGATTCGCGATCGTTCCCTTGAGGCCGATCTCGTAGTTGTCCACCGTGTCCGGAGCGACCTTGTACAGCGCCGGGGGGGTCACGTAGCCGACCGCCGCCTCGTTCGGTGGCAGTGCGTTCACCGCGCCGCGCCGGAACCCTTGCGACCACGTGGCGTACGCGAGATTGGAGTCGTTGAAGTGGTACGCAACGTTGACCTTCCACAAGGCCTTTCGCCAGACGTCGCTGCGGGACTCATTGGCGATGTAAGCGGGTCCGTCGAACAGCAGCCCGGTCTGCTGCGATTGCGCCACGGTTTGGCGGAAGAGCCGCATGCCGCCGGTCAGGCTCCACGCGGTGGAGAGGTGCCAGGTGAACTCGCCGAACGCCGCGAGCTCGGTGTACTTGGTCTCGAAGTCGCCGATGTAGGCCTGGTCCTTCAGGATCGGGATGCCATCGATCACGTTGGGCGGGTTGCTGCCGGTGTACGCCGTCTCACCGATGCCGCATTGCGACGGATTGATCCCGTCGCCTGCGCCATAGACCGGCACGCAGGCGTTGAAGTATTCGAGGTACCACTGATAGAAGTCATGCTCGAGGATGGTGGTCGTCTCGCTCTTGTAGAACAGCCCCGCGACCCAGTCGTAGCGACCGCCGGTCTTCGAGGCGAGTCGCAGTTCCTCGGCCCAGGGCTTGTCATGGAAGCCTTGATGGCCGGTGACCAGCACCCGGGGGTTCATCCCGTAGAGCGCCGAGTAGAACGGGAAGTAGTCGTAGAGCGAGGTCACGTCGCCCGCGGTGGTGTTGTCGTGCTTCGCGAAGGAACTGTTCGACGTGAGCGTCGCGAATCCCATGTCGTACTCGAGGTTCAACGCGAGCAGATCCACCTTGTCGTCCGTGGTGGCGCGGGTGTAATCGGAGGAGGCGAGCGATCGCAGACCGTAATACGGCGCGTCGTACGGATACCCATCGGCGAGCGATTCCTGGAAATAATAGGACAGATCGGCACTGAACGCGTCGCCGGGTCGCCACAACGCCGACACGCGTGCGGAGCGATAGATCTCGGAGTTGGTTCCTCGTGCGACGACCGTTTGCGGCGCGCTCAGGAGATTCCCGGGTTGCGCGGCAATGGGATCGCCCGCGGCATTCAACGCGTAGAGACCGGGTTGATCGATGAAACCGGCATTCCCCGTATAGCCCGCGTCCATGCGAATCGCGAATGTCCTCGACAGCGGGACGTTGAGCATTCCGCTCACGTCCTTGTTGAGGTCGTGGGTATGGGCGGTGTCGCTCACGCCCGCCGTGGCGTTGGCGTCGAAACCGTCCAAATTCGGCGGGTTCTCGACGAAGCGGATCGTGCCGCCCAGGGATCCGGAGCCGTAGAGCGTGCCCTGCGGACCCCGCAGAATCTCGACGCGGGCGAGATCCTGCAGGCGCAGATTGAAGAATATCGGCGTATTGTCCAGATAGGTCGCGACCGGTTGCACGATCGGCGAGGATTGAACGAATTCGCCCGACGTCGAGTCGCTGTTCAGCCCCCGGATGATCAGCGAAGAGCCGTTGACGCCCCCAAAGGCCCCTTTGTCCGTCACGTTGACGCCGGCGATGAAATGACCGAGGTCGACCTTGTCGGTGATCCCCGCGTTCGCGAGCGCCGACCCGGGAATCGCGGTGATGCTGATCGGCAGGCTCTGCGCGCTCTCGGCATGCCGGGTCGCCGTGACCACGATCTCCTGCAGGCCCGTCGGCTGATCCGCGCGCGCGACCCCTCCATAGAGCGCGGTCAAGACCGCGGCGGTGATCGGTGCCGCGCAGGCTGGCAGCCTTGGGCTGCCGCGCCCGCGACGGATTGCTCGGTGGCGAGTCGAGTCGATCATGTGATGGTCCCCATCGTGGTCATTGGCTCGACGGTGCCCGGTTCAAGGCATCCACCGAAGGGCGCCGGCGAATCTTCTCGGCCCCTCATCCCTGGCGGCGCGGGTCCCTCGATGGTTAGTCGAATTAACCGGCCGCAAGCGATTTAACAACGCGTGGGGGTCGATGTCAAACCGTCGCGCGGCGCCATTTGCGCGTGCGACGGCCGTGGTCGCCGCGGCCGCCTCACTCCATCCGAATCGAGCCGCTGACGGTCACGCTCAGCGTGGTCTCGCCGGGTGCGATCGGCAGCGGGTACTCCGCACCCGCCCTCGGCGCGGCCATCATCGGGTAGACCGGACGCGGGAACGACGGCTCCTCCTGGAGGCGGCCGACGTCGATCGTGCACAGCCCATAGCGTTGCAAGCCGAACCCGCGCGTGATGCTCGCGGCCTTCGCACGGAACGATGCGATCGCGCTCGCAGTCAATGATCGCCCGACGCGCTCGTCGAGGCCGTTCGAGATCCGGGTCGAAGTCGCCTCGACGTGCAGCGTCTTGGACAGGCGTCCCGTGAGATCGCCGAGCGCCTCGAGACGCCGGGACTTCAGGATGATCTCGTCGCGTACCGTCCAACCGTCCGGGATCTGCACTTCGTTCACGAGACGGTAGTCACGTCTCGTCTGGAATCCGGTCGTCGCGGTGACGATCCCGGGCGTGGCCGCCGCCAACGCGATCGCGTCGTGCACCGTGCGCAGCACGTCCTGCGTCGCCGCGGCCACGTCCTGCCCGTGTTCGCTCGCACTGAGCGAGATCACGGCCTCGTCGGGGATCACGGGTTCGCGCGCGGTCACCGCGAGTGTCGCGGTGTTCCCCGCATCACGATCGCAGGGGTGGACATCGGGGCCGGCGAGTGCCGCGGTGCCGAGCAGCGAGCCCGCGACACCCAGAACGATCCAACGGCGGAACATGCGGTCTCTCCAGCAGCCTGAGCCGCCATTCTCGCCGTGCGGACCGCGGGTCGCAACCGGTTGCGCGCCGCGGTTGATACCATACCCCTGGAGGGTATAATCACGGCCGCCGGCTGTCTGGATCGGGCGGCGCATGGACCAGGGCTTCGAGGTATTACCGTGAATTTCTTCGCACGACTGTACTACTGGTCCCGCAAAGCCTGGAAGGCGGTCGCGTTGTATCTCGTGATCGCCGGTCCGGGCCTGGTGGTGATGGTCGCCGACAACGACGCCGGCGGGATCACGACCTACGCGGCGACGGGCGCCAAATACGGCTATCACCTGATCTGGTTCCTGCTGCTGCTGATCCCCGTTGCGTACTACGTCCAGGAAATGACCGTGCGGCTCGGGGCGGTGACCAAGCGCGGTCACGCCGAGGCGATCTTCGACGGCTTCGGCGCCTTCTGGGGATGGTTTTCGCTCCTCGATCTGATGATCGTGGACTGGCTGACCCTTGTCACCGAATTCGTCGGGATGACGGCGGCGCTCGCGATCTTCGGGATGCCGCCCTGGGCGACGGTCATCGCGGTGATCGTGCTGATGACCGTCATCGTCTTGAACGGGCGCTACTGGACGTTCGAGAAGCTCGCGCTGCTGTTCTGCGCCCTGAACCTCGTGTACATCCCCGGCGCCTTCCTCGTGCACCCGTCGATGAAGGCCGTGCTGCACGACGGCTTGATCCCGAATTTCGCGGGAGGGTTCAACGGGCAACTGTTCTTCTTCCTGATGGCGAACATCGGGACCACGATCGCACCGTGGATGCTCTTCTTCCAGCAAAGCGCCGTCGTCGACAAGGGGATGCAGGAGAAGGACATTCCGTGGGGGCGGTTCGACACCTTGCTCGGATCCGTCATCACCGTGGTGGTCGCGATATTCATCGTGGTCGTGACCGGCACCGTGCTCCCCGGCGTCGACATCGACAGTGCGGCACAGGCTTCCCGGCAGCTCATGGGCACGGACCGTTGGGTCGGTACGTTCCTCGCGATCGGATTGTTCGATGCGGGACTCCTCGGCGCGATCTGCATCTCGCTCGCGAGTTCCTGGGCATTCGGCGAGATCTTCGGCTGGGCCCACTCCCTGAACACCAAGATCCGGGAAGCCCCCTGGTTCTACGCGACGTATCTGCTGATGCTCGCGACGGCGGGCGCGATCGTGCTCATCCCGAAGGCTCCGCTCGTGCTGATCACTCTGTTCGTGCAGGTGATCGCGGGCACGCTGCTGCCGGCGGCCTTGGTCTTCCTGATCCTGCTGTTGAACGACGAGGCCACGATGGGCGAACGGCGCAACACGCTCGTTCAAAACCTCATCGGCGGCGGGATCGTCGTGTCGATCATCGTCCTGTCCACGCTCTACGGAATCACCGTCCTGTTCCCAGGCTACTTCCGGTAGGCGAGGAGTTTCCATGAACAAGATGCACGCGTTGCTGACGAAGATCCGCGAGATCAACACCCGCTATCGGACGCCACGAATCGAGATGTCGAGCGCGGTCCGGGGCTCGCTCCTCGTGCTGCGCTTGTACTTGATCGGCCTGGTGTTGCTGATGGTCTATGGATTCGTGCTGATCGTGACCCGGGGATAAGACGATGCCGACCATTTTCGAGCACGAGTTCTACCTCAGTGAAATCCTGGGACGCAGGGTGTTCGCGCGCAAGCGCGCGGTCGGGCGGGTCGACGATCTGGCGATCGCCGAGAGCGCGCGACTGCCCGAGGTCACGCACGTGGTCGTCGCGCGTTCGTTCGGATACGCATCCCTGCTCGTGCCCTGGGACAAGGTCCTGCTGATATCCAACCACGAAGTGATACTGGACCTCTCCGTCGAGGAACTGGACCGGTACGAGATCTCCCCGCAGAACAGTCAGATCCTGTTGAAGGATCACATCCTCGACAAGAAAATCATCGATCTCGACGATCACGAGGTCGAGGTGGTGTACGACGTCAAGCTGGCGTTCCAGGACCCGAAGCTCTACGCCGCCGAGGTGGACTACAGCCATTACCGGGCCCTGCGACGCCTCGGCTTGAGGCGGCTCGCGAAGCTCCTGACCTCGCGCAACTCGGAGAGCCGGGTGTCGTGGCTGTACGTGCAGCCGCTCCCGGAGAGTCTCGGCAGCTTCCAGGGAAACATCAAGTTGAGGGTGTCCAAGGATCAGCTGTCCGAGATTCACCCCGTGGATCTTGCCGACATCCTCGAGGAACTCGAGGGGGGGCAGCGCGTCGCGTTGTTCAACGTGCTCGACCGGGAACACGCGACTGAAACCCTCGAAGAGATGGAGCCGCGGGTGCAGCGCGAGCTGGTCCGGGCGATCAACAAGGACCGTGCCGCGGCGTTGATCAACGAGATGACGCCGGCCCAGGCGGCCGACATCCTGGCGATCCTCCCGGCCGATCAGGCCGACGCGATCCTGAAGCTCCTCGATCGCGAGAAGTCTCAGAAGGTCGAGCAGATCATCGATCATCACGACGAGCATATCCTCTTGTACGGGTCCTCCGAGTTGATCCGGCTGCCTCCGGAGACGCCGGCCGAGAGCGTCCTGGCGCGATATCGAGAGCTGGCGAAGGACAAGGAGGTGGTGATGTACGTGTACGTCACGGACACCGCGGGAACGCTGAAGGGAGTCGTCGATATCCGCGACATGGTCGCGGCCGAGCCGGGCCAGTCGCTCGGCGACATCATGACGAGCCACGTGATCACGCTGTCGAAGGAGGCGACGCTGCGGGATGCGTCGGCCATGTTCGCGCGCTACGGCTTTCGCGCGTTGCCGATCGTCGACGAGCGCGACGTGCTGCTCAGTGCGGTGTCGTGGCGGGACGTGCGAAGTACGCGCCCGAGGCTTCGTTGAGTGCTAGATTATGCGCTGGACGCACGGATCCACCCTTTTCCCCCGCATCCCCAGGAAGGTCAGGTCATGATCCGAAATTTCTCCGACCATGCGGCCAACGAGCGGACCTTTCTCGCCTGGGTGCGCACGGCGATCGCGGTCATGGCCTTCGGCTTCCTAGTCGCGAAGTTCAACCTGTTCCTGAAAATCGCCGCGCAGTCGGTCGCTGCGAGCGGGATCCGGCCGCGGGGCGTGCCCGGAAGCGGATTCGGAAACGTCGCGGGGCTCGCGCTGATCGCCGCGGGCACCGTCATCGTGCTCGTCGCGACCGCGCGGTTCATGCGGACGGGGCGCGCGATCGACAGCGAACGGCAGCACGTGACCAGCGCCCGGGCGGACCTGCTGCTCGGGGCGATGATCTCGATATTGGGATTGGCGCTGCTGATCTACCTGTCGGAGACCCTGGCGGTCTCCTTGTAGCGGGAGGTCCGGGGGATGCGCAGCGCTTGTCGGACGCGGTCCAAGCTTCCCGATGTCGGCACCACGATCTTCGCGGTCATCGGCGAGCTCGCCGCGCAATACGATGCGTTGAACCTGAGCCAGGGCGCTCCGAATTTCCAATGTGACGAGTCCCTCGTCGAGAGCGCGGCGCGCGCGATGCGCGCGGGTCACAACCAATACGCCCCGATGATCGGACTCGCGCGGCTGCGCGAGGCGCTGGCCGCGAAGGTGCGGACGCTCTACGGCGCGAGCTACGACGCCGGGACGGAGATCACCGTGGTGGCGAGCGCGAGCGAGGGCCTGTACGCGACCATCGCCGCGCTCGTGCACCCGGGCGACGAGGTGATCTATTTCGAGCCGGCGTTCGACAGCTACGCGCCGATCGTGCGCCTGCAGGGCGCGAGGGCGGTCGCGATCAAGCTCAGACCCGACGATTTCAAGGTGGATTGGGGCGAGGTCGCCGCGGCGATCACGGCGAAGACCCGGATGATCATCGTCAATTCGCCGCACAACCCGACCGCGACGATACTCGACGCGGCGGACATCGAACGGCTCGTCGCGCTCACGCGGAACACGGACATCGTCATCTTGTCCGACGAGGTCTACGAGCACGTGGTGTTCGACGGTGCCGTTCACCACAGCATGGCGCGACATCCGGTCCTGAGGGAGCGGAGCGTGATCGTGTCGTCGTTCGGCAAGACCTACCACGTCACCGGTTGGCGCGTCGGCTATTGCCTCGCCCCCGACATCCTGACCGCCGAGATCCGCAAAATCCATCAATTCATGACTTTCGCGGCCGATACGCCGATGCAATGGGCGTTCGCCGACGCGCTCGCCGACTCCTCGAGCTGCCGGTCCTTGTCCGACTTCTACCAGCGAAAGCGCGACCTGCTCGTCGATCACCTCGCGGGGGCGCGCTTGGAGTTGCTGCCCAGTCGAGGCACGTTCTTCCTGCTGGCGAGGTTCGGACATCTGAGTCGCGAGGCCGACGGCGACTTCGCGGTGCGATTGATCCGTGAGCATCGCGTCGCAACGATCCCGTTGTCCGCGTTCTACGCGGACGGGGTGGATACCGGTTTGATCCGGCTGAGCTTCGCGAAGGATGATGCGACCCTGATCGAGGGCGCGAAGCGCCTTTGCGCGGTCTGACGCCGCGAGCCGAATGCGGCGGTCGGAGCGGTCGTGCCACCGCGGCCCCGGGCATCCGGAGCGATCTCGGCAAGTACTTAGGCCATGCCGATGAGTGCGCATGACTGACGCGTGCGGCAAGTGGTATGGTCCACGACGATGCCATTCCTGAACGCAGCCGTGCAGCGTTGGGCCCGCCGCATCCTGGTGGCGATCACGTTCTGTCTGCTCGCCGAGCAGTGGGCGTTCGCGGCGCACCTTTGCGCAGGGCCGGCGTCGATGTCGGGCGGCTCGACGCGCATGACGATGGTCATGCCGATGCACGGCCGTTTCGCCCGAACGGCGGCCGCGATCGCCTGCGTCGCGCACTGCACCGCGCAGCCGGCGAGCGTCGCGCATTCGCCGGTCTCGAACGCCCCGCCGCGTTTCGACATCGCGCGACCGGCCGTGCCGGCAATCCTCCCGGTGATGCGATCGGTCCGACTCGTCGCCGACCGTACGGCCGTACCGCGCGCGCCGCCCCGCTTTCGAACCCTCCTGTACTGCTCGCTCCTGATCTAGCGGCCGCCGACGTTCGTCGCTGCGGTCTCGCGCGCGCCTCGGCGTGCGCGATCGGACTGGATCACCGGAGTCATTCGTCATGCGTCTTCTCATCCGATCCCCAGGGTTACTGCTGTTGCTATCGCTATCGCCGACGATCCGCGGGTACGCGGCCGACGCGCCGCTAACCCTCGTCGAAGCGGTGCAGCGGGGTGTCGCCCGCGCGCCCTTGGTGCGTGCGGGTAGGGACACGATCGCCGCGGCGCGTGCGCGGGCGGACCGCGCCGGGAGGCTGCCGGACCCGTCGATGTCGGTCGGCCTGTCGAACTATCCCGTCACGGCGCCGGACGCGCTGCGCTGGGGCGCGGAGCCGATGTCGATGCGGTCGATCGGCCTCACGCAGGCGATCCCGTCGGCCGCGACGCGCACCGCGGAACGGCGGCTCGCGGACGCGAGCGTCGGCGTCGCGATCGCGAGACGCGCCGTCACGATCGAACGCACCGAGCAGCGCGT
>VFSW01010884.1_pt1 | contig 12846 bp, 12 predicted proteins | sample 5358111 | NCBI WGS metagenome assembly VFSW01 (sample SAMN11554181, study PRJNA540505) | mine drainage metagenome | isolation source: sediment from site ElyBrook_90M | place: USA: Ely Copper Mine, Vershire, VT | collected 2017 | reverse complement strand
GTCCGGGGCGAGCTTCTTCGGGCCGCGCGAGCGTGCGATAGCGGCTCCGCTCTTGAAGGCCGTTGCTGCTCGTCTGGGCTTCCTCATCGACGTGGGGCTCGACTACCTCGCGCTCGACCGCAGCGCGCAGACGCTTTCGTCGGGCGAAGGGCAGCGCATACGGCTCGCCACGCAGATTGGAGCTGCACTGGTCGGCGTCCTCTACGTGCTCGACGAGCCCAGCGTCGGCCTCCACGCCCGCGACAACGCCCGCCTCATCGAGGCGCAGGGCCGCCTGCGCGATCTGGGCAACACCGTCATCGTCGTCGAGCACGATCGAGAGGCGATCCTGGCGGCCGACCACGTGGTCGACATGGGGCCCGGCGCTGGCGCGCACGGGGGCCAGATCGTCGCGCAGGGGACGCCCGTCGAGCTCATGGCGAACCCCGAGTCGATCACCGGGCCGTGGCTCTCGGGCCGGCGGCAGCTCCCCGTCCCGGCCAAGCGCAGGCCTCGCTCCAAGCAGTCGGTCCGCGTGGTCGGCGCGCGCGCCCACAACCTGAGGAACGTCACCGTCGAAGTCCCGGTGGGCCTCCTCACGTGCTTCACGGGGGTCAGCGGCAGCGGCAAGTCCAGCCTCGTCGTCGACACGCTCCTCCCCGCTGCGCGCGCGAAGCTCTACAACGCCACCGCGCCGGTGGGCGAGTGCGACCGAGTCGAGGGGCTCGACGCCATCGACAAGGTGGTCTCGATCGACCAAGCTCCCATCGGCCGCACGCCGCGCTCCAATTCGGCCACGTACACCGGCATCTTCGCCCTACTTCGCGAACTCTACGCCGGGCTCCCCGAGGCGCGCGCGCGCGGCTACAAGGCGGGTCGCTTCTCGTTCAACGTGAAGGGCGGGCGCTGCGAAGCGTGCGAGGGCGACGGCGTCCTTCGCATCGAAATGCACTTTTTGCCCGATGTCTTCGTCCTGTGCGACGCGTGCAGCGGCCGGCGGTACAACCGCGAGACGCTCGAAGTGAGGTACCGCGGCCTGTCGATCGCGGATGCGCTCGACGTCACGGTCGAACAGGCGACGGACCTTTTCGGTGCCGTCCCGCGGATCGCCGAGAAGCTCGAGGCGCTTCGCAAGGTTGGCCTGGGGTACATCACGCTCGGTCAGCCCGCGACGACGCTCAGCGGCGGAGAAGCGCAGCGGGTGAAGCTCGCGAGGGAGCTCTCGCGCCGCGCCACGGGGCGCACGCTCTACGTCCTCGACGAGCCGACGACGGGCCTGCACTTTGCGGACATCGAGGTCCTCCTCGCCGCGCTCACCGATTTGCGCGACCAGGGGAACACCGTGATCGTCATCGAGCACAACCTCGAGGTCGTGGCATGCGCCGACTGGGTGATCGATCTCGGGCCCGAAGGCGGAGAAGGGGGGGGGCTGATTGTTGCGGCCGGAACCCCCGAGGGCGTGACGGGCGTCGAGGGCTCGCACACGGGGCGCTACCTCCGAGAGGTCCTCGCGCGCACAGCCCCGCCCGCAAAGGTCGGCGCCCTGGCGAAGCGGGCGGCGCGGGCCTGAGGTCTCGCGCGAAGGCGCACCGACTGCGAAGGGCACAAAACCTTGAGGTCTCGCGCCGTCGCTCTACGAGTAGTCCTTCTCCATCCGCTCTTGATCCTCCTTGCAGCGGATGCAGAGCGTCGTCTCCGGGCGGGCCTCCAGACGCTTGACCGAGACTTCCTCGCCGCACTCCTCGCAGACGCCGAAGCTCCCGTCTTCGATCTTCTTTAGCGCCTTGTCGATCTTGTCGAGGAAGCTCTTTTCTCGGCCGCGAAGGCGAAAAGTGAAGGACTGGAGGTATTCGCTGGACGCGAGATCCATCTCGTCCGGCAGGTCGTCCGTATCGAGCGCCATGTCCTCTTCCAGGGTCTGCTTGGCCTTCTTGAGGATCTCGTCGCGCTTGTCCGTCAATAGCTGCTTGAATTTCTTGAGCGTCGCCTTGTTCACAGTTGACCTCGAGTTTCGCCCGTAAGCCCCACTATCCCAGTATTGCGTTTGCGTGCGAGCGCTGAGCCGTCCCGTGCGAGGGCGAAGCACGTTAAGCACCGAGCTTGGCGCCGTCAATCGGGAGCCTCGCCGCACGGCTGCGCCGGGGGTTACGTGCCCTCCTCTTCCCTACCTGCAGCGCCCACTTCCGCTCGCTTCTCGGCGGGGGTAAATCAGCCAACGAGTGGAGGACGCCGTTCGTGTGGGCATCGACGAGAACGGGCTCGGCCCGCGGCTCGGGCCGCTCGTCGTCACGGCCGTCGGCGCTCGGACGTGGGGGGAAGGGCACGCGAAGGCCGAGGCGCGCGCGAAGGGGGCGATGCGCAAGAGGCTCGACGACTCGAAGAAGCTCGTGGCGCATGGCGACGTGGCGCTCGGAGAGGCGTGGGCGAGGGCGCTCGCGAAGCGCATGGGCCATGGCGGGCTCGAGCGGCCGGAGGAGCTCTTGCGTGTCCTGTCGGTCGACTCCCCGGAGGCGCTGCGCGCTCCGTGCCCCGGTGCCGGACACGTCGAGCAGTGCTGGCGTGCCGAGAACGAGTCGTTCGCTGCCGAGGCGACGCTCGTGTCGCAAGTGGAGAAGGATCTCGCGAAGCTCGAAGCGATGGGCATCGATGTGAAATGGGCGGCGTTCGTCGTTACGTGCACGCGCCGGCTGAACGACGGGATGGCGCGGGGGCTGACGCGCTTTCACGCCGACCTCCACGCGATGGAGCGGCTGGCGCTGGACGCGCGCGCGCGGAGCGGGCGGGACGTGGTCGCGACGTGCGGCAAGGTCGGCGGGTTCGACCGGTACGCGCCGGCGTTCGGGCCGCTCGGCGGGCGGCTGCACGCGGTCGCCGAGGAAGGGAGGGCGCGGAGCGAATACCACGTGCCGGGGCTCGGCCGGATCGCGTTCGTGCGCGACGCGGACGCGAAGAACCTCCTCGTGAGCATGGCCTCGCTCGTGGGCAAGTGGGCGCGCGACCTCTTGATGGCGCGGATCGTCCGTTTCTACCGCGTGGCCGCGTCCGCGGCAGACCCGGAGCTCCCCGATGCGAGCGGTTACCACGACCCGGTAACCGCGCGCTTCATCGCTGGAACGGAGCTCGTACGGAAGAAGGCGGGCATGGAGGTGGATTGCTTCGAGCGGCGGAGGCCGCAGAGCTGGCCCGACGAGTGACGATGCCCGCGCCTACTCCTCCTCGTCTTTTCGACGTCGCGGCTCGATGCCGGCCGCTCGCCCGAGGTCTCGGTGGACCCGCCCGACGCGCTCCACTTGGCCCTTGGCCGGGAAGCGCTCGTAGAAGCCCTCGACGCGGAAGCTCTTGGCCATCTCCGACCACGGCGAGAGTCTGCGCGCCCAGCGCCCGATCCGCCCCTCGATGGGCTCGGCGTCGACGTGCGCGAGGTCGCCGCAAACGCGCAGCATCGCCTTGATCGTGACCGGCCGCGTGACCATCGACTGCGAGCTGCCCCATGCCGGCCCCCAGACCTTCTCCGCCGCCTTGAAGAAGTCGCGGACGATGCCGTAGTAGCGTGCGGCGTCCTTCTTCAGGTTCTTGCTCTGCTGCGCGAGAACCGGGAAGTCGAGCGAGGCCCAACGGTGGATCTCGTTGAAGAGCTCCGCCTGGAGGATCCACTTCTCCTGCTTGGACCGGCCGCCGAGGCGGTTGATCTTGTACCTGAGGGGGCTGTCGCCTTCGCTGTACAGCCTCTCGACGACGTTCGCGGAGAACTTCTTGTCGGGCGCGGCCCACGAGACGCGCTCGTAGAGGTCGACGAGGTGGCTCTTGTTGATGCGGGTCGGCGTCGAGTTGATGATGACGAACATCTCGGCCGCAAAGTCTTCGCTCTTACCGTCGAAGACGATGCAGGGCACAGAGAGTGACTTGGCCTCCTCGGGGCGCTTCCTCATGTAGAAGTAAAGGGCGGCGAGGCGGTGTTGGCCGTCGATGATGAGGTACTTGCTCCGCGGCTCCTCGAGGTTGCCGACGTTCGCGAACGGCTTGACGGGCGCGAAGTCGAGCTTCTCGGCCGTGAAGAGAAGGACGGTGCCGGGAATGGGCGGCTGGCTGACGGCCGTCTCGTAGAAGTTCATGATGCCGCCCACCTTGGCGCGCGACATCTCGCGCTGGAACGCGGAGTCGGTGCGCTCGATCTTGCCGATGAAGTGGGCGACCTCGTCGGCGCCGTCGTCGCCGGCGAGGTCGGGCTTGAGGCTCTTCTCTCCTTCGGCGTAAAAGCGCGTGATGAACCGCACCCGGTCGAGCAAGTCCTCGGCGGGGTAGGCGGCGAAATAGAAGACGCTGTCCTTCTGGCGAACCTGGGTGGCGAGCATCGCGGCCGAGGATAATAGCGCTCGGGTTTGCTTCAGCACCCACAGAGGGACACGCACCCCGGGTCGCTCTGGCACTGGCTCTCGCAGGCCGGATCGCAGGCGCTGGAGGGCGACGGGCCCGCGTCGACCCCCACGTCGAGGCATCCCCCCTGGTCGACTGCCTGGCACACCGCCAGGAGTCCGCCGGCGCGTGAGCTCGCGTCGAGGAGCTGCAAGGCCTCCGCGCACGTCGTCGGCACGCCGATCGGACAGAGGGACACGCCGTTGCACAGGCACTCGAGATCGAGCTCCGCCGAGCTGCGGAGGCGGAAGCCGCACCCCGGGAACACGCTCGGGTCCACGGCAACGCCGGGGCAGAAGGAGACCCCTTCGCAGAGCGTGACGCCGGTCTGCGAGTCGGTGGCGCAGGAGACGCCGCCCGTCGACGTGTCGGAGCCGCTCGTCGCGGATCCCGCCGGAGGGGTCCCGCCGCCTCCGTTGGCGCCCGAAGATCCGAGGCCGGTGCCGAGCCCGATGTCTCCGCACGCCCCGAGGAATGCGAGGGACGCAAGCGAGAGGAGGAGCGTTGAAGTCTCGCCGAAGGGGGACAGGGAATCCGCACGCATGTGCTAGAAAAGACCGCGCCCGGCCGGCGCGGGCCAACTTTCCCGAGGGGACGCTCATGCGGATGACCATGATTCGCTGGTGTGGACACGGGTTCTTGGGGGCGCTGCTCCTCGCGTGCGGAGGAACGACCTCGGGGGCGACGGGCGGGGACGGCGGAGGCCAGGTCATCACGCCGGGCTCGTGCACGGTCGTTGCGGGGAGCTACACGATGCGTTTTACGCTCGTCTCCGGCACGAACTGCCCTGCGATCCCCGACGAGCAGACCACCTTGAACGGAAACGAGATGCTGACGGGCGGCGTCGGCGGGAGCATGCTCCCGGACGGCGGCGGCTGCTCGACCGACGCGAACGCCTCGACCTGCACGGTCTCGACCACCTGCGATGTCGCCTCGGGCGGTCTCACGGAGCACTTCTCGCTGTCCTTCACGTACGGAACGACATCCATTGCGGGTCAGGAGCAGATCACCGAGTCCGACCCGAGCGCCGGGTTCGCGTTGAGCTGCACTTACGACATCGTGATCACCAAGAACTGACCTCGCTCCCTCGCGCCCCTTTTTTTGGCTACCGTCCCCGTCATCATGCCGTCGGATACCGACCCGGCCACGGCCGCGCTCGAGCGCATGGTCTGCGTGCTCGCCGAGGACGCAATGTACGTCCTCGCCGGAAGTCCGCGGGAGCCGGCGGATGCGCTCGAGGGGCTCTTGCAGCGGCGGAGCGCGGCGTATACCGCGGCATTGGAGGGGAAGCCGCACACGCGGATGATTTGGCAATACGGTCCCTGGTTCGTCGAGATGGCACGCGCGATGGCGCCGGTGTCTCCTCCGGCGAGCGTGCCGATGATGGAGATCATCCGCGAGAAAGTGACGCTCGAGATCGGCGCGCGGGGCCTCCGCAGCCTGTTCTCGAGCAAGCCCAGCGAAAAGGACGTGGCGCGCGTGAAGCGCTACGGGTCGCTCGCCGTGCGCGTGCTTCGCGCGGTCCTCGCCTCCGACGGGCCGCTCGACGACGAAGAGCGCACGTTCGCGTCGGCTCTCGTAGCGTCGCTCGGCCTGCCCGAGCCGGACGCGAACGCACTCTCCTCCGAGCCGGCCACGGCGCCTGCGTCGCTCGAGGTCTACGGCGAGGTCGACCCTGCGCTCGTGCGTGCTCTGATGCGCGGAGCGTGGCTTGCAGCCGCGCAGGACGCGCTCGATCCACGCGAAGAGCAGGCGATCCGCACGATCGCGCAGAAGTTCGGGGTCTCGGCCGAAGACGTGGAGAGCGCCAGGCGCGATGCCCTGGCGCGCGTCGAGACGAGCTACAAGGCGGGAGCCGCGGCGGTCGATGCCGTGCGGTTCGTGCTTGGCGATCGGGTCCCGGGGCTCGGGGTGAAGCTCGCGGCGATGGCCGGCGCGCTCATGGTGCCGAAGCGCTGGCGGGACGAGGTGCTGGCTCCCGTCGCCCAGGGCGCTCCGGTGACACTCGCGGAGCGCCACCTCGGGCTGGAGAGCGACGAGCGGCGTGCGGTGCTCGGGGTGGCGTGGGCTGCGGCGCTCACGGAGGACCCGAGCGTCGGGAGGCTCGCGCTCCTGCGTGCGCGGTGGGAGCGCTTCGCCTACGACATGGGAGAGGACAGCCCGTCGTCGCGCGAGGGGGTGGAGCGGTGGCTCGGAGAGGCGCTGGCAGCTGCGGCGAGGACGTTGAAATGAAGACGAAGCGATTGGGCTTTCTCGGGGCCGGCAACATGGCGGGCGCGCTCATCAAGGGCCTCCTTCACGCGGGCGTTCCGGGCCACCGTATCCTCGCGAGCGACGTGAAGGCGGACCGCCTCGCATCCTTGCAGGCCGAGCACGGCATCCGGACGACGGCCGACAACCACGCGCTCCTCAGAGACTGCGATGTCCTCGTCCTGTCGGTCAAGCCGCAGGTCATCGACAAAGTGCTGACGGAGGTGGGCGGCGACGTGCGCCCTTCGCAGCTCGTCGTCTCGGTCGCCGCGGGCGTGCCCATCGAGGCGCTCGAGGCGCGTCTCGCCGAGGGGTCGCGCGTGGTGAGGGCGATGCCGAACACGCCGGCCACCGTGCAGGCCGGGGCGACGGCGATCTCCGCGGGGGTGCACGCCAAGGAGGACGATCTGCGGGTGACGAGAGAGCTCTTCGAGGCGGTGGGGCGCGTGGTCGTGCTCGACGAAGGGCTCCTCGACGCCGTGACGGGGCTTTCGGGGAGCGGGCCGGCGTACGTGATGCTGATCATCGAGGCGCTCGCTGACGGCGGCGTGAAGGTGGGTCTGCACAGGGATACGGCGCTGCTTCTGGCGGCGCAGACGGTGTTCGGGTCGGCCAAGCTCTTGCTCGAGACGGGGGAGCACCCGGGGCGGCTGAAGGACATGGTGACGAGCCCCGGAGGAACGGCGATCGCAGGGCTGCACACGCTCGAGAGCGGGGCGCTCCGGAAGACGCTGATCGACGCGGTGGAGGTCGCGACCGAGCGTGCGGGTGAGCTGGGGACCCAGATGGTGGAGAAGCTGAAGAGGCGGTAGGCGGGATCTCGCTCTACTTCGCGATCACGTCCTTGTACGAGACGAACGCGATGAGCGTCAGCAAGATGAGGAGACCGATCGCGTGCACGTGCGCCTCGACCTTCGCGTCTGGTTTGCGCCGCGACACGGCCTCTGCCCCCAGAAATAGCAGCCTACCTCCGTCGAGTGCCGGGAACGGCAGGAGGTTGAAGGCCCCGAGGTACGCAGACAGCCCCCCCAGGAACTGCAGCCACGGCCCCGGCCCGAGCCTTGCTTGCTTCGCGGCCTCTTTCACGATGCCCGGTGGCCCGCTCACCTGGAGCTTCGCCTTGCCCGCGATCACGCGACCGATCTCGACCACGTTGTCGTAGACGAAGAGCGGCGGCGCGATGATGCTGAGCTTCGCTGCCTCGGGGACGCCGACGGGCTCGACGTGTGTCGGCATGTGCACGTGGATGAGCCCCTCGTCCTTCTCGCCTTTCGCGCCCGGCGTGACCGTCTTGTGTAGCGTCTCGCCGTTACGGTCGAGCGTGAGGTCGACCGGTTCGCCGGGGTGCATGCTGACCGCGCGCTTCAGCTCGTCCCAGTTCGTGATGGGCGTGCTGTTCACCGCGACGACACGGTCGTTCGTGCGAACGCCCGCGATCTCTGCCGGGCCGGCGTCGACCACGACGCGGGTCGTGGACGGCGCGTCGGGCACCTCGCGGCCGCCGATGATGAGGCCGAAGAAGATGAGGACCGAGGCGAAGAGGTAGTTCGTGAGGGGGCCGGCGGCGATGGTGACGATGCGCGCCCAGAGCGAGGCGTTCGCGTAGCTCGCCGGGTCGTTCGGGTCGCTCTCTTCGTACGGGTTTAGCCCCGCGATCTGGACGTACGCAAGAAACGGGATGAGGGCGACCTGGTAGACCGTCGGAGAGCTCTTCGGCTGGTGCTTCCAGACGACGGGCCCGAACCCGACGCTGAAGCGCACGACCCGCATCCCGAAGCGCCGCGCGGCGACGTAGTGCCCCGCCTCGTGCACAATCATCAGAACCGCGAGCCCGAGGATTGCGACGAGATAGAGCGCGACCGTCATCTTTTGGTTGGTTGGACTCTAAGACGCCGCTGCTCGCAGCGCCATTGGGGGGGCGCGAGCTCGAGCCAAGCCACGAGCGTCCCTAGAGAAAGAACGACACGCCGATCGACGCCGTCGGGAACCCGAGGCGCATCGTGAGCGAGACCTTGTCGTTGAAGTGGTACCGCGCGCCAGCGAAGAACGCCGGGTAGATGCCCGTCTCGGTCGGCGTGCCGGGGCAGCCGTTCTGGAAGGGGCAGTCGTTGAAAAATCCGTGGTAAAGGTAAAGTCCCGCCTCGCCGAAGACGCTCCAGTGCTGCGCGACGAAGAAATTCCACTGCATCGCGACCGGGAAGTCGAGGTACGTCGCGGAGCAGTTGCCGTTGTAGTACCAGCATCCGCTGTAAAAGAGCACGTCGCCGCCGAACGTAATCGCGACGCTGTTGTTGATCGTCTTGATGAAACCGTTCTTGACGACCGGGATCGAGAAACGCGCCCCTATGCCGAACCCGTCGCCCGTGTACCCCGGGCCTCCCCACCAACCGAGGAGGCCGTGCGGCTCGATCTCGACGCCGTAGTCCGGATGATCGCCGGGGTGTTTGATGGTGTCGTCGGCGCGAGCGATGGACGACAAGAGGAGTGGAGCTGCAAAAAACGCGAGGGTTCTGGATAGGGCGCGCTTCATCACGGCCAAACCATATGCCATTTCCGCATGCCGCGCGTCCGCCTTCTTGTTCGACGCCGCAGATGCGATGCCGATTCCGTTCGCCGGCTTCGCACGGTATCCTCGCCCGCATGGACCGCACGAAGACCGTCGCCGTCGTGGCTTCTTTGCTGTGCACCGCCGCCGGCGCCGGCCGCGCTGCCGCTTGCGGCGGTGCGTCGACGCCCCCCCCGAACGACACGACGACGGTGAGCGTCGAGAAGCCCGCCGACTCGTCGGCACCTGCGGCTTCGGCTCCCGCCAGCAGCGCTCCCTCGAAATAGCCGAGACCGCAAACGGCGCGCGCCGCTTATGTGCTAGAGGAGCGCCCCATGGCGAATACGCCCAGCAAGCCGAGCCCGCAGCCCGCCGCCCCCGGCCCCGGTATCCAGCTCAAGGGCGGTGCCGCGATCCTTGCGTCCATCAGCGCGTTTCCGAACGGCGTGCCCGGCAACGCCCTCGTGCTCCTTCCGATCAACCCGAACGGCACGCCGTTGGAGAAGAAGGTCGTCGAGGGACCCGTCGCGCTCGAGATGGACCAGGTGTGGAAGCTCCTCGGCTTCAACGGCCCGGCGGTGCAAGTGCAGGACGAGCAGGGGCGGCCCATCGCGATCGGCCTGGAAGACTTGCTGGGGGGCCTCGAGAAGCACTGGAACGACAACCAGGAAGACTCGAACCGCGGTCGCATCTTTGCGCAGGAGCTCATGAAGTACGGGCGCCACGAGAAGGCAGAGAAGGTGTTGTCGAAGCTCGTGGCCGCGGGCGGGGACGGCGAGGACTGGCTGGGCCTCGGCGTCGTGCAGCTCGCGCTGAAGAAGCTCGAGAAGGCCGAGGCGACGCTCCGCGGGGCGCAGAACCTCCTCAAGGACTCCCCGTTTCCCAGCCTCCAGCTCGCCAAGGTCATGAAGGAGAAGGGGGACCGCAAGGGGGAGCGGGAGAACGTCGAGCGGGCGATTCAGATCGACAACAACTCGGTCGATGCGTGGGCGTACCTCGCGGGCTCGATCCGCGAGCAGACGAGCGACGGCGAAATGGTCAAGCAAGTCGAGGAGCTCGCGAACGCGCCGGTGAACGCGAAGTCGGCGGCGCCGTACATCGCTCTTCAGGGCTTCTATGCGGCGGACGCGAAAGAGGAGGGGCCGCGCGAGAAGGCGATCGGCCTGGCGAAGAAAGCCGTTGAGCGCGCGCCGGGTGACCCGCTGGCGCTCTTGTGCCTGTCGGCGCTCTACGGGCAGGGGGGCAAGATCGACGAGGTGGTGAAGCTCCTCGCGCCGCACGAGGGGATGATGCAGAGGGACGTGCGCGTCGCGCACAACTACTTCGAGGCCCTCTTCCAGCTGCGCGACATGCAGAAGATTACGGCGCTCCTCAACAAGCTGGCGACGAGCCAGGTGCGCGAGGTCAAGCAGTTCGCGATCGAGCGGTCGCGGGCGGTCTCGCAGATGCTTCAGCAGCAGCAGGCGCAGCTCGCCCAGGCGACCCAGCTCAAGGTGTAGGCGGCGCCCGTCGCATCAAGAAGAGGAACACCGGCCCTCCCACGATTGCGGTGATCGCCCCGACCGGGACCTCCTGGTGCAGCAGATGGCGCGAGAGGAGGCGGACGAGCAAATCGCACGTGACGAGCGTCGCGCCGCCGGCGAGGGCCGACCCGGGGAGCAGCCATCGGAGGTCCGGACCGATGCACCGCCTCACGGCCTGCGGCACCACCAGCCCGACGAAGCCGATGAGCCCCGTGACGCTCACGATCGCGCCGATGATGGCTGCGGACGCGAAGAAGACCCTCCGCTCGATCGCGCGGACGTCCACCCCGAGGGTCATTGCCGGTTCGTCCCCGAGCGCGAGCAGGTTCATTCGTGCGGCATCGGCCAGGAGCACGGCGAGACCCACCCCGACGTATCCGGCGATGAAGGCGAGCTGCGTCCACCAGAGGGGCTGGTCGAGAAAGCCCATCAGCCACCATAGAAGCGACTGGGCGTCGCCGGGGCGGGCGATCGCTTCAAGGACGGTGATGCACGCACCGGCGATCGAGTTCACGACGACACCCGCGAGGAGAATCGAGGCCCCCCCGCCGCCACCCTGGCGGAAGAGCGCCCAGACGAGCGCCGTGGCCAGCAAACCCCCGGCGAACCCCGCCACCGGCGCCGCCGAGGATGTACGGCTCGGCCAGCTGGTTGCGCAGGACCGCCTGAAACGCCGCGCCCACTGCGGCGAGCCCCGCTCCCCCCACAACGCCGAGAAGCACGCGCGGCAAGCGGTACGACACGATGATGTCGTGGGCGGAGGTGCCCGGGAGAAAGGCGTCTTTCAGGGTCGCGCTTCCGCCGAAAGACACGCCGAGGACCATCGCGGCGCCGAGGCCGAGGGCGCACGCGGCGAGAAAGAGCGATCCGCGGGCACGTTTCCAGGACGGGGACGGCATTCGCCGCCCCCTCAGGCGCATTTGCGTTCGTTACGGAGCCTCAGCCCCGTCAGCGTAAGGTGCTCTTCGGTTTCGGCGACGGTCCTGGAGAGCGGCGCGATGAGGGAGGCAAGCCCGCCGGTGGCGATGACCGAGCAGGGATAACCGAGCTCCGCCTGGACGCGCTCGACGATGCCGTCGACGAGGCCCACGTAGCCGTAGACGATGCCGGACTGCATCGCGTGGACGGTGTTTCGGCCAACGACTCTCGGGGGCCGCGCGATCTCGACGCGCGGGAGCTTGGCGGCTCTGGAGAAGAGAGCGTCGGCGCTGATTTGGAGGACGGGGGCGAGGACGCCGCCGAGGTACTCGCCCTTCGGGGTCACGCAGTCGAAGTTCGTCGAAGTGCCGAAGTCGACGACGATGACGCCTCCCTTGGCCCGGTCGTATCCGGCTACCGCGTCGGCGATGCGGTCGGGGCCGACGACCATCGCCACCCGCCCGAAGGCCCGCTCGACCAGATCGAGCATCGGCCCGTTCAGCGCCGGGACGACGCACGCAACGATCGCTGCCTCGACGCTCCGCGGTGCTACCCCCCTCATGTCGAGGAGTGCTCGGAGCTGCACCGCATACTCGTCCGCCGTGCGCCCGCGCGCGCTCTCGACGCGGAAGTGATGCACCAGCCGCTCGCCCTCGAAGAGGCCGTAGACGATGTTCGTGTTGCCGACGTCGATGGCGAGGAGCATGGGGCTTCCAGACTACGCTCGCGCCAAGTTGCGTAGGTACTCGAAGCTCATGCTCACCGCTCCACGCGCACCGCTTCGATCACGTCGCCCTCGGCGACCGCGTCCCAGTCTCCTTCGGCATGGCCGACCCAAGCATACTCGCCGTCGAGGTGCGGATGGCGCGCGAGTGTCACGAAGATCTGGCTCGATCCGGTGTCGCGGCCGGCGAGCGCCACCCCGACGTCGAGCGCTCCGAAAGGCCAAGGAGAGGTCTCGCTCCGGAGCGTCTGTCCCGAGCCGCCGTAGCCGTCGCCTGCGGGGTCGCCGAACTGGACGACGAAGCCGGGCACGACGCGGTGGACGGGGAAGCCCGTGTAGAACCCCCCCTCGGCGAGCGCCACGAAGCGCGTCGTGGCGATGGGTGCGAAGCGAGGATCGAAGACGATGGCCAAGGAGGCGCCTGCGTCGGTCTCGAAGGTGACGCGGGTGGGGTGGGCGAGGGCCTGGAAGATGTCGGCCTTGAAGCGGCGTAA
>VFSW01010883.1_pt1 | contig 12846 bp, 9 predicted proteins | sample 5358111 | NCBI WGS metagenome assembly VFSW01 (sample SAMN11554181, study PRJNA540505) | mine drainage metagenome | isolation source: sediment from site ElyBrook_90M | place: USA: Ely Copper Mine, Vershire, VT | collected 2017 | reverse complement strand
GCGGCGGCGGTGCTGACGCTGGCTGCCGGACAATTGATGGGCCAATGCGGCAGCCCGACAGGCCGGCCGCTGGATTTCACTCCGTGGGGAGATTTCGGGATCATTGGGCAGAGCGAGTGGTCGTGGAGTTTCAGTCCGCAGGGCGGCACACCGCCTTACACGTTCTCGCTGGCTTCGGGCGCGGCCAACATTCCAGGTTTCCGCATCGGCACCGCGCCGGACGCGCCTAGTTGGATTCCCGCCGGGGACGGCACGCTGTTCGGACAGGCGCCAGCGGGAGCGGCGGCGAACACGCCATTCACCACGCAAGTGGAAGTGACCGATTGCACGGGCACAAGCGTCACGCATCCGGTTACAGTGCGCTTTTCACCGATCGACTTCAATATTCAATGGATGCCATCGCAGGTTTCCGTAGGCCAGACGTTTTCCATTCCGCTCACCGGCATCGGCGGCACGCCGCCTTATAACATTGCCCTAGTTGCGGGTTCGTTGCCGCCGGGCGTAACTCTGAACACGGCGACCAGTGCGATCATTGGCACTCCGGCATCCGGGTCAGCCGGGCAATGGTACTTCACGCTCAAGATATCGGACTCGGGGGGTTCCAGTTTTGAGCGCGGATACGAAATGAACGTGATTACTCTGGGCGTCACCTCGCCTCGGCTGGTTATCGGCAACGTCGGCCAGAGCCTGAACTGGCCGGTTGTGGTCTCCGGCGGAACGTCGCCCTACCATTGCAGCCTGGACGTAAACAGCGGGTTGCCATCGGGTTTCTCCATCGATCCTACGTGCGCGGTTAAAGGTACCCCGACGTACGCAGTCAACTCGGTCTACGGCTTCACTATTGATGTGACCGACTCGGCCCCGGTTCCGAACAGGGCGGCGTTCCGCTTCGACGCGAGGGTGATGGGAACCTCGCCGCAGCCGCTGACGCTGACGCCGCGCTACGAATCAGTGGAGCTCATTCCAAGCGCGACGCGCGGGGAGTACTACCAGGATCAAGCCGCGGTAGCGGGCGGCGTACCGCCGTGGACTTGCACTCTGGCGCCCGGCTCGTCGCTGCCCTCAGGTGCGTCACTATTTAATCTCAGCACGGTGGACTCGCTTCAGGACTATGAGGGTTGCTTCCTCGTCGGTAGCGTGTTCGCTCGCGGTGATTACAGTTTCACTGTGCGGGTGACGGATTCGGTGGGCAATTACGGAGATTTTCCGGCGACCTGGCATGTGACCCCCCTTGCGGTATGGAATAAATATCCGCCATACGGCTCGAACATTCCGTACCTGAACCAATCCTATTCGCAGGCGTTGCTGGTGTCCGGCGGAACGCCGCCGTACACAATCACACCGCTCAAACCATACCCCGTCGATCTCATGATCGGGATGAACGATCCGGACGCCGCCCTTACCGGCACCGTGCTCGAGGCGGGCTATGGAATGCCGCTGGATTTCGAGGTTCGCGATTCGGCGGGAAATGCGCTCACGAATGAGTCTCAACTGGTCGCTTTGGCCGCACCTGGAATTCTAACGCTCCTTATCAGCTACGGCCCTGAGAGGGCGGCGACCACGGGTCAGCATTACGCGATCAATCTCGACGTATCCGGCCCGGTCCACAATCCGCCGTACACGGTGACGCTTCTAGCCGATCCCACTGGCCCGCAGCCAACCAGAACCACGCTGCCGGCGGGCCTCAGCCTGGTGACCCCGTTCAGCACTCCATACGACACCAACGCGGTGGCGCAGATCCAGGGAACTCCCACAGAGGCCGGAGACTTCTCGTACCTGCTCTCGATCAAGGACGCGGCGGGGAACGTAGGGCAGCGCGACATCAGCATGCACGTGGCTGCGGCCGGCGCATCCACCGACGTATCGGCGGATGTCAAAATCACGACTACCGCGTTCACCTATAGCCGGCTGACAAAGATCTTCTCCGGCACCGTGACGGTGACGAACACCTCTTCGATAACGTTGAATGGCCCGCTATCGGTCGTGCTGACCGGCTTGACTGCCGGGGTCACGGCATTGAACGCCACCGGCTCGACGGCATCGGGTCCGTATTATACCTTCGACCTTTTGCCGCTGCCGCCCGGACAATTTGCGACGTTCGGCGTTGAGTTCAGCGATCCGTCAAATGCGCGGATTGGTTTCACGCCCAAGACTTATTCGGGGACTCCGCAGTGATCAGGAGGAGAATCCATGTTACGAAACATCTTTTCAGTTGCGGCCGCCGCCGCTCTATTGGCCGCGGCGGCTTCCACGCGGGCGCAAGCCAACGAAATATTTAGCGTTGACATCAATACAAGCTCGCTTTTGGGACGGGGTGGCGGGATTTACTTTCAGTTCGATCCGGGACTGAATGCGGATCTCGCATCGGTGAGCATTGCGGGTTTCAGCGTGGCGGCCCCGGGGACCCTGAACCCGGCTTCGGCGCTCAATTTTTCCGACGGCGGGACTTCCGGATCGCTGGACAGCAACAATCTTACGATCTGGAACACGTTCGCCCTGAACGACTACGGGGAGGCGCTGACATTTGGCTCGGACATCACGTTTCTAGTGAATTTGAACATTCCGGCGGCACTGACGGGAGATTCGGGATCGGAGCTTCTCATCCAGGTGACAGGCCCCGATCTGCTGACTCCGCTGCTGACCGCCGATCCGTCGGGGAACCTGGTGACGATGTCCTATGACACAACCGGAGCCCTGAGTGTGCTGAGCACCAACCCGGATGCCGCCCAGGTATCCGCAGTATCCGCAGTACCCGAACCAGGCGGGTTTGTGCTGCTCGGCAGTGTGCTTGTTCTATTGCTGCTGGTTAGGCGAAAGCGGATTACCACCTAAATTTTTCGTCCACCAATTGGTTGTCGAAAATGCTGGCATGGCACCAAAGTCGCATATCTGCATGCGTATACCGCCACCGCCTTGAGGCCGACTGATTACCGCCTGGCCTCTCCGAGGGCCGCAGAAACGTGCGATTTGCCTTCTCATCATCCGCTGTGGGCGTGCAGAGCGTTCCGTTTGCAGGATGAAATCCAGGCGCACACCAACGCCAACCAACTCGTCGGGGGCTGGCGACAAACCTGCCAGCCGGATTTGCCCATTGGCAAGGACCTCTTTGCCCGCCGCCAACTTGTACCTGTTTACAAGTGGTGCTGGGTCACCCTTGGCGAGCAAAGTAGGGTCATTTCTCGCGAGTGCCGAAGCACGGCTCGAACACTGCTATCATTTCGGTTCAACTATGGATGCGGCGCGTTTCAACCGGGTGGCCGCCCGGTTTGGGGAACAACGGATTCTGGTAATCGGCGATCTGATGCTGGATGAGTTCATCTGGGGAAAAGTGTCTCGTATCTCGCCGGAGGCCCCGGTTCCGGTGGTGGATGTGACTGACGAATCATACTACCCGGGCGGCGCGGCCAATGTGGCGCGCAATGTGCGGGAGTTTGCCGCGGATACGCGAGTCATGGGAATCGCCGGCGCCGATCCTCACGGCGACCGGCTGGTGCGCCTGTTGGGGTCATGCGGTATCGATACGGCCGGAGTGCAGCAGGACCCGGACGGCTTTACCACCGTCAAAACGCGTATCATCGCCCGGCACCAGCAGGTGGTGCGCGTAGACCGCGAGCGCCACGCGCCGCTGCATGCCGGCCAGGAAGCGCGGGCCATACGGCACCTGGATTCCATCATCGAAAGACTGGATGGGATTGTCATTTCCGATTACGGCAAGGGTTTCGTTTCGCAGCCGCTGGCGGACCGCATCTGCGCCCTGGCCGGCGACCACGGCAAGATCCTCACGGTGGATCCGCACCCTCACCATGCACTTTGCTGGCACGGCGCCACGGCCATCAAACCCAATCGCCCCGAAGCCTTTCTGGCTGCCGGTGTGCAACCGGTGGAACCAGCGGGTCCGCCACTGGAGGACACTGCCCTGCTGGAGGTCGGCAACCGCCTGCTGGAGCGCTGGAAGACGGCCTGCCTCCTGATCACGCTGGGGGAACAGGGCATGATCCTGTTCCGGCGCGATGCCGACCCGTATCACACGCCCACGCGGGCACAAGCCGTCTTCGATGTTTCGGGGGCGGGCGATACGGCGATCGGCGTTTTCACCCTGGGACTCGCCGCCGGCGCCACTCCGGAGGAAGCCGCCGAGTTGGCCAACCATGCCAGCGGCATCGTAGTAGGAAAACTGGGAACGGCCACCGCGACGCGCGAGGAACTGCTGGCCAGTTTTGGTTCCTTATGAGCGGGCGGAGGGCGGTGTTCTTCGACCGGGACGGCACCCTGATGGAAGAGGTGAAATACTGCTGCGATCCGGCGGACGTGCACGTCTACCCGGGGGTGACCGATGCCTTGCGCAAGCTGAAGGCGGCGGGATTCGCGGCCATCGTGATTACCAATCAGGCCGGCATCGGCCGCGGCTATTTCACCGAGGCGCAGTATCTCGCCGTGCAGGAGGAGTTTCTGCGGCAGGTGGGCGAAGGCCTGATCGATGCGACTTACTACTGCGCGGACCTGCCCGGCGCGCCATCCACCCGGCGCAAACCGGAGCCGGGAATGGTGCTGGAAGCAGCGGCCGATCACTCGCTCGACCTGGCACGGTCCTTTTTCATCGGCGATAAGAGCCTGGATATCGAATGCGGCCGGCGCGCCCGCACGCGCACCAGCCAGGTTCTCACCGGGTACGGCGCCGAACAGCCCATCGAGGCGGATTTCGTGGCGCCGGATGTGGTCGAGGCGGTCAGACTAGTGCTGGTGAGCACACGAACAACCGCCGGATGAATTAGGCAGGTGACCTACAGTCAAGTTGTGCGGATTCGACGCAAACCCGCGGCCAGAAAGAGCGAGGTTGGCGAAGATCTGATCCGGGCGATCACCCTTGTGCATCTGGGGTCCATGGCAGCGCCTCTCCCCGAAAGCAGTGCACTATTTTTGGAGCATGACGCGAATCGTCTGCATGAGTAGAAAGAGCTTGTTTCGGTGATCGGGAAATTGGATGAATCCGTAGGATTGGTAGAACCGAATTGCCTGCTCATTCTCTGCCTCCACCACGACAGCAAGCGAGCCGATTTCGGAAGTATTGTCGAAGCAACGCTTCAATGCATCCAGCAGAAGTTCTTCACCAAAGCCTTTTCTATGGTATCGCTGATCTACCGCAAGACGGCCTATGAGGGTCGCGGGCAAGTTGGGGTACCGGGGCAATTTGCCGGCTAGTCCCGCAGGTAGCGCGCCCGGATTGATTGTGTAGGAGGACAAAGTGTAGTAGCCGATAACCGCAGGGCCTTCCGCCATCACGAATACTGCCGCGGCATACTTGTCCCGGTCCTGTCTGGCTCGCGACCGAAAATACAGATCGAGAGATTCGACACCACACGAAAATGTCTTGCGAGCATGACGCTTCTCATCGAAAACTTCGATAGAGCGTCCCGTATGTTTTTCTGCCAAACCTGTAGGATAACCGCTTAGCCGTGCTTCTGTTTATAGCGGCGCGCGGCCCTTCGCAATTTGCCGTTCGGAGCTGGAGGATTCAAAAGGGCGTTGACGAATACCTCGCGGTCTTTTGCACTTAAAAGCAAAATCTCGTGCTGCGCAATAATTAGCCGGGCCGCTGCCTGAGCGGAGCTTACAACAAAGTCTGTGAGACTGCGCCCTTCCAACTCGGCAGCACGTTGCAGGATCTCCTTCTGCGCTGGCGTAATGCGAGCTTCCAGCCGCTCCGCCTTTCCGGCCGATGCAATTGTGACCACCGTGGGTATCTCAATCCCCCCTGTTGAAATTGTACGACTGTTTGCCGTACGCCAGCAATCTCTTCAATCCTGACGTTTACTCGCCGCCGCCTTCACTGACTCCATTGGGGACGCCGCGTGGATCCGGCTTCACGGTGGCCGGCTGGGTATAAGTCTGGCCGTCCACTGTGAGGCGCACGGAGTACGGGCCGGGCTGGAGCGTGGGCGCTCCTCCGCGTCCGCCACCACCTCCGCCACCACCCCGGCCGCCGCGTCCGCCGCGACCGGCGGCCTGTGGGGTGGCAGCCTGCGTACCGGCGGGCGTGCAGGCGTCGGGCGCCGATGGGGCCGCGGCGCCGCGTCCGAATCCCCCCGCGCCGCGTCCACCGCCGGCGCCGAGGGCGAAGCGATGCATGCCGGCTGCGGCGGACGGCGGTTGCGACGGCTGCTGCCAGATGGCCTGCACGTTCAGCGTTTCAGTATCCGGCTCGCGCACAGGCGTATCGCTGGCGGCGCAGGCCCGCACCGCGCCGGAGCGGTCCAGCAGTTCCAGTTTCAAGGGCTGCTTCGCGGGTGTCTTCAGCCAGTAGTAAGCCACCACCCCGGCCGGCGGATTCTGCAGTTGCGGCTCCTCATGCGGCAGCGGCGTGCCGTTCATCCCGCCGGCGCGGATGGCGTAGGCATCGCCGGGTTTGAACAGGTACGCACTCGCAGAAACGATTTGCGCCCCCTGTTCGGCGATCTGCCGCAGCGCCGGCATCTGGTCCATCACCCAGAATCCGCGGCCGTAGGTGGCGATTGCCAGATCGTCGCCGTGCACTACGATGTCGCGCACGCTGGTGACCGGCATATTATTTTGCAGAGGCTGCCACTGCGCGCCATCGTTGAACGAAACGTACACACGCAGTTCGGTGGCGGCATATAGCAGCCCCTTGGCCTGCGGATCTTCTTTCACCGAGTTGACATAGGCGCCCTCGGGGATGCCGGCGACGGTGTTCTGCCAGGTCTTGCCGCCATCGTGCGTGCGATAGATATACGGCTTGTTGTCGGCGACGCGATGGCGATCCACTGAAGCGTAAGCAGTCGCGACGTCGAAGTGGCCGGCCTCAATCTGCGACACCTTGCTCCACGAGGTCATATCCGGCGGCGTGACGTTGTTCCAGGTCTTGCCGTCGTCGCGTGTTACCTGAATCAAACCGTCGTCGGTGCCAACCCAGACCGTGTTAGCGGCTAGCGGCGAGGGACCAATGGAGTAGCCCACGCCAAAGCGGTCGGTCATCGGCTCGTCGATGTCCTTCGCGGTGACCGGGTCCAGCGTCTCGGGTACGGCGGGATGCAGACGGGTGAGATCGGGACTGATTCTCTCCCAGGAGCGGCCCCGGTCGCGCGTGCGCATGACGAACTGATTGGCATAGTACATGGCCTCGTCGGCCTGCGAGAAAACCTGCGGCAGCGTCCACGTCTTGCGATTGGGATTGTCGGGATCGGGCGGAGGCAACTGCCCGCCGAGCGGCGCGGCCACATTGAAGCGCTGATCGCAGCGTCCGGCACCGCTGCCGTAAAGGATATTGCCGTCCTTGGGGTCGGGCACAACGGTGTTGCTCTCCCCGGCCTCGCAGGTGGGCTCCCAATCGCGGAAGCTCAGGACTCCCTGGCGCGACCAGGTGGCCACGCCCACGCCGCCGCTATCCTGCTGCGCTCCGTAGAGCCAGTAGGGAAAGCGATTGTCGGCGGCCACATGGTAGATCTGCGCGGTCGGCTGGTTGTACCAGGTGCTCCAGCTATTGCCGCCATCCACGCTGACCACGGTTCCCTGATCGCTGCTCAGCACCAGACGGTTGCCGTCCTTGGGATTGATCCACATCTGGTGGTAATCGTCACCGCCGGGCGCTGCCTTGACCGGCGCGAAGGTCTTGCCGCCGTCGGTGGTCATGAAGGTGCCAGTATTCATGACATAGGCGCGGTCGGGGTTGGCGGGGTCGACGGTCACGGCTTCGAAATACCAGCCGCGGCCCCACAGGCGGGTCTCGGAATTGACCAGCTTCCAGGTGGCTCCGGCATCGTTGGAGACGTAGATTCCACCTCCGGTGCTGGGCGCCGCGGCGCCTCGTCCCCGCCCGCCACCTCCTCCGCCCACGGCGGCGGCTACGGCAGCGCCAGTATCGTCGACCACGGCCCAGAGCCGGTTCGGCGTACTGGGCGCCACAGCGATCCCGATCTTGCCTACGAACGGGTCGGTGGGCAGTCCGCCGGTCAACTGCTTCCAGGTGTCGCCGCCGTCGGTGGATTTGTAGAGTCCGCTGCCGGGCAGGTTGGTGGGCGCGTAAACGGACCATGGCGGACGGCGCGTGGCCCACAGCGAAGCATAAAGCACGCGCGGATTCTTAGGATCGATGGCCAGATCGATGGCGCCGACGTTGTTCGGGTCCTTGGTATTGGAGAGGATCTTCTTCCAGGTGGCGCCGCCATCGGTCGAACGGTAGACGCCACGCTCGGGGTTGGCATCGTAAACATGGCCGAGCGCCGCGACATACACGCGATTGGCGTTGGCCGGATCCACTACCACGCGGCCGATCTGACGCGTGCCCTCCAGTCCGATATGGGTCCACGTCTTGCCGGCATCGGTGGATTTGTACATGCCGTTGCCGTAGGAGTGCTGGCTGCGGATATCGGGCTCCCCGGTGCCTACGTAGACGACCCTGGCGTTCGAGGGCGCCACCGCGATAGCGCCGATCGAACCGATGGGAATGCCTTCATCGGAAATGGGATACCAGGTGCGGCCGGCGTTCTCGGTTTTCCAAACGCCGCCGCCGACCGAGCCGAAATAAAAGGTGTCCGGCTGGCTGGCGTGCCCCGCCACACCAAAGGTGCGCCCGGCGCGCATAGGGCCAACATCACGCCATTGCAAGCCGGACAGCAGACTGCCGGGGTACTGGCCGCCGGAATTCATCTGCTGCGCGAAAATGGCGCATCCCAGCAGGGCGAAAAAACAAAATGGGACTATCCAGCGACGTCGGGCTACCATGACCAATGCTCCTCATCCGGCCGGGCTTTGACCGTAGGAAACACTTTACCAAAAGCAAGGGATGAAAACCCTACAGAGGGGTATTCCTGTTGACTTTAGGTGTGATCCTAAAGTACCGTGTGGTTTCAAACGCTGGAATCGTTCCCGTTCGTACGCTTACTGCCTTCTTGGTTTCACTGATTTCTCATTATCCTGCTCCAGCTCAAACAGCGTTTACAGGCGTATAAGCCCGGCTTATACGCCTGTTTTGCTGTTTGTTTTTGTTTAGCCATATGGCGTAAAATAGATAGCCAGGAGGCCACAATGGAGACGCAGGCGATCGCCGAGGTTTTGGGCGGGCAACAGGTGCTGGGGGAAGCGGTCACGCAGCCTGACGATCTGGCGCGGATCGTCCGCAAGGGGTTGCCGGCACTTTCGGTGACGGCCCTTGCCGGGAAACTCCATATGGCAAATCGCACCCTATCTCGAAAGCTGGGGATCCCGCAGCGCACGCTGACGCGCCGTCTCGGGCAGACATCCCTGCTGACGCCGGCCGAATCGGACCGCACGGTGCGCATGGCGCGTGTCTATGCGAATGCCGTCGAGATGATCGGAGACCAGGAGAAGGCCATCGCATGGCTGGGCACCCCAAATCGCGCGCTGGGCGGTGAAACTCCTTTGGATCAATTGGACAGCGATATTGGCACACGCATGGTGGAAGACATCCTCGGCCGGATTGGGTACGGCGTTTACAGTTGATGCGGTTCTGGAGGATCTGCCGCAAGCGCTACGCCACCAAGGCTGCGAGCGGGGAAGGCGCCCGCCTTTACGGCGGCCGGTGGAATAGCCGCGGCATAAGCATTGTGTATGCCTCGACTTCGCTGGCCCTCGCGGCGCTGGAAACCTTCGTGAACCTGGAGCCGATCCTGCGGCCCGCGGATCTGGTTTCGATTGAAGGCGAAATCCCGGACGCCTTTCGGATCACAACGTTAGACGTGAAAATGCTACCGGCGCGCTGGCACACAACCAGAAATGAAGCCTTGCGCCGGTTCGGCGACGAGTGGATTCGCCAGGGACAGACCGTGGCGCTGCTGGTCCCATCGGCGGCAATCCGGGGCGGCTGGAATGTGCTGTTGAACCCGGCTCACGCGGATTTCTCCGGAATCCGGTTTCAGGATCCGGAGCCTTTTGAATTCGACGTGCGCATGTTCCGCTAGATGCAACGAGGCAACGAGGCAACGTTCACATCGGCAGGCAATTTCGTTTTTCGTTTGCTTACCAGATGCGGAGCGGAACGTCGCCGGGACTCCAGCCCAAGCCAATCGTACCGGTATAAACAGTCAGGTTGTACGCGGAGAAGTTGGAGCTAGTATATTTGCGGCCACTAAAGCTAGCCACCGCATGCAAGGAACGGACAAGCTGACGCGACATGTTCACGTATGCGATTGTGTCGCCATAATCGCCAATTACATTTCCAATGGACTTAGCCCTAAGATACGAAATATTAGCTCCAAAACTCCATCGCCGCAAACCCGTGTACGTATATCCGACGCTGGCAATCGTGGCCGCTGAGGTGAGAAACAGACCATTTCCGGGTGTCACCACATGGCCGCCGGTTATATAGAGCACGCCTTTGTGAAAGGTTCGCGAAAGCCGCCCGCTGACATTGGGAACATAGCGCACGCTGTAGACAATCTGGCTACTCTGCGTGATGCCAATAATAGCTGCAACGGCAGGGTCCACCGGTACGCTCTGGACGAATTTGGTTTCCACCCTGTAGAATCCACCGTATCCGGAGAACTCCCACCACCGGCTTAGTTGGTAGGCGAAGGTCGCAGCAGCCCCCTGCAAATCGGTGGTGCTGATCAAGTGACTAAAGCCGTAATGCGAATAGCCATAGTTCGCCCCAATGGTGGCCCTTCTGGTCAAGCGGTACTGCACGTCGCCGACCGCGGTTTCTCCCAATACTCCGTAAAGGCCGGCAGCCGCGCGGCCGGTGTCGAAGAACCCCCCCTTAAAACTCATTGACAACCGTGTACTTCGCTGGATCACCAAACCCAACTGGGACGAAGTGGAAATCGTCCGGTTATTGAAAAAGTCTGTCGTAGGAGCATAAGTCTGGTTGGGGTCGAAGGGAACGGACGGTGAGATGGTCGCGATAAAGCCGGCATCGCGCTTGAAAATAGACACGGTGTTGTCCCAGGTTATAGACACGTGACGGCTGAGTTGATGTTTGAGGCCCATAAGCAGCGACACATCCAGAGTGTCATAGGTGGCGTTGCCAATATAGTGACTGTAGCCACCTGTGAAGCTAAGTCCGAGCGAAGTATGACGCCAATTATGCGAGCCGCTGATGCCGACGGTGGTGGCTATTCCCTCCCCGGAAACGTTGGGGACGGTGCCTTGAGAATTTACGGCCACTCCGGAAAGACCGGTGCTGTAAACACCGCTCACTTCAACGAACGGCCGGAAGTTGATGTCCGGGCCAACCATCGCCGCGGGAGCCTCGCCACGACTCAGAATCGCCGGACCGCCGTACTGCGCGAAAAGCGGCGTTGCCATTCCGAGCGCTACCAAAAGCCTTCTCAATGCGTTTACTCCTCCGGGAACCTTCCCCTCTTCGTGACCAAACCAAAGTCTGACGTGATCATCCGGAGACTGTCAAGTTTGACGGTCGTTCGCAAAATACTGCAGATATTCTGTTGCACGATGACAATTTCCATTATTGCGCGCCGCGAGAGAGAAGCATGGCCTTGACAGTGTGAAAAATGATGTAAGTATCCAGACTTAAACTTTTATTTTTGATGTAATAAAGGTCGTATTCCAATTTGCGGAGAGTGTCTTCCATTGTATCACCGTACTTATAGTTGATTTGGGCCCATCCGGTGATTCCAGGTCTGACGCAGTGACGCTGCCGATAGTAGGGGATATGCTCAGAGAACTCTTCCACGAATTCGGGGCGCTCCGGGCGGGGCCCCACCAGTGACATCTCGCCCAGGAATACATTAAAAAACTGCGGCAGTTCGTCGAAGCGGATTTTGCGAATAATCCGACCCACCGGGGTGACTCGCGGGTCGTCTCTGGAGGCCCACACGGCTCCCGTAGCAGCCTCAGCGTTTACTCGCATGGAGCGGAATTTGTAGAGCGTGAACGGCTCTCCGTTCAATCCTACGCGAACCTGCCGGTAGAGAACGGGCCCCGGAGAGGATAGGCGCACTGCAAGGGCAGTCAACAGCATAAGCGGAAAGGAGAGCAGGATTCCGAGACCCGCCACCAATCGGCTCAGCGCGGTCTGGTAGATGAAGGTCTTGCGGCGCGGACCTAATTCCCCTGAGTAGATTAATTGCGACGGGCGCAATTCCTTGAGACACACCCTCCCGCAGACCCGCTCATACACGGCAGCGGCTTCTTCGATGATGTGGCCGGCAAAGCGCAACTGCAACAGCGTATTGACCGGTACCCGGTTGCGCCTTTCGGACATTCCTACAACAATCCGGTTGGGGCTTACAGCGGTAGCTATCTCTTCCAGGGCGGATAGCGGCCCCAGGAATTTTCCACTAAAGAGATCCGCACCCATTCTGTGACCGTCGTCGACATAGCCGGCCACCGACTGCCCGCTCTCCGGATGGCGCCGGATGTAATCTCCGATATCTTCAAGCAACGGGCTGCCTCCTACCAGAAGAAGCACGTCTCGATTGACCACGCGAAGGGCATACTTGGTGAAAAATATCCGCCAGCAGAAAATCCCTATGACGCATAGGAAATTTCCTAGAACCATCACCCTGATGGGCACCCTCAAATCGGCGTCCAAATAGCTGATGAAGCCCTGTAGCAGGAACGCGCCGCCAATAATCAGACACAGTTGCTGGAGGAGGGCAAGCTTGGATTTTACGTAGAGGTCTGTATAGAGGTCGTGAAAATAAAGTCCTATCAAAATACTGAGAATTACAATACTGATCCGAATCCAGCCACCGTCGAAAAAAAGAAAAGTATCCGGGTCTTCCGCCAGGGTTGTGTACGTTGCCGCACCAAATACGGCAGCCAACAGGATGATCTCAGAGATCAATAGGGCAAGCGTCCCAACGGGGACATAGACTCGAAATAAACGAATCATTTCCAGGGAACCGCGTT
>VFSW01010882.1_pt1 | contig 12846 bp, 13 predicted proteins | sample 5358111 | NCBI WGS metagenome assembly VFSW01 (sample SAMN11554181, study PRJNA540505) | mine drainage metagenome | isolation source: sediment from site ElyBrook_90M | place: USA: Ely Copper Mine, Vershire, VT | collected 2017 | reverse complement strand
GTCATGGCCTATGCCCTCTCAAAATACCCGAAGACGTATTTCGGTGAACCAGACCCCATCTTCACCTCGGTGCCGCCAATGTTACAAGGGAATTGGCACATACCCGATGCTCAGGGGAACATTGTCCCCCATGACTTGCTCTATTGGACGAACAAAGATAATCCTCTGGGGCCGCGTCCCGCTGATCCCGCACAAGACCCTCAGTTCGCCTATTGGGAGTATGGGGTTTCTGCATGGTATGCTTCCCACCCTGAACTCTTTTCTGCAGGCGTCATGCTCCCTGTTCCGCTCACGGTCGGCCAGCCAGCAACGACAACACCATGAATCTCCGGCACAAATAAGGTACACTGTCTCCAATGAAGCTTTGGGGTAGTATGGGAGTGTTTGTGGTCCTAGTTCTCTTTATTGAAATACCCCTCCTGCGAGGAAGCGATTCTTTATTTCACTTTAATCAAACTCTTTTTGAGGCAGCAATCGGGCAAATTGATATCTCTGCACTCAAACTCTGGCAAAACCGCGGAGGGTTCTCACAGACGCTCGCGCTGGGGTCGAGCGGTCCTGAAGTTCGTCTCATTCAAACTTCGCTTGCTACCGACCCGACCCTCTACCCGCAAGGGACAGTAAGCGGTTATCTTGGTCCTGCTACTCAGAGGGCACTTCTGCGTTTCCAGGATCAGAATAATCTTGATTTGACTGGAATTTTTGACACCGCAACACGCGGAATATTCAATACTATTTATTACCATGAAATCTGCCCTGTCCCCACAACCCCAGAGCCTGATCTCTCGCTCGCACATGTGACCAGAGCCGCTGGACTTCCTACATCCTACATCCCCGAAAATCTCACTGATATTTCAGGGGTTGTTCCCACACAGGGTATCGTCTGCGTACAACAATCGACTGCAGATGCTCTTTTTGCTTTAGTGGCTGCTGCCCGATCTGATGGCATTTTCTTAAAAACTTGTTCGGGGTATCGTGGTCCTGATGTCCAGGGGTATCTTGATGCGCAATATCTTTCTCTTGAAGGGACTCGTTCAGTCAATGAGGTAGCTCTTCCTTACCACTCTGAACACCAGACGGGTACCGCCGTCGACCTTACGGGATCGTCGGTGCAGTTTCGTTGTGCTGATGATGGATTTGCAGAAACGCCGGAGGCGGCATGGCTCGTCCAGAATGCATGGAAATACGGTTTTAATATGTCTTATCCCATTTCTCAAAAAGACGGGAGTCCAAATGAATATGTCTACGAACCCTGGCATTGGCGCTATGTCGGAATACCGATCGCAGCAAGACTACAACGTGAGGGTATTTCCTACAATGAGGATATTTCCGCAAGCACCACCCCAGTAACGGCAACTTCCACACCAACCATAATCTACTACTGATTCATCGGGGAAACGAGATATAGGAGCGAGGTATCGCCAACTCCTTTTATGATAAGCGGCCGTCCAATACCTGCGGCAGTGAGCGAGAGACTTTCTGCATTTGTGAGACTGAGCACTGCTGAGAGATACCGATGATTGAACGATAAATCAAGAGAGCCTCCTGAAATTCTCGCTGTTAGCGTTTCTGATGATTCTCCAATATCGGTATTTCTTGCGAAGAATGAAAATAGATTCTTTTTCGGATCGAAACTTATACGTACTTTCTGAAAGGCATCAGAAAATATCATTGTCCGTTTTAATGCGGTCTCGAAATCTTTTCGAAGTACTATAGCCTCGACAATTGATTCTTTTGGAATTATTTGGCGGTAGTCAGGATACACAGCGTTCGTGAGACGTGAGACAAGCATTCCCATTTCTCCTACAAATGCACACTGATGTTCATCAAATGACATAATAATTTCACTATCAGGAAGTGCTTGTGCTATATCAAGTGCATTTTTTGCCGGGATGAGGAATTTTCCTTGAGTTCCTTTATTTGAGAGCGGCACTTTTTTTTCTGCGAGACGGAATGAATCAGTCGCGACCGCCGTTAACATTCCCCCTTCTATTGAAAGATAGATACTTGAAAGTTCCGGACGAACCGTCGAAGTAGACGCACACGATGCGATAGCAACGAAAAGATTTTTTAGGAGGACTCCTTGGATAACAAGCCTGTTTTTTGGGTTCTCAGGGAATGGAATTGAGGGAAAGTCATCATAAGGAACTGTTTTAATTGAACTCTTCCCGGTACCGCTGCTGATAGAGACGATATCTCCTGTATGTTCGAGCGTCACTTTTCCTTCTTGAGTGAATGAACTCGCAACCTGTTGAAGAATAGTGGCTGGAATAGCGACCACGCCATCAGAAATGATCTCTCCGGAAAGTTTCAGGTCAATTCCCGTCTCAAGATTGGTTGCACGCAATTTAATGCCATCATCACCTGCAATGATGAGTATTGAGGAGAGTGCAGGAAGCGTCGCACTCTTCCTTTCAGCAAAGCGGGCGACGGTATGCACAGCCTCCGAGAATTCTTTTTTTTCAATGGAAATATTCATACAGGCTCTATTAGGGGTGTTGATACTGGGGATAAGAGATAAAACCTATATGCCCATTGTATATCTTTCCTTTTCTGAAATACAGAAGCTGTGAATAAATGTCTGAAAGCGGTCATACAAGAAGGGTACGTATATCTTGAATCTCTTTTGCCAGGGTGTTATCCACAGCTATTTCACGTTTTATCTTCTCACAGGAGTGGATAACCGTTGTGTGGTCGCGTCCGCCGAGTTTTGTGCCAATTGTGGGGTAAGAAATATTAAAATCTTCTCGAAGAAGATACATAATAATCTGTCGTGGACGTACGACTTCCCTCCTACGGGTCTTCTCATAAATACTTTCTTCGTCAATACCATAAAACTCCGCTACTTTGTCAACGACATTTTTCACAGAGATATTTTTCTGCGGACGAATAAAAGAACGAAGCGACTGCCGCACTTCAGCGATATCGGGAGCACTTCCTTTTACCTGAGCGTGACAGACGATGTTGTTCACCATCCCCTCAAGCTCGCGGATGGAGCCGGAGAGGGTTGTTGCGACGTACTCGATAACCTCATCAGAGAGGATGACACCATGAAGAGCGGCTTTTTTCTGCACGATAGCCATGCGCGACTCAGGATCAGGCTCGCTGATATCGACTGCCATACCGCTCGCGAGACGGCTCTTGAGGCGCTCAGCGATGTCAGGGATGGCAGAGGGCGGACGATCGGAAGAGAAAATAATCTGTTTATTGGTGTCATGCAATGCATTGAAGAGATGGAAGAGTTCCTCCTGAGTCTTGTCCTTTTTGGAGAGGAATTGAATGTCGTCCATGATAAGGAGATCATATTGCCGATATTTATCCTTAAAGCGGTTTGCCGTGCCTGCCTGGACGGAGTCCGTATAATCGACTACAAATTTTTCTGAGGTGAGATAAAACACCTTTCGCCCGGCATATTGTTTTTTGAACTGATTCCCGATTGCCTGGATGAGGTGAGTCTTTCCGCGCCCGGTGTCTCCATAGATGAAAAGAGGGTTATAAGTGATACCAGGGCGGTTCAGCGCCGCTTGGGACGCTGCATAGGCAAGATTGTTGAAAGACCCGATGACAAAAGTCTCGAAAGTGTAGCGAGGGTTCAGATTGTCGCTCTTGTTAATGTAAAACTCTTCAAGAGGAAGCTCGAGAGAACCGCGCACTATCTTGGTTTCTTTCGGAGTTTTGCGATTCTCATCCTTCACAATAAGATACTCGATGTTTCGGAACTCATAGGACACATCACGAACTATCTTGAGAAGGAGTGTGTGAAATTTTTTCAGGAACCAGTCCTTAAAGAATTGACTGGGTACACCGATGTATACCACTCCGTCTTCCCCTATCTTCACGATGAAACTATTTCGGAACCAGGTATTGAAATTTGCAGGAGAAATGGACAGCTCGACTTGGGTCAGGATGTGTTCCCAGAGTTCTCGAGGATTCCCTTTGTCCATAGTACTTCGGAGTATACGCTCATTAAGAATAGGCTGCACACTGGCGTTCCGCCAAGAACCTGTTAGTATCATGGGTACAACCTAATTCCAGTACGTATGGCAACGAAAAGAACGTATCAACCAAAAAAGAAGAAGCGCGCAACCACGCACGGTTTCCTCGCGCGCGGAAAGACTGCCTCGGGGAGCAAAATCCTCCAGCAGCGTCGCCGCAAAGGCCGAGCGAGCCTTGCCGTCTAATCCCCGTGTTCTCACGACGAGAACGACTCCCGCGTGCGCAGTTTGAAACCGTACTGAAAACAGGTCGGCGGCTCTCCTCACCGCATTTTCTCATCGTTTTTTCCGAAAATGCTCGTGGCTATGCGGTGGTGATACCAAAAAAAGTCATTCGGCTCTCCGCTACTCGCCATCGCGTAAAGCGGCAAATACTCGAGGCGTTACGCATGATGCCTCTCCCTCAAGCCCTCGTCATTTTTCCGCGATCAATTGCGGGTAGTGTACACTACCAAGACATTGCCGGTGAACTTCGTGACCTGCTTTCAAAAATAAAAACTAACTAACGTCTCTGTGATATCAGCCCTCTTCAACGCCGCTTTTTATAATCCGATCTACAACGCGCTCGTCGCGCTCGTCGCGCTCGTGCCGGGCTCAGATGTGGGAATTGCAATCATCCTCCTTACTTTCGGCATTCGCGCCATCCTTCTCCCCTTCTCGCTTTCGGCAGTGCGCACACAACGGTCGATGAAGATACTCGAACCGAAAATAAAAGCGCTAAAAGAGAAACATAAAGGAGACAAGAATCAGGAAGCGATCGAGACACTCGAGCTCTATAAAGAAGCAAAGGTAAACCCCTTCTCGAGCATCCTCGTCGCTTTTATCCAGCTCCCCGTCCTCCTCGCGCTCTATTGGGTATTCACGTATGAGAAATTCCCGGCGATCAACATCGCGCGGCTCTATGCACTGACCCCGATTCCGCACGCAGTATCGCTTATGTTCCTCGGGATTGTCTCAGTTGCGAGTAAGAACCTCTTCCTCGCGGTACTTGCCGGCCTCTCGCAGCTTCTTCAAGCACACATGGCGTTCAGAGGTACCATGAAGCCGCCAGAAGACGGCTCGCAGAGCGATTTCCAGAAGATCATGGGAATGCAGTTGAAGTACGTCTTCCCGCTCCTTATCGGAACAATCTCTTACACCACATCTGCCGCAATTGCGCTCTACTTCATTTCCACCAATATCGCCGGCTCTCTCCAGGAATGGTATGTGCGCCATTCACTGAACACAGAAAATAGAAGCCAGACCTCGATAGTCGTCGAGGGCTGACTTCATTTGGTAAGATTCAGAGCGAATAGCCCCAGAGCGAGCCGTCATTTTTATTTACAAAAGTGAGGAGCGTGCCCGCGGGATCTATCGCGAGCGCCGTTGCGTCGAGGCCGCCCTCCCCTGTTTGGGAGAAGTCGAGCACCATCTGTGCGAAACGACTCGCGACATTTATTTTCCAGATACGATCAGAAAAATGTGTAGCGCCTTGGTACCAGTCATCTGGGTATGCCGCCGAAGCATCGGGATTCACAGGAACGCCGCAATAGAGCGCGGACTCATCGGCGGTCCACACGCATTTGTCGGCAATCGTCGCGATAGGAAGAGGGGTCATTGTGTCTGTCGCCGTATTCACGAGCTCCATCTGCATTCCGATATCAGAGGTATAGCTCACAAGCACCCACTTGCCCGTGGGGCTCGCGAGAGCGACGAGGCCATTCAGAGGTCCAGCAATACGCGAGAGTCTGCCGTTAGCGTCGGTAAGAAAGGCATCGCCCGAGAGCGCCACCGATGGCTTTGAGAATACGAGATACTGATTTTTCCCTGCGAAAGATACGCGAATTGCGGTGAGCGCTGTGGTGAAGAGCGTGGTGTTGTGAGAGCCGTCGGCGCGGCTCAGAGAAACAATCGAGCCAGTGACACCCGAAGCGACATTGAGTATGCCTGCCGCAGAAGCGGTTACATCAGAAAGATTTTGCGGCAGAAAGAATCCAGTAGCGCTTGTCGAAGCGAGCGCATAGGTGTTTATGGTAGAAAGGGTGCTCCCCGAGAGATAGCGCACGAGAGCAAAGGAGCCATTGGGGAACCAGGATGCAGATTGGATTCCCGGGATAGTTTTATTGTTGATACGCGTCAGGGTGCCTGACCCGCTAAGGTAGGAGAAGACATTGCCGCTCTCGCGAGCGATGTATTGGACAGTTACTTGAGGTGACGAGCTCGCGTTCTGGGCTTTTCCGTCAATGACCACTTCACCCGGCACGATAGGGCCGGTGCTTATTTGCACGAGGCGCGCAGAGACGGTCACAGGTGTGTTTGTCCCCCCACCAGTGCCCGGCGAGGTGCCCGCCTGGGAACCTCCTCCCCCAAAGCCTCCGCTACCCTGCCCTGCCACAGGGAAAGTCGCCCCAGTCGGCGCGACGGTGACAGTTGAAGACCCCGAGAAGAGGAAGAAGGCACCAGCCCCGAGCCCGAGGATGACCAGAGTGATCGCTGCGATGATGAGCGGGCGTTGCATAGAATTATGGTGCGAGGACACAACTCTCAGTTATCAGTAGTGCATTTGCATTCCGAGCAGCGTCGCACCCATCTTGAGTGTCACTACAAAGGAACCTACCGCTCCCCGTGTCTCGCGAGCACCAATACCCGCTTATGGGAGCATCCGTGGTCCGTTTCGTGAAAGGGATGGCCCCATTTGTTGAATCTGGAGGGGTGGAAGAAGTAGTATTTACCGCCTTCGTATCAAGCCGCGGAAGGTCGAGCGAAAGATTCAGGATAGCAGGGTTAATAATGGAGAAGACCAGCACCGGCGAGAGGACGAGGACGAGGCCATAGATGGCATTATAGATTCTCCCCTTGCTCTCTGTCGCCGTTCCCGCATTATCTGGATGGATTGCCATGTCTATTCCGGCATAAATTATCTCAATAACGGCAAGTGTCGCTGCGAGGCCGATGAGGTATTTGTAGAGATTGTTGAAAAAGAGAGCAAGGCTGCTTGAATTGAGGACACTCGTCACGCTTCCGGCATCAGTCAGATGGGGGATAGGAGCAAGCGCCGTGAATTCGCTCGTCGCAGCAAGTGCATGGGCTGCGAACCCCAGAAGAACAACGAAACTCAAAGCAAGCATCTTTTTCATCCCGTTAGAAATAGAACTCACACAATCTCGCGTTTTGTTCAGAGTATTCATATTTTGTTCGTTATTTCTAACGGGATTCATAGGCCGAAGAAGTTAGAAGTCTTAGCTGCACCGAAAGAGAGCGAGAGGTCTGTCGTCGCAGTATTTGATGTTCCCACCGCAGAAGCAGTCACGGAGAGTGATGCATTCCCCTGCCCCGACCCCGCGGGCCGCAGGGTTATCGAATTTCCGGTTTGGGCCACTGCATTATTCAGGAACCACTGAAGAATGGGTGCGCCGTTGGTGGTCGGGAAGGAAAATGGTGCGGCGTAGAGGCCCGCCTCTGCTCCCTGTATTGCATAAGAATTCGAAAGGGCACGGTCGAAACGGACGCCGAGCAGAGGATCATTCTCGTAAACGCGCACGATCGGTTCAGCGGGGTTAAGGGTGAGTGATGCGCCGCCGACGAGATTTCCGGCTTGGCTCTGAATGGAAACTGACACCTGACGCTCGCGATATTGGAGCGGTGAAGCGACGATGATTGACTGCTTGCCAATACCTGAGTAGTCCGCTATCTGAGTGTTTTCAACAGTCCATGAATAGGACAGCGTTGCAGGATCAATCGTCTTTCCGGCAGCGTCTCTCATGTTTGCAATGGCGACGATGCGGGTGTCGCCCTCAAGAGGAATAAGAGGTTTGCCCGGATAGAGTGCCGGCACCCAGGCGATAGGCTCAGCGATAAGAGAGACATCTTGAGGTTGAATTACGAGCGATTTTGTATAGTCGGTACCCCCCGAAGTAATGGTCGCACCGATCACGGTGACGCTTCCCGCTCTCCCGACAGAAACTGCAACAGGACGCACGGTACCTCTGTAGAATTGATTGTCGCCAACGGTGACCGTGAGTGTCGCATTCGTGAGGTCGAGACTTGGCGAAAGGAATGAAAGCGTCACTTGGCTGTAAGGTAGCGGGTACTGAGGACTCGCGGAAATAGTAAACGAGTCGGTGCTTCCGAGTGAGCCGTCGAGTGATTGGGCAAGGACTGCTCCAGGCAATAGGAGCATGAGGGCGATGCCCACGGCTACGTTGTGACGCATATGTTTGTAGTATACAACCCGCGCGGCGAAACTACGCTGCCTTTTCGTATTCTTGGGTATACTGCTCGTCGTTTGCGGCTTCAGATGCCATTCGTTCCTCCTCGGCGCTTTCCTGTACGACCTCTTCCTCTGCATACTGCGCATCGTTGGCAGCTTCGATTTCCTGGCTTTCTTGAATCTGAGCCATCTGTGCATTTTGGTCTTGGGTGAATTGTGCGATTTGCCGCTCGCGCTCTTGACGCTGTTCCTCGGCGTGATCTTTCTCCCATTGTTTGAGGGCCGCCCCCTCAATTTTTATTTGAGCTGTGTACAACCTCCACAGAACAAATAAAAATGCAGGAAGCGTGCCGATAATCGGAATTTCACTCAGGGCAAACGCGGCGGCGAACTGGAGTGGCGCGCTCGAAACGAGCTTGAGAAGGCGCGAGTTCGTCATAACTATCAAGAAACCAAGTAGTAGAAAAGCGATAATACCGACGGCATCCGCCATAATGACCCCGAGCGGTATGGTGACCTCTGAGACGGCAGTCCCAGCAGCAGCAGCACCTGCGGCACAGATAGCTTTCGTGAGCCCCCACGCCGATCCAATCCAATTTTCCACCTTGATTGAGCAGTAGACCGAGGCGATTGCCGGCCCGAAGAACCAAAACATCTCGAAAAACATGCGAAATAGATCAAGAATTCCTGCCAGAGCAAGGACCGGCAGAGCCTTCGCGAGCGTCATCGCGAGAGGAGGCGTATCCGCCACTTGAGAGCGTCCTCGCGAAACGGGACTATTTTTGTTCGGCGGCATGGCGCTCTTTCCCCTGCTTTATGGCGATGAGCTGTGAAGGATCAGACGTGATGATCTGGTCCTCGGTATAGCTCGAGACGACTTTGATGGCGACGTGTTTGAGCCCTGCGAAGAAGAGCCCCTCCCCTACCCCTGCTTCGAGCAACAAATATTTCTCTTCGTCAGTGAGATTGAAGGTTTTTTGAAGGATGTCGATCGTCGTCGGAGATTGTTTGAGCAATAATTGCAGTGATGAGTTTGTGAGGATCGGTCGGCCGTACGGGCTCTTCAAGAAGTCTTCGACGTCTTGAGTGATAGTGCAGACACCGAGATAGTATTTACGCCCGCGTTTCGCAAGGGAGTAGAGAAACGATGCGGTGTCTTCGCTCTTCATCATCCACCATGCCTCATCGATGATGAGGAGCCGCTTCTTCAGCTCGTGACGCACGGCATTCCAGATGTAATGCGTGATGGTATACATCGCGATAGGCTTCAGCTCATCTTCCATGTCGCGCACCGAGAAGACCACGAACTGCTGCCGCATATCGATATTGGTCGGTTGATTCATGAACCCTGCCCAGCTCCCGCGAGTATATTTCGAGAGACGTTCGACGAGAGATTCGCTCCCTTCCATGCCAGAAAGCACTTGTTCAAAGTCGGAGAGGAGCGGCGACTCAGCGCCCGAGAAGTCGGATTCGCCGGTAATGTCTTTGAGCGCATAGGTTTCGCTGATAGCACGATCGACGATTGAATCTTCTTCAGGCGAGAGTCCATTTAGCATGATACGGAAGAGCCCGACGAGAGAGATGATGTTGCTGCGCAGCACGTCTTTCGGGTCTTCATCCTCGCGCACTGGCGGCAGATCGAAGGGATTGATGTGGTTCTCAGAAGAAAGGGAGATGTTGAAAGAACGGCCGCCGGTGGCCTCGGCAAGCTGCTCGTATTCACGCTCAGGATCGATGACGATGACGTCGGTGCCAAACATAAGCGAACGCAGGATTTCGAGCTTCGTCGAATAGCTCTTGCCAGAGCCAGACTTTGCGAAGACGACGGAATTGTAGTTTTCAAGGGAGAACCGATCAAAGAGTATGAGTGATGAATTGTGACGATTGATGCCGTAGAGGATGCCACGATCGCTCGTGAGATCGAAGGAGACAAAGGGGAATATCGAAGAAAGAGGTGAAGAATTCAGCTTCGAGCTGACGAGGAGTTCATCAGAGCCGAGCGGGAGACAAGAACGGAATCCCTGCTCTTGCTGGAAGAGTGCGGGTTTGGTGTACACAAGCTTCGAATCGAGAATGCCGCGAATCTCCCCTTCGGTTTTGTTGATCTCTTCTTTCGTGTCGCCGTAAAGCGCCATATAGAGACTGACATCGAAGAGCTTCTCGCGCGCCTGCTGCAGAGAATCGCGCAGGCTCTCAAGGTCCTGGTACGCCGTGTCGAGAAGCGGGTCGCGAACGAGACCCCTCGATTCGCGTTCATTGATCTGGCTCTGGACCTCGGCGACTTTCTTCTGGAAGCCGCGGAGTGCCTGCTCGGTTTCGATGGGGTGGATAAACAGAGACACGTCGAGCACCTTGTCGAGATCGATGATAGGAGAGAACCAGCTGTCAGAGAGGAATCGAGGATATGAGATTGTGTAGAATGTGCGGACGAACTTCTCTCCGAGCTCAAGTTCGCGAGAGCCTATCTTGAGCGCCGTTGGCGCGATGGTGTCGATGAGATCAAGCGAGCTCTGCTTGTAGATGTCTCTCGGCAGCACCGGTATGATTTCCGGAGCCTCTTCTTTATTTTTCTTAGTGAGAAAGTCGAGTAGTGCCATAGGTTAGGATTCAAGACGGATAGGATTTTCAAGCTCGCCCGGGTTGAAGGATCGGTAGAGGAGCTCGATGACTTCTTCGGTGCCGAGCGGCACAGCTCGGACGCCTGTACCAGCGAGCCCGGACGCAACGAGGGAGAGCCGCTGCTCAAGCTGCGCGCGATCTTCCTCGAAAGAGGTATCACTGGCAGCGCCCTTCGTTGCGGCACTGTCATGGCGCAAGAAGCTGATGGCGCCTGCCGTCCCGATGTGAGGAGCATACGACACGACGACATAAAATGACTTCGTCATGATATTGGTCTGTTCAGCGAAGGAACGGACAAATTCGATATATTCACGCAGCTGAATCCGCAAAAGTTCAGTTTTCTGCTCGGGGGCCTTCGTTTCGAGAAGGGCGAGGTAAGGGCGCAGGTCCATCTTGCGCGAGTTGATGACAATCTGAATGGAAAAATCAAGCGTGTTGAGGAAGCTCTGGAAGCCGTCAATGATTGCATGCTGCTCATCGGCGGACTTGAGGCCGAAGTTCACTGCAGAACAGATGAGGACGCCGCGATACCCGCCGTCCTTTAATACGATGGTGCCATTTCTAATTTCTTTCACCGGGACGAACTGCTGAGTATTTCCTGATTTGGTCGTGTCCATATTATGAGTTTGCTCGGTTGATGAGATCGTCTTTGGACTTCACATCGAGTGACCATGCAAGTTCAGAGAGTTTCCCGCTCGTGAGACGCGGAACGCCTCGCGGAGCTTGCGCAGCAGCACTCTCTGCCGCAGCTCTCGCCGCAGCGGTGGCAGTTGCGCCTTGTTCCTGTACGCTCGGCTCCCGCTGCTTCCAAATGAGCAGTTTCTCGCTCAGGTAATAATTGAACCCCGCCTCAAGCACTTCTATGAAGGGTTTGCTGTTTATTTTATAAAAAGCAAGTGCTGCTCCAAAGAGCCCGACAGGGAGTGCGAGCAAAACCGCAAGGAGAAAAGGAAGATAGGCAAAGAAGATGATGCAGAGCCCCGCTGTCCCCGCGACATAGATAAACTGCTTCAGGGTCAACGGCCCGATGATTTTATCTTCAACCTCGATAAATTGCGGTACTTGATAGTCCATTCGCTTTAGTATAGCAGGAGTGCATAACTGAAAGAGCACTATACGGGTGATATATACTGCCCGTAGATTCCGTAGATTCTTTCACAGGAGGAAATCATGGATGCCGCCTCTGTGCTACCCCGCCGCTTCCCTCCGGGGAAGGAAGGCTCTTCAAAACATGAAGCCCGTTGCTGCCATTGCTGGAACCTGATTGATCTTAGTGTGGAAGAGTACTACAGATACACCGATTCATCCGGGGTGACATACTTTTATTGCTCCTGTATGAATGAACCACTGTGGTACATCGACTGAATCGGCTCCGTCGCCCCCAGGAACGGCCCTCTCATGAGAGGGCCGTTTATGCTTACAAGCTGGCACCCGTGATGGCTCCGAAAGTCCACGCGACGAAATTGAAGAATGGTCCTGAAAGAACGTAGGAGAAGATAATAAGAAAAAGGACGAGCGAAAGCATCCCCATAGTGCGAGCGCGGTGTTCGAAGCGATTCAAGCTGGAGGCGAGGTGCCACGGGGGGAGCGCGGCGCGTAGCGCGGTGAAGCCATCGAGGGGCGGGAATGGGATGAGATTAAAGAGGCCGAGGAAGAGATTCACGAAGGCAATCGTCGCGGCGAGCGAGAGTGCCGCTGGGGAGAGCGATGTCGCGCCGAAACGTATGAGAAGTCCAAAAATAATGGCGAGAAGAAGATTAGTTGCTGAACCTGCGAGAGCGACCAGCGCTTCTCCCCAGCGTTGGTTTCTTAAATTGTAGGGGTTATAGGGCACTGGCTTCGCCCAGCCAAAGAGTATCGAGGAGCCGGAGAGCATGAGGAGAGCGGGAATAATGATCGAACCCATGAGATCAATGTGCGGGATTGGGTTTAGGGTGAGTCGACCCGCAAGGCGAGGGGTCGGGTCACCGAGCGAATCAGCTGCATACCCGTGCGCCACCTCGTGAGCAATCACGGAGAGAATAAGAACGATGAGGGAGAGGG
>VFSW01010881.1_pt1 | contig 12847 bp, 10 predicted proteins | sample 5358111 | NCBI WGS metagenome assembly VFSW01 (sample SAMN11554181, study PRJNA540505) | mine drainage metagenome | isolation source: sediment from site ElyBrook_90M | place: USA: Ely Copper Mine, Vershire, VT | collected 2017 | reverse complement strand
TAGTAGTGACGAGAAACTCAGACCCGCGTGCTGGCTGGCGGCACCGAGCCACGTGAAGACGCCGGCGACGACGCCGCTCAGTACCAGCACGGCGAGCGCCACGAGCAGCCTCCCACCGAGCCACGACGCACGTGACACCGGGCCGGCCACGAAGTGATCGAGCACGCCCTCGGACTCCTCGCTGCGCGACGAGGTGACCTGTCCGGCGGCGACGAATCCCATCAGGATCGCCTCGACGAGAAAGCACACGCCGAGCACGGCGCTGGCACCGCTGCCGGAGGCTCCGAGGCGCGACAGTACCTCATTGACCGAACCCGAGATCGTCGACCCGGCGGACTCGGCGATGAGACCGTACAGCAGGGCCGACCCACCGATGACACTCAACCAACCGATGACGACGGGCCGCATCAAGCGGATCGCGAGCCCCGTCGGACCGACGAGCAGGCCATCGCGAGCCCGTGCGTGAACCCGGTCGGCCACGATGCCCGCCCCGACGTCGCGCGCGGCAGCGAGGTGCACGGCCAGCCAAGCGGCCAGTGCGATGAAGGCGACGATCGGTACGAGGGCGACGGGATGGGGCGAGGTCAGGGGCTGGAGCTCCTCCACCCAGCCGAGGGGAGTGGCCCAAGCGAGACCGTGGAGGCCAACGCCCGCGTCGGCGATCAGTCGTAGGCAGTAGCTGAGCCCGAGGAACGTCGCTCCGATCAGGTTTGCTTGGTGGCGCGTCGCGCCGAGCTGGCTCGTCACGGCGCCGACGGCGAGGAACATCGCTGCGCTCGCCACCATCGCCAGAGCGAAGTAGAGAGAGGGACCGGTACCGAAATTGATGCTCGACTGACGTCCACCGAGCACGGTGAGGATGGCCGTGACGATCCCGAGGGCTCCGAAGCCGGCGCCCAGGCCGGCCATGGCCTGGGCCGCCGCGCCCCGACGGGTGGTCTCGCCGCTGAGCAACAGATCCCAGCGTCCACTGTCTTCTTCGGCCCGCATCAGGCGCGTGCTCGTCAAGAGCCCCCACACGGCGCCGAGGATCATGAGCGTCATGGAGACCTTGAACGCGGTGAAGCCCCCCACCGTCTGGAGCCGTGACGCTGGCCCGAAGATGGCGCTGATCGCCTTGCTGGTGCCGTACGTCGCGGCCAGCGCCTGGCGTTGGGCCACCGTTTTGTAGATCCGCACGTAGCTGATCTCCGAGGAGACAATGGTGACGGCGACGATGCAGCCCCAGAGAGCGCCCGAGCGCACCGCCCGTCGCGCACTGAGGGCCGCAACGACGCTGGCCGGTGAGCCGCCGGTACGTACCGGCGCCTTGACCCGTGCCCACATCGTGGCGTCAGCGGCCATCGCTACCGCCGTACTGAGCCAGGAACAGCTCCTCGAGCGAGGGCTCTCGACTCAACAGCTCGGTCACGCCGTACGCCGCCAGGACCTTCACCAACGGGTCGACGGATCCACGGACCTGACAGCGCAGCACACGGCCTTCGATCTGGACCGCGCTGACGCCGGGCACGTGTGACAGGTCCGGGACGTCGCCGTCGAACGTCACCTCGACGGTGAGCGCGCTGAGGTGGCGCAGCTCGGCCAACGTGCCCATCTCGACCAGCCGTCCGTCGCGCACGATGGCGACCCGATCGCACAGGGCCTCCACCTCGCTCATGATGTGCGACGACAGGAAGACGGTCTGGCCCCGATCGCGAGCCTCGTGGATGCTGCGGCGGAACGCTTGCTCCATCAATGGATCGAGTCCGTTGGTCGGCTCATCAAGGAGGAGCAGGTCGGGTCGGACCATCAACGCGGCGATCAAGATGACCTTCTGGCGGTTCCCCTTCGAATAGGCACGGACCTTCTTGGTGGGGTCGAGATCGAACCGCTCCACCAGATCCCTCCGGTACGCCTCGTCGACGCCGCCGTGGACGCGGCCGAGCAACGCGAGGGTCTCGTCGCCGGTCAGCGACGGCCAGAGGTTGGCCTCTCCGGCCACGAAGGCCAATCGCCGATGGGCCTGCGCGGGCTGGTGCTGGCAGTCCTGACCGAAGATCGTGGCGCGGCCCTCGGTGGGGCGGCTGAGTCCGAGCAGCAGTCTGATGGTGGTCGTCTTACCCGCCCCATTGGGTCCGAGGTAGCCGACCACCTCGCCCCGGGCGATCTCGAGGTCCAGGTGGTCGAGAGCTACGACGTCGCCGAAGCGCTTCGTCAGGTCCTCCGTGCGGAGCGCTGCCTCTGCCATGTCCGAGCCGCTTTCCGAGTCATTCCGACGTTCCTACGTGTAGCCAACCACTCCGTTGTAGCGGACGTCGTGACCCTGCGGCCAGGGGCCGAAGACCTATCGACGGCGCCAAGAGTGCTCCGTTTGGGACGCGGGCGCGACGGCCACGCCTCGACGTCCGGCCGCGGCGACGGACGTCGAGTACGGTGTCGCCCATGAGTGGTCCGCCTCGTCTGCGCACGCCGCCCAAGCTCCATCGCGGCGACCGGGTGGCCATCGTCTCGCCGTCGTGGGCGGGCGCGGCGGCGTTCCCGGAGGTCCACGAGATGGGCCTATCGGTCCTGCGCGACCGATTCGGACTCGTCCCCGTCGAGTTCCCGACCACTCGCCAGGTAGGGGCGAGCCCCGCGGAACGGGCCCGTGACCTCAACGACGCCTTCGCCGACCCGACGATCAAGGCGCTGATGGCCGTCATCGGCGGGTCGGACCAGATCACCGTCCTCCCGCACCTCGACGCCGAGGTGATCGCCGCGACTCCCAAAGCCTTCTTCGGTTACTCGGACAACACGAACCTCCTGAACTTCCTGTGGAACCTCGGCGTCACGAGCTATCACGGAGGCTCGACCCTGGTGCACCTCGCTCGACCCGGTGGCGTGCACGAGGTGTCCATGGCGTCGCTCGGCCACGCCCTGTTCGATACCGAGACGGTGGAGATTGCGCCGCTCGCCCGTTTCACCGACCTGCAGTGCGACTGGGAAGACCTCGCGACGCTCCACGAGCCGCTGGCGACATCGATCGACGAGGGCTGGGGTTGGCACCACGCGCGCGACGTCATCTCCGGCCCGACCTGGGGCGGCAACCTCGAGGTCCTGCACTGGAACCTCGCGGCGGGCCGTTGGATCGGCCCGAACGAGCGCTACACCGGCAGCGTGTTGCTGCTCGAGACCTCTGAGGAGATGCCCTCCGCCGACGAGGTCTTCCGGATGTTGCGCAACTTCGGCGAGCGCGGGTTGCTCGAGCAGTTCCCGGCCGTCGTCATGGCCAAGGCCAAGGCTTGGCACGGCCACGCGCCGCTCATGGAATCAGAGCGGACGGCCTTTCGCGATCAGCAAGAACGCGCCGTCGTGCGCGCCCTCGAGCTCTACAACCCCGCAGCGACCCTGGTCTACGGACCAGACTTCGGCCACACCGACCCGCAGTACGTCCTTCCCTACGGAGGCCGGATGACGGTCGACGGACCGGCGCGGCGGATCACGGTGGAGTACTAGGGGCTGCACGGATCGGTATTCGGTCGAGATGCCGATCGGCGCTGACCGGTACGACGAACGGTGCTCGGTTTCCAGTTGGAGAGCGGCTGCCGATCACCGAACGGCACTGTCGAGGAGTGTCGACCACCAATGCGTCACGTCGTCCAATTCGCCCGACCGGCCCAGCGCAGCCATCAGCGCCAGCACGGCCTTCTCGGGCGTCAAGTCGCCAGCCCACAAGACGCGATCACGGTCACCAACCGTTCGCAGCACATCGCGAGAACGGGATGCGATGACGACCGGGACCCCGCGCGCCCACAGGTCTTCAACCATGGCGAAGTATGCCGACGGAACGTGTCCCGCGCCCGTGCCTCGAAGCACCAGCCCCTTCAATCCGTCTGGAACGGCGTTTCGCACGACCGCGTTCGCGGTGATCATCGTGACCCGCCGTTCAAGGTCTCCCGCAGTCGGCGGTAGCGTTCCGCTCGCAGACGGGCGCCCGTCACTGGTGAAGGGATTGAGCTTGGAGGCGTCGACTTTTCGAACCCAACGCGCGGCGTGACGCTCGTTGGCGAAAGCCACTTGGACACCACGGCCCGCGATGGATGGACGATTCGCCGTCCGCGCGGCGAACGTGAGGTTCTCGGCGCCGTCCGAACCATCAGCATCGGAGAAACGCATCGCGCCGGTGAACACCACTCGACTGACGAGGCGCCGGTCCGCGCCGAGCAGGAGGTCGGTCAGCCACGCCGCCTCTTCGAGCGTGTCCGTACCGTGGGTGACGACGACGGACCTGACCCCCCGGTCCACGGCCAACCGGACACGATGAGCCAGCTCGAGCATGTCATCAACGGTGAGGTCCCACGACGGGGCCGACGAGACATCATCAACGTCATCGAAGTCGATACCAGCTCGTTCAGCCAGCTCCGGGGCGCACAGCATTCGGTCATCACGCCGTTGGTAGGCGATGGTTCCGCCGGTTGCTAGGAGGATGCTCGACATGGCGCCGATGGTAGGAGCACGGTGCGCCACGGGCGCGGCGGGTGTCACGGCGCCCCGAGCATCGGCCCCTCACGGTCTCGGCGAGGTGGTGGAGCCGCGCGGGGGGCGATGCGCGGAACCCGCGTGACGAGCCGGAGAACCCGGTCACGTCCCAACCAGTGGGGTCGAAACTGGTGCGGATCTGACCACCGGTGGGCGGGGGATGGAGACATCGCTGGGCCGTCCACCGTCGCCCCCCGGAGATGTCATCGGCTGCGCAACATTCGGGTCGGTCCGGACAGTATGAAGGGGTAGGGGGTTTTCGTGCGTCAGTTCGTCCGTCTGTTGGTCGCCGTTCTGATGGTGGCGGCCGTACCGGTCGTCGCGACCACGTCGAGTGCGGCCACGCCCCGCGTCGTCTCGACGTCGACCTGCTCGGCGGCCGACGTCACCCTCTCGGCCACCCCCAATCGTTCGGTCTACGCTTGGGGCGCGGTCGTGCACGTCACCGTGGTGCTGCACAACCGTTCGGCCCGGTCCTGTTCGTTCGCCGTCGGACCGTCGTCGCCGAACTTCACCCTCACCAATGCCGCGGGCGTCGCCGTCTGGGGCTCGTGCTGGCTCAACGGAGGTCCGACGCCCTGCGCCGAGTTCCTCGTGCAGCGAACACTCGCCCCGGGCTCGACGTATCGCGACCGGCTCACCTGGAACCAACGCAGCGGCCATCCCGACGTCCCCGTTCCGGCGGGGCGCTACCACTTCGGCGTCACGGTCTCGGGCCCGCCGGTGCACGCCGCCGCCTCGTTCGCCTCACCAGGTCCACCACCGTCACGGCCACCGGCGGCGACTCCGGGCGCACCTACTCGTTGCCGGTCGGCGGCGAATTGTTCGTGGACCTGCCGACGAGCGGCGTGCTGCGGTGGACGTCGCCGCAGTCGAGCAACGCGGCGATCCTGTCCGTCGTCACCGGGAGCGCCGCGACGGCGGGCGTGACGGTCTTTCGGGCCATCCGCGTCGGCCTGGCGCGCGTCTCGGCCACCGGCAATCCCGCCTGCTACCCCCAGTGCCTCATGGCCAGCCGTCTCTTCGTCGTCACGGTATCGGTTCGCGCGCCGTGATGGCGCGGACCGACTGAGCGCGCGGACGGGTCCGGGTCGTATGACGGGCCGGCACAGCACCTCACGGCAACGGGCACGACGGCCGTCGATCTCGAGGGTCGAGGTTGTGAACGCCGCGCTGTCGCCGGCGCCGGAGACGAGGTCTTACCGGTCGCCCGCCTCGGGTTTGCGGGCGCGAATGATCGCCGACGACGCCTTGGCGTGGACGCGATGGGTCTCGGTGACCTCGACGTCGACCAGACCGGCTCCCGCGAGAGCGGCGACGAACTCGTCGTGGGTGAGCGCACCGGCGATACAGCCCGTCCACTCCGCCATGTCCGCGCGGGTCGCGTCGTCGATGTCCACGTCGGCGATCACGTCGGAGATCGCGACCCGGCCACCGGGTCGCAGTACCCGGGCGGCTTCGCGAAGCACGACGTGCTTATCGCCGGCGAGGTTGATGACGCAGTTCGAGATGACGACGTCGACGCTGGCGTCGGGGAGCGGGATGTCCTCGAGGTAGCCCTGGAGGAACTCGACGTTCGTGACGCCCGCGTCGCTGGCGTTGCGCCGGGCGAGCTCCACCATCTCGGTGGTCATGTCGAGCCCGATGGCCCGACCGCCGGGGGCGACGCGGCGCGCGCAGAGGAGTACGTCGGTGCCGGCCCCGGAGCCGAGGTCGAGCACCGTCTCACCGGGGTGCAGGTCGGCGACGGCCGTGGGCACGCCGCAACCGAGCGACGCCGCCAGAGCCCCTTCGGGGACCTCGCCCGAGGTGTCGGCGTCGTACAGGCCACCGCCGAAGACGGACTGCTCGCCGACGGCGCTGGTGTCGGCGCACGACGAGCAACACGACGAGGCCGCCGGCGCGTCGTCGATGACGGCGAGCCGGGTGGCCGCGTCGGCGTAGTGACGCCGAACCGCCTCACGGATGTCGTCGGTGGTGTCTGGACCGTTCGTCGTCATGATGGCTGTCTTTCCCTCGCTGGTGAACCCAGGTCGACGGTAGCAAAAACCTTGACATATGTCAAGGTAACCCGTGAGCGCCGCGCGAGTCGGGGTTCAGCAGCAGTTCGGATCGATGACGCGCACCAAGGCGCCCAACCCCGCGCGGTCGGCGCGGTAGACGACGCTGCGACCGCTGCGTTCCTTGCGGAGCAGTCCGGCCCGGTGGAGCTGGCCGAGGTGGTGGCTGACGGTGGCGTCGGAAAGGTCGAGCCCTTCCATCAGGTCGACGTTGCGTAGCCCGCCGTCGCCGGCGGCGAGCACGAGGGACAGGAGCTTGACGCGCACTGGGTCGGCGAGGGCCTTCAGACGCAGCGCGACCGCGAGCGCGTCGGCGTCCCCGATCGGACCGGCGGCGACCGGGGCGCAGCAAATCGCCTCCGACAGGTCGATCAGTGGCAGGGACTTGGGCACGGACCAAGTTTGGCACAGTCCTCGACGTATGTCGAGCGGTCCCTCGCGCCGAGGGTCTCATCGGGCCTGCCGTCACGCCCCCGTGGGGTGTCGAGTCACGACGGTTGTCCTACCCACCGCACGGGGACCGGGATTAGCCTTCGGGCGTGCCGACGACGTTGAGGTCCCCCGCATCGGCGCCGCCGCGCGAGACGCTTCGTCGCGGTCGTCGTCCGGCCAGGTGGCTGACCGGTACGTGGGTAGCGGCGGTGGCGCTGCTCGGCGCGCCCGGTAGCGGATCGGTACCGGCGTCGGCGACCCCGGCTCCGGCGTCGACGGTGATCGCGGTGCGCGCGCCGTTCGCGGGCGAGCCGCCCCCGACGCGTCCCGCGGCCGTCGCGGTCGCGGTCGGGTCTTCGGGCCACGGCTACTACGTGCTGCGCGCCGACGGATCGGTGTCGGCCTTCGGGGCGAGGAACTACGGGTCGATCGTCGCGGGCACCCTGTCGAACGGTACGACGGCGACGGGCATCGCTCTCGACCCGGCGACCGGCGGCTACTGGATCGTCTGCTCGAACGGGCTGGTGCGCGCCTTCCACGCGCCCTACCGCGGCGCTCCGAGGATCCCGACGGGCGGCTGGGGCCAGTACCCGGCCGCCATCGCCATCGCCAGCACCGCCACCGGGTCGGGGTACTACGTGCTGCGCGCCAACGGTGCCGTCGACGGCTACGGCGCGCGCGGCTACGGCTCACTGGCGCGTCGTCTCCACTACGGCACCACGGCTCCGGTCGTCGCGGTCGCCATGGCGGTCGACCCGGCGACCGGCGGCTACTGGATCGCCACGTCGACCGGCGGCGTCTACGGTTTTCACGCGCCGTCGCTCGGTTCGCCACTCGCTAGCGCGCACGGCGTCTACAACGGGGTGGCGGCCACGGGCATCGCGTCGACCAAGGACGGCTACGACGTGGCATTCGCCGACGGAACGGTCGTCGCCTACGCGCCATCGGGCCTCGGCGGGGGATCGACGTCGGTGACGCTGTCCTTCGGGGCCACGGTGAGCGGCGTCGCCGCTGACCCGGCGACCGGCGGCTACTACCTCTCGGTCGACCTGACCCCCCTCGACGGGTACTACGACCCGCTGCGTTCGGTCACCTCGCTCGTGCCCCAGGAGGTCGACCAGGGCGTCGACTACTGCGGCGCCGGTCCGGTCTACGCGATCGGCGACGGCGTGGTGACCAACCTCTACGACGCGAGCTGGCCGAGCGGCGTCTTCATCAGCTACCGGCTCACCGGCGGGCCGGCCACGGGCGACGTCGTCTACCTGGCCGAGAACGTCACCCCGACGGTCGCGCTCGGCGCGAGGGTGACGCCGGCCACGGTGGTCGGCGTCGTGCACGACGCGAAGACCTGCCTGGAGACGGGATGGGTGCGGCCCACGGGCCCACCGGGCTTCGCCGCGGGGTTCGACCAGTTAAACGGCAAGAACTCGACGGCCTACGGCCTCAACTTCAGCGCGCTGCTCGAGGACCTTGGTGCGCGCCCGGGCCTTCCTCAGCCCTTCGGGCCACCGGGCTCGCTGCCGACGTCCTGGCCGCGGTGGTGACGTCGGGTCGTCAGGTGACCGACCGCTGGGCCGTGGTGGCGAGGGACTGGAAGAACAGGGCCACCGGCCGGTAGACGACGTGGGCGAACTTCAGGAACGGCAGCAGGAGTAGCAGCTCCATCGCCACCGAGACGTGGAAGAGGAAGACCCAGTACCCCCAGGTCGGCGCCGACGGGAGGTAGAGCGCGAGCTCGGTGAGCAGCCCGCTCGCGCCGACGACCCACAGCAGGCTCAAGAAGACCCAGTCCGACAGGTGCGAGTAGGTGGCGGCCTGGTTCGACTTGCGGATCCGCATGACGATCATGGTGGTCACCCCGAACAGCAGGGCGAAGCCGGCGATGGTACCGAGCAGGCGGATCGGGTACCAGACCGGTTCCGGCGTACCGGTCACCCTGACCCTGGCCAGGGAGAGCGCGTAGTCGAGCACCGTGGCGGCCAGGAGACCGATGAACCCCCACATGACGCTGGCGTGGACGATCCACCGACGCTGATACCAGTGCTCGACCGCTTCGTCGCGAGAGCAGTCGCCACGAAAACGCCGCTGACCGAGTGACTCGATGGCCACCGCGTCCCACGCCGCGTTCCAGGCTCGCCGCCACGCGGCGGGACCGACGAACAGATCGCGCGCGTGAACGCCCTGTCGACGCGCGAGACCGTGGACCATGGTCACCACCCCGCTGAGCACCACGAGGGCGACGGCGACCATCACGGCGATCCCGGTCCAGTGGACGACGCCGTCGGGCAGGAACGAGAAGAGGCGCAGCGACGAACGTGCCTCGGTGCCGCGCCACGCCGCGAAGAAGGAGGCGAAGGCGGCCGCGATCACGAGGATGAGGCCCGAGCCGACGACCGGGTGCACGTAGAGGGTGCGGGCGATGCCGGTGCGGTCGTAGTTGGCGATCGCGTAGCGGCGCGCGGCGGCCATGTACTCGCCGGGGTCGGCCTGCTGGGGGCAGCTCTCGCTGCACCGTCCGCAGTGGTAGCAGGTCCACAGCTCCTTGCTCGAGAGCAGCTCGTCGCGCAGACCGACCTGACCGTAGCGGATGAGGCGTCGCGGGAAGGCGCCGTCGTTGCTCGCGAGCGGGCAGATCGCCGTGCACGTGCCGCAGCTGACGCAGGCGGAGACGTCGGCGGCGCCGTAGCGCTTGATCTCGTCGATCAGGTCTGGATCAATCCTGCGGGGGGTCTCGGTGAGCGTCACGCGTGGACCTCCCGCGCAGTGTCGGCGTACTGGAAGAAGCCGTCGTCGGTCGCCTCGCGCAGCTCGACGAGCTTACCGTAGCGGCGCATGCCCATCACCCAGAACATCACCTCGTCGCTCGGGTGTCCGATCGCCGCGGCGATCTCGGGCACGGTGAGCGGACGGTCGGCCAGGGCGGCGAGGATCGGCGCGTGCATCAGCGGCTCCTCGCGAACGATCTCGCGGACGTCTCGGTTGGTTGGGGTCATGAGACCGTCACCTCCACTAGGTTCTCGATGAGCGAGCGCATCTGGGCGTCGGTGGCGCCGAGCAGGTCGATGGCGTTACTGGCGCAGTAGGAGGTGCAGCCGCCGCAGCCCTTGCAGGTCGCGGCGTCGATGGTCGCCACGGCGCGACCGTCGATGGTCGTCGCGGTGATCGCCTCGTACGGGCAGACGGACTCGCACACGCCGCACCACGTGCACGCGGCCGGGTCGATGGTGGCGACCAGCGGGTCGAGCTCGGCGACCCCCTTCATCAGCATCGCCCCGCTCTGGGCCACGGCCGCCAGCCCGGACGCCACGCTCTCCGAGATCGTCTTGGGACCCTGGCAGGTGCCGGCGATCAGGACGCCGTCGACCACCGTCTCGACCGGGCGCAGCTTCGGGTGGATCTCGTTGAAGAAGCCGTCGCCACCGACCGGCAGGTGGAGCAGCTTGGTGAGCGACGTGTTCTCGCGCGGCACCATTCCGGTGACCAGGACGACGGCGTCGGTGGGGATCGCGAGCGTCTCGCCGCTCAAGGTGTCGCGCGTCGTGACGAGCAACCGGCCGTCGCCCGTCCGCTCCACCGTCGGTGGCGTCTCGTCGGGGTACTTCAGGTAGACCGACCCCTGCTGGCGCGAGCGCTCGTAGAGCAGCTCGTACTTGCCGTAGGTGCGGATATCGCGGTAGAGGTGGTACTGGTGGATGGCGGGGTTGATCGCCGACACCTCCAGGGAGGCGTGGACCGTCGCCGTACAGCAGTACTTGGAGCAGTACTCGTTCCCACCGACCTGGCGGTTCCCGACGCAGTAGACGTAGGTCACGGTGCGCACCGGTCGGCCGTCGATGCGCAGGTCCCCGTCGGCTTCTTCGACGAGGGTCTTGAACTGCGCCAAGGTCAACACCCCGTCGATCCCGTAGCCGTACTCGCCGATCTCGGGTTCGTAGGTGTCGAAGCCGGTCGCGACGACGATCGAGCCCACGGTGGCGTGACGGACCTCGTCGGGCTCACCGTGGACGGTGATCTCCACGTCGTAGTTGCCGAAGCTCCCCGACTTCGCGGTCAGCTCGGCCATCGTGAGCACGGTGATGGTGGGACGCTGGCGCACCTGCTCGACGAGCTCGGCGATCATGGCGTGGCCGTCGCGGTCGGTGGGGAAGATCGGGCCGAAACCCGACACCCAGCCGCCGATCTCGCCGGAACGCTCAATGAGGTAGACGGTCAAGCCGAGGTCGGCCAGGCCGACGGCGGCGCGCAGGCCGGCGACCCCCGCCCCCACCAACAGCGACGCCGGCGTCGTCTGCACCGCCATGGGGTCGAGGGCGACGGACTCGCGCGTCTTGGCGATGGCGCCCTTCACGAGGCCGATGGCCTTGGCGGTGGCGCCGGCCCGGTCGTCGGTGTGCGCCCACGAGCACTGCTCGCGGATGTTCGCTTGGGTGTACTCGAACGGGTTGAGACCGGCCCGCCGCGAGACGCCGCGGAAGGTGAAGAGGTGCAGCTTGGGTGAGCACGACGCGACGACCAGCCCGTCGAGCCCCTGCGCCTGGATCTCCTTGATCATGTCCTGCTGGGTCCCGTCGGAGCACGCGAAGAGCGACGTCTCGGCGTGCACGACGCCCGCCAGGTCCTTCACGGCGTCGCGAACCGCGGCGACGTCGACGTAGTCCGAGATGTTGCCGCCGCAGTGGCAGATGTAGACGCCAATCTTCCGTTCAGTCATCGCGACATCTCCATCGTGCTCGGTTCCTCTAGGGTCTCGTCGAGGCGACGTCGGGCCTCCAGGTAGGCGGCGACCTGGGAAACGGCGGCACCGGCGTGGGTGATGGAGTCGACGATGTCCTTGGCACCGGCGGCGGCGCCGGCGACGAAGACGCCCGGAATGTTGGTGCGACCCGGGTCGAGGTCGTCGTCCGGCTCGTCCACGTAGTAGTACTCGTTGAGGTCGAGGTGCTCCTCGGTGAACAGGTGCTCGGCGTCCCGGTTTGGCTGCACGCCGACGGCCAGCACGACGAGGTCGTACTCCGCGTCGACGATGGCGCCCCCGTTCTCGATGTCCTCGTAGCGCACGATCAGGTTGCCGTCGTCCTTCTCGGTGATCTTCGCGACGCGGCCCTTGATGTACGAGGCGCCCATGGCGCGGGACTGCTCGTAGAACTCGTCGTAACGCTTACCGGCGGCTCGGATGTCGATGTAGTGCATCGTGACGTCGGCCAGGGGCAGCGTGCCCATGATCAACTGGTTCTGCTTGATCGAGTACATGCAGCAGAGCTTCGAGCAGAGAGGGTTGTCGACGGTCTTGTCACGAGACCCCGTGCACGAGACGTAGGCGATCCGATCGGGGATCTTGCCGTCGCCCGGTCTCAGCACCGTGTTGAAGGGTCGGGTGGGGGCGAGCAGCCGGTCCATCTGCATGCCGGTGATGACGTTGGCGTAGGTCCCCCAGCCGTACTCGGGCTTCAGGTCGGCGGCGAAGAGCTTGTAGCCGGTCGAGACGACGACGGCCCCGACCTCCACGTCGGCGACCTGATCGTGGGCGGAGAGGTGGATCGCGTCCGCGGGGCAGGCCTTGACGCACTGGCCGCACTCGGAGCACACCCCGCAGTCCAGGCAGCCACCGGCCCCGGCCAGCGCCTCGACCTCGCTGAGGACCCGTTCGATCTCGGTGAAGTCGCTCGGCGACGACGAGAAGGTCATCGTCGGCGGCGTCGCGTCGCGCGGTGAGTAGTGCTGCTGACGAGCCATGACCACCTTCTTGTCGACGACGGCCAGCCGGTCGTCGGGGGCGTCGCAGCCGTCGAGCGGCTCGCCGCGCAGGTAGCGGTGGCCCATGTGGGCGGCGCGCCGCCCCCCGGCGCCGGCCCGCCGGG
>VFSW01010880.1_pt1 | contig 12847 bp, 13 predicted proteins | sample 5358111 | NCBI WGS metagenome assembly VFSW01 (sample SAMN11554181, study PRJNA540505) | mine drainage metagenome | isolation source: sediment from site ElyBrook_90M | place: USA: Ely Copper Mine, Vershire, VT | collected 2017 | reverse complement strand
TCGGCGGGATCGAAGGCCAGGCACTGGCTGATCACGATGGCGAGGTTGGGGTCCGCGGCGCGCGCGACACGGCAGACGACGTGGTGCGAGCAGGCCGGGCAGAGGTGCTGCTCGAGTCGCCGCTGCTCGGCGAGGCGCAGGTCGGCGTCGGGCGGCAGGGCTGCGAGCGGGGCGGGCTGGTTCATGACGACCTCTCGATGGCTCGCGCGAAGGCGGAGCGCTGGACGTGGGTGATGGCGGCAGCTAGCGCGTCGGCGGCGTGCTCGGGTCTCGGCAGGTCGGTCATGCCGAGGTGGAGCTTCACGAGCTTCTGCACTTGGGCCTTGCTGGCGTTGGCGTTCCCGGTGACCGCGCGCTTGATGTCTCGGGCGGAGTACTCGGCGGCGGGGATGCCTCGAGCCCGCAGCGCCTCGCGGAGCATGCCGACGACGTTGGCGACCTGGAGCGACGAGGTGATCGCCTTGCCGTAGAAGCGGAACTCCTCGATGGCAGCGCTCTCGGGCCGGTGCTCGTCGAGGACCACCTCGAACGCGCGGGCCAACGCGCCGATGCGAAGCGTGAGGTCGCGGCCAACGCCCAGATCCTGGCGACGCTGCGTGCGAAGGACACCGTGCGCGCGTAGTTGCATCCGTCTGCCCTCGACGTCGATGACGCCGTAGCCGAGGGCAGCAAGACCGGGATCGATGCCGAGGATCTTCACGGCGCCTCCGTGGCGGTGGTGGCGATCGCCCGCTGGGCATTGAAGCGAGGCGAGACCTTGCGCTCGGCGACGGCCTCGATACGCGCCTTGAGCATCCGGGCCTCCGCCGGAGCCAGCGACCTGGAAAGCTCCTTGAGGAGGGTCTCGACCTTGTTCTTCTCGACCGAGAGCAGCAGCGGGACGAGCGCGTCATCGTCCTTGCCGGTCAGCTCCCGGAAGGCGGCGAGCGTAGGCTCGGTGGGGTAGCTGAGCTGGGTGGTCTTCGCGAGGGTGTAGACCATCCCGCCGAACTCGAGGCGGTCGACCTCCTGGAGACGAACCTTGAGGATCTTCTCGAGCGCCTCCTTGCGGGCGTATAGGATCTTCGCCAACCGGGCGACCTCGTCACGCTCGCGGGCGACTGCCTCGAGGTCCTTCTCGTCCTGGCAGACCGCCTCGACCTTCCCCAGCAGCGCGCGGTGGTAAGTCGGGCACTGCGCGTTGTGGTCGCACCAGACGCAGTTCTCGTTGAGCCGAGCCGGGAAGTCGGTGGCGCTCTCGGTCTGCCGCCCGAGCATCGCGATGTACTCGCGCGCGGCGGCGAGATCCTCCTCGGTCCGCGTGGTCTCCATGAGGATGCCGTGGCGGAGCAGGTAGAAGCCGAGACGAACGGCCTTCGCCCAGGGCCAGAGCATCCGGGCGGCCATGGCGTAGATGGAGAGCTGGAGGTCGTGGTCCACCTCCTCGCGCGTGAAGATCGCCCGGTTGGACTTGTAGTCGACGACGGCGATGGTCTCGGCGTCGACGCGATCGACACGGTCGATGTAGCCGAGGACCTGGAACCGGTCGACGGGGAGCCGGAACTCCTGCTCGATGGCGAGCACGCTCGCGGGATCGACCAGCGGCTGCTGGCGCGCGTAGGCACCGAGGATGGTGAGGCCTTCCTGGAAGAGGGGAAACTCGCTCAGGCCGGAGCCGGTCCACTCGTCCTTGTAGGCCGCGAGGAGCCGGTCCTCGGGGAAACGGCCCGTGAGCTTCTCGGCGCAGATCTCCCGGTAGACGCGCTCGAGCGAGGCGTGCAGGAGCGAGCCGAAGAGGAGCGAGGCATTGGGCGTCGACGGCGCCTTGGCGATGTAGTGGAGCTGGTACGACTTCCGGCACTGCGCAAAGCGCTTCAGCCGGCTGAACGACAGGTAGTCGTTGGCGACGGTCATCGCGCACTGTCCTTGCCATCAGCAAAGAGGCCGGGCTGCGCCTGTGTGACACTGGCCTGCGGGGTGGCGCTGACCGCGGTTGGAGCTTGCTCACGCAGCCGGCGAAGGTGGGCGCGAGCATCGTCGGCGGTGGGTTCCGCCGCTGGCACGGCAACCTCCTCGGCCGCGGCGAGCGCTGCGGGGTCGGCATCCGAGAGCGGTTCCCCATCTCGCGTAACCGCGGTGATGCGGCCACCGAAGACGTGGACGACGTTCGTGAGGACGACGATCACCTCGGGCGTGAGCTCGAGCCGGTCCTTGCCGGTCCGGACGGGGACCAGCCAGAACGTGCCGAAGGGGGAGCGCAGCTCGACCTCGACGCCGAGCTTCTTGAAGCTCTCGGCATCCTCGCGGGTGAGGAGCGAGCCGGCCGTCAGCGCTGGCACGACTGGTCCGTCCGGCGGCGGCGGCGGGGTCACATCGCCCGGGCGGTCGGACGGCGCCGGAGGCGCTTCGGGCTTCAGGAGGTCGGTGAGCGGCATGGGGCCGGTTCCTCTTCACGGGCGCTTCGAGCGCCTACGTGAAGGAAACGCAACCCTCGCCCGCGATTGGGACATGCCAGGCTATGACGCAGTGCGCTGGGACGGGAGATGGCCCCCCTATGACGGCCTTGGGACGGGATGCTGTCCCAAACTTCGATCCGTCAATTCAATGCCTTGGCCTCAACGGGACAGACGGGACGTATTTATTTGAGTAGGTCTATTAAGAAAATGAGATCTGCCGAGAGGAGGAAGAGGGGAGTGATGAAATCGAGATCCATATACGCATGTCCGGCATGCGCAAAAAACCCGTCCCATCCGTCCCGTTGGCTGTAACCTCTTGGTCCGCCACAGGAAACCGTGGGACGAGTGACCGTCCCGAACCGGGTTCAGGGGGGCCATCTGCCGTCCCATAGACCGGGGGGGCTCCCTCGTGACCATCGTCTGAGGCTACGGCCGACACATTTCGCCGGCCGCCGGTAGGTCTTCATTGGGGCCGCTCCACGGCAGGGTCCCAAGGAGGCCGACATGCACCGCTGCGTCTATCGCTTCAGGTTCGAGGAGCAGACCCCGATGAGCGCGGTTCGTGACTCGCTCTTTCTCGCCGCGCTCTGCGCGGAGGGGATGCACGGCCGGACCGTGCTGCGGCTCGACGCCATCTTCCGTCTCGACGAGAAGGCGCGCGGCGGCGTCATCGACGCGACCAGACCAGTGGGCCGGACGATCGCACGAATCTTCACCGAGCTGTTGATTCGGCAGTTCGGTGACGAGGCCTTCAAGGTCGACCGCGTCGGCGATCGACCGGGTGCCATTCACGACGCGCGGGACCACTGACCGCCGCTACCGGCCGCGCGGATCTCCTCGGCGCGGAGAGGCTCCGAGCGCCTGGACCTGCGCCCAGTCGAGGATGACCGCGCGACGCTTGGCCTGCGGCCCGTGAAAGTAGACCTTCGCTCGCCGATCGACGATCAGGCCTGGATGCTGGTCCGCTGCCAGGGCCAGCGCGCGGTGAACCTCGGAGCGCGGCAGTTCGAAGCCGCACCTCGCCAGCGCGGGGAGCGCCGACTCGAGGTGAACCGCGAGGTGGCTGCATTCGTCGAGCGCGACGTGCCGAAAGCCCGGCAGCTGCTCGTGCCGAAACTGCGTGGTCCTGCAACCGAGCGTGGCCACGTGCTCGCCGTCTCGCAGGAGCTGGCTGTGGACGGCCTGGGCGATCGACCGGAGCAACCACGAGAGGTCGTCCGCCCACCGGAGTCGCGAGAGATTCGGTTCGTTCAAGCGAGTATCGCGCACGAGCGTGGCGACCGTAGCCCGGTACTCATCGGGGGCGATGGCGCCCTGGCGCTTTCGGAGCGTGAGCGCTCGGAGCTCACGAAGGGTGGCCTCGAGGCGCTTCGCTGGCGTGTCGTGCGGGTCCATGTCCGTCAGTCTCCGTACCGAGAGGAGGAAGACGCACCGAAGCCCGGACCCTTCGACTCCTCCTGCGGGAACGCCTCCGGGTCGATGAGCGGCGTCTTCGCCGGATCGACGCCGAAGGCGTGCCGGCGGTCGGAGCTCACGCCGAAGTAGACACGTTCGTTCTCGATGGTGACGTAGGAGCCCTGGCGGTGGTTCTCGTGGATCAGTCGCCGGAGCGCCTTGAGGTCGACTAGCTCGCCCTCGTAGCCAATGTTCTTGCAGTGCTTGCGGAAGGAGTCGTAGGCGGACTCGAGGTGAATGAAGAGGACGCCGTCTCGGAAGACGTAGTGCATGCGGTGCCGAAGCTCGCCCTGGATGGCCATGACCTGGAGCATCTCGAGGAAGTGGTCGAGGGCGTTCTTGACGCCGTGGTCCGTTTCGAGGACATCGCCGAGGACGGCGTCCACCGCCTCGCGCACGCCGAGATCGGCCGGTAGCGGCTCGCCGCAGGCGTTCGCGAACTGCTCGAAGAGGTGGACGCCGAGCAGCATGGCGGCGAGGTTCTCGACCACGCGGATCGGCACCTTGCGGCCAGCGAGGATCTTGTCGCCGACCGCACGCGCGACCTTGATGTCCGCGTCGAAGTCCCGGCCCAGACAGAACTGGATGTACCGCGCCGCGAACAGCCCGAGGTCGAGCGCCTTCAGCTCGCGGAAGGCTGCGCAGCAGTCCTCGCGTTCCTCGAGCGTGGTCTTCTCTGGGTTGGCGGTGAGGATACGCTCGAGCAGCGCGGCCTCGGTGGGCCGGGTCTCGCCGGCGACGCAGAGGGGCGCTTGCAGGTGGTAGGTGTTGACGGTCTGATCGGGCCGGCCGCGCTCCTCCGTCTCGCCGCGGTAGAGGCGGCGCAGGTAGCGGTGGAGCGTGTTCAGCCGGTGGCGGGGCATGTCGAACGGCTTGTACTCATCGATGAAGATCGGGATGGAGCGCGTCGAGGTGAGGATCTTGAGCAAGGCGAACTCGGTCTCCGTCGCGCTGTAGGGCTCGGCGTCGGGGACGCCGAAGAGCGGCCAGAAGACGTCGCTCACCAGCGAACTCTTGCCCGAGCCCTGGGTGCCCCAGATGAAGAGCGTCGGGAACGAGCCGACGCGCTCCATGAACCGAGGCTTCATCGGCGTGGCGAAGAACCACCCAAGCACCGGCACGATGATCTGGGGCACGTTCACGCGCGGCAGGCAGTCGAACACCTTGTGCGCGACGGCTTTGAACGTGTCGTCGGCGGCGACCGGGTAGCGCACGCGCCCGTCGAGCGAGCCGCCGCTCGGCACATAGACGACGGGCGAGGGGTCCAGGAAACCGTCCTTGCTGATGGCGCCCTTCGGGCAGAGCCAGAGGTGGTGCTCGCCGCGCTGGTAGTCGCCGAGCACGGTGGAGCCCGGCCGCCGTGGCACCGGGTAGCGGGCGAGGACCCGCAGGAGTCCCTGGACGTTGTTGTCGCTCCCGGTCCACTGGAGGTCGGCCGACGGCAGGTGGCGGACGAGGTCGCGCTTGGAGTGGAAGGCGGAGAGCGGCAGGCGCAAGCCCTCCACGACGCTGCCCTTGTCGGTCTGGGCGCTGCCGAGGATGATCTCCGTGTCCTCGGTTTCGACACGCATCCGGGGCGTGAGGGTGAACGAGGAGAGGTACCGCGTCTCGCCGCGAGCGGTCGTCGTGTAGTAGCAGGCGGTGTCCTCCCAGATCTCGCCCTCGATGGCGTCGCTCTTCTCGGCGCCGGCAGCCGGCTCCTTCTCGGGGCCCTCATCCATGGGCCGCTTGGCAGCCTGGGCGATGGCACGGCGCAGGTCGCCGCTCTTGAGACTGAATCGCTTCCCGAGCAGCTCGACGTAGCGCCCTTGCATCGAGGGATCGCGATGGGCGATGGCTTCGAGCACCGGCCGGAGGCGGTACTCCAACTCCAGAGCCGACAGATCGGCCGGAATGGCCTCGGCCGCCTTCTCGATGTCGAAGACGTGGTCGTAGATCTCGCAGCGCGCTCCGGGCTCGCGATTGACGCGGCAGTAGCCGAGCTTCTGCAGGGAGTGGCAGGGCGGCGCGAGGCTGCCGTCCGGGCGCACGGTAGCGGCGATCTTCTCGCAACACTGGCGGATGTAGGCCGGCCCGTCGCGGCCCGCGAGCTTGCCGAGCCCGCGCCGGTCGTACTCGAGGACCAACTCGATGATCTCGTCCTGGCCGAGTCCCTTGTGCAGGAAGAAGCGCACCATGTTGAAGATGGCGCGGCTGCGGTCGTCCTCGCCCTGTTCCCAGAGGCGCTGGACGGGCCCGCACATCTCGACGGGCTTCTCCCAGAGGTATTCGCCCTCCGGAGTACGGCCGGCCTTCGCGGTCGGCAGGCGGCTCACGATCGGCAGGGGAACGCCGTTCGTCGCGGCCGCGAGCGCGGCGCAGGGTGCGGGCGGCGCGAGCAGGCGCTTTGCCAGGGCCTCGTCCTCGACGCGCTCCATCCCATCGAGCGCCACGCTGGTCCGATGCGGCCTCTCGGGCGTTGCCTCGCCCTTGATGCTCACCGTGCCGATGACCTTGATGATGCGGGCCACGTCGTGGATCGAGTCGACCTTCACGGCTCCCGACTCGACGCGGGTCCGCACCTCGGCCTCGAAGGCCTTGAGGTTCGCCTGGACCGTCTCGCGGTTCTCGTCGGAAAGCGCGAGGGGCGGGATCGAGAACCAGAGCTGGGCGCCGTTGCCGCTCATCATTCGGCGCGGTCGCAGGAGCCCCTGGGTCTCGCACCATGCCGCGGCTTCGCCGGCCGCGGCCACAGCGGCGGCAAGCTCGGCCTCGGTGCTCGCGGTGTCCTTGGGTCGCACCGGATCAAGGTCGATGACCGTGGCGGTGACGACCTCGACGTCCTTGCGGCCCGCGCCGGACTTGAGCGGGCGGATGGCGTTCGCGGCGAGTGGGAGCAGGCGTCGCGGCCGAGGCTGGATCCCGACGTAGACGTTGGCGACGGCGTTGGCGCGCAGGCACTCGCGCACGAACGCCTCCTCGTCGTCGAAGAAGCCGATGCCGAGGATGCCCGCGCCACCGGGGCGAATGGCCCGGACCTCGCTCACGCCGTGCCGCGCATGTGCGAGCCAGCGGAACGTTGCTCGAATGAGGTCGGCGTCTGGCCGGGGCGTCTCCATGCACCCTCACCGTGCCGGAGCGGCCGACCCCAAGGAGCCGAGCCGGGAGGCAGGCACGCCCAGGACTTCAGCGTAGAGCCGCCGCCGCTCGACATGGTGGCGCCGGAGGATGGGAACGCGCCGGTCGACGAAGTCGAAGAGCACGGCCGTTGCCTTGTCCGGGTGCGGTCGCATGAGGCGCCCGAGGCGCTGCAGCGTTCGGCCGCGGGCCCGGCCCGGGTAGGTGAGGAAGACCCGCGACAGACGGGGCAGGTCGAGGCCCTCATCGGCCAGGCTGGTCGGGCCCAGCACCGCGAGCCGGCCGGCCCGCGCCGCGTCGCGCAGCCCGTGGCGGCGCTCCTTCGAGACTTGACCGGTCAGCAGCGCCGCCGCCACTCCCACCGCTCGCAGGCGGCGGGCAAGCTCCTCGCAGTGATCCACGCGGCCCGAGAGGGAAAGGCAGATGTGCCCGGCGCGCGCCTCGCCAGCGATCGAGTCCACGATGAGCGCGTTGCGTGCTGGATCGGCCGCAAGCGCGGCGAGCATCGGGGCGTAGGACTCCGCGCCGCAGTACGGGTAGTCGAATTGGGTCTCGACGTTCCGGATCTCCGGCAGCGTCAGGACGCCAGCGGCGACCAGCGCCTCGTGCGCGACGATAGCGAGTGGCGCGCCGAGATACAGCTCGAGCAGCGGCGTGAGGCCATCCTCGCGCTCGGGCGTCGCGGTGAGCCCCAGCCGGTATCGCGCCGGGCATCGGTTCACGACCGCGCGGAATGTGATGCTGGGGCAATGGTGGGCCTCGTCGACCACCAGCAAGCCGAAGCGAGCGAGGAAGGCATGGAGCCGCGCTGGTTCCCAGCGTGTGAGTGCCTGCACAAGGGCGAGGGTGACGGGCGCGGTCTTCGCCTCGCCGTCGCCGATGAGGCCGGCCTCGAGCCCGAGCAGGCGTCGGAGCTCTCCACGCCACTGCTCGGCCAGGTCCAGGGTGTGGACGAGCACGAGGGCTGGCGTGCAGAGGCGGGCGATGGCGCCGATCCCCACCCTCGTCTTTCCACCGCCGCAGGGGATGACCACGATCCCTTGCGTCACGGTCGCGAGCCGGTCGACGGCGGCTTGCTGGTAGTCGCGCAGCGGCGGACGGGGTAGGCCCACGAGCTGCTCGGTCGGCAGCCCCCGGCGGTCGTCGCACTCGACCGCCAGATCCTCGACTGCCGCCGCCTGGCGCAGGACGTGGATGGCACCTCGGGGCAAGCTGATCTCGCGCTCGCCCTCCTCGACGAGGCACAAGAGCTCCGGCTCGCCAGCTGGATGCAGCCCGAGACGCAGCCGGTCGAGGTAAGCCGGGTTGGGGAAGGAGAGCGCACGCCGCAGCCGTTCGAGGAGCTTCTCGGGCAGCTCGCCGCAGCCAACATGGAGGCAGGCATCAACCCGCACGCGCATCGGCCGCCTCCGCGAGGAACCGCGAGATGTTCTCCAGGCGCCGCGTCGTGAGCATCGGCGGCAGGCTCTTCAGGAACTGCCGCCCGTAGCTCTTCTCGGCGATGCGGCGGTCGAGGAGCACCACCACGCCCACGTCCTTCTGGCTTCGGATGAGCCGGCCGACGCCCTGGCGCAGGGTGATGATGGCCTTGGGCACGAGGTAGTTCTGAAAGGCTCGGGGGTCGCGCGCGCAGATGGCGTCGATGACCGGATCTTCCGGGTGCGGGAAGGGCAGCTTGTCGATGACGAGGCCAGTCAGCGCCTCGCCCGGCACGTCGATGCCGGTCCAGAAGCTGTCGGTGCCGAGCAAGACCGAGGAGACGTCCTCCTTGAAGATGCGCGTCAGCTCCGCCCGCGGGAGGTCGCCTTGGCGGAGCACGCGATGGCCATTGCCCGCCACGCGCTCGTAGACGGCGTTGAGGTTCCTGTAGGAGGTGAAGAGGCCCAGGGTCCGGCCGTCGCAAAGCTCGATGACTTGCTGGACGACCTTGGCCACGGCATCGACGAACGAGGGATCGCGCGGTTCGGGCAGGTTCTCTGGCACCACCAGGAGCGCCTGCTTCTCGAAGTCGAACGGCGTCTCGGCCACCACCTCGAGCGCCGCGAGCGGCACCCCAAGCTCGCGCCGGACAAAGTCGAAGGTCCCCGCAGTGGTGAGCGTCGCCGAGACGAGCGTCACCGAGTCGGTCGTCTCGAACAGCTCGGCGCGCAAGATCGCGCTGACGTCGACCGGCTTGGCCTTGAGGCGCGCCCGACTCTTGCCGTCGAGCTCGATCCAGTAGACCTTGCCCGAGTCCTCCAGAGCGACGCTCTCGCTGATCCGAGAGGCCGCGGCAGCCGCGAGCCGGCGGCCGTTGCGGGCGAGGACGCGCTTCTCCCGATCGAGGGTGTCGTCTTCCTCGCGCGCCTGGGCGCACGCCGCCAGGGACCGAAGCTCGCGCACGATGCCCGTCGCATTCGCGAACCCGGGCGCCTTGAGCCGGCAGCGGTAGGCCGGGGACCGCGCGAACGCCGCCACGCGCGAGAAGACCGCCTCCGCCTCGCGCCGGAGCCGGTCGGCGAGCTTCTTGTCGCCGAAGTCGAGCGCGTAGCGTGCGAGTCGACCGACGCTGTGCTCGGACACGGTGAAACCGAAGAAGTCGCGGGCGATCTCGGCGGCCTCGTGGGCCTCGTCCAGCACCAGGAGGTCGAACGGCGGCAGGACCAGGTCCTGGCCGGTCTCTCGCCGCAGCGCCAGGTGCGCGAAGAGCAGGTGGTAGTTGGTGACGACGAGGTCAGCCGCCCGGGCCGCCTCCTTCGCCCGCTCGGAGCAGCACGTCTCCCGGAAGTGACACGCCTCGCCCTTGCACTCGTCGGAAGCGACCGAGACCTTCGACCAGACCTGCGGGAGCGGCACAAAGGGGAGCTCCGACATGTCGCCGGTCGCGGTCGTCTCCGCCCAGCGGAGGACGGCCTCCATCTGCCGCTCTTGCTCGTCGTCGTAGAGGCTCGACAGCTCGCCGCGGGCCTCGCTCTCGCCCGCCCTATCGATGCACCAGTAGTTGTTCCTCCCCTTGAGCAGCGCGAAGGTGAACTTCCACGGCAGCACCTCGGCGAGCATTGGCAGGTCCTTGCGGACGAGCTGCTCCTGCAGCGCGATGTTGGCGGTCACGATGACCACGCGCTTCTTGTGGTGGTGCGCGTGGTAGGCGGCGGGCACGCCGTAGGCGAGACCCTTGCCCGTGCCGCACGGTCCCTCACCGAGAGCGTGGCGCTTCTCCCGCATGGCCTCATCGACCATGCGGGCGAGCGCGACCTGGCCCTCGCGCATCTCGTAGCCTGGGAAGCGGGCGGCGAAGAGCCCGGAGTTGCCAAAGACATCCTGAAGGTAGTCGGTCATGGAGCCCTTTCTCGACAGCTCTCTGGCGGGCGGAGGCACGGGCCTGCGGCTTGCCGCCTGGCACATGCCCTCCGCCGCCATCGAGCCTCGACGGAGCGCTGAGGTCTAGGCGAAGGGATCCGAATCGGGATCGCGGCCGCCTGCCTTCTTGAACTCCGCCTCGAGCCCGTCGAGGTAGGCGATCGCCTTCTCGACCTGCGAGGCCGGGAGCTCCTTGATCCGCGCGACCCCGAACTTCTTGCAGAAGCGCTCGACGGCTTCCTTCGGCAGCGCCTTCAAGATCACCGCGATGGACTGCGCGGTCTTCGCATCGACCGTCCCGTCGCTCTTCTTCGTGTCGTAGCTGCCGAGCTTGCCGTCGCCAGCGCCGCCCTCCGCAGCGTCCTCGGTGTAGAGCTTCTCGAGGTCGTGCAGCGGCAGGGCCTGGAACTCCTTCTGCTGCTCTGGCGTGAGTTGGTGCTCCGGCAGGATCGAGTAGCTCGTCTTCGGGTCCTTGGCCGCGCCGTGGCGCTGCACCTCGAAGGCCCACTTGTCGAGCCCGTACTTCGCCCGGATCTGGACGAGGTCCTTGAAGAAGACCACGCCCTGCTCGAGGACCTTGACCTCCTTGGTGTCGTAGAGCGCGACGTTGAGCGCGACGCGCAGCGACGACTTCTGGCCCTGCTCCTTGAGCTTCTCGTCGAAGCGAACGTACTTGCCGTCGAGGAAGCAGACCTCGCGCGGGTACGGCTCGCCGAGGAAGACGACAACCGTCTTGTCGCCGTCGCTCGGGAGCTTCACCCAGGTGCTGCCGCCCTGGTCGTGCTTCTTCGCCAGCTCCTCGGTCTCTTGCCACATGTTGTTCGGTGCCATCGGTCACTTCTCCTTTGCGGTTGGCTCCCGCCGGTACACGGCGAGGAGGTGGGTCCCGTCGGAGGCGGTGCCCGCCTCCTCGAGGTGAAAGTCGAAGCCGGGCTCGAGCACCTGCTCGAGCTCCCACTTCCGAAAAAGCCCGGGCAGACGCAGGAACTCGACGTCGCTCGCTCTGGGGCGGGCCCGCTTGCCGGTCATCGCCGCGCCTCCAGGCTGTCGGTCAGGCGCAGCAGCCCCTCGATCGCCGGGTGCGGCGCGAGGTCCGGCGCACGGTGAGGCAGCGGCGCGGTCCTGCCGGAGCGCTTCCCGCGAGCACGGCGGTACGCGCAGTCGAGGCCGCGGGCGATCTGGCAGACGGTCTCGTCGTCGGTCTTCCGGACGGCAAAGACGCCGCCGAGGACGAGGACAACGTCTCGGAAAAGCTCGGAGAGTTCATCGGTGGGCCTGGTCACGTCGGCTTCCTCCGTAGGGTTCACTTGAGAAACGCAACCTCGGTGGCGGATTGGGACAGGGGGCGGGTTCATCGGCGGCCGAGGTGCTCCCGTAGCCGCGCCAGCGCGCGCTGAATGCGCTTGCGGGTCGCCTCGTAAGAGAGCCCCAGGCGCTCGGCGAGGCGGCGCTGGCTCTCGTCGTGGATGACCGCGCCGATCACCAGGTCGACGTCGTTGCCGAGGATCGGCAGGAGCCGTTCCCGGATGGCCGCCACCTCGTCTTCGTCCGTGAGGTCTGCCTTCAGCCCGAGCCGCGAGGGCGGGGGCCGGGTCTCGATCGGCTCGACCGTTCCGAAATCCGCCTCCGCGGGATCTTTTGCACGGAGGGCTTCCTCCTTCCGGGCGCGGCGGTGCCAGCGAACGACATCTCGCTTGGTGCCCCGCACCAGACGGGCGGCGACACGATGGCTCCGAGACAGGTTGGCGCTCTCGACCAGCGCGGTCAGAGCGTCGGCCAGCTCGGAGAGGAGCCGCTCTGGGGCCTTCGGGAACAGGTGCTGCCAGCGGCGGAAGATGCCGTCGAGCGCTGGCCACAGGCCGAGCCAGATGAGCGACATCGCCAGCTCGGCGCAGGCGCCCCGCTGCTGCACGAGCCCGATCAGCGCTGCGTAGATGGCGTCCTTCTCGTCGAGGTCGCTGGTCTCGTCGCGGAGAAAGACGAGCAAGGAGCTGGGATCGTCGAATCGTTCCAGCGCCTTCCGTAGCCGCCGTGCTTCTTGAAACTTGCCTCCTGCCTCGACACTGCGAACTGCCCGTACAAGGCTCTCGTGGAGAGCCACCCAGCACGCGCGCATGCGCGCCCGCCTTCCAGGCCGGGCGTCGCGCGCTCACTGAGGGCCGAATCTGGGCGTCGATGCGCTCTGGTTATGAAACGCGGCTTCGCCGCGCGAGCTGGGACGGGGCTACGCCGTCGCCACCGCGAGCTTGGTCACCGTGGAGAGCCGCAGGACGTTCAGCTTCCGGCAGCGGGGGCGGTAGCAGACGAGCGCCGCGTGGAACTCACCGTGGATGGTGGCCTGGAGCTCGCCGCGCTGGATGACGAGGCCGTTCTCCTCGACCTTGGCGAGCAGGATGTTGCAGGCGGTGCAGCGGACTTCGCGTGGCTGGGTTCGCATCGTGACCTCCGTGGCCCGCGGTTGATCCGCGAGCTAGATGGGTCACTCTAGATGCGAGAGGGAT
>VFSW01010878.1_pt1 | contig 12847 bp, 9 predicted proteins | sample 5358111 | NCBI WGS metagenome assembly VFSW01 (sample SAMN11554181, study PRJNA540505) | mine drainage metagenome | isolation source: sediment from site ElyBrook_90M | place: USA: Ely Copper Mine, Vershire, VT | collected 2017 | reverse complement strand
GGACACTACCAAACCTCGCAGGGGTTAGGGCTGAGTCTGCTAGATTCGTCCCCAAGTCGGAAAAAACAGGGGAACAGTGCAAACCAAAGATTGTCCAACCCTGTTAAGGAGGAGCGTGATTTACACATTGAGTTACACTGTCTAATAGATGTGCAAATATAAAAGGTTTAATATCAATTGTTTGAGGTGAGACGAAGCGGACTCAAAAACCGTAGCTCGCAAGGGCGTGGGGTTCAAGTCCCCCTTCGGGCACCAGAAGAATTCCACAAAATAGGCGGTTTGCTGGGAACAGCTTCTATTGGAGCCAGTCCGGACAAGATCAGCGGACTGCGAAGGATCGAGAAAGATTTCGTCGCTCCAGGAAAAGACTTTATGCGATTTTTTAGACAGGTGATTTCAGGGCATTAATACCGTTGAGGAAATTTCGGATCGGCCCATAGATTGTACTTTGACGAAATTTCTCGTCGCTCTGATATTGAGAAAGCAATGCATTCCGTTTGGTGGTAGCCTTCGCAAGTGCGTCAGCCGCGGAGCGACCAGGACCTCCATCGAACCATTGTTGCCCACGGGCACCACTCGACCAATTGAATGAAGCATGGTACCAAGTGATCCCGGGTGGATTCCCAGGGTCTCTCATAGGATAGTCAACTGTCTGGCTTATATCGCTAACCGTGACTTTTTCCATGTTCATAATTTGATTTATGGCGTTTCCCAAATAATTGTTGGCTCGCGCCACACTTGACTGGAAGTTTTTCCAATCGCCAAGAAGTGCCTTGGAATACCATGCTGCAATGTCAGTGGTTACGTATTTGACTACCTCGACAAACTGCAGTCGCAAGAAATCCATTCCGTCATGACCAAGTTGATTCTCTAGCCAAGCCTGCGCCTGATTCAGGTGATCGGTCGACTGATCCAGGTAGCTCTCATCCGTCGGGTCGTTTTGGTATTGCTGGAGCGCCGCAGTAGCCGAGAAAACCTCAGTAACAAAATCATCCATCCTGAGCTCGTCAAATTGCTCGCCGATATAGTCCTCCAGCTGCTTGACTGCTGCGGCGATGTCATTCGTTGTCGCGAGGAAGTTCAGGACGGCTGAAACAAAATCCTTTGCAATGTCTGCAGCAACAGCTTTCCCTGCGGCCGCTGCCGCGGCCAAAAGAAGGTCATCAATCCCGACCATTATCCGCCCCCCGCGAAGATCTGATTTTCAGAGTCTGATTTTCGACGATGGCAGGCTAAATAGAAACCGTAGTTGGTGTCAATTATTCTTTCGCCGAAGCGCGATTGCGAAATCGAAATGCGCCAATTCCCACTCTTTGCGCACCCCGCTTTATCCGCACTGCCCAGATCGACTCTTCAGGGTTGGAGGACTGACCAGACTGATCGGAGAGACTTCGCCTGAATCGACAAGTTCACTTGCCCTCGTTTTTGTAGACGACGCCCGCTTTCATGACGAACTTCACATTCTGAAGCACGCGCACGTCATCCAGGGGATTGGTTTCGACCGCGATAATGTCGGCCCACTTTCCGGGTTCGAGGGTGCCGGTTTTTGTGCTCCAGCCCATCAGGTCGACGGCATTGATGGTGGCGGACTGCAGGGCGGCCAGAGGAGCCATCCCTAACTGATTCACGTAAACATCGAGTTCATGGGCGTTGAGACCATGCGGGTACACGGCGGCGTCGGTGCCCATGGCGATTTTTACGCCGGCCTGCATGGCGTGCTTGATATTGCTCTTGGCGACGGCGCTCACGTCCACCATTTTCTGGTGATAGAAGGGCGGGAGACTCCCCTTTTGAAGCATCCAGTCTTCGAGGTAGAGCGTGGGCACAAGATAGGTGCCGTTCTTTTTCATCTCCGCAATGGCTTCGTCGTTGATATAGCTGCCATGCTCGATGGAGTCGACACCGGCCTCGGATGCCCACAGAATTCCCTGGGAGCCATGCGCGTGCGCGGCCACCTTGCGCCCCAGGCGGTGGGCATCGGCGACGATGGCCTTCATCTCTTCGAGCGTGTACTGCGAGGCCTGCGGGTCATCGCCCCTGGACAGCACGCCGCCGGTCGCGCAGATCTTGATCAGGTCAGCGCCATATTTGATATTTTGCCGCACCTTTTGCTGCACAGCAGCGATGCCGTCGGCCACTCCGTCGGCCACCACGTGGTATTTCACCGGGAGCAGGTTTTCGTCGCAGTGGCCGCCGGTAATGCCGAGGGGCGGCCCGCTCACCAGCATGTGCGGACCGGGAACCTGTCCGGCATTGATGGCATCGCGCAAGTCCACGTCGGTATAGCCGCCGGCACCCACGTTACGCACCGAGGTGATCCCGGCGAGCAGGGTGGTGCGGGCGTTGGCGACGCCGGTAATGGCCTCCTTGGCGTCGGTCGTCGTCAGCTCGCGATAGGGATCGAAATCCGGATTGCCGGTGAGGTGGGTGTGCACGTCAATGAGGCCGGGCAGGACGGTCATGCTGCTCAGGTCGATCACCGCATCGCCGGGCTGCGCATGTGTCTGCGCTGTTGGGGCGATGGACTGTATGGTGTCCCCGACGATCACGATGGTTTGCGCGTCTGCGAGCTTGCCCGATTTGACGTCGAGCAGGTGGCCGGCGCGAAGCAGGGTCCGCTGAGACGCCGGTCCGGCAGCGGGCTGCGCCCATGCAAGGAAAGTGAGGCTGAGCGAGCATATCGCGAGAGACAAAGCTACTTGCAGCTTGTTCTTCAGGACCATTCAGGTTCTCCCGAGTTTGGATTGGAGGGATTGCGAGCCGCAAACGGAGTGTAGCAAATGGCCAGTATTCCGCGCTCTCAATCAGCGGAGCAAGCGACAAGAGCTATTAACCGCGGGGGTTTCGGCGTGATAGGCTCCTATGCAACACTTCAAGGAGATATCTGTCTGCAAGATATTGTCTCCCGCCTTCATTTCAAAGCATAGTGGGGACAGAGCGGCATGCCGCTCGTTCCCAGGCAAAAAAGGACTCATGATGAACTGTTTTCGCCTAGCCCCCATCCTGCTGATGGTAGCCGGCACTGCCTTGGCGCAAGCTCCTGCCGCATCGCAGGCAGACGCCCAAAAGCCCACACCACCGCCGGCCATTAAGAGCTTCGATGTTACCGCGATCGACAAGACTGTCGACCCCTGCACGGATTTCTACCAGTACGCTTGCGGCAACTGGGTCAAGGAAAACCCGATTCCGGGAGACCAGGTGCGCTGGGCACGGTCGTTCTCGCTGCTGCAGGAGCGCAATCGTTACCTTCTGTGGGAACAGCTCGATGCGGCATCCAAGGATCCCAAGAGCCCGCTGGAGAAGAAATATGGCGACTACTATGCCGCCTGCATGAACACCGACCTCGTGGAGAAGAAGGGCCTTGAACCGCTGGAACCGGCGATGAAACGCATTGCTGCCCTTCAGGATACTCATAGCCTGGGCACTCTGATGGGCGATCTGGAAGCCTCGGGAGATCCGGCGCCGCTATTCCGCTTTGGCGTGGAACAGGATGACAAGGACTCGTCCAAACAGATTGCCAACATCTTTCAGGGCGGCCTTTCGCTGCCGGATCGTGATTACTACCTTGTGGACAGCAAGAGATTTCAGGAGATCCGCAAACAGTACTTGGAGCACGTGACCAAGATGTTCACCCTGGCCGGCGACTCGCCCGATCAGGCGGCTAAGGAAGCCGATGCGGTGATGAAGATCGAAACGGCGCTGGCGAAGGCCTCGACCAGCCGCACGGATCTGCGTGAACCGGAGAACCGCTATCACATCTACACGGTCGCCGATCTCCAGAAGCTGGCTCCGGATTTCGATTTCGGCGTGTACTTCAAAGACGTGAAGGTGGGGCATTTTGACACTTTGAACGTGGCCACACCTAATTTTTTCAAAAGCTTGAACGAGCAGATCGCTTCAGAGCCGGTGGATGCGTGGAAATCGTACTTCCGCTGGCATGTGCTGCATACCTCGGCCACCGACCTGCCTAAGGCATTCTTTGACGAGAATTTTGCATTTTTTGGGAAGACTCTCGCCGGGCAGAAGGAGCCTACCCCTCGCTGGAAGCAGTGCACCGCCATGACGGACCGGGCTCTGGGCGAGGCGGTCGGGCAGGACTGGGTGAAGCAGAATTTTCCGCCGAAGGCCAAGGCCAGCATGGATCAATTGGTGGCCGCTCTTGAAAAGGCGCTGGGTGAAGACATCAAAACGCTGCCCTGGATGAGCGAAGACACCAAGAAGGCTGCGGCAGAAAAGCTGGCCATGATCCGCAACAAGATCGGTTACCCGGAAAAGTGGCGCAGCTACGCGGACCTGAAAGTGGAGCGCAACGACCTGATAGGCAACCTGCACCGCAACGGCGTATTCCAGATGGAATGGAACCTTGGGCACCTGGGCAAGCCGGTGGACGAGAAAGAGTGGGGAATGACACCTCCCACGGTGAACGCCTACTACGATCCTTCGATGAACGATATCAACTTCCCCGCCGGAATTCTTCAGCCTCCATTCTTTGACTTCACGATCGACCCCGCGGTGAACTTCGGCGGGATCGGCGTGGTGATTGGCCATGAGATGACGCACGGATTCGACGACGAAGGCTCGAAATATGACGGCAAGGGCAACCTGCGCGAGTGGCAGACGGCAGAAGACCGCAAGAAGTTCACCGAGCGGACGGATTGCGAAGTGGAAGAATACGGCGGTTTCGAGGCTGCTCCGGCCAAGGGCGACGCTCCGGCTCAAAAGCTGAACGGCAAGCTGACGCTGGGTGAAAACACGGCCGATAACGGCGGCCTGCGCATCGCCTACCTGGCGCTGCTCGACACGCTGGCGAAGGAAGGAAAAACCATCGACGACAAGATCGACGGCTACACAGAGAAGCAGCGTTACTTCCTCGGCTTTGCCCAGGTATGGTGCCAGAACCAGACCGAGCAATCTGCCCGTCAATCGGCGCTGACCGATCCTCACTCACCGGGCCGCTGGCGCGTAAACGGAACCGTGCAGAACTTCGATGAGTTCGGCAAGGCGTTCGGATGCAAGAAGGGCCAGCCGATGTACCCGGAGAAATCCTGCCGGGTGTGGTAGGACTAAACTACGCACTGGAGCGAGGGCGGAAACCGCTGTCGCTCCAGTGCGCGGCTGCAGGCTCCGGGCAGTTCATCTCAGGACGTGATTCCCAAGACCTTCGTTGACGTTTCTCTCCTTTTCGGAGTCCAAATACACATCGTGCCCGAAATACAACCGCAGTCCATCCGGACGCAAAGCTCGATTTGTGCGTAATGCAAGGTGGTCTCGGGATGCAGGTTTTTCGCTGAGTCCGACCGAAACTAGGCACAACGTGCCCTTGGCTTTTACAATGCAGCAGGGACCCATCCCAACCCAGCACTGCTGTGGAACTAGCAAACTTGGCGGCGCACGCCTGACCAGGATGAAGGAATCGCATGAAGTTTAAGAAATTCGGCAAGGCCCTTCTGATGAGCGCCCTCATTGCTGGCGCCTCCCTCGGCATTACATCTTGCATTCAGAGTTATACGGTTGGCTTTCTGTATGTGACGGGAACGGTTACGGCCCAGACTACCGGCAATGGCATCATCAGCGGCTTCAAGATCGATCACAATACGGGCAACCTCGTACCGATCGCCGGCTTACCTATCGCCTCTGGAGGGGCCAATCCCGGCCGCGCCGTTCTGCTGACCGGCGGGCGCTTTCTTTATGTTCTCAATCGCGGCGTAAATGCCGAGGGCGGAAGTGAATGCACGCCGACGGATCCATGCAAGAATTCCAACATTACGCAGTTCGCGATCGGCGGGAACGGCATTCTGTCCCAGCAGGCGACTTTCTACACCCAGGGCAATAACCCTTTCCGAATCATCGCCGATGCGCCGGGAAACTTCATTTACGTTCTTGACCATGATTCGCCGTCGAATTCGGCGTGCACTCTCGCCCTGGGCGCAGGGGTTACCTCGTGCGGCGATATCACCGCCTTCAAGATCGACCCCACCACCGGCAGGCTCACCCTTGTGGTCAATGCTCAGGTCACGTCCGCCAGCGGCGCATCGATAGCCTACTTTCCGGTTCCCGCCAATCCCATCGACATGGTCCTGGCGAGCGGATACGTGATGGTTTTGAGCGGAACACCCACAACCGGCGATTTGGCTTTCCCGTACACCTACAGCAGTTCATCCGGGCAATTGACCGTCAGCCAGAACAGCAGCCAGCCGCTGAACGTGAAGCAGGGTACAGCCATTACAAGTGGCGGCGGTTATGTGTACGTGCTCGACAATGAGCCAATCACGGTAAATGGCATCACCTCCGCCAGCCAGATCGTTCCGTTCACAGTCGGCACCGGCGGATCCCTGCAGGCACAGACGGGCGGCGCAGTTCCGGATGACCCAACCCAATCGAACCCGATGTTCCTGTTGCAGGAATCGAAGGGAAAGTGGGTGTACGTAGCCAACCAGGGTAACAACACCAGTACAACCAATACGCAGAGCGGGATCGTTGGATATGTCATCGATCCGAGTACGCACCAGTTGACCTCGATGCCTGGCAGCCCCTTCGGCAGCGGTGCGGGGCCGCAGTGCATGATTGAAGACCCATCAAACCAGTTCATCTACACGGCCAATTACAACGATTCTTCCGTAACGGGCCGTGTCATCGATCAAAATTCGGGTGTCTTGAACAGCCTTCCCGGGAGAGCAAACCAAACCTTTGCGCTCACGGGGCCGGCAGCCTGGTGCCTCGTAACAGGACGTACCAGCTAGCTGCATCCGGTTGCAACTGCGAATTGGGCGAGCGTGGCTATTCGCTACACTCGCCCTAGGTTCCGGAAGTTCCGGATTCCTGCGAACACATTCTGAATTGGGACACTCTTTTGAAGAGCGTCCTGGATTCGATCACAAACCTGGTTTTCCGGGCAGCAACAGTGGCCCGCGGACGAAAGATGCGCATGAAGTTCAACAAATCGGGCCAGTTGCTTCTGGTCTCCGCAGCCAGCCTTGTGGCGGCCAGTCTTCTGTCTGCCTGCGCCACGCTGACCGTGGACTTTGTATACGTCACCAGCGCCAAGGCCGCCGGCCCTGACAGCTATGGCGAAGTGGATGTTTTTGAGGTGAACTCCCAATCAGGCCGCATGCGCCAGATTCCAACGTCGCCTTTTCCATCGGGTGGCCGGAATCCGGTCGCGGAGGCCGTTTCGGCCGACAATAACAATCTGTACGTGGTGAACGAGGACGACAACACAATTGTGCAGTTCGTCATCGGCAACGACGGCAAGCTCTATCCGCAAAATACGGTGAATACGCCGGGCGTGTTTCCTCTGACGGTGGCCGTCTCGGGATCGAATCTCTACGTAGCAGACACGTACCAGCCACTGTCCACCTGCTCGCCTGCGGCTCCATGCTCCGGATCGATCGCGGTGTTTCCGGTCGCCAAGGACGGCTCGTTGGGAACGCCGGGCGTGAACCCTGCAATCAGCGCCAGTTACTGGCCGCTCATTTTGCCCAGCAGCCCGAAGGACGTCGTTGTACCCACCGCGATTTCGGTACTGCCATCGGGATCGAATGTTTTTGTAGCGGCCTTTGACTCAACGTCTCAAATGGGCTACATCTTTTCATTCGCCGCATCCGGCGGCTCGCTATCACCGCTGAACGGCGGCGTTCCCATACCGGCGGGAGTGCACCCCTCTTCGATTGCCAGCGATCCGGGCAGCAATTTTGTCTATGTTACGGATTTGGCCCAAGGCAATGTTCTTGTCTTCGCAGTGAGTTCCGGCAGCCTCACCCCGTTCAACGGGAGCCCCTACCCTACCGGAAACGGCCCATCGTCAATTGTCATCGACGCAACGGGCAAATTCGCCTACGTGGCCAATTCGCAGGATTCCACGGTTTCAGGCTATTCCCTCAGCAGCGGAGCCATGACACGGATTGCCACCTATGCCACTGGCGCACAGCCGGTCGCTGTGGGCATTGACCCGAACATGAATCAGTACTTGTACACGGCGAATTTTCTTGGCAGCACCGTCTCCGGCTTCCAACTGAACGCCAACGATGGCACACTGCTCAACTCGCAGTTTTCGCCCTCCGTGTCCAACGCGCAGCCGACAGCGGTCGCCGCGATTCCGCACAGGGGCCAGAAACATTGACGTCAAGCGGGGAGCAGCCTCAATCCCCATATGCAGCGGTGCGCACGGGGATTCAAGCGGTTTTGGCAGGATTAACGGCCTGAGCCAGTCACAGTAGCAACACCTCATAGCGGGCTTTTACAATGCATATGGGGCAACCTAAACAGTTTTCTTTGGGCTTCGACCTGATGGCCCACGACGAAGGAAGCGCATGAAGTTCAGCAAATTGAGCCAGCTTTTTCTGGTCTCTATAATCGGCCTTCTAGTGGCCACCCTTTTAACGGCCTGCCAGCTGGTTACGATTGACTATATTTTCCTGGCTGGCTCCGGCGGTTCGGGGACCAGCACCGGTGGACAGATCCAGGTGTTCGCGGTGGACTCCGAATCGGGCGCCCTGCGTACCGGAATTCCCAGCGTGTCTTCCGGCGGAACATCCCCAATTGCATTGGCGGTGTCCTCCGATTATGCGAACCTCTACGTAGCGAACCAGGGCGAGAATTCGGTGGTCCATTTCGCCATTGCCTCTAACGGCGTTCTGACCAAAAAGGACTCCGTCACGTTGAGCGAAACTCCTGTCTCCCTGGCGGTCAACACTGCCAACACCACCCTGTATGTTGCTTCGGGTACTACCTCCTCGACATTGACGGCGTATTCGCTTTCATCAGGCACCATTGGTTCCGTCGCGGCTCAGGAGAACCTGACTATCCCGGGGTTCGAAACCGATACGCTCATCCCGACAGGCGTGGCTGTTCTGCCCAACAATAACGCGGTCTACGTTACGGCCTACGATCAATCCGCGTACAATCCGGGCGGCAGCACGACCAGCACAGCCCATCCGGGTTGGATATTTGGATTCGCCGCTGGTTCGGGCGGAGCGCTCACCCCGTCGAATGCCAGTCCCTACAAGGCGGGCGTCAAGCCGACGGGCTTGGCGGCTGACCCCACCAACCGTTTTGTGTACGTCACCGACTACGCCTCCAATCAGCTCATCGGATATGGCATAAATTCGGGCAGCACGCTGAGCTTTCTCATCAACGGTCCTTTCAGGACCGGCAACGAACCGGCGGCGGTCGCTATCGATCCGCGCGGCAGGTACATTTATGTTGCCAACGCGCTTGATTCTTCGGTTTCTGCCTATGCCATCGATCTCGCAACGGGAACCCCGTCTTCTGCCATCAACGTTACGGGCAGCCAGATCAACTCGACCGACACCCAGCCAGTTGCGATTGTTGTGGATCCCGCTTTGGGTCGCTTCGTCTATACCGCAAATTTTCTGGGCAATTCGATCTCCGGCTTTCACCTCGATCCCAACGCCGGAACCCTGGTGCAGGCCCAGGCCACTCCGTTCCCCTCACTCTCGAAACCCACCGCGATTGCATGCGTTCCCCACGGCAACCATTCTCTGCAAGCTGTAGCGCCGTAGCTCTGCATGGCAGATCGAGCAACAAAACCCGGCCCCCAAGGCTGGGTTTTTTGTTGCTCGATCGTTCATTTTCGCCACTCCGGCTTGATCGACGAATTGCAGAGGAAGAGGCAGTATTGTAGCCTTCTCCGGAGGAACGCGGCGTTGCGCGATAAGACGCCTTCCGCAGTGGCGGCGGCCATGGGGTATACTTCCGTCGAGGTGAGTGGACCCGATTGTTCAAAGCGAATCGAAAGGCGTCCACTCGATGACCGTAACCCGTTGCCACTCAACTGCTTCATGTCTTTGTGAACGGATTCACCTGTGCCAATCTTGAAAACTATGCGCATGCTCAATCTGAATTTCCTCGTCGTCGCCACATCGATTGCTATGGCCGCTCCCCTCTTAGCGCAGCAGCCCGCTGCGCCCAAACCCGAAGACACGGAAGTGTGGACTCCGGTTCCCAAGATAGTCACACCAGGAAGCACTTGCACTGCGCCTCCTTCCGACGCGATCGTGTTGTTTGACGGCAAGAACCTGGACGAATGGGTGTCGGCCCAGGACCATACCCCGGCGCAATGGGTCGTTGCCAATGGAATCATGACGGTGAAGAAGGCTCCAGGCGTGGGGAACATCGAAACCAAGCGGAGCTTCAAAAATTATCAGCTCCACCTGGAGTGGAGGGTGCCGGAGAATATCACCGGCAGCGGCCAGGCCAGAGGTAACAGCGGCCTGTTTCTGGCCTCGCTGGGGCCGGGCGATGCCGGATATGAGTTGCAGATTCTCGACTCCTACAACAACACGACCTACGTGAATGGCCAGGCGGCGAGCATCTACAAACAGGGGATTCCTCTGGTAAACCCGAATCGCAAACCCGGCGAGTGGCAGACTTACGACGTGGTGTGGACAGCGCCCACGTTCAACGACGATGGGTCGCTGAAGACTCCCGCTTATGTGACAGCGTTCTTTAACGGAGTCCTGGTGCAGAATCACTTCGAGTTAAAGGGCCAGACGCTCTACATCGGCAAGCCCTTCTACAAGAAATACGACGCAGCCCCGATCAAGTTGCAGGCGCACGGCGACAAGAGTGAGCCGATCAGCTTCAGGAATATCTGGGTAAGGGAACTGCCTTAAGCCGGGTGGCGTGCGAAGAGTGAAGGAAAGAACGGCTGTCGGTGATTGCGATTCACCGACGGCCGTTTTTATGCCTGCATGATCTTGCGCAATTGCCGCTGCGCCGGTTTCTCCACCAGGTGCAACGCCAGAAGCGCCATACCAATGAGAATCGCGTAGCTGATCCAGGGATCAAGCCGGCTCAGTCCAAGTCGATTGAGGACGTGGGTGTCGTGAATCAGGATCCAGAAGTTGAAGTGGAGCAGGTAAAGGCAATAGCTGGCCTCGCCTACAAACACCAGCGGCCGCACCCCGAGCACCCGAGACAGCAGATTATCTCCAGACAGCCCTAGAATGATGCTTGCGAACAGCGGCATGAGAACACCGTCGTGGATGATCGCGTAAGGGATCTCCGAGCCGAGCCACAACAGGACGAAGATCACCACGAACCCGCCCGCACCAAGGGCGAAGCGCAAACGCGCGGCCCGGGGTATCAGTTCGTCCAGCTCGGCCAGCAGAACGCCAAAGACGAAGCTCGCGAGGTGGGGCAGCGGGGTGTACTTCAACGCCTGGAGCCAGGGTCCGTAGCTGAACCTGTCGGGGTGGGGGATTCCGTCGGGGTTGAAGAGAATGTAGAGGGTGCCGGGAATCAGGCCCAGAATCCACACGCCGGCCAGCCTCATCAGGATCGGCCTCGGCCCATCCGGCCGTTTCCATCGCGCCATCCACGGAAAGAGCAGGTAGTAGAACGATTCTGCCGACATGGTCCACGCCGGTGTGTTCAGGAAGGTGGCGAGGGACGGGATCCAGCCCTGCAGCAGGAGCGGCGTCAGCACCATTCCTGTCCAGAACATGTCGTGGCCGTGGACGGCATACTCCTGGGGCAACATGCGCCAGCTCAAGATGAGGCTGAGCAGATAGATGGGATAGAGGCGCGTGAAGCGAGCCTTATAGAAGCGCACGGTATCCAACTGCCCGGCACGCGCACGAGCTGCGTAGTTATAGGCCAGCACATATCCCGAGAGCAGGATGAAGAAGCTGACCGACGCGTAGCCCGCATTCACGACCGGCGCGAACGGGCCAAACCAGTGGGGATTGGAGAAATGGAAGAAGACGATGTTGATGGCCGCGAACGAGCGCAAGCCGGTCAATGCGTTCAGCCGGTCTGGCTTGCGTATCTCCACTCAACCCTTAGACGTCTGCGACGGTCAGCTTGATGCAGTGAGTAATCTGAATGGGCCCGGAGATGGCCAAACAGCAACGGTCGATCACTGACATATGCTTTACGCTGTCACCAGAGATCCGACCTTTTCGCCCATCACCACCCTGCGGATATTGCCCGGCTGGTTCATGTTGAAGATGATCATGGGCAGGTTGTTGTCTTTGCACAGGCTCACGGCGGTCAGGTCCATCACCTTGAGGCCCTGGCGGAGGATCTCCATATAGGTGATTTCGTCGTATTTCACGGCGTCTTTGAAGAGGACCGGGTCGGCATTGTAAACGCCTTCCACCTTGGTGCCTTTTAGCAGCACGTCTGCCTTGATCTCCATGGCGCGCAGGCTGGCGGCGGTGTCCGTTGAGAAAAAGGGATTGCCAATGCCGGCGGCGAATATGACGACGCGGCCTTTTTCGAGGTGGCGCACGGCGCGTCGTCGAATATATGGCTCGGCGATCTGGTTCATGAACACAGCAGTCATGACCCGGCACTGCACGTCGCGCTGCTCCAGCGCATCCTGCAGGGCAATGGCGTTGATGATGGTGGAGAGCATGCCCATGTTGTCGGCGCTCACGCGGTCCATCTCTTTGGCTTGCTCAGCCACGCCACGGAAGATGTTGCCACCGCCGACGACTACTGCGACTTCCACGCCAAGCGCGTGAACTTCCGCTATTTCGCCGGTGATTTCAGAGACTTTTTCGGCATCCAGGCCAAACCCGCGCGAGCCAGCCAGTGCCTCTCCTGAAAGTTTAAGAACAATCCTTCTATACATGCCTTTCCGAGTATCGCATATAGCGCTGAGTCCAGACTTTCGGCCCTTGTTTCAGTCAGGTGATCGGTGTGATTCCTCGGAGCCGTTCAGGGCCCGGCACAGCCAGAAAAGCGAACAAAAGGAGAATAAAGGAGAAGAACACCCCGGGGGTAGGGGGGTGGAGCGCCGGACTGGGGAGATCGCTGACTGATGGGACCGGGGAGACTTCCTCATTGGTTATTGTGCGCCGGGGAAGGGTTATTTTCG
>VFSW01010877.1_pt1 | contig 12848 bp, 17 predicted proteins | sample 5358111 | NCBI WGS metagenome assembly VFSW01 (sample SAMN11554181, study PRJNA540505) | mine drainage metagenome | isolation source: sediment from site ElyBrook_90M | place: USA: Ely Copper Mine, Vershire, VT | collected 2017 | reverse complement strand
ATTTAAAACGATAAGGATATTGGTATGCAACAAGCGCCCCAAGAAGCTCCTCAAGAACAAGGCCAAAGTCAAGGCGAAGCCCTAAAGCAAATGATTGTGCAAACTGCTCAGTCAATTTACAACATTGCCCAGGTTCTCGGTCAAGTAAAACCCGAAATAGGTCAAGCCCTCCAGCAAGTGGGCGAGCAATTCCGTGCCGTGATTGAAGGTGCCATGCAGGGAGGGCAACAGCCTCAGCAGCAACAACGCGCGTCACAGATGATGGACCAGCACGCCCAGGGCAAATCTCAGCAACAAGCATACTAGGGAATTAAATGAGCGACTTTTCCGAGACGACAGGCGGGCAAGAGCACGATGTTGATGCCATCATTGCCCAAGCATACGGAACCCAGAGCCAGGAGGCCCCTGCGCAGCAACAGTCTGCGCCTCCTCCCCCTCAGGAACCGCAGTACAAAGAGTATGCCTTTAGCCACCGAGGCCAGGAGATTAAGGTCAAGGAAAATGACCCCAAATTCCAGCAGTGGCTTTCGCAAGGGTATGATTACGGTACTAACGTAAATACGTTTAAGCAGCAGCAGCAAGAGTTTGCCCGTCAGCAGCAAGAATACGAGCAGACCTATGCACCGTATAAGGAAATCGACCAGTTTGCACGGCAGAATCCAGACTGGTGGGCGCATGTAGACCAATCCTATCAACAGCGCCAGAGCCAAGGGCAGCAAGCGATAACGCCGGAGATACAACGCTATCTCGATCAAAAGCTTGAGCCCATTGCGAAAGATCTGCCCTTAATGAAAGAGTTCCTTCAGGAGCAACAGACGTTGAAACTGGAGAAACAGCGTGCTGACGAGGATGCTCAGCTCGCTTCGTCCGTAAAGTCCCTCCAAGAGAAATACTCGGGGCTAGACTTTGCGGCTAAAGACCAATCGGGGCTAAGCCTTGAAGCGCGTGTCTTGAACCATGCCGTGGAAAATGGATTCCCGACATTTCGAGCTGCGTTTCTGGATTACTACCACGACTCTTTAGAGAAGCAAGCACTTGCACGCGGTAAAGAGACAGCTCTGCAAGAGATGAAACAGCGCCAAAAGCTCGGCCTATTGGATGAAAATCCAACGTCGTTGCCGCGCGAAACGCCTTTTGCTGGGAAGTCAAAGAGTTGGCATGACAGCTCACTGAGCGGTGATGCCATAATGCGACAATTCAAATTCTCATAACAGGAGGCCGAAATGGCTTTGACCTATGACCAAATAACTGCGGTAACGCAGCGCAAGTACATCCCAAAACTCGTGGACAATATCTTCGACTCAGAGCCCTTGCTGAAAAGAAGCAAGGAGAAAGGCTGGTATCAAGCAGTTGACGGTGGTACGTCCATCTTCCAACCCTTGATGTACGCCCAAGTCACCGCAGCCGGCAGCTACGCGCCTACTGCAACACTGGACACGACCGATAACGATGTATTCACCGCGGCAGAATACGCCTGGAAGCACTACTACGCCAACGTAACGTTGTCTGGTGCCGACATGCACAAAAACATGGGTGATGCCCAAGTTTTGGACTTCGTTAAGCAAAAAGTTATGGCAGCTGAGATGACCCTCAAAGACAAAATCGGCGACGGGATCTACTCAACTGGTGGTACTGCAACGGATATCGGTGGACTACGATTAATCGTTGACACTGGTAACACCGTCGGTGGTATCGATCAAGCAACCTACAGCTGGTGGCAAGCATCTACTGAAGATAGCAGCACCACCACCTTGAGCATGTCAGCGCTGCAAACCGCCTACAACGCGGCGAGCATCAACGGCAAGAACCCCCGCGTGATCGAGGCGACTAGTGCGAACTTTAACCGGTTCTATGCACTGCTTCAGCCGCAACAACGCTTTGTTGACGAAAGTTCGGCAAAGGCAGGCTTTCAGTCTCTCTATTTCAACGGCTGCCCCTTCATTGTGAGCAGCAAATGCCCAAGCTCTCACATCTTCATGCTCAACGAAGAGTTCTTGCACTTGTATCACCATCCTAAGCGTGATTTCGCTGCCGATCCCTTTATCAAGAGTTCGGTGCAAGATCTCCAGACGATGAAAATCTTCTGGATGGGCAACTTGGGTTCTTCAAACAACAGAATGCACGGCAAACTCACTGCCGTAGCAGCATAGAAAGGGGGATAACATGACTTTGTATGGACAACCACAACAGTTTTTCGAGTCAGTTTCTCAAACTACGTTGACCCCCTCCGTGGAATTAGGTTCGCGCCGCTCAGAAGGCGGCAAGGACTATATCTACGTGTACAACGGCTGCGGCGCCTCCATTACCTCCGGGTATGGTGTCACCGTATCCCTGCTCAGCGGGTACACCGTGACCGTCAGCTCAGTTACTGAAGTTAACTGCTGCTACGGGGTAGCGAACGTAACGTTTGCCACTGCCGTGTACGGTTGGGTTCAAACCAGAGGCTTCGTGAAGATCAAGCTCAGCGCTGATAACTCCATGGCCCTCAATGACCCAATGATTCTTGGAACCGACGGCACCTTCGGGGTTAACTCGATTGCTACCGGCAACCTTGATATCCCCTGCGGTACTTCGATCCAAGCAGTTGCCTCAGGCGGCTCAGGCTCGATCTACCTCCGCGGTCTCTTCTCCTAAGTTTTTCCCGGGGGAGATACCTCCCTCCCTCGGGTTTTTCTTTCACTTTTTTAAGGATTTTCTACTACATGGGTGAACGTAAGCAGGAAAAAGTCTGGTTAGAGTTACAGCCGTACATCGACAATCCCCCCGTTGATCCAAGACAGCTCTACGGGCAGGCGTGCGCGAATGATACGACTACCATAGCCTCGTGGCGCGATACCTGGATTTCTCAGTACCGGGCAAATCATGCGGTACATGGGCCGTTTAAGGATAAATCGATTGGTAAGCTCTACAAAAAGCACCTGCATTCACCAATTTTCGTGGTGGGTTCTGGCCCATCACTCAAGAAGAACGCTCATCAGCTGGTAAAGAAAAATGGGATTCCTGTTATTTCTTGCTTGCATAATTTTCACTTCTTGGAAGATCTCGGTGTTGACGTTGATTACTACGTTAACCTGGACGCGGGGCCTATCACCATTGCTGAGGTCTCGGAAGGTGGCAATCCTGAGGTGGATTATTGGGCGAAAACGAAGGGCAAAACGCTCCTAGCCCATGTGTGTTCGCACCCTAACTTGCTGGCAAAATGGCAAGGGGAACTTCTTTTCTTCAATTGTCCAATTCCTGATCTTGCGATTGAAGAAGAATTCCAGAAGATAGAGAAATTTAGGCAGTTTGTATCATGTGGGGGCAATGTACTGGGAGCTTGTCTCTATATCGCGAAGGCATTCCTTGGCTGTAGTACCACGATATTCCTCGGTGCTGACTTTAGCTTTAGTTATGAGGAGAAATTCCACGGGTGGGATTCCTCGTATGATGCTAAAATGGGGCAAGTAATGCGGGTGCGCGATATCTATGGAATTCCGGTAAAAACCTGGCAATCCTACAACAATTTCAAGGCTTGGTTCGACTACGTGGCCATGCGCGTACCGGGACAGTATATCAATTGTACCGAAGGCGGAACCTTTGGCGCGTACAATGAAGGTAATCTTCGGCATATCGTCCAAATGGACCTGGAAGATTGCATCAAGCAATACAGCATCTCCGATCATATGAAAGAGCAGGTCGAAAACCCTGAGATAGATAAACCAATGATTCTTATTTAGGAGGGCTAAACGTGGCCTACACCGTGACTAAAGTACAATCAGTATTCGGTAACCTGCGAGCGGTATTGATGGATGTCACTGCCGATGCAGCTACTCAAGTCATTGAAACTGGGCTTAAGAATGTGATGGGGTTCAGCTATGCGCCCCAGAGCATGAACAGCTCAAACATCCATATGGCGATCAACTCGAACGCCTCCGGGGTGCAGTCTATGGGCGTGTTTGCGGTATCGGGTAACACCTCAGGCGATCATTTCAACATAATCGTCTACGGCGTATAAGGGGGCTCCGATGACTTACGGCCCAGTACAGGTGTTCTATACGGGGATTGCCTCGGGTGCGTCCACAAGCTCTACCATTGACCTTGGTGGAAAATCGTTCAACCGGTTTTCAGTTAACGCGGTAACGATGTCCACGGGTGCGGGTATGACGTTGTACGGCTGCGATACCTCTACGGGAACCTTCGGGCCCGTATTTCAAAAGGTACCGAGTACGGCCACTTCTGCTTATCTCAGCATCACGGTAGGCACGCTTACCTCAGGGGGATGGTGTCAAATCGATGCTCCTCCGATGCGCTACATTCAATTTGTCACCTCTGCGGTAGTAAGCGGCGGTGTTTCCATCACTGTAATAGGAAGCGATTGATGCAAGTCAAAGTTCACAATTTGAACACGTTCCCTTACTCGGAAGAGTTTAGGGGCACCCTGATTACGATCCCCGCTCTGGGGTTCGTGGAAATGGACGAGGACGAGAGCCTCTACTTTATGGAGACCTTCACTGCGCCAAAGAAGGACTCTCAAGGTCGCCCTGACCCTAAGTTTTTCAAGAAGCTCAAAAGGGAACTGCCTCCTCCTGCGGCAGTCGATCCGTTGGTGTGTCATGCGACGGGGCAGAAAGCCCAGAGTGCTGAGGATTTGGCGAAGATGCTGGCGGGTTTTTCGCATCTTCTGGCGGGCAAAGACGAGGCAGGAGAAGCGGAGCTTAAGAAGCAGAATACTGCCCTTAAGAAGGAAAATGCTGGCTTAAAAAGCAGGCTGGAGCGCCTTGAGGAGCATATCTTCGGCACTGCAGAACAGAAGGTAGAAGCATGACCACCTGGACTGAGGCTAGTTCCAGCTCGTCTGACTATGCAGACGGGAGTCCTACGAGCGACTGGGATGAGCACAACTGGGATCAATTCAACTGGGATGGGGATTCTACTGACCCTACGTGGACGCAGGCAAGTACTGGGACCACTACGTGGAGCTAAGCAATGGCAATGACACCGCTACAGATCAACACGGCAGCACGGCAGCGGTACAATGCCGTAGGGGATGACTTTTGGAGCGACGAGGAGATCTACAGCACCATCTATCAAGGCTGCTGCGAGATGGCGACCTCAGGGCTGGTGATTGAGCAAGCCTATACCACGACCTCAGTAGCGAGCCAGCAAGCCTACGATTACCCCACCTACGCTATGAATATCAAGCGAATTACCTACGATGGGCGCAAGCTGGTGCCTATTACCATGCGTGATGACGACATTTTAACGCAGCTCAATCAGGCAGTGACCACCACCGGCACGCCTACCTCATATTTCGTCTGGAATAACGTGATCTACCTGCGTCCTATTCCGAGCACCAGCTCACTGACCATCAAAGTGTGGTCAAACATCGAGCCTACAACGGTTTCAGCGACCTCAACGCTGGAGATTCCCACCGAGTTCCAAATGGCCTTGGTGAATTTGATCCTCTCGGAGATGAGTGCCAAGAACAAAAACTATGAGGGCTCGCAGTATTACCGGCAGCTCTGGTCAGCTGATGTCATTCGCGCCAAAGACCTGCAGCGGCGCAAGAAGCGAGGCGATAGCTTTGGTATTGTGCAAAATGTGGACATGATCCCGCAATCTGACCTGGGGCAAGTCTGATGAGTTCAAAATACCAGGTAGTATATCCGCCCGATGGGGTGGTGCTCTTTGATGGCGGACTGGATACCAAGTTCGCTGCCAGTATTTTGCCTGATAACGAATCCCCTGATTGTCTCAACGTGGTGTTTAAAAACGGGGCCGTAGAGACGCGCAAAGGTACCGCCAAAGCGAATACCCTTACCATCGGGGCCTTCGTATGTGACGGACTCTATACGCGCAGAGAAGACACAGGCGCTGAGACCATGATCGCGTTCCATGGGGGCACGGCTCGTACTTATGGCGTGGACACCTTTACGACGATCCCCTCGGCACTGTCAGTGTTTACGGCGGGCATCAGGGTAGCAGCGACCCAGTACCGCAACAATTTATTCATCGGCAACGGGGGCGTGATCCCCTACAAGTACAACGGCACCGATTTCACCCGGCACGGGGTGTATTCGCCGACCAACACGGCAAGTTATGTTTCTGTCAGCGCTGCAGGGACCATGGCAGCAGGTGACAAGAGCTATAAAATCACCTTTCTTAACAGCTATTCGGCTGAAAGCGATGTCAGTTCAGCGATTACAGTCGTTGGCCTCGCCGCGTCAGCCGTGGTAAGTATTACCTCAATCCCACTTGCGCCCCAGTCCTGGGGGATTGGGTCTCGACGTATTTATCGCAGCTCAGGGACCACTTATCTTTTACTGGGGACTCTCAGTGACAACACAACCACCGTATTTACCGACGGCGCTGGGATCGTACCTTCGTCAAACGCCCCAACTGATAATGGCGTTCCCCCTAAATATAGCGTTTGCATCTATCATGCTAACCGGCTGTTTATTAATGATGCCGCCAATCCTAATTATGTCTGGTATTCAGCACTTGGGGAGCCTTTCACGTTCCCTGCGGCGAATTTCTTTAAAGTAGGGGACGCGGCAAGCGATGTCGTCAAGGGCTTTGCCATCGCAGATAACTCGGTGGTGGTGTTCTGCGAGAACTCTCAGTGGCTCAACTACATGCCGAGCACCGACAACTCCGGCTGGCAGCAAGTACGGGTACGCTCTAACTTTGGGAGCAAGTCGCCTTTCTCCTTTTGGAGCTATGAGAACAAGATCGGTTTTGCGGCGTATCAGAACACTAAATTCACTGGTTTTGCCTCCCTTGAAGGTGGGGCGGTCTCTCCTTCGGCAACATTGCTCACCACATCAGCGGCGGGGAGTGATTTCATCAGTGATAAAATCGAACCCGATATGTTCACCGTCATTGAAACCTACACGCCGAATATTTCCGCTATCGTGTACCAGAATAAGGCGTATGTTGCGGTTACGTATGATTCTGGAAGCACCACCAACAACCGGCTTTATCAGTTCGACTTCTCTCATAGCAATCTTGCAAAGCGGCAGCAGTTCTCGTGGGTACCCTGGACGGGCGTTACTCCTGCGCAATTTGCGATCTACGGCGGGTCGCTCTATTACGGCTCTGCGACGAATAATGGCTTTGTCTACAAGATGGAGCAAAGCACCTACTCCGATGTCAGCACGGCGATCAATTCCTACTACTGGACGAAGGAATTTAGCGGTTGCAAGGGGCACGAGAACCTCCCCAAGGACTTCCGCAAGGTCAAAATCCTCGTAGATCTCGCCGGCGCCTATTTTATGACCATTCGCTGGAAAGTTGACTCTGACAGCGGCGTAGGTCAGTCGAAAACCATAGATTTGAACCCTGGCGGCTCGCTTTGGGGTACCATGATATACGGCACAGGCGTATGGGGCGGTGGGGCAAACCAAGCTGAGTTTGAAATACCGCTGGGACAGACGCAGGGCAAACGCATCCAGTTCAGATTTGACAACCAAAACACGGCGAACCAGCGCTTCAAGGTGCATCGCCTTACCTACACTTACAACGTGCGGGGTTACACGTAATGGCAGCTATATCCCAAGATGATTACCTCAAGGACACGAGCCAGTTTGATCGTGCTCGCTCGGTGGCGCAGCAACAGTCGGCGGCAAACCTCCAGAACCGTCAAGATGCGCTCAAGCGTCGCTTTGCTTCACTCGGCAATCTCGATTCAGGGGTGGCGCTGAAGCTCCAGGATCAGGCGAGCAATGAAGAGGCGTCGAACCTCAACAATGCCAACGAGGGGATCAACGCGGCTCAAAATGCCGAGCTTTCCCGTCGCCGCGAGGTGATTCAAGGGCAGAAATTTGCGACCTCTGAGCGCGAAGGTGGTCAGAAGTATGGGGCAGAGCAATCAGCCCTTCAGCGTGCATGGGGAAGCGGTGAGCGAGAAGCGGGTCAGAAGTTTGTCGGCGAACAGTCCGCAATGCAGCGTGCATGGGGCACTGGCGAACGTGAAGCGGCGCAAACTTACGGCACCGGAGAACGAGAAGCGGCGCAACTCTATGCAACAGGTGAGCGAGGAGAGGCTCAGAAGTACGCTACGGGCGAGCGCGAAGCGGGACAAAGCTACGCCTCGGGAGAAGCGGATAAGCAGCGAGCAGTGCAACAAGCGCAGTTCGATAAGCAGTACGGGCTTGCGAATGACCAGTTCACGGCCTCGAAAGACCAGTTCGAGAAGACCTTCGCGCTTGAAACGAAAGCGACTCAAGCAAACATGGATTTGCAAAAGAAGCTGGCTGATGAAAAGGGCCTCTTTGAAGGTATTGGCGCTGGTGGGACAAATATTGTCAAAGGCGTCAAAGGTGGTCTCGGTGAAATCGGCAAAGGTGGGGGCTCCCTCATTTCTGGCATCGCCAATATTCCGGGGTCGATAGTGAAATCGATTGGTGGCCTGTTTTAATTTAAGAGGTTCGTATGGCTGACGTATATTTACCGCAAAAGAAGAACCCTGTGCAGGAGCTGTTCCAAGTGGGCGGCACAGTAGCAGGGGGTATTGTAGGTGGCATTGCCGGTGGACCTCCCGGTGCTATCGGAGGAGCCGTTGCGGGAAATGCCCTCGGAGGCTTTGCAGGCCAACAAGCTTCCCCGCAAAAGCAGATGCCCCAAAGCGGGCGTGGTGGCGAATCAGCTGCTATGGCACGGGCTGCGGCGATGAAGTCGCAGGACACCCTTGCCTCCTTGCGTCAAGCCGAGGCTGCGCTGCCTCAAGCTCCAGAAGCTGTCCGTCAGCAATATGCCGGACCTATCATCCAAGCTCGCATGCTTGAAGAGCGTAAGAGGGGGATTGCCTAATGCCTCAAGTCTACGTCCAGGAACGCAAAGAGAGTCCGCTTGATACCATCATGAAGGGGCTTACCGTCGCCTCACAGATCTATGGCATCAAAGCCAATATGGCGACGCTTGAAGACCATAAGAAGAAGATGGAACGCGACGAGGCGGACAAGCTTGATAAGGAACGCATTGCCTCGGGCAAGTACAACAAGAACGAGCTTATTGGCCTTCAGAAGGATTATGATGTTTCGTCTGCCAAGCCTCAGGGAGTTCCCTTCCAGGAGGCTACCGACCTTGCAGGCTCCCCGCTCTATATCTCAACGCGCCGCAAAGTGGTTGAGCCAAATGTCAAAGAAGTGGCTGGGGTGAAGGGCGAACGGCCCGGTACCTACCTTATGGATGTATCGAGTCCGAGTCCTCGGGAAGTCGGGTTTATTCCTGGCAAGCCGGAAAAAGCTGCGCCAATGGGCGAGCGCCTCGAAAAAGCCCTCAGCCCTGGGGATAAGAAGCGCGACCAAGAATTTGCGGTTGAGTACTCGCAGTTTGCGGATCGCGGCGGTTATTCCGATGTGGCAAAAGATCTCCAGGTACTTCGAGAAGCAGCTTCTAAGCTTGAAACAGGCTCATATACCGGGCCTCTGCAGGGCTTAGCACCTGACTTTATCCGTAAGGGCACCAACCAAGAAGCCATCAACATGCGAGAGGATGTACGGGGAGCCGTGCAGAAAAACCTCAGGCTTGTCTTAGGTGCGCAATTCACGGAGCGTGAAGGGCAAATGCTCTTGGATCGCGCCTTTGATACCAGTGTGGATGAAGCTGAGAATAAGCGAAGGATAGATAACCTTATCGATCGGATAGAGAAGCGAGCAGATCAGCTCGTTACTGCAGGGGAGTACTTCCAGGGGGCTGGTACCCTCAAAGGCTTTGATAGTGCTGCCTCAGCCGCTAAGGCAATGAGCAAAAAAGAGGCTCCAAAACCGAAGGCCGAGGAGGGGACAGCCTATGCAGCTCCCGCAGCTTCACCTCAAAAGGTACCTTCGGTGACTGAGCAAATCTTGCTGCAGAAGGCACGCATGGGCGACACTAAAGCGCAAGAGTACCTTAAAAGCTTGGGATATTAGGAGCAGCAATGCCGGCACAAGCACAACAAGCAGCGCCTAAACTTGAAAAGCTGAGCACCGATGATCTTATCGCGTTGCACAAGGTGGAGAGCATTTCCACTGATGACCTTATTAAGCAGCATCAGGAGGAGATCAAGCCTGCTCGGATAAAAGCGACCAAGGGCGAAGCGCTTGTACGTGGTGCCGCGCAAGGTGTTTCGCTTGGCTTAGCTGATGAAGGTGCCGGGTTATACAACTACGTGAAAAAATCGATGAGTCGAGGTGCTCCTAGCCCTGACTTTATTGAATCCTACCGCGAAGGGCGTGATGAGTATCGCCTCAAAGATGCGGCAGCAGCGAAAGATGAGCCCGGTGCGTATATCGGAGGCAACATAGCAGGAGGCGTCGCTACCGCATTTGTGCCGGGCCTTGGGTGGATGAATGCCGCTAAAGGTGCAAGCCTCGGGCAGAAGCTTATGACCGCCGGAAAAGCGGGCGCCCTGATTGGCTTTGGCACTTCCAATGCTGACCTTACCAAAGGCGAGGTCCAAGGAGTCGCAGGGGACACCCTCACCGGGGCTGGTGTAGGCGTTGCTGCTCAAGGCGCTATGTCCGCTGGTGGGGCATTATTGAAGGCAATCAAGCCGCAAAATGCGGCAAAGAAATTAGCCAACGTGTTCCTTAATACGCCAGAAGAAATTACCGATACCTATATCAAAGAAGGCGTCAAAGCAGCAGAAACAGGTGGCAAAAATGCGGTGATAGAAGCACCTCTGCGCTACGAGCTTGCAAAAGACCTAGAAGAAAAGGGCGTCAAGGGCTTAAAAAGCCTCGTTATTGAGGGATCTAAGGAGAGCAAGGAGATACTTGCGAAAGAGGCCACTACCTTTAAGGCTGGTGACTTAGCGCAGATTCTTGAGAGCAAAGCCGATGATATTGTGCAGAAGGCTGAGGGTATTCTCGATGATCCTGGTGAGCAGGCAGCCTATAATTGGCTTAAATCTACCGCAGAGAAATTTAATAAAGCACCCGACCAGGAACTAAGTGCCGGACGCCTTAAAAAGTTCGTGCAAAGCATTGATCGTGCGAAGCAATGGAACATTGGCGCTGGTAATTTTGCTGATGTTGACGATGTAATTCGCGGTGATGTACGAAAAATCGTAGATACGATGGTGAAAGAGAAAAGCCCTGCCTACCGTGAGCAGATGGTGCAAGTCGCAAAAGATGCTCGCCTTCTTGATGATGTCAACGCAGTCGCAAAGTCTCCTAAGGGCTGGGCTAACGTGGTACGGCGCGTCGAAACCGATCAATATGGACCGGGGCAGCTGCCTCGTGAGGTGCTCGAAAAGCTTGATGCTCGCCTGGGTACTGATTTTCTCCATCAAGCGATGCTTTCAAACACCCGAGAAGCATTTGATAAGTCCATCACCAATGGCTCTATGAACGTCAACAAGTTTGCCAACATGCTGAAAGACGTTCCCATCGTGAGGTATATCGCTCCTCTCGTGGGTGCCTCCGTAGATAAGTACGGGCGCAAGATGACCATGGGGGCGGTAGATGCCGCAATCAAGGCTGAGACAATCCTCAACAAGAGTGGGTTTAAAGCCTTTGCTGAAGCACTGCAGCCACTGAAAAATGCTGCTCAAAAGGGCAATCCTGCAGCGGTGTTAACCTTCCAGTTCCTTAACGAGAGCAATCCGAATGCGATTAAGACACTAAACCAACAAGATGCAATGGACCGCAGGAGAGCACAATAATGGCTCTTGAAGTTAGGCCTGGATATCTTAGTGAGCGCTATAAGATTGCAAGGATACATGCCATAAGAGTTATACATCATAAACACTGGGAACATGTAACAGTTTAATATTGTGGGGTTTTCATGGCTTCGCCCTCAGTCACTTATTCATTCAGCAACGGTTCCACGAGCGATGCCTCGCAAGTGAATCAGAATTTTACGGACCTCATTAACGGGGTGACGGACGGCACCAAAGATCTCAATATCTCGGCTCTCACCTGTGCCGGTACTACGACCCTCAACGGGCATATTACCCTTGGCAGTGGTAGTGCTGATGATTTGACGGTGAATGCAAGCCTAGCCTCCTCGGTGCCGATAAAAACCACCAATAGCTATGACATTGGCTCATCTTCTCTTGCATTGCGGGCAGTGTATCTTAACACCCTCTACGTGCGTGATACCTCAGCTGCGTATGATGTGCCGGTGGTGTTTACCTCGTCCCCTACTATCAGTGCCAGCAGAACCCTCACGGTTGATATGGTCAACGCGGCACGGACGGTAAAACTGGGGAAGAGTGTCGATTTCACCCCGTCAAAGGTGCGGGTCACGTCAGGCAACGGACATGGCTCGACGAATACCAAGATTCGCCGCTTTAATACCACTGAAGTGAATACGGGCTCAGCAATTACCTATGCGGACAGTGCTACAAACGGCGGCAGCTTTACCATAAACACCACCGGGCTTTACTTTATTTCGTACACGGATTCGGGTACAGACGGGGGTCAGATTAACGTCGGGGCGTCAAGGAACTCAGCCCAGTTAACAACGGACGTTGAATCCATTACTTATACAGACCGACTTTTTTACGTGAATGAGCGCCTTGGTAACCCACAAAACCCCTGGGCAATGGCAAGCACGGTGGTTTCTTTGACGGCTACCGATGTAATTAGAGCCCACACCAACAATAACGGACAGACGAACAGCGACAACCGGACGGTATTTGAAATAGCGCTTATTCATTAAGAGGACGTCATGAGCACCCCATCAGTCACGTATACCTTTACTGCGGGGACGAGAGCCCGTGCCGCCCATGTAAATACTAATTTCACCAATATCATCTCAGCCCTGACGGATGGAACGGCTGACCTCGATATATTGACGCTCAACAACATCACTTTCACCTCACCGGCCACTTCTGCGACGTTTACCCTCGCTAACTGGAAGACGTTTGTAGTGAGCAA
>VFSW01010876.1_pt1 | contig 12848 bp, 11 predicted proteins | sample 5358111 | NCBI WGS metagenome assembly VFSW01 (sample SAMN11554181, study PRJNA540505) | mine drainage metagenome | isolation source: sediment from site ElyBrook_90M | place: USA: Ely Copper Mine, Vershire, VT | collected 2017 | reverse complement strand
TCGTTCTGGGCGGCACGGGCGCATCTGCGCAACGGCGATCCCGGGGGCTACATCCCCTGGATGCAGCGTGCCGCCGCGGCGCCACGCAGCTTCTACGGCCTGCTCGCCCGCCGCACCCTGGGCCAGGGACCGGGCTTCGGCTGGGGCGGAGAAACCCTGGGCGAGGCCGACCTCGCCGCGGTCGCGGATACCGACGCGGGCCATCGCGCCTTCGCCCTGCTGCAGGTCGGCCAGCCGGCCCGCGCCGAGGCCGAATTGCGCGCGCTGTGGCCGCTCGCCCGCACCACCCCGGGCCTCGCGCGGGCGGTGATGCTGGTCGCCGGCCAGGCCGGGCTGATGGACCTCGCCGCCCAGCTCGCCGACATCCTCGAGGCCGAGGACGGCAGGGCGCGCGACCGGCTGCGCTTTCCGGTGCCCTATCTGCGCCCGCGCGACGGCTTCAGCGTCGATCCGGCGCTGATCTATGCCCTGGCCCGGCTGGAATCCAATTTCGACCCGGACGCGGTCTCGGCCATGGGCGCGCGCGGGCTGATGCAGATCATGCCGGTGACCGCCGGCTATATCGGCAACGATCCCGGCCTCGCCGCGCGAGGCGGCAAAAGACTGAGCGATGCCGCGCTCAACCTCGAACTCGGCCAGCGCTACGTCGCCTATCTGGCGCGCCAGGAGATGGTGAACGGCGATCTGATCCGGCTGCTGGCCAGCTACAATGCCGGCCCGGCGAGCCTCGCGCGCTGGGCCGCGACCCTGCACGATGACGGCGATCCGCTGCTGTTCATCGAAGCGATCCCCAATACCGAGACGCGCGGCTTCGTGCAGCGCGTGCTGGCCTATAGCTGGATCTACGCCGCCAGGCTGCGCCTGCCCGCGCGAAGCCTCGATGAACTCGCGGCCGGGACCTTTCCCCGCTTCAGCCGCGACCCCGGATCGGCGCCGCTGCGCGAAGCGGCGGCCCGGCTGCACTGACGCCGGCGGGTACTTGCATTTCCGCCGATCGCGGCGAACTCTCCCGCCGCAGGAGAAACCGCCATGTCACGCATCGACGAGAGCCGCGCCTTCCTGCCGGTCAACATCGCAATCATCACGGTATCGGATACACGCACGGCGGAGAATGACACCTCCGGCGATGCGCTCGCCGCGCGCATCCTCGCGGCCGGGCACCACCTTGCCGCGCGGACGATCCTGCGCGACGACGTCGATGCCATCGCCTACACGCTGCGCCAATGGATCGCCGACCCGGCGATCGATGTGGTGATCACCACCGGCGGCACCGGGCTGACCGGCCGCGACGTGACGCCGGAAGCCTTCGAGCGGGTGATGGAGAAACGCATCGAGGGGTTCGGGGAATTGTTCCGGATGCTCAGTTATCAGAAGATCGGAACGTCCACCATGCAGTCGCGGGCGCTGGGCGGTCTGGCCGGCGGCACCTATCTGTTCGCCCTGCCCGGCAGCACCGGCGCGGTGCGCGATGCCTGGGACGACATCCTGGTCTGGCAACTCGATGTCCGCCACCGCCCGTGCAACCTGGTCGAACTGATGCCCCGGCTGACCGAGCATCTCCGGCCGGCCGCGCAATAGTCGCCCCCTCGGCGGCGGGGCGGGATCGCAGGAAGGAAGGCGAGGGCTCTGCCGCCATGGCCCGTTGGGACCCGCCAGGGACCTGAGGTCCCCCATGGCCCATCGGGACCCGCATCCGCAAGAAGAGCGAAACTGTCTGGTGCAACGACAAATTCAGGCCATCCGGGTCTGAATGAGACGGGCCATCGGCGCCAACCGACTCGCAAGACCTACCCTTCGGGCCGAATTTTTATTTCGATCTAATTTTGAAATCCGATTGGGTTGCAGCCTCGTCCTCCGCGCGAGCGGGTCTACGGACGAAGCGCCCCCCTTCGATTTTCGATACACTGTCCGAATCCGCCCCTGCCGAGGCAATCACCGGAAATCATTCATTTCCGCGGGGGCCTCGGCCCCGGTCCCCGCGGGCTACCCCCCAGGTGATGCAGGTCCAGGGAGCGCCGCTCCCTGGCGGGTCCGGGCAGAGCCCGGCCTTCCTTACGTCCTTGCCCGATCGTTGTCCCGGCAAGAAGGCCGTGCCGCCGGCGGGGTCGGCAGATCGGCGGCGGTATCGACATCGGCCAGTGTCCGCAAGAGCGCCACGCGGCGGCCGGTGAAATTGGCCAGCGTATCGGCCAGGGCGTGCGGGCCGGACCAGCGCACCGCCGCGAATGGCCGCCCCGGCCGGCGCGGCCCGAGCCCCACCAGCCAGTAGCCGCCGTCGCGCGCCGGGCCGAACACCGCCTCGGCCCGTCCCAGCGCCCGGAACGCGGCGGCGACATCCTCGGCCCCCAGATCGGGGATGTCGCAGCCGACGATCGCCACCCGACCGTGCGGATGGGCCTGGCAGACCCGCGCCATCCGCCGGCCGAGATCGCCCTGCCCCTGGCCGACGCGCGCCACGGGCCAGGGAAGGCGGATCCGCGCCCGGTCCGGCGTGAGGGCGAGGCGGACGCGGAACCGCCCATCCGCCAGCAGCGCCCCCAGCAGCCCCAGCAGGCCGGCGCGATGGAACCGCAGCGCGGCGCGGTCGCCGATCCCGGCGGCCAGGCGCCGCTTCACCGTCCCGAGCCGCGGGGCGCGGGCGAACACCACCACCGTGTCCCTCATCGGTAGAGGCGCAAGATCAGCGCCACCGGCACCCCCAGGGAATACAGCGCGAGGCAGCACAGGTTGCGCGCCGAGCGCGCCAGCCAGCCGTCGCGCTGCCAGCGCTCGGCCGAGGTCAGCGCCACGGCGTCGAGCGCCATCAGCCGTCGCCGGCCGAGCGCGCGCGCCAGGGCCACGTCCTCCATCAAAGCCAGCCGCGCGATGCCGCCCAGCCCGTCGAGCAGGGCGCGATGGATCAGCAGCCCCTGGTCGCCATAGGGCAGGCCAAGGCGGCGGCAGCGCCAGGCGACCAGCCGTTCGAGCCGGCGTGCCTGGGGTGCCGGACTGGCGAGGGCGAAGCGGAAATATCCGGCCCGGCCGGGGTCGCACGCCCCGAGCGCCGCTGCCCAGCCGGGCGAGAGCACGGTGTCCGCGTGCAGCAGCAGCAGCCAGTCCCCGCGCGCCGCGGCAACCCCGGCGGCCAGCTGCCAGCCGCGCCCGCGCGGCGCGTCGACGACCCGCGCCCCGGCGGCGGCGGCCTGCGCCCTTGTGGCATCGGTGCTGCCGCCATCGGCCAGCACCACCTCATCCGGCACGGCACCGAGCGCCGCCAGCGTCGCCGGCAGGCCGCGCGCGGCGTTCAGCGTCGGGATCACCACGGAGAGCATCGTGTTCTCTTTTCGTTCTTGACGCTTCGGCGCCGTCTTGCCACTCTGACCCCCGCTAAGCCGGTCGGGTCCCGCCCGGACAATCCGGTCTCGCCGGCTCCGCCACGCCACCCTGGTCCCGCCACGCATATCGCCTCCGCCACGCAGATTGACCCCAATCGGCAGATCGGTCCCAACCCGGGGATTGGCCCGCACGCAGATTGGACCCGACACGAAGATCGGACCCGACACGAAGATTGGACCCGACACGAAGATCGACCACGCACGGACGCAGCAGGAACGCACAGGGAACATCAGCATGCGACACGGCAGCCTGGCAGGCAAGACGCGCGATCGCGAAACGCCGGACGAAGCGGTGCCGGGCTGCGTCGCCGCCGGCCTGGCCGCCGCCCGCCTGGCCGCCACGGGGCTGGCCACCACGGGCCTGGCCGTCGATGACCCGCCCGCCGGCCGCGTGCCGGACCTGCCCCCGCCGGGCGGCGCGCGGCGCGGCCGCGGCGCCACGATCGACCCGCCGCCGCGTTTCGACCGGCTGGCGGCCTCGCCGTTCGACGATGGCTGGCAGACGCTCGCGGCCGATTTCGCCGAGCTGCCGCCGCTGCCCACCACGCTGACCCGCGATGCCAGCCGGTCGGTGATCAGCTGGAACGTCTCGCCCGATCTCGGCTTCGACCGCGCGGTCAATCCCTATCGCGGCTGCGAGCATGGCTGCGTCTATTGCTTTGCCCGGCCGACCCACGCCTATCTCGGCTATTCGCCGGGGCTGGATTTCGAAACCAAGCTGCTGTTCAAGCCCGACGTCGCCGAATTGCTGGAAAAGGAGCTGCGCAAGCCCGGCTATCAGGCGCGCACCCTGGTGCTGGGGTCCAACACCGATCCCTACCAGCCGATCGAGCGCACCCTGAAGCTGACCCGCGCGGTGCTGGAGGTGATGGACCGGTTCAACCACCCGGTCAGCATCGTCACCAAATCCGCCGGGGTGCTGCGCGACCTCGACCTGCTGACCAGCCTGGCCGGCCGCGGGCTGGTGCGGGTGTATCTCTCGGTCACCACCCTCGATCCGGCGCTCGCCCGCAAGATGGAACCGCGCGCCGCGACCCCGGCGCGGCGGCTTCAGGCGCTGGCGGAACTGGCCCGCGCCGGCGTGCCGGCCGGGGTGCTGGCCGCGCCGATGATCCCGGGGCTGAACGATGCCGAGCTGGAGAAGATCCTGGCGGCCGCGGCCAGCGCCGGCGCCAGCCATGCCGGCTACGTGCTGCTGCGCCTGCCGCATGAGCTGCGCGAGATCTTCGAGGCCTGGCTCGGCACCCACGTCCCCGAGCGCGCCCGCCACGTGCTGAGCCTGATCCGCCAGACCCGCGAGGGCGCGCTGAACGACAGCCGCTTCGGCCAGCGCTTCGCCGGCACCGGGCCCTATGCCGATCTGCTGGCCAGCCGCTTCGCCCGCGCCGTGCGCAGCCTGGGCCTGGACACCGCACGGGAAGGGCTGGACGCCAGCCGTTTCGCTCCGCCGCCGCTGCCCGCGCGCGGCATGGCGGAACGTCAGCTGGCGCTGTTCTGAGCGGCGCGGAAGGCCAGGGGCCCGGCCGGCGCCGCCCCCTGGGGAACCTGCCAGGGACCAGCGGAGTGCCACCCGAGGACTGCGGGTCCAAAAGGATCGGCGGTCGCGCTGGCCGCCACGCCGGCAGCGAACCCCCCAAGGACCATGGGTCCCGAAGGGGGATGGGGGCGCCCCGTGTCCCTGGCGGGTCTACCCAACGGGCCCTGGGGTCAGAGCCCTCGCCTCTGGCCTACTCCGCCAGCCCCTGCAGAAACGGATTATCCCGCCGCTCCGCCCCGATCGTGGAGCCCGGGCCGTGGCCGCACAGAAACGCCACCTCGTCGTCCAGCACCAGCAGCTTGTCGCGGATCGCGCGCAGCAGGGCATCGCCGTCGCCATAGGGAAAATCGGTCCGCCCGATCGAGCCGTGGAACAGCACATCGCCCAAAATCGCGAGCCGCAGCCGCGCCGCGATGAACACGACATGGCCGGGCGTGTGGCCGGGGCAGTGGCGCACCGCGAACTCATGGCCGCCGATCGCCACGCTGTCGCCCTCGGCGAGCCAGCGGTCCGGCGTCACCGCGCGCGCGTCCCCGATGCCGTAGGCCTGGCCCTGGCGGGCGAGGTTGTCGAGCAGGAAGCGGTCGCGCTCGTCGGGCCCCTCGATCGGCACCGACAGCGCCTCGCGCAGCTCCGACGCCCCGCCGGCATGGTCGATATGGCCGTGGGTCAGCAGGATCTTCTCGACGATGACGCCACGGCCTGCGATCGCCGCGCGGATGCGCCCGGCATCCCCGCCCGGGTCGATCACCGCGCCGCGCCGGGTCTCGGCGTCCCACAGGATCGCGCAATTCTGCTGGAACGGCGTCACCGCCACGATGGCGGCCTGCAGCTTGGCCATGCTCAGTCGATCTCCTCGGCGCGGTGGCAGGCCACCAGATGTCCCTCCAGCAGGCGCGGCTCGGGGCGATGTTCGGTGCAGCGGGGTTGGACATACGGGCAGCGCGAGGCGAAGGCGCAGCCCGGCGGCGGGTTCAGCGGCGAGGGCAGTTCACCGGTGATCGGCACCGCCGCGCGGCGATGCGCCGGATCCACCGAGGGCGTGGCCGCCAGCAGGGCACGGGTATAGGGATGGCGCGGCGCGGCGAAGATCGAGGCCTTGGGCCCCTGCTCCACCGCGCGTCCCAGATACATCACCATCACCTCGCTGGCGATATGGCGCACCACCGAGAGGTCGTGGCTGATGAACAGATAGGCCAGGCGGAATTCCTCCTGCAGATCCATCAGCAGGTTCAGCACCTGCGCCTGGATCGAGACATCCAGCGCCGAGACCGGCTCGTCGGCGACCACCACGCGCGGGTTGAGCATCAGGGCGCGGGCAATGGCGATGCGCTGGCGCTGGCCGCCCGAGAACATGTGCGGGTAGCGGCCGAACTGGTCCTGGCGCAGCCCGACGCGGTCCATCATGGCGCGGGCGGCAGCCTCCCGCGCGGGGCGGTCGCCGCGGCGGTTGATCGCCAGCGGCTCGGCCAGGGTGGCGCCCACCGTCTTGCGCGGGTTGAGCGAGCCATAGGGGTTCTGGAACACCATCTGCACCGACAGGCGCTGGCGGCCGCGCAGCGCGGCCGGGGCGGCGGCGGTGGGCTCGCCGTCGATCAGCAGGGCACCGGCGCTGGGCGGCTCCAGCAGCGTCGCGAGGCGCCCGAGGGTCGATTTGCCGCTGCCCGACTCGCCCACCACCGCCAGCGTCTCGCCGGCCCGCAGGGTGAAGGAGATGCCGTCCACCGCCTTCACCAGGCCCGGGCGGCGGAACGGCCCGCCGCCCACCGCGTAATGGCGGCACAGCCCGTCGGCCTGCATCAGCGCGGCGCTCATGGCGACCCCGCGCCGCCACGGGCGGCCGCATCGCCGCCGCCGGGATGGGCATTGGTCGGGCGGCCGGCGCCATCCAGCGGATAGTGGCAGCGCACCCGCGCCCCGGCCGGGCCGGACAAGGGCGGGGGGGTGCTGCGGCACAAGGCGGTCGCGAAGCCGCAGCGCGGGTTGAACAGGCAGCCGGGCGGACGGTCATCGATCCCCGGCACCACGCCGGGAATGGTCGGCAGCCGCCGCCCCTGGGCGCGCTCGGGCAGCGCGGCGAGCAGCGCGGCGGTATAGGGATGGCGCGGGGCGGCGAACAGATCGGCGGTGGCGGCTTCCTCGACCATCTGGCCGGCGTACATCACCTGCACCCGCCGGGCGGTTTCCGCCACCACCCCCATGTCGTGGGTGATCAGCACCAGCGCCATGCCGCGCTGGCGCTGCAGCGACATCAGCAGGTCCAGGATCTGCTTCTGGATGGTGACGTCGAGCGCGGTGGTCGGCTCGTCGGCGATCAGCAGGCGGGGATTGCAGGCGATCGCCATGGCGATCATCACCCGCTGGTTCATCCCCCCCGACAATTGGTGCGGGAACGCCCCCGGCCGTGTCTGCGGCGCCGGAATGCCGACCTGGCCCAGCAATTCGATCACCCGCGCCCGCCGCCCGGCGCGCGGCACCGCCTGGTGGGCGCGCAGCGTCTCGGCGATCTGCCAGCCCACCGGATAGCACGGGTTGAGCGAGGAGGTCGGCTCCTGGAACACCATCGCCATCTCGCTTCCCACCAGGCGGCGGCGGCCGCGCGGCGACAGGCTGGCCAGATCGGCGCCGTCGAAGCGCAACGCCGCGGCGGTGATGCGCCCGGGATGCTGCACGAGCCCCATCGCCGCCAGCATCGAGACGCTCTTGCCCGAGCCGGATTCGCCGACGACCGAGACCACCTCCCCGGCCTCGACCGCGAGATCGAGCCCGTCCACGGCGCGGAACCGGCCGCGCGCGGTCGGGAATTCGACCGACAATCCGCTGATCTCGAGCAGGGCCATCAGCGCCTCAGCCGGGGATCGAGCGCATCGCGCAGCCCGTCGCCCAGCAGGTTGAAGGCGAGCACCGTGGCCAGGATGGCGAAGCCCGGGAAGGCCAGCACCCACCAGGCGCGCTGGTAGTATTGCAGCGCGCCGGCCAGCATCGTGCCCCATTCCGGGGTGGGCGGCTGCGCGCCCAGACCGAGAAAGCCCAGCGCCGCGGCATCCAGGATCGCCGCGGAGAAGCCGAGCGAGGCCTGCACGATCAGCGGCGCGGCGCAATTGGGCAGCACCGTCGAGAACATCAGCCGCGGCGTCGAGGCGCCGGCCGAGCGGGTCGCGGTCACGTAGTCGCGCGCCAGTTCCGACAGCGCCGAGGCCCGCACCAGGCGGACATAGCTGGGCAGCGTCACGATCGCCACCGCCAGCATGGCGTTGAACAGGCCGGGACCGAGGATGGCGACGATGACGATCGCCAGCAGCAGGCTCGGGAACACCAGCACCACGTCCATGAACCGCATGATCGCGACATCGACCACCCCGCCGGCGAAGGCCGCCGCCAGGCCCAGCACGGTGCCGGTCGAGAGCGACAGCGCCACCACCGACAGGCCGATCAGCAGCGACAGCCGCGCCCCGTAGATCAACCGCGAGAGCAGATCGCGCCCGACATCATCGGTGCCCAGCAGGAAGGCCGTGCTGCCGCCCGGCGCCCAGGCGGGCGGGGCGAGGAAATGGGTGCGGAACTGCTCGATCGGCGAATAGGGCGCGATCTGCCCGGCCAGCACCGCCACCACCAGCAGCACCAGCATCACCGCGAGGCCCAGCACCGCGCCGCGATTCTCGGCGAAGCCGCGCCAGAACAGCCGGACCGGTCCGGGCATCGGCGCGGCGGCGGCGGCGAGGCTCGTGCCCATCAGCGGCGGATCCTGGGATTGAGGAAGCCGTAAGTCACATCGACACCGAGATTGACCAGCATCACCAGCGAGGCGATCAGCAGCGTGCCGCCCTGCAGCACCGGATAGTCGCGCCGCTGGATGCTCTCGATCAGCCAGTGGCCGACGCCGGGCCAGGAGAAGATGGTCTCGGTCAGGATCGCGCCGCCCAGCAGCGTGCCGACCTGCAGCCCGATCACGGTCACCACCGGGATCAGCGCGTTGCGCAGCGCATGCACCACCACCACGCGCGTCCCGCTCAGCCCCTTGGCGCGGGCGGTGCGGATATAGTCCTCGCCCAGCACTTCCAGCATCGAGGAGCGGGTCATCCGCGCGATGGTGGCGAGCGGGATGGTGCCGAGCACGATGGCGGGCAGGATCAGGTGGCTGACCGCCGAGCGGAAGGCGCCGTCATCGTCCGAATAGAGCGAGTCGATCAGCATGAAGCCGGTGACCGGGGGCACGAAGAACAGGTCGCTGATCCGCCCCGACACCGGGGTCCATCCCAGGGTGACGGAGAACAGCAGGATCATCATCAGCCCCCACCAGAAGATCGGCATCGACGCCCCGGTGACGGCCGCCGACATCAGCCCGTAATCGAGCGCCGAGCCGCGCCGCACCGAGGCCAGCACCCCGAGCGGCAGGCCGAGCACCACCGCGAAGACCATCGCGCACAGGCCGAGCTCCAGGGTCGCGGGGAACAGCGTGAAGAACTCCGCGGCGACCGGGCGGCGGGTCACTAGCGAGACGCCCAGATCGCCATGCGCCACCTGCCATTCATAGTGCAGGAATTGCTGCCAGAGCGGCTGGTCCAGGCCGAACTGGTGGCGCAGTTCCGCGAGCCGTTCGGGGGCGATGCCGTGCTCGCCGGCGCGCACCTCGATCGGGTCGCCCGGCACCAGCCGGATCAGCACGAAGCTCAGCAGCGTCACCGCGACGAACACGGGCAGGATCAGCCCGACCCGGCGGAGCAGGTAGCGGAGCACTGCCGGCTCCGCGCTACTTCAGATCGACCTCGTCGAACTGGTGGGTGCCGAACGGGCTCATCTTGAAGCCCGTCACCTCCTTGCGCATCGGCATGAACACCACCGAATGGGCGATCATGAAGAACGGCGCCTGCTCGTGCATGATCACCTGCGCGCGTTCGTACATCGTCGTCCGCGCCGCCTGATCGGCGATGGTGGCGGCGCGGCCGATCAGGTCGTCGAACTCGGCGTCGCACCATTTGGCGTTGTTGCTGACCGTGGGCTTGCCGTCGTGGCAGCCGGCGAGCGGGGTGAAGAAATTGTCCGGATCGCCGTTGTCGCCGGTCCAGCCGAGCTGGACCATCTGCGGCTCGCCCGCCTGGGCGCGCTTGCGGTACTCGCCCCATTCGAAACTGACGATCCTGGCCTTCACGCCGATCTTCGCTAGATCGGACTGCATCATCTCGCCGATGCGCTTGGCATCCGGATTATAGGGACGAGCGACCGGCATGGCCCACAGATCGGTCTCGAACCCGTCCTTCAGCCCGGCCTCGGCGAGCTTCCTGCGCGCCGCCTCCGGATCGAAGGGATAGTCCTGCACCGCATCGTTGTAGGACCACATGGTGGGTGGGATCAGGTTCTTCGCCGGCTGGCCGGCGCCCTGATAGACCGCTGCCAGGATCGCCTTCTTGTCGATCGCCATGCTGAGCGCCTGGCGCACCCGGACGTCATCGAAGGGCTTCTTCTGCACGTTGAACGCCAGATAGCCGATGTTCAGCCCCGGCTGCTGCATCAGGGTCAGGCTGGCATCGGCGCGGATCGCAGGCAGATCGGCCAGCGCGGGAAAGGCCATGATCTGGCATTCCCCGGCGCGCAGCTTGGCCAGCCGCACCGCCGCGTCCTTGGTGATCGAGAACACCAGCGAGTCGATCTTCGGCGCCGGTCCCCAATAGCCCTTGAAGGCGCGGAAACGGATCGTCGCGTCACGCTGATACTGCACGAACTGGAACGGGCCGGTACCGATCGGCACCTGGTCGATCAGTTCCGGCTTGCCGGCGGCCAGCAGTGCATCGGCATATTCCTTCGACTGGATCGAGGCGAAATCCATCGCCAGATCGGCCAGGAACGGCGCCTGCGGCTCGGTCAGCGTGAAGCGCACCGTGAAGTCGTCGAGCTTCTCGATCTTCGACAGCAGCTTCGGGAAATCCATGTCGCTGAAATAGTCGTACCCGCCGCCCGAGACCTTGTGATAGGGGTTGCTGTCCTTCCACTGCCGCTCGAAGGAGAACATCACGTCATCGGCATTGAAATCCCGCGTCGGCTTGAAATCGGCATTGGACTGCCATTTCACGCCATGGCGCAGATGGAAGGTGAAGACCTTGCCGCCCTCGGTCACTTCCCAGCTTTCCGCGAGACCGGGGGTGAGCTCGGTCGAGCCGTTACGGAACTCGGTCAGCCGGTTATAGACCGGACGGTTGGCATCGAACGTGGTGCCGGTGGTGTTGAGCATCGGGTTGAAATTCTCGGGCGAGCCTTCCGAGCAATAGACCAGCGTCCTGGCATCGGCAGCGATGGGCCAGCAGAGTGCGCCGGCCAGCAGCAGCAGGCTGGCGACGGTATGGCGGGACGTGCTCACGCGGCATCTCTCCTGTTCCGGTGCGGCGCTCGGGGCGGAGTTTTCCGCCCCGGCATTGTTTCGGCCGCACGTTATCGCTCCTCCCGGCACGCCGCATCGCGGCGATGCCCGGTCGGCCAGGCGGGCCCGGCCGCAGCCGAACTGCCCGCCCCCGCCCCGGTGGCGCCATGATCAGACCGAACCGGGCTTCCTCCAAGCGGGAAATTGCATCCCGGCGCATTGCCAGGCCAGCCGGGCGAGGCCAATCTCGGTCGGCGCAGACGGGCGCATCGGCGGGCAGGGAGCGAACAGCACATGGATCTGGGTCTGTCAGGAAAGCGGGCGCTGGTCACCGGCGGCAGCAAGGGAATCGGCCGCGCCATCGCCGAGACACTGGCCCGCGAGGGAGCCGCGGTGGCGATCTGTGCCCGCCATGCGGAAGAGGTCACGGCCGGCGTGGCTGCGCTGCAGGCGCTCGGCGTCCCCGCCATGGGCCGCGCGCTCGATGTCGCCGACGGGCCGGCACTGGCAGCCTTCGTCGCCGCCGCGGGGGAGGCATTCGGCGGGCTCGATATCGTCGTGCCGAATGTCAGCGCGCTGGCGATCGGCGCCGACGAGGCCGCCTGGCGCGCCGGGTTCGAGGTGGACATGCTGCACACCGTGCGGGTGGTGGACGCGGCGATGCCCTGGCTCGAAAAATCCACGGCGGGATCGATCGTGATCATCTCCAGCGTGTCAGGCCGGGAGATCGATTTCGCCGCCGGACCCTATGGCGCGTTCAAGGCGGCGCTGATCCACTACGCCCAAGGGCTCGCGTTCAACCTGGCCGGCAAGGGCATCCGCGCCAACAGCGTCTCGCCGGGCAACACCTATTTCAAGGGAGGCGTGTGGGAGCAGATCGAGCACGGCAATCCCGAATTGTTCGCCCGCGCTCTGGCGCTGAACCCGACCGGACGGATGGCGCGGCCCGAGGAGATCGCCAACGCCGCGGTGTTCCTGGCGAGCCCGGCGGCGAGCTTCATCACCGGGACCAATCTGGTGGTGGACGGGGCCCTGACCCGGGGCGTGCAGTACTGACGGGCGGCCGGGGCGCCGCCTTTCGATCGGAGAGAGCGGACGCTCCCTGCTGAGGTCGCCGCGATCTCCCATCGGCGGTGAGGCAGAGGCCGGGGCGAGTGGGCTCCGCCCTCTGATCGCCCCCTGCGACATTGGGCGCCAGACCCCTGAGTTGGAATCCAGACCCTCGCGCTGGAAGCCGGGCCGCCGAGTTGGAATCCAGACCCCTCGCGCTGGAAGCCCGGCCCTTGGATTGGGAGCCGGGCCCCTGCGCTGTAACCCAGACCCTCGCGCTGGAAGCCGGACCCCTGCGCTGGGAGATCGTCTCCAACGGCAGTGATCCGGTGCGACGCGCGGGGTCCGCCGTCAGGGCATCGGCAGGTCGGTCACCGCGCAGGTATCGACCCGCCGCTTCTCGGTCTTCTGCCCGTCGGCGAACACCGCGCGGACATCGATCACGCAGGTGCCGTCGCGCGGCAGGCGGATGATGCGGTTGCCGCCCACCGCCACCGGCTGCGCGCCCAGCCGGTTCTGCCCCCAGGTCTCGCGC
>VFSW01010875.1_pt1 | contig 12849 bp, 12 predicted proteins | sample 5358111 | NCBI WGS metagenome assembly VFSW01 (sample SAMN11554181, study PRJNA540505) | mine drainage metagenome | isolation source: sediment from site ElyBrook_90M | place: USA: Ely Copper Mine, Vershire, VT | collected 2017 | reverse complement strand
TGGTCCTTGTATTGGAGCTGGTAGAGCTTCCAGTAGAGGCCGCGCTGGGCGAGCAACTGCTGGTGCGAGCCCATCTCGCGCAACTGACCCTTGTGCATCACCAGAATGGTGTCGGCGCGCTGAACGGTGGAGAGGCGGTGGGCAATGAGGACACTGGTGCGGCCCTCGACCATGCGCTCCAGCGCCCCGCGGATGCGCAGTTCGGTGTCCGTATCCACACTGGATGTGGCCTCGTCGAGGATGAGGATGCGCGGGTTGTAGGCCAGGGCGCGGGCGAAGTTGATGAGCTGCTTCTGGCCGGTGGAGAGCGAGTTGCCGCGCTCCTGCACCGGCTCGTCGAACCTGCCCGGCAGGGTCTCGATGAAGTCGAGTACGTTGACGTCGCGCGCGGCCTGGCGAAGCGTGGCGTCGGTGATCTCTTCGTTGCCGCGGCGGATGTTTGCGGCCAGCGGGCCGGTGAAGAGGAAGGGGGCCTGAAGGACCACGGCAAAGTGGCGGCGCAGGGCGTTCAGGTTATGGCGGCGCAGGTCCACGCCGTCGACCAGAATCTCGCCGGCGGTCACGTCGTAGAAGCGCATCATCAGGCTGGTCAGGGTGGTTTTGCCAGCGCCGGTGTGGCCCACGATGGCCACGGTCTGGCCGGGCTGCACGGTGAAGGAGACGTCCTTCAGGATCCATTCGATGCCGTCGAGAGTGGCGAGTTTTACGGCGTCGGGAGTGGTTGTATTCGCCGTGGAAATTGCCGCCTGCTGCTCCGGTGTCAGCTTCTGATAGGTGAACCAGACGTGGCGGAACTCGATGCGGTTGCTTCCGTCGCCTTCGACCGGGTGCTCGGGGTTCACGATCTCCGGCGCGGTGTCGAGGAGCTTGAAGATGCGCTCGCAGGCCGCCATGGCCGCCTGCAGAATGTTGTACTTGTCGCTCAGGTCCTGGATGGGCCGCCAGAAGCGCTGCGAGTACTGGATGAACATGGCCAGCACGCCGATGGAGACCACGCCGTGGAGGACGCCGAAGCCGCCGCGCCAGATGACCAGCGCGATAGCCACCGCGGAGAGCAGTTCCACGGCGGGGTAGTAAAGCGCGTAGGCGAAGATGGTGTCTTTGAAGGCGATCATGTGCAGGCGGTTGACGTCTTCAAAGTCCTTGTAGGCGCGCTGTTCCCGATTGAAGAGCTGCACCACGGCCATGCCGCTGATGTGCTCCTGGGTAAAGCTGTTGATGCGGGCGATGGCGGCGCGGACTCGGCGGTAGCTTTCGCGAACGTGGTCGCGGAAGAGGCGCGTGACGACGAGGATCAGCGGCAGCACGGCAAAGGCGATCAGCGCCAGCCACCAGTTGATGGCGAGCATGACGCCGGCCATGATGGTCAGATTGAAGAAGTCGTCCACAATGGCCAGCACGCCGGCGGTGAACATCTCGTTGATGGCGTCCACGTCGGAGGTGAGGCGCGTGACCAGGCGGCCCACGGCGTGAGTGTCGAAGAAGCCGATGTGCATGCGCTGCATGTGGCGGAAGATGTCGCGGCGCAGGTCGAACATGATCTTCTGTCCCACCCACTGCATCATGTAGGTCTGGATGAATTCGAACAGGTAGGCCGAGAGCAACGCGCAGATGAAGATTGTGGCCAGCACCGTGATGCCGTGGTAAGGGTCGGCGGGCAGGCGGCGCGTGAGCCAGTTGGTGGCCGGGCCGGGCGTGCCGGTGAGGTAGCGGTCGATGGCGACTTTGACGAGGTACGGGCCGGTGACGTCGCTCAGGGATTTGAGGCTGACGGCCAGCGAAGAGATAGTGGCCTGCACCCAGTAGGGGCGCACGTAGTGGCCGAGCCGCCGCATCAGCCGCGAGTCGTAGACCTTGCCGACTGGGTCTTCATCCTTCTTTGCGGGCTCGAGTTGTTTTTGCTTGTCTTTTTCTTCGGCCGCCATGCTGGGTGTTGGGGTTTCGAGGCTCCTCCCCCATTGTACGGCGAAGGGGGTGGAACGGATGGGATAGCCACCGGAGCCAGCTCAGGTGGAGATTCTGGCCGGCTTTTCCTACCTCGCCGAGCCCGGCATCCGCGCCCGTCTGGCCGCGGACACTGAATGCAGATTTGAGCTTGCCTGGTTGCGAAAATTCTGTGGACAAGAGCCATTCGCCGCTCCCCGCAACGATTGAGCCATCCCGCCAAAGCCTTTTAACGCTTCCCGTGTTACGATAAACGTTAAGCGTGTTCCAGTCCTTCGCCGACCAGGAAACGGAAGCGGTCCACCTGACCGGAAGGGGCAGGCGAAGGCCCAAAATCGCACGCGTCGCGGCCCGCCGATTGCAAGCCATCGATTTTGCATCGGCCATTGAAGATCTGGTCAATCCGCCCGGCAACCGCCCCGAAAAGTTGAGAGGCGACCGTAAAGGCTGGTGGAGCATGCGTATCAATGACCAGTACCGAATCTGCTTCCGCTGGGACGGCAAGGATGCCTGGGAAGTGGAAATTGTTGAGTACTTCCCGGCCTATGCAAGAGCGAAGAGGGGAAAGGGACGGCAAAGATGCCTGGGAAGTGGAAATTGTTGAGTATCCTTAAGGAGAAGCGGCCATGAGTATCCCGCGCAAACACGATCAAAGAGGGGTTCCCATCCATCCCGGCGAGTTCCTGCGTGAGGATTTTCTAGTACCGCTGGGACTTTCGGCCAATGCTTTGGCCCTTGCCTTGCGAGTGCCGGTGACGAGGATCTCAGAGATCTTACGCGAGCGCCGCGGCATCACGGCGGATACGGCGCTGCGCCTGGCGCGCTACTTTGGCACCACCCCGGACTTCTGGATGAAGATGCAGATGTCGTACGATCTGGCATTGGCCAGTCGCGAGGTCATGGCGCGCATCGAGATCGAGATCTTTCCCGCGCCGCGGAACGAAGCAGGGGACTTGAAGGCACGCCAGATCGCTTGAGGCGCACAACGTCGATCAAATCTGGCGCTAAAGTTCAGGGTTTGACGAGTACGAATTCAAGGAAACTATGCCCACCACACAAAACAAGGACTATTACGCACTGTTAGGCGTGAAGAAGACAGCTACTTCGGATGACATCCGCAAGGCCTTTCGCAAACTCGCGCGCCGCTATCACCCGGACGTGAACCCGGGGGACAAGAAGGCGGAGGAGAAGTTCAAAGAGATCTCCGAGGCCAACGACGTGCTCAGCGACGAGAAGAAGCGCAAGGTGTACGACCAGGTGGGCTTCTACTCGGACCAGATTGACCCGGCGACGGCTGAGGCGTATGCGCGGCAGCAGGGGACCGGTGGCCAGCCCCCGGTCGACTTCGGCGGCTTCGACTTCTCCGGCTTTCAGGGCAGCGGCCCGCAGCAGGGCGCCGGTTCGCAGTCCTGGGGCAGCTTCAAGGACATCTTCTCCGGCATCTTCTCTGGGGCGCCGCAGCCGCAGAGGGCGCGGGGGCCGCAGCCCGGCTCCGACCTCGAATACCAGGCCACGGTGGACTTCTGGACGGCGATTCGGGGCGGCCAGGCGCGCATCCAGGTGAATCGCCAGGAGACGTGCCCCACCTGCCACGGGCAGGCGAGCACGGGCGGGCCGACGCAGTGCCCGGAGTGCAACGGGACGGGGCACGTGACGCAGATGGGCGGCCGCATGAAGTTCAACATCCCGTGTCCCCGCTGCAACGGGACGGGGAGGACGACGAACGCCTGCGGGACCTGCCACGGCGAGGGCGTGGTCAGCCGCAGCGAGCCGGTGGATTTCCGCATCAAGGCCGGCACGCGCGACGGCCAGCGCATCCGGCTGCAGGGCAAGGGCAACGCGGGGCTGAACGGCGGCGCCCCGGGGGACCTGTTCCTGATTGTGCGCACCGGGACGCACCCGGTGTTTACGCGGGTGGGCGACGATATTCAGCTTACAGTGCCGGTGACGATTGCCGAGGCTTCGTTGGGCGCGAAGGTGGATGTACCGACGATTGATGGAAGGGCGCAACTGAAGATTCCGCCGGGCACTCAAAGCGGGCAGAAGCTGCGGCTGCGGGAGCGGGGCGTGGAGAACGCCGGGCGGCCCGATCAGCGCGGCGACCAGATTGTGACCATCGAGGTGGTGGTCCCGCATTTGCAGGACGAGCGCAGCCGCGAGATCATGCGCGAGCTGGCCAAGCTGAACAACCAGGATCCGCGGGTGGCGTTGTTTGAAAAAGGCAGGGAATAGGGAGTAGGGAACAGGGAACAGGCGTCGGAGCTCCTATGGACAAACAGCAAACCGGGCTCATTGGGAAACACATTTTGATTGCAAACCTCATTGCAGCTAACCTTGAGGTGGCCGAGCCTTTGCGTGATCGTGGGATTGACCTGATAGCCTTCCGTGATGGCATGGAAGGCGGCGAATTTGAAGCCTGCCCAATTCAGTTGAAAACTGCCTCTGCTGCGACGTTCAGTCTGGATGAAAAGTACGTTCACTTTCCAGGTTTAAGGATCGTTTACGTTTGGGGTGTGGAGCAACCTGCTAAGGTGTCTCTATATTCCCTAACGTACCAGCAGGCTAAGAGCATACTCGTAGATATGAAGTTTGCCAAATCGCCGACTTGGAAAAACACGGGAAAATATGCGCAAACAAGGCCTTCGAAAGAGTTGAAGAATAAACTGAAGGATTATCTTGTCGGCGATCCTACAGAATGGCCGAGGAGGCTCGGTATGACTGTATCAGGCATAACATCGTCGAAATCAAAACATCGTTGAGAAAACCTATGGCCGCAAAACGCAAATCGAAAGGCGCGTACATGATCTCGGCGGTGGCCGAGATGTACGAGATTCATCCGCAGACGCTACGCCTGTATGAGCGCGAGGGGCTGCTTAAGCCGTCGCGCACCGAAGGCAACACGCGGCTCTATACGGACGAGGACCTGGAGCGGCTGGAGTTCATCCTCAACCTGGCGCGGGACCTGGGCGTGAACATCGCCGGCATCGGCATCATCTTGCAGATGCGGGAGCGGATGGAAGAGATGAACCGGCAGATGCAGAGCTTTGTCGAGTACGTGCGCACCGAGATGCTGACGCGGTTCCAGCAGGCTGCTCCCGGCTCGGCTGGCGCAATTGTGCCCATCCGGCGGCCTGCGGTGGTGGCCAAGGCTGCGGGGCGCAAGTCGTAGGTTTTTCCCTTCTCGTGGCGACTTTCGGCGGGATGATGATCGAATCTCCAACCAAGGTCAGTTGTTGCAAGCAACATTCCCTCGGATGAAGCCACACCCTTTCAAGCCCCCGACAGGCAACCGGTCCTAAGTTTCTGACGACGGCGCCAACCCGCTCCAGCGGGCACCTGCCCAACCGCAGGCGTCTGCCTCACCCCAGGTGGTACCATCAGAAACCGATGGAATCCTTGCACGAAGATGACTTGTCTCAGCCTGCCGCGCTGGTGCGGACGGAGGCGGCGGCGTTGCTGGCCCTGGCCGACCGGCTGGAGGGCTCCATGTCCGCGGCCTGCCCCGCGGCAGTCGAACTGGTGCTGCGCTGCGGCGAGGAGCACGGCCGCGTGGTGGTGACGGGCATGGGCAAGAGCGGGATCATCGCCCAGAAGATTGCGGCTACGCTCAGCTCCACCGGTTCCCCGGCTCTGTTTCTGCACCCCGCCGAGGCCGTGCACGGCGACCTGGGCGTACTGATGCCGGGCGACGTGGTGATTGCGCTGTCGGCGAGCGGCGAGACGGAGGAGATTCTGCGCCTGCTTCCCCTCCTCAAGCGCAAGGGCGACGCGCTGATCAGCTTCTGCTGCAATCTGGACTCTACCTTGGCCAAGGCCAGCAACGTGGCTCTCAATTGCTCGGTGGAGCGCGAGGCCTGCGGCCTGAACCTGGCGCCCACGGCCTCGACGACCACCATGCTCGCGCTGGGCGATGCGCTGGCCATCGCCGTGAGCCTGCGCAAGGGCTTCGGCGCGGAGGATTTTGCGGAACTGCATCCCGGCGGCAAGCTGGGCAAGCGTTTGGCGCGCGTTCGCGACCTGATGCACGTGGGCGATGCGGTGCCGGTTGTGGCGGCATCGACGGGGATGACTGACGTGATTTACGAGATGTCGTCGAAGAAGCTGGGAGTGACGACTGTGCAGGAGCAGGGGCGGCTGCAGGGCGTGATCAGCGACGGAGATTTGCGCAGGCTGCTGGAGCACGAGGGCGGCGCGGCGCTGAGCCGAACGGCGGGCGAAGCCATGAACGCCAATCCCCGGACGATTGCCGCGGACGAATTTGCGGCGACGGCGCTGGCGATTCTGGAGGGGCGGAAGATTACTTCGCTGGTGGTGGTGGATGCGGAGCGAAAGGTGGAAGGCGTGCTGCACCTGCATGATCTGTGGGGCGTGGAGCTGATCTAGAAACAGGGGCGGTAGTCAGGCATCAGAATCTGAGTCGGCTAGTCTTTGACACGAGGCTGGCGAGCGGGTATTCTTCGGGGGTTACAGTTAGCGGTAACTATTTGTGGCGAGGGAGCGGGAATGGGCAGCGCAAGCCAGGGTGGATCGGCCTCAATCGATCCCAAGACGATTCCGCGGAGGACGCTTTACACCGGGGCCACCATGCCCGCCATCGGCCTGGGAACCTTTGGGTCCGACCACGTTACGCCGGCCCAGGTTGCCGAGGCTGTTCGTGGCGCTGCCGCGGCTGGTTACCGGCACTTCGATTGCGCCTCGGTTTATGGCAATGAGTCCGAGGTCGGAACATCGCTCGCGGAGATCCTGGCCGGCGGCGTGAAGCGCGAGGAAATGTGGGTTACCTCCAAGCTGTGGAACGACAAGCACGGCGAGGACGACGTGATCGCCTCGTGCCGCAAGTCGCTTGCAGATCTGTGCCTTGAGTACCTCGACCTTTATCTGGTGCACTGGCCGTTTCCAAACTTTCACCCGCCGGGCTGCGATGTCAGTTCGCGCAGCGCGCAAGCCAAGCCCTATATCCACGAGAGCTACATGAAGACCTGGCGCAAGATGGAAGAGCTTGTGGATCTGGGGCTGGTGCGGCACATCGGCACATCCAACATGACCATCCCCAAACTGAAGCTGCTGCTGCGTGATGCCCGCATCAAGCCGGCGGTCAACGAGATGGAGTTGCATCCGCATTTTCAGCAGCCGGAACTGTTCCGATTTGTCGTCGATCAGGGCATCCAGCCCATCGGCTACTGTCCCATCGGTTCGCCGGGGCGCCCGGAGCGCGACCGCACGCCGGAAGACACCGCTCCCACGGAGGACCCGGTCATTGTGGAGATCGCCCGGCGCCATGGAATTCATCCGGCTGTGGCGTGCATCAAGTGGGCGGTGCAGCGCGGACAGACGCCGATTCCGTTTTCCATCAACAACTATCGCGCCAATCTTGCCGGCGTGGTGGGCGACCCGCTCAGCGACGAAGAGATGGGGCGGATTGCCGGCATCGACCGCAATTGCCGCCTGATCAAGGGACAGGTCTTCCTGTGGAAGGGCGCCCAGACCTGGGAAGACCTCTGGGATGTTCATGGAGAGATCTCGGCGCCGTAAGATTGCCTCGATTTGAATGGGCGCGCGGAGATTGATGAATCGGCCGCGCGCAGGGAGCAGTGCGATGAAGGGAACAATGACAGCGGCATTTTTGCCGGGCGATAGTACGGTGGAGATGCGCACCGTGCCGGTGCCGTCTCCGGGCCATGGGGAAGTGCTGTTGCGCGTGAAGGCCTCCACCATCTGCGGATCGGATATTCGCTGCATTTATCATGAGCATCTCGGCAAGGGGCCCGAGCGGTACCAGGGAGTCATAGCCGGGCACGAGCCGTGCGGGCTGATCGTCGCTGCCGGTGAGGGCTGCAGGCGATTCAAGACGGGCGATAGGGTGATCGTCTACCACATCTCCGGCTGCGGGGTGTGCAACGATTGCAGGCGCGGCTACATGATCTCCTGCACCAGCGAAAAGTATCGCCGCGCGTATGGTTGGCAGCGCGACGGCGGCATGGCCGAATACATGATCGCTGAAGAAAAGGATCTCATCGCCTTGCCCGACGAGCTTTCATACGCCGATGGGGCTCAGGTCGCGTGCGGATTCGGCACCGTCTATGAGGGCCTGACAAAGATCGGTATCGACGGCAATCACGCCGTGCTCATCACCGGCCTCGGCCCGGTGGGATTGGCCACGGGCGCCCTCTGCCGCAAACTTGGCGCCAGCAAGATCATCGGCATCGATGTGGTTCCAGAGCGCATGAAGATTGCTCTTGACTTCGGCCTCTGCGATGCGGTGCTGAATTCGGGCCCGGACAATGTTGCCGAGGTGAAGGAACTGACCGGAGGCTTCGGCGTGGAGCGCGCGGTGGACTGCTCGGCGCACCACGAGGCCCGTGCAACGGCCATTCGTGCTACCCGCAAGTGGGGAAAGATCGTCTTCATCGGCGAGGGCGGGAAGGTTGAAATCAATCCATCGCCCGACTTGATTCACGATCAGAAGGCGGTGTATGGATCGTGGGTGACTTCGACCTGGCTGATGGAAGAACTGGTGGAGCGGCTGGTGCGGTGGAACCTGCATCCGGCCGACATCATTACCCACAGGTTTCCGCTGGAGCGGGCCGGCGAAGCATACGCGTTGATGGCCTCAGGCAAATGCGGTAAGGTTGCCGTCTGCGCGGATGAAGAGCTGAAATAGAACCGGCACCAGGAGGTAAAGAATGACCGCTGACACGATGCGTGAATGGGAGAGCAGGCTGAGGGATCTGCTGCCTCTTTATGGGCACCGCAACTGGATCGTCGTCGCCGACTCCGCTTATCCTGCTCAATCCAGGCAGGGAATTGAAACCATCGTCGCTGAGGCAGAGCAGATCGCTGTGGTGAGTGCGGTCCATGACGCGATTAAGGCCTCACGGCATGCACGGGCGATCGTCCATGTGGATGCGGAGCTTGGTTTTGTGGAGGAGAAAGACGCGCCCGGTGTCTCCGATTACAGGAAGGAACTGGACAAGGTGTTCGTTGGCGCCCATGTCAACCGGGTTCCGCACGAACAGGTTATTCATAAGCTCGATCAATCGGCACAGGTATTCCGCATTTTGATTCTCAAGACAAAGCTGACTATTCCCTATACGTCCGTCTTCTTTGAGCTCGATTGCGGCTATTGGAACGCCGAAGCAGAAGAGCGGCTTCGCCTGGCGATGCAGCAGGCGGACAAGAGATAAGACTAACTGGTCTTTGAAACGGCGAACGACCCGGGCTTTCAACCCCGATTCAGCATGCACCTTGAAAGGAAGGATATTCAAATGGCAGTGAACAGGCGCGAGTTACTCCAGCTCATGGGCGGTGCGTGTTCCGCAGTTGCATTCTCGAAGCTTTTGAGAGCCCAGACTGTGGGTGGCGGAGTCTATCTTCCCACCAGGAAGTCCCTTGAGGGATACACCGTACCGGATTGGTTCCGTGACGGGAAGTTCGGCATCTGGTCGCACTGGGGACCGCAGTCGGCGATCGAACGCGGCGACTGGTACGCGCGCAACATGTACATGCAGGGATCGGACCAGTACCTCTATCATGCAGAGACATACGGCCATCCCTCAAAGGTGGGATACAAGGACCTGGTGAATAGCTGGAAGGCTGAAAAGTGGGACCCCGACCATCTGATGAGCCTGTACAAGAAGGCGGGCGCGAAGTACTTCTTCAGCATGGGTGTGCATCACGATAACTTCGACCTGTGGGACTCGAAGTATCAGCGCTGGAATTCCGTCAACATGGGACCCAGGAGAGATGTCGTAGGCGCGTGGCAGAAGGCGGCGCAAAACGAGGGCTTGCGCTTCGGAGTGAGCGAGCACCTATGGATCAGTTATAAGTGGTGGGCCACCAGTCACGGCGCCGATAAGAGCGGGCCGCTCGCCGGTGTCCTCTACGATGGCGCCGACCCGCAGTGTGCCGACCTCTATCACGACGCCAATTGCGCGCGGTTCATCGAAAGGCTCGATTGGAACGACGACGGGATTCCCGAAGCGTGGAAGCGTCATTACCTTGACCGCATGACCGACCTCATCGACAAGTACCAGCCCGACCTGCTCTACACCGACGGTCACTTGCCCTTCGAGGACTATGGGCTCAAGGTCGTCTCGCACCTGTATAACGTGAGCGCGCAGAAGCATGGCGGCAAGGTCGAATCTGTTTATACCAGCAAAGACGGAATGGATTGCGCCATCGGAAGCTGCCTGCTGGACCACGAGCGCGGCGTCTCCGACGGCATTGCAAGGAATCCATGGCAGACGGATACCTGCATCGGCCAGTGGCACTACAATCGCGGCGAAAACTACAAGACGCCCAAGAAGGTGATCGACCTGCTCACGGATATCGTGAGCAAGAACGGCAACCTGCTGCTCAACTTCCCGCTTCCCAACTCGGGCGCACTGGACTATGAGGAGAGGACGGTGCTGGAAGGCATCACCGCGTGGATGACGATGAACAGCGAAGGGATTTATAGCTCGCGTCCGTGGAAGGTCTACGGAGAAGGCCCATCCACCAAGGTCAAGCTGGAGTCGGGCAACTTCAACGAAGACAAGCAGAAGGACCTGACGGCCGAAGACATTCGCTTCACCGTCAAAGGCAGTACGCTGTACGCATTCGTGATGGGCTGGCCGGAGAAGGCAGCGGTGGTGAACGCACTCGGCCTGGCAAGCGCGCAGGCGCCTGGCAGAATCCGCAACGTGGAACTGCTTGGCTACAAAGGCGACCTTACGTGGAAGCAGGACGAGTCTTCACTGCGGGTGGAGATGCCCGCGGAAAAGCTGTCCGATATCGGCATCACGCTGAAGGTGGCGCTGGCATAGAGCAGCCGGGGGCCCGACGCGAAGGACATGACCTTTCAGAGTGGAACGTCGTACTCGGCCGCTGCCAGCAGGCCGCCATCCACTACGTGCAAGATGCCCGTGATGCCGATGGAATCGTCGCAGACCAGGTAAAGCGCCGCGCGTGCCACGTCTTCCGGACTGAGGATGGCGCCGGTGGGAACGCGGGACAGGCGGACGCGAATATGCGCCTCTCTCCGCTCCATGACCAAGATGCTCGCGCAGCATGGGGGTGTCCGTGATTCCGGGGCAGATGCAATTCACGCGAATGTGGTCACGCCCCAGGTCAAGCGCAAGAGACTTGGTCAGCAACGCGATCGCACCCTTCGAGGCGCTATAGACGGGCGTGCTCAACTGGCCGGTGAAGCTGGCAATGGAACCGGTATTGAGAATTGCGCCGCCGCCGCCGCGCCGCATGTGCGGCGCAACATGCTTGATGGCCAGGAAAGCCGCCTTGACGTTGACATTCATCACGCGGTCCCATTCGTCTCCGGTCATCTCTTCAATGGACTTCGTCAGCAGAATGCCGGCGTTGTTGAACAGGACGTCGATCCTTCCCCAGCGAGCGGTCACAGCTTCAATGGCCTGGCTGACTTCCGCTTCGCTGGAAACGTCTGCCCTTAGAAAGAAGGCCGTGTTGCCCTCATCGCAGATTGTGGCGACCGTCGCCTGACCGTTTTCTTCGTCGCGATCGACAACCAGAACTTTTGCGCCTTCCCGCGCGAATGCAATCGCGCTCGCCCTGCCGATGCCGCTGGCAGCCCCTGTAACAATGGCAACTTTCCCGGCCAGTTTCATGCAGCGGCTCCACGGGCCGGTTTCCTGCAAAGCTGCAAGCGACACTGCAATGGAATTCGATCGCTCATGGTGTTTCTCTCATTTTGATGATCTGCAGATTCCTTCTCATCTTCTGCTTCGACAGGACAATCTTCCCAGGCTCAACTTCGCTGCATGTACACGATGTGCGTCTGCATGAACTCGTAGAGCCCGTGCTTGCCGTCCGCACCGCCGATGCCGCTCTTTCGCCATCCCGCATGGAATCCCTGCATGGCCTCGAAGTTCTCGCGATTGATATAGGTCTCGCCAAAGCGAATTTCCTGGCACGCGCGCAAGGCAACATTCAGGTCGCGCGTGTAAATGGAGGACGTCAATCCGTAGTCGGAATCGTTGGCGCACGCGATGGCCTCATCCAGGTCTTCCACTTCGACCACCGGGATCACTGGCCCGAAGACCTCCCGTTGAACGATCTCCATCTTCTGCGTGCAGCCGGTGATCACCGTAGGCTCATAATAGTAGCCTCCCTCCCCTGCCCCACGCTTGCCGCCCGTGTTCAGTGTGGCCCCAGCCTGCAACGCGCCGGCCACCAACTGCTCCACCTTGCGATAACCTGCCTCATTGATCAGTGGTCCGTAGCCCACCGTCTCATCCTGGAGCGGGTCTCCGTAGCGCGTCGCCTGCATGGCGGCGCTGAGTTTGTCGACGAACTGCCCTGCGACCGACCGTTGCACGTAGACTCGCTCCGCGCAGTTGCAGACCTGGCCGCTGTTGATGATGCGCGAAGCCGTAATCGCACGCACCGAGAGATCGATGTCTGCATCCGCCAGCACGATTGCGGGAGCCTTGCCGCCCAACTCCAGGTTCACCTTGGTGATATTCTTCGCGGCTGCGGACATGATGGCTGAGCCGGTTTCAACGCTGCCGGTGAAGCTGATCATGCCGATGCGCGAAGAGGACGTCAGCGCGCGGCCCACGGAGCCGCCCCGGCCGTGGACTACATTGATCAGTCCAGGGGGAAAATCCATCTCCGCAAGAATCTCGCAGAACCTCTGGGCATTGTGCGGCGTCTCTTCGCTGGGCTTGATCACAATCGTATTGCCTGTGATCAGCGCCGGACCCGCCTTGCGGGCAATCAGAAAAAACGGAAAATTCCAGGGCAGGATGCCGCCGATGACTCCGATCGGCCTGCGGAAGAGGAAGATGGTCTCGCCGGGCCGGTCCCGCTAGCCGGATTCGCCGTCGCAGCCCCGGCCCCCTTCGGCCCAATATTACAGATAGGACGCCGGTACGGGCCCGGACCCCCCCC
>VFSW01010874.1_pt1 | contig 12850 bp, 9 predicted proteins | sample 5358111 | NCBI WGS metagenome assembly VFSW01 (sample SAMN11554181, study PRJNA540505) | mine drainage metagenome | isolation source: sediment from site ElyBrook_90M | place: USA: Ely Copper Mine, Vershire, VT | collected 2017 | reverse complement strand
CGATTCGGATCTTGCACAGTTCCGCAACACGCTGAAGGAACTGGGCCGTCAGCTCCTGGAGTCCCGTGTCGGCATGGTGCGCCTTAACATGAAGGAACGCAGCCAGTGGTTCGCGGGGCTCGACTGGGGCAATCACCACATGGGAACGGCGCGCGCGAGCGCAGACCCGGCCAAGGGCGTAGTTGATGCAAACCTGCAGGTCCACGGCGTCTCGAACCTGTTTGTTGCGGGAAGTGCAGTCTATCCGACCTATGGCGCGGTGAACCCGACGCTCAGCATCGTGGCGATGGCCCTGCGGCTGGCGGACCACCTGAAGGGTGTGCTGCGATGAAAAACCCGCTCACCCGGCGCAATCTCATGATCGGCGCGGGCGGTGCCGTGGTCCTGGCCGGCACTGCGTTCGAGGCCAGCCGCCTGTTGAGCAAGCGTCACGCGCCAAGCCCGTACGACGATCTTCTGGCACGCCTTGATGACCGGGACGCCGACGCCCAGATCGGCGAAACGGTTCTGGCGGAGCTGGACGGTTTCGACGCCCAAGCGGTGGCCGCGGATCTGCGCGCAAAGCTGCAACACGCCACGCTGGCTGATCTGGCCGCCAAGGATGCGGCGGAGGGGCGGCTTCTGGAGGGACACGGCTGGGTATTGCCGCGGACCCTGGGACTGCTCTGCGCGCTGGCGGCCAAAGCGGCGGCCTAGCTTTCCACCACGGCAGTGTCTTGCAGGCGGCGCAATGCTACGGTTGCGGCCGTTCCACGTTGTTTCCGTCATCTGGAGACGAGATGCAGCTCTTCTACGCCACCCGCGATGGTCAATCGCGTCGCATTGCCGAGCGGATTTCCGGCCGTCTCGCCGAGATGGGGATTGAAACCCGGCCGAAGGATTTGACCATGGCATTCCCCGCGCCGCAGGAACTTGTGGGAACCAAGCCGGCTGTGCTCGTCGCAGCCGTGCGTTATGGCAAGCACCTGCCGGAAGCTGAGCGGTTCCTGGCCGTTTACCGGGCACTTCCAGTGCCGCCGCCGCTGGTCCTGCTTTCGGTCAACCTGACGGCGCGCAAACCAGGCAAGCAGTCGCCGGAAGGCAACGCCTATCTGCGCAAGGTGATCAGGAAACACCGGCTGAAGCCGGCAATCACGCGCGCGATCGCCGGGCGCCTCGATTATTCGCGCTACACCTGGCTGGATCGCCAGTTGATACGGTTCATCATGGGGCTGCCCGGCGGCCCGACGGATCCGTCGGTCCGCGTCGAATACACCGCGTGGGACGAGGTCGACGAGCTGGCGCGGCGAATCGCCGAGCTCGTCGCAGTGTCGTCCTCGGGCATTGCTCCCGGCCGCGGTCAGCCGGTGTGACCGAAGAAGCCGATCGCCACCAGCGTCAGCAGGATCAAGCCGAAGGCGAGCAGCGTGAAGCCCAGAATCCGCGAGCCGAGCGCCATGCCCGGCGACGGCGCCGGCACGCGGCGGCTTTCCAGCTGGCCCGTCGCGACCAGGCGGTCGTATTCGGTACGGTGCTCCCGCTTGAATTCCTCAAGCGATATCGCGCCGGTGAACATCGCGGTGTCGAGCGGGAATTTGTCCGGACGGAAATGATTGTTGAAGAAGTGCACCGTGAACAGGAAGACGGCAGCCAGAAGCGCCTCGTCGCCGTGCACGATCAGAGCGACGTTGAGTACCCAGCCCGGCAGGTAGTGCATGACGAATTCCTTCGACCACAGCAACGCACCGCTGCCTCCAATGATGAAGATGCCCCAGAACACGGCCCAGTAGTCGAATTTCTCCCAATAGGTCCAGCGATCGAATTTGGGTTGCGGGCCGAGCCCGAAGAACCATTTGAACATCGCGTAAATGTCATAGAAGTCCTGCCAGCGCACGACCAGCGAATCCGGTCCGAACCAGCGGAACCGCCGTCCCCGGCGATGCAGCTTGATCGACATGTAGATGACGTGACCTAAGAACACCGAGATGAAGATCGTAGCGCACACGCGGTGCACAATGGCCATCACCTGCGGTCCACCGAACCACCGCACCACCACCGGCGCCCAGGCGCTGTCGGAATAGAGCAGGGTCATGCCAGTCAGCACGAGCGTCATCGTGGCCAGCAGGACCAGCAGATGGGCGATCCGCCAGATGAGCGCGAAGCGCTGGAAGTAGGGCTGGTTCGCATCCGGCGCCCGGTAGAGGTAGAACTCCATGCGTTCTCCGCGTGCCTTCCGCTCCTTGTACGATCGGTAGAACCAGAGCGCGGAGTGCGTCCAGAAGAACGCAAACACGCCGATCAGAAGCAATGACATGAACTTGGCGGCCAGCCACAACAGTGGATAGCGCTTGAAGTCGTGGGCATTGCCGTGCGGCTCGAAAGTGATGAATCCCGCACTGGCGTTGGCATGGCACTTTTGGCAGGTCTTCAGCCGGTTGGCCGGATACACGGTTGAGCGCGGATCGCTGACGCGCTGGATCAAGTGGCTGCCGTGGCAGTCGAAGCACTTCGCGGTGTAGGCGTAGCCCAGGCTCGACACCTGTCCGTGATAGGTGGCCAGATAGGTCGCCAACTGTTCCTTGTGGCACGAGCCGCAGTTCTTGGTGATGATCAGCTTGGTCGAGGTCAGGACGGGGTTGGCGATGTCGTGGCTGGTGTGGCAGTCCGCGCAGATTGCCGCCTTGGGATTGTGCTTCTCCAGGACTTCCCGGCCGTGAATCGACTTTGAGTAGTCGTGGAACTCCTTGACGTGGCACGCCCCGCAGGTGCGCGGAAGATTCATGCGCCAGTCCTTCCAGACCGGCGTGCCTGGCGGGTAGACGTAATGCGCCTGGTGGCAGTTGTAGCAGGTGGCGTTGGTTCGCGATTGGTCTTCGCGCGAGGGCTGCGCGTGAACAGACCCCATGAACTTGTGAATTTGCGACACCACAAAGCCGAGCGTCGCATTCTTCTGCGTCGTTCCCGACGCCTGCGCCTTCGCCCACAGGCTCTCATGGCAGTTGACGCAGCTGACCCTGATCTCGACCGGCTGGTGGGGAACCGAGGTGATATTTGTATGGCATTCGACGCATTCGCGCGTGCCGTGAACGCTGCCTAGGAATTTACGCGGGGCCACTAACAGCGAACGCGGCTTGCCGTCCGGTCCGGTGGTGGCAAATCCCGGTATGCCGTGGCAGCCGAGGCAGACGGCGCTGGGGATCTTTGCGGCGGACGATTGTGCCTGGGCCCGGCCTGAAATTCCGCTCAGGGCAAGAAGGGCAAACGCAACGACGGCGATGAGTCGGTGAATGGAAATCTCAGTGATGGCTCTGAAAACGATTCTTTTCTTGCCGGCGTTCTGCGCAAATGCCCGCCCCATATCGCCATCCCTATCATGTGTCCCGCGCCGCGATGATGGCTCCAATCGCACACCACCTGCCACGCATCGCGGGGAGTTGAACCGAAGTTCGGCAAACTCTGCTGACATCAGTGCATAAATCAATACACAATCTCCGGGTTCGCACCCGGCATCCACCGATCGCATACGCCGGTGACCCCCGCAGACCGGCCTCGGACGTGATTCGCGCGTATACGGACAGACCGGAGCGCACGGTTCAATTGGTACCCTTTGGCGCCGGATGAGTGCGTCAAGTGTGTATTCCTACGTACCGATCGACGCGCCCGGCGTGCATGAATATGCGACAAATTCAACAAATGGCGGGAAATGCGCACTGGTACCATCGGTTTTGCCGGCACTGGTACTGTCTCTTCGGGCCGACCTCGTCGAGATTCAGCATGTAGGGATTGTGCCGCCTCAGGGAAATTCAGAGCGGGGTCAAATAGGATGTCGATAGGAAATCGCATCGCCGGGTTCGTGTTCCTGGTATTGCTGAGCATCGTGACCGTCGTTGCCGCGAAGCCAGCTTTCGCCGCCGACGCACCACGAACGCAAAAGGTAGCCTCAGCTGCTCCGGCGGGAGACGACATGTCGGGGCTCTACAGCGACCACGGGACCGCCACCTGTCTGCAGTGCCACAACGAGGCGCCGGCAACGGATATCCTCAAAACCGCGCATGCGATGAAGGGTGATCTGCATTCACCCATGGGACAACACGGCTGCGAATCGTGCCACGGCCCCAGTGAGGCGCACGCGAAAGGATTTGCCGCCGGCAAGCCGGCCCTGCCAGCGGTGGTGTTCAACGGTCCCAACGCTTCGCCGGTGTCGGTGCGCAACCAAGTCTGTCTCACCTGCCACCAGGACGCCAAACGCATGGATTGGGAGGGCAGCCAACACCAGAACGCCAATCTGGCCTGCGTGAGCTGCCACACCATGCACGTCGCCAAGGATCCTATTCTTGTGAGGACGACGCAGCCCGATAAATGCTTCACCTGCCATGCGCAGCAGCGGGCCGAAAGCTTCGAGTATTCGCATCACCCGATGCGCGAGGGCAAGGTGGTGTGCAGCGACTGCCACAACCCGCACGGCTCGGCCGGTCCCAAGTTGTTGAAGGAATTTACGGTCAACGAGACCTGCTACAACTGCCATGCCGACAAGCGCGGTCCGATGCTGTGGGAGCATCAGCCGGTGCGCGAGAATTGTCTCAACTGCCACACGCCGCACGGCTCCAACGAAGCGCGCCTGTTGAAGGACCGCATGAACTTCATGTGTTCGAGCTGCCATAGCGCGGTGTCGAACAACAGCGGCGGGGCGTTCGGCGGACACAGTTCGCTGGTGGGCAATCTCGCGGGCTCGGCGACCTTCAGTTCCGCCTTGGCGAACAACCGGACCTGCCTGGCTTGCCACTCGCAAGTCCATGGGTCGAACAACCCGAACGGCGCTTATTTCCTCCGGTGAAGCCGGTCGCATGAACATGGGGATAGTTATGAAGACGAAGCTCACGATTGGTGCTCTGGCACTGGCGACGGCTTGGTTGGTTCCTCCCGCGGCATTGGCCCAGACAAACGACGCCGGCGCGGGACCCTTGGTTGCCGCAAATGATGCGGCTGCCGCTCAAAGCGGGCACCATGCCAAGAGGCACCACAAGGCCAAGAAGCGCTCCGTTCGCGATGCGGATGGCGCTGTGAGGTGCCAAGTTCTCCGTGACCGGCATTGGCATCAGACCGACTGCAACACGGTTCCCACAAACTTGGGGGCCACCCGGGCACGCGGGGGCTACACCACCCCCCTTCCCCCCCCCCCCCCCCCCCCGGCCCCCCCCGCGGCCGAACCACCGGCGCCGCCGCCGGTCCCTGAAATTCCCGCAGCGCTTCTGCAGCCGTCCCAGCCCAACGAGATCAGCCTTGGGGCGCAATGGGTGGGTGGCCACAACACCGGCCAATACGGCCGCTACAACGGTTTCACCTCGGGGGGAGTCGACTTCCTGCTTGGCTTCTCCGTGCACAAGCGCGCGCCCTGGAACTCGGATGATGCCTTCTATTACGACGTATCCGGGCTCAACTTGGATTTCCAGACCGGCAGCCACTTGGCCAGAGGATTCCGCGACGGTACCTACACCAGCACGACGAGCAACAGGCTCGGGCCGATGGCGGAGCTCAATCACAGCTTCGGCGAGCAGGGCAAATGGGGTGTGACGGCCAGTTACAGCGCCACCTCCTATGCCGGCAATATCATCAGCTCGCTGTGGACGATCAACGGCAACATGGGCGTGCTCAATAACGGCCTGGTAGCCTGGGGTGGCGCATCGAACAATCCGCTGACAAAGGGAACGACAACTTCGTTCACGGCGACGACGCTCAGCCCGAATTTCGACCAGTTCCAAGTCGGTACCCCCCGCGATGCCATACAGGTTGGCGGCAAGTTCGTCATGGACGAATGGACCTTCGCCACCAACATCCAACACGAGCACAAGCAAGGCTCACTGGAAGAGTCGCTGCGCGAAACCTATGGCGGCATGGCCTTCACGCTGCCCGTCGATTACGACACCGACCGGTTCGACCTGTCGGCGAGCTATGTGGATCCCGATTACCAAGCCCTGATCCAGTACACCTATTCGCGGTTCACCGACAACAACACCGGCGTGATCCTTCCCTATGTCGTTTCGATCTCATCGCTGAGCGCCGGCTCAGGTCCGTACGCGCAATCGGCGTTCTATTGCACGCCGCCCAGAAACACGGCCCACTACCTGACGGTCATGGTCGCCTACAAGCTGTCGCCGTCGACGCGGGCCGTCTTCAACGGCCGGGTGGGCGTGGAGCTGCAGGACAGCACGTTCGCGCCGAACAGCGCCGATCCCAATCTGAGCAGCACGCTGGGCAGCCCGACATACAGCTGGTTCACCAATCTCAACGCCCTGAACCAGGGCACCAGCGCCACATCTCCGCATGCCAAGGCGTGGATCTATCAGGGCAACCTGACGGTCACCTCCAACCTGGCCACGCATCTGGACGCGCGGGCGACCTATTCGATCGACGGACGCAGCGTCGACATCAACCAGTACAAGGTGTGGATCGGCGGCCCGAGCCCGGACGCCCAAGCCAACACCGCGGTCTATGTTGTGCCGCAAAGCTGGACCAAGCAGAACGCCAACCTCGAGGTGGGATATCTGGTTGATCCCGAGAGCAGCACCAAGGTGACGGCGAGCTACACCTTCAACAACACCAATCGCACGAACGCGCAGGTCGAGCACAGCATCACCAACACCGTTTCGCTTGCGGTGAGCACGATGATCGGATCGGACCTGATGGGCCGGATCAGCTACGAGCACGGCAACCGAAGCGGAACGATGCATTACGGCACGGCGTGGGGCAATCTGGAGTCGGGTACGCCTGAGGCAGACGGCACGCCGTCCGGCGCGTATTACCAGGCCCCGATGACGTCGGATGCAGTAGTCCTGCGCATCGATTACGCGCCCATCGGCGATCTTTCCGGTGGTCTGTTCCTGAAGGGCGTCAACAACCACTACCGCTATCCGGCGGTAGACTCGGTGGCGACGTCGACCAATTCGGGCACCTGGACGGCGGTCGGTCATGGCGAAGGCATCACGCGGGACTACAACTTCACCGTCGGCCCCGACGTCAATTATCGCCTCAGCAACGACATCAACCTGCACGTCTACTATACCTACGAGCGGATATTCTTCGACAACCGCGGCAACGGCGCCTGCGCCGAGAGCAACACCGGCAGCTGCGCCGGCAGCGCCGGGTACTTCCAGAACAAGTATACCAGCAGCATGAACACCGCCGGAATCAGCGGCGATTGGAAGGTCGGCGACAACCTGAAGCTCGGCGCCGAATACAATCTGTCCACGGGTTCGGTGATCTTCGGCCAATACAACGGGGTGATGGTAACGACGGTCACTCAATCCTATCAGAACGTGACGCCCTATCCGGACATCAATTCGACGATGCACGATCTGAAGCTGACTGCGATCTACCAGATTACGTCGAACATCGAAGGATCGTTGATGTATCGGTATAGCATGTTCAACAACAGCGACTGGGGGATGGTGCCGATGCCGGTGATACCCACGACGAACACGGGCACGGCTATCAGCATCGTCAACGCCGGATACGGATCGCCAAACTACAATGTTTCGACCATCGGCATGGTCTTGAAGATGAGGCTGTAGAGTGCAAAGTTTCGATCGGCCGTTGTGATCGGAGCCCCGTGGTTTCGGAGCATGGCGAACAGAGTCGAGGGAACAACCAAGGAGAACGTAATGAAGCTCTCATTTTGCGGATATCTCATTGCCGGCCTGGTCGTTGCCGCGACCTCGGCCGTGGCAGGAAACGGTCAAGCGGTCTATGACCAGAACTGTGCGGCCTGCCACAAGATGATGTCGCCGAAGACCGGCGACAAGGCCGCCTGGGCGCCGCTGATCAAGCAGGGCAACGAGGCGCTCGCGCAGGCCGTCATCAAGGGCAAAGGCATGATGCCGGCGCGCGGCGGCCACGCCAACCTTTCCGACGCCGACATCAAGGCCGCGGTCGAGTACATGGTAGACAAGTCCAAGTAGCGTCCGGCACCTTCCGGCCTCACAGCCGATGTAGTGAGGCAGCTATTGGCTATACTCTTCGGACCGGACGCTGACTCGCGCAGCGTCCGGTTTTTTGTTGTGCGTATGGTCAGCCGGGGTGTATGCATTTTTGTGCGTCTGCGAGCAGGCTTGCTCCAGCAAATGTCTGGCGGGACGGGGCGCTGGCCGTCTGGCCAAATTCCTGCGGGCGTTCACCGATGATTGCCGAATTCGGCCTGTATGCACTGATCCTGGCGCTGTTCGTCGCGGCAGTCCAGGCAAGCGTTCCCCTGGTCGGGGCCGCGCGCGACGACGCGACGTGGATGGGTGTCGACCGGCCCGCGGCGTTCGCACAGTTCCTCCTGGTTGCGATATCGTTCGGCTGCCTGATCTGGCTGCACGTCACCAGCGACTTCTCCGTGCTCAACGTCGTGCAGAACAGCCATACCGATAAGCCGCTGCTCTACAAGATTACCGGCGTGTGGGGTAATCATGAAGGATCCATGATGCTGTGGACCTTCATTCTGGTGCTCTACGGCATCGCGGTCTCGGTGTTCGGCCGCGGCCTGCCGCCAAGGCTGCGCGCCCGCGCGCTCGCGATACAAGGGATGATCGGCTTCGGCTTCATCCTGTTCATCTTGCTGACGTCGAACCCGTTTGCCCGGGTCGACCCGGCGCCGCTGAACGGCGAGGGCCTCAATCCGTTGTTGCAGGATCCGGGGCTCGCCTTCCATCCGCCGTTCCTCTATCTGGGCTATGTCGGCTTCTCCATGGCGTTCTCGTTTGCGATCGCCGCCCTGATCGAGGGACGCGTCGACGCCGCCTGGGCGCGTTGGGTGCGTCCGTGGACGCTTGGGGCGTGGTGTGCGTTGACGCTGGGCGTGGCGATGGGATCGTGGTGGTCCTACTACACGCTCGGCTGGGGAGGCTACTGGGCCTGGGACCCCGTGGAGAACGCCTCGCTGATGCCCTGGCTTGCGGGCACGGCGCTGCTGCATTCCTCCATCGTGGCAGAGAAGCGCGATACCCTGAAGTCGTGGACCATCTTCCTTGCGATCGTGACCTTCTCACTGTCCCTGCTGGGAACCTTCCTGGTCCGCTCCGGCGTCTTGACCTCTGTGCACAGCTTCGCCAATGACCCAAGGCGCGGCCTGTTCATCCTGCTGCTGCTTGGTATCGTCACCGGCGGATCGCTGATCCTCTATGCCATTCGTGCGCCCGCGCTGAAGGGTGGTGGCCTTTTCGTCCCGGTCTCGCGGGAGGGCAGCCTGCTGTTCAACAACATCGTCCTCAGCACGGCCGCGGGCACGGTCCTGCTCGGCACGCTCTATCCGCTGTTCATGGACGCCCTCAATCTCGGCAAGGTTTCGGTAGGACCGCCCTATTTCAACATCGTCATGGTGCCACTGATGGTCCCCATGATCGTGGTGATGGCGATCGGGCCGCTTCTGGCGTGGAAACGCGGCGATTTCCCTCAAGCCATGTCGCGCCTCAAATTCGCGCTTGGCGCTGCGGTGGTGACTGTTTTTGCGACGCTGCTCGTCGCCGGTGTTTCGTCGCGTTCGCTTTGGGCGGCGCTGGCGATCGGGCTTGCCGCCTGGCTTCTCGCGGGAACCCTGACGGAGTGGGCGGCGCGGGTGCATTTGTTCCGCCATTCGCTTGCTGACTCGCTGCGGCGCGCGTGGCACCTGCCGCGCTCGGCATACGGCATGACGATCGGTCATATCGGGCTGGCGCTTGTTCTAGTCGGCGTCGCCGGCTCGCTGGCTTGGCGCACCGAATTCCTGGAGGTCATGCATCCGGGAGATACGGCCACGGTGGCAGGCTACCAAGTGAAGTTCCTCGGCGTCGAGGACAACGTTGTCGGCCCGAACTACACGGCTTCAAGAGCGAACTTCATCGCCACGCGGAACGGTCGACTCGTGGCCGATCTGCGACCGGAACGGCGCATGTACGCGAACCCGCAGCAGCCGCTCTCGACGGTGGCGATCTACACCAATTTCATCAGCGATCTTTACGCCGTGCTCGGCGATCCGGCGGGGCACGGTGGTTCGATCGTCCACATCTTCCATAATCCCCTTGTGCCGTGGATATTCTTCGGAGCCGTCATGATGGTCCTGGGCGGCATCGTCTCATTGACCGACAGGCATCATCGCATCGGCGCGCCTTTGCGGCGCCTCGGTGCCCGGACTGCGATGCCCGCCATGCCGGCGGCGTCCGAGGCGGCCGTCGCCATGGCCGCGCCGCACAGGGCTGTTCGCCGCTGGATGTACATCGTGCCTCTGGCGGGATTCACCGTGCTCGTGGGTTTCTTCGTCTGGCGGCTGCACCTGGCGGATGAGGGTATTGCGCCGAACCTGATCCCGTCGGTGATGATCGACAGGCCGGCACCCGCATTCGACCTGCCGCCGCTTATCGAAGGCCGGCGCGGCATCAAGACCGCCGACCTGCGCGGCAAGGTCACGCTTGTCAACTTCTTCGCCTCCTGGTGCATCCCGTGCCGGGAGGAGCATCCGATCCTGCCGCAGATCGCCAAGGCCGGGATTGTCCTGGTGGGCATCAGTTACAAAGACCGGCCGGAAGACGCCAGGGCGTGGCTCGCTCAGTTCGGCAATCCCTATGCGGCGGTCGGCAGCGACGTGTACGGAAGCACCGGCATCGACTTCGGCGTCTACGGCGTGCCCGAATCATATCTGATCGACAAGAACGGCGTGATCCGCTTCAAGCAAACGGGCCCCCTGACACCCGACATCATCAGGAAAAAGGTGATCCCCCTGGCGGAGAGGCTGGAAAAGTGAGGAAGCACACCAGATTTTCCCTTGCCTTGGCTGCTGCGGCGCTGCTGACGACGCTGTGGTGGGGATCGGCGCTGGCGATGCGGCCCGACGAAATGCTGACCGACCCGGCTCTGGAGTCACGCGCTCGCGGCATCGACAAGGAATTGCGCTGTCTGGTCTGCCAGAATGAGTCGATCGATGATTCAGACGCCGACCTGGCGCACGACCTGCGCGTCCTGGTGCGGCAACGCCTGGTGGCCGGCGACACTGATGCGCAGGTCAGACAGTACATCGTGGCCCGCTATGGGACGTACGTGCTGCTGAAGCCGCCGTTTGACTCGGAAACCTATCTGCTGTGGCTCGGACCGCTGATCCTCCTGATATGTGCGGCCGGCGTGGCGGCGTACTATTTTCGTCGCGCCGCGTTGAGTGAGGAGCCGGCAGCGATTTCGGCAGAGGAAGCCAGGCGCGTCGCCACACTGCTCGAAGACGGCGGGGCCTGGCACAAGGAATACTGACGATGTTGTGGGCCATCTTCGCGATCCTTTGCGCTGCAATTGCTGCCATCCTCATTGTGCCGCAGTTAAAGGACGGCAAGGACGCGCCCTCGAATATCGATTACGACATCGTGGTCTATCGCAGCCAGTTGGCCGAGATCGAGCAGGAGATCGAGCGCGGCCTCCTCACACCGGAGCAGGCCGAAGCCGCGCGGGGCGAAATCTACCGCCGCATGCTGGCGGCCGAAGACGCGGACCTCGACACGCCGCACAGATTCATGGGGGGCAGCGGCAGATTGGCCCGCCTCGGCGTCATTATCGCGATCGCGCTGGTGCTGCCGATCGGCTCGGCCGTCATGTACGGAATGCTCGGGTCACCCGGTCTACGCGGAAAGCCCTATCTCTGGCGTATCCATAACGATCCCGAATTCGTCACCGCCGCAAACGCCGAGACGTTGGCCGAGCTGCTGCGGGCCACGCCAAGTGCAGCGGGCTACGAACGGCTCGGGCGGATGTACTTTGCCTCCCGCCAATATGCGCAGGCCGTGGCCGCCGACCGGCGCGCCATCGAGCTTGGCAGCAAGAAGGCGGTCACCTGGTCGGAGTTCGGTGAGGCATTGGTAATGACGAACGGCGGCGTCGTCGTGCCGGAAGCGATGAAGGCGTTTGTCAAAGCCATCGGCATGGAACCGCGCAGCGAGCGCTCCCGCTTCTATCTCGGCCTCGCCGAGTCCCAGATCGGCAACCTCCGCCAGGCCGTGGCCATCTGGCGCGATCTGGAGCGGAGCAGTCCTGCCGATGCGCCGTGGATGACCATGCTGCGCGAACACATCTCCGCTTTCGCAAAACAGGGCGGGTTTGACCCCGCTTCGGTGCCACCCAGTCCACCCGATCTGAACGCAATCAACACCGCGATCAACGCCATGAACAGGGCGATGCACTTAACCGCCGGAGCGCAGACAGACGCAGTTGCCACGGCGCCTGATGGCGTCATGCCCGTTCCGGTCGGCGCCGAGCGCAATGTCATGATACGCGCGATGGTCCAAAAGCTGGCCGACCGCATGAAGCGGACGCCCACCGATGTCGAGGGCTGGCAACGTCTGGCACACGCCTACACCGTGCTGGGCGAACGCGACAACGCGCGCCAGGCCGCCGATCGCGCAGTGCGGCTGAAGCCGGATGACGCCGGCGTGGAGCTGACGCTGGCGGAGGTCCAGAAGGCAGCTGCGGCGCCGGGCGACGACACACCGCAGGATTTTATCGCCACCATGCGCACTGTGCTCAAGCTCGATGGCGCCAATGTCCAGGCGCTCTACTACGTCGGGCTGGCGGAGGCCAAGGCCGGCCGTCAGGCACAGGCGCGCAGCCTATGGGGCAAGGCTGCGACGCTGGTCTCGCCCGATGATCCGTTATCGGCCGACATCCACCGCCATCTTGACGCGCTTTCCGGGAAGACGGACTGACGACAGGCAAATGCGCTGCCGGACCGACGGACCGAGCGGGTGGGCGGCAGCGCGGCATCCTTAGGCCTTCGTTCCGGCCTCCAGGCGCGCGTCGCCTTCGCCGGTCGCTGCCGCCAAGAGGGTCTCGGCCTGTTTCAGCAATCCGGCGCATGTGGGCCGCATTTCGGCCACGTAAGCGG
>VFSW01010873.1_pt1 | contig 12852 bp, 9 predicted proteins | sample 5358111 | NCBI WGS metagenome assembly VFSW01 (sample SAMN11554181, study PRJNA540505) | mine drainage metagenome | isolation source: sediment from site ElyBrook_90M | place: USA: Ely Copper Mine, Vershire, VT | collected 2017 | reverse complement strand
GTCGGACCGTAGAAGTTGACCACGGTAGTGTCCGGGCAGGCCGACAGAACGGCCCGGGTCAGGTCCGGGTCCATCACCTCGCCGCCGGCCGAGACGAACCGCAGGGTACGCAACGCCGTCGGACGAGTACGGGCAATGTGGTGGAAGATCCCGGTGGTCAGGTAGGCGATCGCGACCTGCCCCTGCACCAGCCGGGCCGCTAGCGCCGCGGGCGAGAGCAATTCCGCACGGTCGACGAGGACCAGGCAGGCGCCGGCCAGCAACGCCGACCAGATCTCGATCGTGGAGGCATCCGAGGAGAGTCCGTAAGCGTGCAGCACGCGGTCACCTGGCCGAGGGCGCTGGGTGACCAGGTCGGAGAAGGCCAGCCGGACGACACCCCGGTGCGGGATCGCCACCGGTTTCGGCTCGCCGGTACTGCCCGAGGTGAACATGACGTAGGCGCAGTCCGTGGCCGCCACCGTGGCACGGCGGAACCCGGACGGGGCAGAAACTGGCGTCGAGTCGAAATCGACCTGGCGGATGCGACGGATCCGGCAGGTCCCGCCGGGCAGCACGAGCACGGTGTGCACGCCAGCCTGCTCAGCCATGGCCTGCATGCGTCTCGGTGGTTCCCCGTCGTCCAACGGCACGTAGGCGGCACCGGCTTTGAGTATGCCCAAGAACGCGACCACGGCCTCGATGGACCGGCCGCCAAGTACCCCAATGGTGTCTCCTGGCCGGACGCCGAGGCCGAGCAGGCGGGCTGCCACGGCGTCAGAGCGCCGGGCGAGCTCCTGGTAGGTCAGGCTCTGCCCGTCGTGCACGGCCGCGGTGGCGCGCGGCCGCAGGACGGCCTGGTCGTCGAATAGCTCGTGCAGGCACCGGTCCCGTGGGTACGGGGTCGCGTTGGTGTGGCCCCGCCCCGTCGGACGAGGCAACGTGTCCAATGACATCAGGAGGTTCTCCTTATCTGGAGGCGTGGATACGCACGGCTAGCGGCGCTGAGTGCTCTCGCTTGGCGGAAGGTCAGCCTGCTGGCCGAACTCCGCGGCGAAGGCAGAGAAATCGGCGGTACGCCAGCGTTGCGGACGCATGAGGAATGCCACGTCCTCGGCCAACTGGTGCTTGTTAGCAGCTAGGTACGCCGAGGCTGTCTGCTCGTCGAGGTACCGGTGCGCCAGCCACGCGCGCGTGGCGGCGGGCACCGGGTCCTCGACGGCCACCACCGGCCCCTCGACGCTGACGTAGCGGTAGGGCGCGGACTCGTCCTGCACGCACAGGCTGAACCGGCCAGCAGCGCTGATCAGCCGAGCCTTGACCGTGTCCCGCCCGGTCTGCACCGTCACGACGCTGCCGGGCTGGTAGCCGTACCAGACCGGCACGAGCAACGGCGCCCCTGCCCCACGCGGATCGACCACACCCACCACAGCCACGTGCGTGCCGGCCAGGAAATCCTCCCGGTCGGGTACGGACATAGCAAGGTCCATAGCGCCACCTGCCTCGGGAAAAGGTCGCTGAAGTGCTTCGACTGCGGTAACGGCTTGAGCTCCGCCAGGGCGGCGATCTCAAGCGCCGGACGACCAGCCAGCCTGATAAACACGCAATGCGAAGCTCGAGAATCATGTGTCAAAAGACTGGGCGTAGGCCACAGGCATTCCCCCATATGTGCTGGACCCGCGAGGCATCGACTCTGCCAGTTATTTCGCGCGGGATCCCGTAGCATTTAAGATGCTTATCCGGTTTTCTCAACCGCGCTACCTGTAGGTCTTCTGCCCGATTTGACCTTGATTTTTCCGAATCGGACGTACCATCCCGCTACCAGGACTGATGCTGCGTATCCTGGTTTACTGCCGTTCTCGTGCGATCCTGGCTTCCGCCGCCGCCTTGCCGCTCCAGGCCGCCCGCGCCACCGCATTACGTGACTTAAATATAGCAGCGGGTAATCGCGCGCGGGCGCGGCACGCCGTTCCTTTCCTCTGCTTATTTTCTGAAGTGGCGTGCGCAGTTAGCGGGCAATTGTCCGGGCTGCGCGGACGACGGCTGCGCGGCAGATGACGGCCGCCGCCGCTGCCGCTGCCTCCGGCGGAGGGGGAACGAGCGGGCGCAGGCCCTCAGCCTGCCGGCATCGCGAAGACCGCCGGCCAGGCCTGAGACGCAAGCTGGCCCGGCGGCATATCCCGATCTATGCTGACCGCAGCGTAGTGCGCTATGCCGCGATTTCACTCAACGGCGAGAGAACTCAACGGCGGGAGAGGTGTGGCACGACCCGTGGACAGGCGACCACCCGCACGCCCGGCCGCCGGTGAAGCTGCCGGTGAAGCCGCCGGTTCGGCTGCCGGCGCAGCTGCCGGCGAAGAAGGCGGGACGGCCGTCCCCGTCGCCGCGGACCAGGACGCGGTGCGGGCGATCGTGGGCAGGCTTTCCAGCCAGCTCGAGCCGACCACACGGCGCATGGTCGGCCGTTACTGCGACACGATCGCGGACTACCGGCTGGCCGACGCCGATTTCCTCGACAGGGACGTCTACGTGGTGTCCCTGGACGCACTGCGCGTCACCGTCGACGGCCTGCGCGACGGACGCCACGGAGGGGCGGACGAGTTCGCCGGCGTCCGCGCCGGGGCGGCGCGGCGGGTGCACCAGGACGTGGCACTTGAGTCGTTCCTGCACGCGGTGCGGCTGTGGGGGAAGGTGCTGTGGGAAAGCGTGCTCGGCAGCACCTGCGCGGACGTGGCGGCGGAGCGCGGGGCGGCGCTGGAGATCGCCGGGCGGATCCTGGAGCACATCGACCTGGTGTCGGTCGCCGCCGCGCAGGGATACCTGCAAGAACTCCAGACGGTGTGGACCGACCGCGAGGTGATCAGGCGCGACCTGCTTGACGCGCTCGTCTCCGGCGACGGTGACAGCGACCAGGTGCGCAGGCTCGCTCGCTCGCTGCGGCTGCGGCTGAGCGAGAACTACATCGTCGTCGTGGTGCGCACCGCGCAGCGGCGGCCGGAGGAGCTGCAGCACTTGCCTGGCGGGCACTCGGGGCTGCGGCCGATCGTGGAGGCGGTCCGTGCCCGGCGCCTGCCCGTCGCGGGAGCGCTGCTGATGGGCGTCCGCCACGGGGAGGTCATCGCGCTTTACCCGTTCGACGACGCGGCCGAGCTCGCCGCGGTCAGGCGGCTGTGCTCAGCGCTGGCGGGCACCATGGAGGCAGCCGACGCCGGAATCGGGATCAGCAGCTGCCACCTGGGGCTGACCCGGCTCGCCGTGAGTTATGCCGAGGCACGGGAGGCCGCGGAAATCGCCGCGGGCGCCGGCCCGCACGGCCGGGTGGTGGCGTTCGAGGACGTGCTGATCGACTCGATGGTCCGGTCCAGCGGCCACGCCGACCGGATCCTGGCCGGCACGATCGCGCCCCTGCTGGCGTACGACGCCGACCACAAGGCCGAGCTGGTGCTCACCCTGCGCTCCTACGTGGAGTCCGGGTTCAACCTGACCAGGTGCGCGGAGAGCCGGCGGGTGCACCCGAACACGATCGTCTACCGGCTGCGGCGGGTCAAGGAACTGACGGGACGAGACCCGCACGTTCCTGATGACCTGCTGCTGCTGCAGCTCGGCCTCAAGCTGGCCGGGCTCAGCTCGCCGCACTAGCCGCGCACTCGCCGCACCAGCCGCGCACCAGCCGCGCTAGCAGCGCGGTAGCCGCACTAGCAGCGCGGTAGCCGCACGGCGGCGGCCGCGGTCACGCGCCGCCCGGTTTGCAAATTCCGCGAACCCCCCGCGGGAAAGTCCTCGGTTCATCGCATACTCACGCGATTTCCACCACGTTACGGTCAATGGAAATCGTCCGGAATTGATCTTGCACGGAGTCCCGCCATCCGGTGTTCTCGCCATGACGGGGCGGTGAGGGAGTCGTCAATGGACAAAGCGCACGGGCAAGCGGGTCTCCGCAGGCGCCGCGTCGTGCCCGCCGTCGTCGCGGCCTGCGCCGCCCTGCTGGCCGCCGGGTCCGCGTGCTCGCCGGCCGGGGCGTCGGGCGGGTCACCGGCCGGGTCACCGGCCGGATCGTCGGCAGGCCATGCCGTGACGATCGGTGTCGCCACCACGCTGAGCGGGCCGTTCGGCTCCTACGGTACCGGCGGCCTGCAGGGCATCAAGCTCGCGGTGGACGACATCAACTCCCACGGCGGCCTGCTCGGCAGCAAGGTCAACGTGGCGAGCGGCGACGACCAGGTCGACCCGGCGACGGGCGAGACCGTCACCAGGAACCTCATCCTCCACGATCGCGTGGTGGCGCTGTTCGGGTCGGTGTCGAGCGCCGTCGCCGCCGGGCAGGAGCAGCTGGCCGGGCAGTACAAGGTGCCGGTCTTCTTTCACCTCGCGAACGACGTCAGCCTGACCACGACCACCTTCAACAAGTACGCCTTCGAGTTCTCGCCCAACACCGACATGGAGCCCGCCGCGGCGGCGCTGTATTACGCGCAGGTGATCGGGCACGGGCCGGTGCGGATCGCGACGATCACCCCCGATTACAGCTTCGGGCTTGACACGGTCAAGGCATTCCTCGCCGACCTCAAGAAGGACGGCGTCTCCTACACGGTCACCAGCCAGCAGACGCCCGCGCTCGGTGCCAGCTCGTTCACCTCGCAGCTCGCGGCGATCCTGGCCTCCAGCCCCCAGTACGTCTTCTCCGGCCAGTACGGCGCGGACCTGGTGACCCTGACCAAGCAGGGACTCGGGCTCGGCCTGTTCAGCAAGGCCAAGGTCGGCGGCATGTATGACCTTCAGGTTCTCCAGGCGCTCGGCGCGCAGGCCCCCGCGGGCGCGATCGGGTGGGACCGTGCCCCGTTCTGGACCGACAGCAGCAGCGCGATGCACGACTTCGTCTCCGCCTACAAGGCCGCCTTTCACGACTACCCGTCCGAGTTCGCCATCATCGGGTACACCGCCGTGCAGGCGTGGGCCTGGGCCGTCAAGAAGGCGGGCAGCTTCGACGCGGACAAGGTGTCGGCCGCGCTCGGCGGCGCCACCGTGCCGACGGTCCGCGGCGACATCACGGTCCGCGCCTGCGACCACCAGGCGGAGGTGACCGAGGCGGTCGGGACGATCGCGTCGGCCCCCGACCCCGCGTACGGCGTCACGCTGTGGAAGCCGAACGCGCTCGTCGCGCAGCCGGCCCAGATCATCGAGCCCTGCGGCTGACGGGGCGCTCCGGCGAAGCGATGAGCCACTACCTGATCGCGTTCCTCAGCGCCCTGACCGACGCGGGCTCGCTGTTCGTGGCGGCCGCGGGACTGACGCTGGTGTTCGGCGCGCTGCGCATCATCAACGTCGCGCACGGCAGCTTCTACGCCTACGGCGCCTTCGGCGTCACCACCCTGGCAGGCGCGGCGGGCGGCGGGCGCTTCTGGCTGGCGCTGGTGCTGGTGCCGCTGGCCGTGGCCGCCCTGGGGGCGGCCGTGGAAGTCACCGTGCTGCGCCGCGTGTACGGCAGGGACCACCTCGCCCAGCTGGTGGTGACCTACGCGCTGTTCCTCGTCTTCGCGGACGTCGCGCTGCGGCTGTGGGGCAGCCAGTCGCGCAGCGTGCCTGTCCCCTCCGTGCTGGCCGCCTCGGTGCGCCTGGGCGGCGGGCAGTTTCCCCGCTATGACCTGTTCGTGATCGTCGTCGCCGTCCTGGTCGGGCTCGGGCTGTGGGCGCTGCTGCAGCGCACCGCGCTCGGCTGGCGGATCAGGGCGGCCGTCGAGGACCAGGAGCTGCTCGCCAGCGCGGGCAGCAACGTGCCGCTGCTGTTCACCACCGTGTTCGCCCTGGGCGCGCTGCTGGCCGGCCTGGCCGGGGTGCTGGCCGCGCCGCTTGAGTCCGTCTCGCCCGGCCTGGACGCGAGCATCATCCTCGCCGCGTTCATCGGCTCGGTGATCGGCGGGCGCGGGTCGGTCGCCGGCGCGGCCGTGGGCGCCCTCATCATCGCGCTGTTCAACACGGCGGGCGTGCTGTGGGCGCCCTCGTGGGAGCCCGCGTTCATTTACCTGGCGATGATCGCGGTGCTCGCGCTCAGGCCGTGGGGACTGCTCGGGACGGCTGAGCGCTGACATGGGAGCTTTCCACTGGAAAGGCCGGCGCCCCCGGCGCGTGCTGCCGAAGGCCGCGCTGGCCGGGCCCGCGGCGGTCGTCGCCGTGCTGGCGCTGTGCCCCGCGGTGCTGTCGCAGGTCGCGCTGCTGAACGTGCAGAGCGCGATCGGGCTGGCCCTGTTCGCCTGCGCCACCAACCTGCTGGTGGGCTACGGCGGCCTGGTGTCATTCGGCCAGGGTGCCTTCTACGGGACAGGCGCGTACGTGGTCGCCCTGGCCTGGCTGCACCTGCACGCGTCGTTCTGGGTCGGCTTCGCGGTCGCCCCGGTCGCGGGCGCGGTGGCCGCCCTGGCCGCCGGGCTGCTGGCCCTGCGCACCCGCCGGCTGTACTTCGCGCTGCTGACGCTGGCGGTGTCGCAGCTGCTCTACGTCGTCGTGCAGCAGCAAGTCGGGTTCACCGGCGGGGCCAACGGCGTGTTCGGTCCCATCCTGCCCGCCTTCCTGAGCAGCACCGACAACGGGTACTGGTTCACCCTCGCCGTCGCCGTGGCCGGCCTGCTCGCGCTCTGGCAGGTCACCCGCTCCCCGTTCGGGCTGACCCTGCGGGCCATCAGGGAGAACCGCGAGCGCGCTGAGGCACTCGGCGTCAACGTGTTCCGGCACCAGCTGCTCGCGTTCGTGATCTCCGGAGCCTTCTGCGCGCTGGCCGGGGTGCTCTTCGTGGTGCACGACCAGTCCGCCAACCCGGACCTGCTCAACTGGACAGAATCCGGCTACCCGATCCTCATGGCGGTGCTCGGCGGCCAGTTCACCTTCCTCGGGCCCGCGCTCGGTGCGCTGATCTACGAGCAGGCACGCGACGTGCTCCTGGCGAACTTCACCGACTCGCAGCTGGTGTTCGGCCTCGTGCTGCTTGTCATCATGCTGGCCGCGCCGGACGGGGTCGCCGGGCTGCTCGGCCGCGGCGGGCGGGCGCTTGCGGCCCGGTGGCGGAAGGCAGCCCCCGCCCGGCTGGGCGGCCGTCCCGGTGACCGCGTGGCCGGCCCGGCGGGCGAAACCGGGGAGCACGAGGCGGTGGCACGGCGATGAGCGCGCAGCCGCTGCTCGACATCCGCGGGCTGACGAAGGCGTTCGGCGGCTTCACCGCCGTGTCCGACGTCGACCTGGCGGTGCGGCCGGGGACGATCCACTCAGTGATCGGCCCGAACGGTGCGGGCAAGACCACGCTGTTCCGTGTGCTCACCGGGATCCAGCGGCCGACCCGTGGCACGGTGCGCTTCGCAGGCCGCGACATGACCGGCGCACCGCCGCACATCGTCGCCCGCCGCGGCCTGGCCCAGTCGTTCCAGGTCACCAACGTCTTCCCGCGGCTGACAGTGCGCGAGTGCGTCCAGGTCGCGGTCCTCGCCAGGCACCGCCGCAGCTGGGATCTCCTCGCCCGCTGGCAGGCGACCGCCGTTGAGGCCGCTGACCTGCTCGATGAGGTGGGCCTTTCCGCCGTCGCGGACGCACCCGCGCGCACGCTGTCGCACGGTGACCAGCGGATACTCGAAGTCGCCCTGGCCCTGGCGACCCGTCCCCTGCTGCTGCTGCTCGACGAGCCGACCGCGGGGATGTCGCCGGCCGAGACCGGCCGGATGGGCGGCCTGGTGAGCGGGCTTGCCGCGGCGCGGGGCCTGGCCGTCGTGCTCTGCGAGCACGACATGGACATCGTGTTCGATATCTCGCACGAGGTCACCGTGCTGCACCGGGGACAGGTGATAGCGCACGGGCCGCCCGCGGCGGTCCAGTCCGATCCCCTGGTGACCGAGGTCTACCTGGGAGGCGAGCAGTGAGGCTGGTCCTCGACGAGGTGCACACCTACTACGGGCAGAGCCACGTGATCCAGGGGGTCTCGCTGACCGTCCGTGAGGGCGAGGTGGTCGCGCTGCTCGGCCGTAACGGCGCGGGCAAGACCACCACCATGCGCAGCGTCACCGGGCTGACCCGGCTGCGCCGCGGGCGCGTGCTGCTCGACGGCGCCGACATCTCGCGCCTGGCGCCGCACCGGATCGCGCGCGCCGGGGTGGCCTACGTGCCAAGCGGCAGGCGGGTCTTCGGCTCGCTGACCGTGCGGCAGAACCTCGAGCTTGCCATGCGCGACGCCCGCAGGCCCGCCAGGGACGGTAACGGCACGCAGCCCGCGCCCTGGACGCTGCGGCGGGTGCATGACACCTTCCCCCAGCTGGAGGAGCTCGGCGGACGGCGCGCCGGGTTCCTGTCCGGCGGTGAGCAGCAGCTGCTCAAGCTGGCGCGGGCGCTGCTCGCGCGGCCCAGGCTGCTGCTGCTTGACGAGCCGACCGAGGGGCTGGCTCCCGCGGTGGTCAGCCAGATGCGGGACTGGATCGGCCTGATCAAGGCCGAGCGGATGAGCATCCTGCTCAGCGAGCAGAACAGCCTGTTCGCCCTCCACCTGGCCGATCGCGGCTACATCCTCAGCAAGGGCCGCATCGAGCACGAGGCGCCGGCCAGCGAGCTCGCGGAAAGCGATGAGGTGCGCGTCCACCTGGGCGTCGCCAAGCGCGGTGCGCGCGGCCGCCAGGAACAGCAGCAGGCGCCCGGCCACGACGACCACGTGACCCCGTGAAGCGGAAAGGGCACCGCGCATGGCGATGATGGACGTCCCGCTCAACGCCTGGCTGCTGTTCGGCCACGCGGCCACGCACTTCGCCGACACCGAGGTGGTCACCCGCCGGGGCCACGGTGACGTCCACCGGTACACGTACGCGGACTTCGCGCGCCGCGCCAGTCAGCTGATGCACGCACTCGACCGGCTCAAGCTTGACGAGGGGGAGCGGGTAGCCACGCTGGGCTGGAACAGCTACCGGCACCTGGAGTGCTACTTCTCCGTCCCGTGCACCGGGCGCGTGCTGCACACGCTTAACGTGCGGCTGTCGCCCGCGGACCTCGGCTGGATCATCGCCGACGCGGACGACCGGGTGATCTTCGCCGACGCCGACCTGCTGCCGCTCCTTGAGCAGGTACCCGCGCCTGACCTGCGGCGCGTCCGGCATATCGTCGTGCTGTCCGGCGCGGTGCCCAGCTCCGCGCTGCCCGGCCTGATCAGTTACGAGGAGCTGATCGGCGGCGAGCGGGAGGACTACCCGGCCACGCCGGTCGACGAGCGCGCTCCCCTGGGCATCAGCTACACCTCCGGGACCACGGGCAGGCCCAAGGGCGTGGTCTACACGCACCGGTCCACCGTGCTGCACTCGCTCGCGGTCAGCTCCGGTGCCGGCATGAGCATCGGCCCGCAGGACTGCGTGCTTCCCGTGGTTCCCATGTTCCACGCCAACGCCTGGGGGATGCCGCACGCGGCCGTCGCCGTGGGCGCCAAGCTGGTGTTCCTGCCCGGCCCGCTCAACGCGGCGGCGCTGGTGGAGGCGTGCGCGCAGGAGCAGGTAACCGTCACCGCCGGCGTGCCCACCGTCTGGCTGGCCGTGGCCGGCGAGCTGGCGGCCCGCCCCCGCAGGCTGCCCGCGCTGCGCCACGTCATCTGCGGCGGCAGCCAGCCGCCCCGGCCGCTGATCGAGCGCTACCGGCGTGACTTCGGCATCGAGCTCATCCAGGCGTGGGGGATGACGGAGACCTCGCCGCTGGCCAGCGTCGCCTGGCCGAAGCACGCCATGCGCGACTGGGGCGAGCAGCGGCTGACCGACCGGGTGCGTACCCAGGCCGGGCTCCCGGTGCCAGGAGTGGACGTGCTCATCCGCGACGCAGGCGGCCTTGAGGTCCCGTTCGACGGCACCACCATGGGCGACCTGTATGTCCGCGGGCCCTGGGTGGCCGACGGCTACTGGACGGCCCCCGGCGACCCGGTGCGGTCCGACCCGGGACAGTTCGGCCCTGACGGCTGGTTCCGCACCGGCGACGTGGCGGTCGGCTCAGCCGACGGCTACTTCGTCATCGCCGACCGCGCCAAGGACCTCATCAAGTCGGGCGGTGAGTGGATCTCCTCGGTGGACATGGAGGCGGCCATCATGGCCATGCCCCAGGTGGCCGAGGCCGCCGTGGTGGCCATGCCCGACCCCCTGTGGCAGGAGCGCCCGCTCGCCTTCGTCGTGCCAAGCGGCACCGCCCCGGTGACCCTCGGCGCCGTGCGCGGTCACCTGGAGTCGCTGGGCTGGGCCAGGTGGCAGCTTCCCGACCGGGTCGAGGTCATCGACCGCATCCCCGTCACCAGCGTCGGCAAGTTCGACAAGAAGCTGCTGCGCGCGCGGCTGGCGGCCCTTGACGAGTATCCAGAACGGTAGCGTTTTCCACCCGGCCGTCACGCAGGCACTAGTAGGAGCCGTGGACCTTCAGGTACTGCAACGCGCCGCAGGGGGTGCCGTAGGTTTGCTTGATATAGCCAAGGCCCCACTTGACCTGGGTGGCGGCGTCGGTCCGCCAGTTCGCGCCCGCGGATGCCATGATGTCGCCCGGCGTGGCTTGCGGGATCCCGTAGCCGTTGGACTCGTCTCCCGCGTAAACGTCCCAGCCGCTGAGCTGGTCCCACAAGGCGACCAGGCATGGGTACTGTGTCCGCTGGCTGAATCCGAAGCCCGGCAGCATGGCGCGCGCGATCTCCTTGGCGGCGCCAGGATCGGGCGACGGCGCCGCGGCAGGCACGCCCGCCCCCGGCGCCGCCGCTTGCGCCGGCGAGGCAGCGGCGCCCTTGCCCGGCACCTGGCCGGTGAACGCGGACGCGGCCCCGTAGCCGGCCGCCCCGATGACCACGGCGCCGACGGCCGCCGCGATCAGCAGCTTCCGTTTCCTGCTGGTCCGGGCACCCGCGTGCGCGGCAGCTGTTTCCTGCTCCCGTGATTCCGGCACGACCCGGGCGTCGGGCTCGTCCGGCTCCGGCGTGACCGGCCCGGCCGGCGCCAGCGAGCGGTCAGTGGCCGCCTGGCACTGAGCCGCGGCCACGTCGGCCCAGTGCGCCCCGGTCCGCGGCAGCTCCCACTCCAGGGACGGTGGCGGAATTTCCTTGAGCGCCGGCCACGGCCCCGCGCTCGCGTGCGCGCGGGACGCCGCCGCGGCCACCGGGCGGGACCACGCACAGTGCGCCGACAGCAGCTGCATGGCCTGCCCGGCCGTCGGCCGGAGCCGTGGATCCGGGTCAAGCATCGCCATGACCGCTTCGGCCAGGACGGCGGGCACGGTAACCGGCAACGGGGCGACCTGCTCGCGCCTGGCCGCGGCCGTGCAGTGGTCGGCCCCGGTCGCGTACGGGCGAGCTAGCCGGCCGGCCAGCAGCTCGTACAGGACGCAGCCCAGTGCCCAGATGTCGTCGCTGAAGGTGGCCGGCGCCCCGAGCCACTGCTGCGGGCTGATGTAGGGCATCGTGCCGTACACGGCGCCCGCGACGCTGAGCCCGGTTTCCGTGACTGCCGTGGCCAGGCCGAAATCCGTGACCTTCACCGTGCCGGTATCGCAGATGAACAGGTTTCCCGGGTTGACGTCGCGGTGGACCACCCCCGGGTCGAGGCCGTGCGCGTAGGAGAGCGCCGCGCAGGCCTCCCTGCCGATCTGGGCGACGTCGCTCGCGCTCCAGCCGCGCCGCAGGCTTCCCAGGTCACGACCTCGCAGGTACTCCATCACCATGAACGGCACGCCCTGGTCGCTGCCGGTCGTGAACACGGTCATGATGTTCGGGTGATGCATACGGGAGGCCAGCCGCATCTCCCGCTGGAAACGGGCCAGGCCGGCCTCGTCGGCCGGCGCGCGCATCACCTTGATCGCCACCGGCCGGTCGGCAAGCTCCTCGTCATAAGCGAGCCAGACCTTGCCCATGCCCCCTGTGCCAAGGCACCGGTCGAGCCGGTAACGTCCGCCGAAGTCAGCCATCCGCACACCCCGAGCTATTGCTTCTACGTCAAGACATAGCGGTTCAATTGTGCGGCATATCGGCCGATGAGGTACGGGAAACGGCTAACGAATCGCTCATTCCGCATTACCGCCTGAGAAAATGGTTAACTGGTGAGTAGCTTTCCGGCGAGTAACCAGCCGCGAAATATTTCGGCAGGTGGAAACGGGTGACACCCGTTCAGTGATCACTAACTGGCCGGCGTGGATGAGGCGTTGGCATCGCCCGCACCGGGCTCCCTGATGGCCCGAAGCTGCCATATAATACGGCGTTTTAGCATCCCAGGGCGCTATCACGATGAACCGGTTTACCTTAAACGAGCGCCCGGGCTCAGGCGTCGAGGCCGAGCTCCCGCGCGATCAGCATCCGCTGCACCTCGGACGTGCCCTCGCCTATCTCAAGGACCTTCGCGTCCCGGTAGAACCGGGCGACGGGGAACTCGTTCATGAAGCCGTAGCCGCCGAAGATCTGCGTGGCGTCGCGGGCGTTGTCCATCGCCGCGTTGGAGGCGGTCAGCTTCGCGATCGCGGCCTCCTTCTTGAACGGCTCGCCGGCCAGCATCTTCGCCGCCGCGTGGTACCAGGCGAGGCGCGCGTTGTGGGTGCGTACCTCCATGTCGGCGATCTTGAACTGCAGTGCCTGGAACCGCCCGATCGGCCCGCCGAAGGCCGACCGCTCCCGCACGTAGCGGAGCGACTCATCCACGCAGCCCTGGGCGAGGCCGGTGGACAGCGCGGCGATCGCGACCCGTCCCTCGTCGAGCGTGCGCAGGAACTGCGCGTAGCCGCGCCCGCGCTCGCCGAGCAGGTTCGCCTCGGGAACACGGCAGCCGGAGAACGCGAGCTCGTGTGTGTCCGAGCAGGCCCAGCCGACCTTGGAGTACTTGGGCGCGACGGTGAGCCCCCGCGTGCCAGCCGGAACCAGGA
>VFSW01010872.1_pt1 | contig 12852 bp, 9 predicted proteins | sample 5358111 | NCBI WGS metagenome assembly VFSW01 (sample SAMN11554181, study PRJNA540505) | mine drainage metagenome | isolation source: sediment from site ElyBrook_90M | place: USA: Ely Copper Mine, Vershire, VT | collected 2017 | reverse complement strand
GCCCCTGCCCGCCCCTCCCGTCTCCCTCGACGAAAAACAGGAAACCACCAGACTGTTGCTGGCCTTTGTAGCCGGGATCCACGAGATCTACTCCCTGCGCAAGCACATCTCGCGCATCAAGGGCGGCCAGCTCGCGCGCCTGGCCTACCCGGCGCGGGTCCTGTCCCTGCTGCTCTCGGACGTTCCCGGCGACGACCTCGACGTCATCGGTTCCGGCCCCACCGCGCCCGACGCTTCCACCTTCGCGCGCGCCCGCGCCATCCTGCGCAAGTACCGGATCCTGGAGCGCGTCCCCGCCTCCGTGCGGCGGCGCCTCGCGCGCGGCGAGCGCGGCGAAATCCCCGAGACGCCCAAGCCCGGCGATGCCGTCTTCGGGCGCGTGCGCAACGTCATCGTCGGCTCCAACCACCTCGCCGTGGATGCCGCCGCCGCGCAAGCCCGCGCCCTGGGCTTTCGCACCCTGGTGCTCTCCACCTTCATCGAAGGCGAAACCCGCGAGATCGCCCGCATGCACGCCGCCATTGCGCGGGAGATGGTCAGCTCCGGGCGGCCCCTCAAGCCGCCCGCCTGCATCATCACCGGCGGCGAGACCACCGTCACCCTGCGCGGCGGCGGCCTGGGCGGCCGCAACCAGGAATTCGCGCTGGCCGCGGCTATCGATATCGCGGGCCTGCCCAACGTGGTCATGCTCAGCGCCGGCACGGACGGCACCGACGGCCCTACCCCGGCCGCGGGCGCCGTCGCCGACGGCCGCACCCTGGCGCGCGACCCCCGCGCTCCCGCCTTCCTGGCGCGCAACGATTCGTATCATTATTTCGAGGGCCTCGGCGACCTCATCGTCACCGGCCCCACCCACACCAACGTCATGGACGTGCGGCTGATCCTGGTAGGAGAACAGCCGTGAGTTTCTGGCGCGACGAAGTCATCGGCTTCGCCCTCGGCCGCGAAACCGCCGCGCACATCCGCGAACAGAAGCAATGGATTGCGCGCGAGCCACGCAATCCGGCGCCCTGGTTCAACCTGGCCCAACTCTACCGCATGGAGGGGAAGGCGGACGAGGCCCTCGCCCTGCTGCTCGAAGCCGTCCGCCTGGACGATGCCTGCGCCGGCGCGCACGCCGCGCTGGCCGGAATGTACGCCGTGCGCGCCGATTATGCCGCCGCCTGGCGTCACGCGCGCCGCGCCGAGGCGCACGGCAACCCCGGCGCGGTGGAATCGCTGCGGCGCAACGGAGTGCCCGAGCCGGAAATCGAGTGACGGCCGCGAAAGCTACCGCGCCCGCGCCTGCCGCGCGTTGCGGCGGTAAATCACTCTGCCGTCGAACACCGTGATCTCCACGCGCGCCTTTTCGATCTCCGCCGGCGCAATGCTCAGAATGTCCTCCGACACCACCACCATGTCCGCCAGTTTGCCCGGCTCGATGGATCCCTTGATCTTCTCGTCGAAGCTGGCGTACGCCGATCCCATGGTGTAAGCCCGAATGGCCTCCGCCACGGCGATCTTCTGCTCGGGCACCCAGCCCTCCGGATGCTTGCCGTCCAGGGTGCGGCGCGTGGCGGCGGCGTAAATCCCCATCAGCGGCGCCATAGGCGCCACGGGCCAGTCCGAACCGAATGCCAGGACCGCGCCCGATTCCAGCAGCGACCGGAAAGCGTAGGTGGTTCGGGCGCGCTCCGGCCCGATGCGCTTCTCCGCCCAGCGGCCGTCGTCGATCAAGTGGTACGGCTGCATGGAAGCGATCACGTGCAGCTTGGCGAAGCGCGCGATGTCGTCCGCCCGCAGGTGTTGCGCGTGCTCGATGCGGAAGCGCCGGTCGCGCGCGCCGTTGCGCCGCCCGGCTTCCTCGTACATTCCCAGCACCATGTGGTTGGCCTTGTCGCCGATGGCGTGCACGGCCACCTGCAGCCCGGCCCGGTCCGCGTCCACAATGTGGTTCAGCATCTTGCTTTCGGGAATCATCTCGCTGCCCGCCAGGCCCGCCGTACCGGGCGCATCCAGGTAAGGCTCGAAAAACAGCGCGGTAGTCGATCCCAGGGATCCGTCGGCGAACCCTTTCAGACCGCCGATGTGCAGTTTCTCGCCGCCAAACGCCGCCTCCACGCCGGCGTCCGCCAGCCGCCGCCATGCAGCCAGGGGCTGGTGGCCGGAAATGCGCACGGTCAGCTCGCCGCGCCCCAGCAGCGCCTGGTACACCCGCAATGCCGCGGGCGCGGCCGACATATCCTGCACGCTGGTGACGCCGTTCTCCGCCGCGTAGCGCATGGCCGCCCGCGCCGCGTCCTCCGATTCCTCGGGCGACGGCGCCGGAATCACCGCCTCCACCCGCGCCATGGCCGCGTCTTTCAGCACGCCCGTGGGCTCGCCCGCGGCGTCACGCACGATTTCGCCGCCGGGCGGGTCCGGCGTCTCGCGCGTGATGCCCGCCAGCTTCAAGGCCTGCGAATTGGCCAGCGCCATGTGCCCGTCCAGCCGGTTGACGAACACCGGATGGCCTCCGCTCACCGCGTCGATCCACTGCCGCGACGGCAACACCGCCGGGGTCCAGTTCTCATGATCCCAACCCCCGCCCGTAATCCAGCGGCCCACGGGATGCCTGGCGGCGAACTCCGCGATCCGCTCCCGGAACTCGGCTTCGGATTTGACGTTGCGCAGTTGCACGCTCGCCAGGTTGGCGCCGCCATCCAGAAAGTGCACGTGGGCGTCGTTGAATCCCGGCAGCGCCAGACGGCCCGCCAGGTCGATCACCCGCGTATGCGGCCCGATCCACTTGCGGATCTCCTGGTTCGATCCCACCGCCGCGATGCGGCTTCCCAGGCAAGCCACCGCTTCCGCGCGAGGCTGCGCCTCGGCGCCCGTCCATATCTTTCCGTTCACCAGCGCCAGGCTGGCCTCGGGCTGCGCGCCCGCAACGTGGATTCCGGCAGAGAGAAGCATCATGCAAATTCCCGCCCGCGATGCCGACATGCTCTGATTGTATAGAATCCCGGCTCGCCACCGAAACTTCCGGATGGCTCTAATCGGACCGATTAAACGCTCCAGTACGCCCGGAAGTCAACGCTCCAAATAATCCGCACCCGGCGCAAATATTTGCGGAACTACGCTCCCCATCCTGTGTTTCTACAATCCAAACACCGAAGGGTGACGCGCGCCCAATCAACTTGCAGGAGTCCCTATCGCGTCGCCCTTCCCCACTTCCGTCACTCCGATTTTACAGGGTGCCAGCCCCATGCGCCCGCCGGACATGCTACAGTAGTTCACCACAGGTACGGGAGGCCGCCATGAAGTCCTCTTGGGTAGGTGTTCTTCTTCTCTTGGGTTTCGTCTGTTGTTTGCGGGGAAGCCAAAACCTGGAGCGTGCCCGGGAACTGGAAGCCTCCGGCGATGGCATGGGCGCGCGCGCGCTGCTGGCGCATGCCGCGCAAAGCGCTCCTGGCGACATTGCCGCCCTGGCCGATTACGCCGGGTTCCTGGACCTCCACGGCGATCCGGGCGCCGCCGAAGCCTACACCAAACTCCTGTCCGCGCTGGCAGGTCCGCCGCACGCCGCGCAGCGCGCCGCCGTGGCGCGCCGCCTGGCCGGGTTGTCCCTGCTCGCCGGCGACCGCGCCGCCGCTTTGCGCGCGGTGGAAATCTGCCGCCAGGCCGGCGGCCATCTGGACCTTCCCTCGCCTCCCGCCGCTGCCGCCCCTACCGAATACATCGAGATCCCCGGACCGCTGCGTTCCTTCGCCCGCATGGCGGCCATCTCCGGCGACGCGGAACCCGCCGATGTCCTGCCCGCCCTGGCGCGGAACGTGGTCACCAACGGCTTCCAGGCCTCCCATGGCAACGAGGCCCTGGAGCCTACCGAGTACCTCAAGCTGGTGCATCGCTACCTGTCCCAGGCGCGCGAATTGGCCGCCCTCGCCGGCCCCGGCAAGGTGGTCGCCATCAATAGCTGCGACGCCGCCAACACCGGCGACCTGCTGCGCATCCTCGGTTTCCGTATGCGCGGCGGGTGCGGCAGCGAAGTGGTTCTCGAGACCGTCAACGCCACCCGCGCCTTCCTCACCACCGATTCCGGCTTCCCCGTTCCGGCCCTCGAGCAGGCCCTCCGCACCAACCGGCCCTTTACTTTCGATTTCCATCCCGCCCGCGTCCCCGTGCTGTTTGACGCCAAGTATTGGATCGCGCCCAAAGAACAGGGAGCCGGCGACTTCATCGACGTGCTGCTGTCCGATCCATCCCTCTGCCGCCTGTACCTGGGCCTGTCCAAGCTGGATCCCGAGACCGCCGCCCAATTGCGCGGCAACGTTTCCATGCCGCGCCTGAAGGCCTTCGCCCACGTGCTCGATTTCTTCGGCGGCATGTTCGAGATCCGCGGCGGCAAGGCCGTGGTTCCCGGCGGAGCGCGCAGCGCGGCCGCCTGGACCGCGCTGGCCGGCGTCTCGCCGGATCAGGGCGCCCCTTTCTTTGAGAGGCTCATCTCCCGGGACGACGGCTGGCTGGCCAGCTATTTCGATGCCCTGGCCCGCATCAACGGCCCGGTGCAGGACTACCTGACCGAACCCGCCCGCCTCCAGCGCTTCTATCTCGCCATCCGCGGACGGGTCACCAGCCCCGGTCCGGCGCGCCCCGTGTTCCGCGCCAACGCCGACATGATGCTGCTCACCACGCGCCTGTGGCTGGATCCCGACGGCCATCCCCATGTGCCCGGCACTTTGCAGGTTTGGAAGGACCTCTTCGCCAATCATCCCCCCGGCAAATACGACGCCAGGCTGACCCGCGCAGCCGTCGCCTGGAAGGAGACCGACGACGTCCTCGAAGCTCTCTTCGGGCTCACCCGCAAGGCCGTGGAAAACGAGCCGCTCAAAATCTTCATGGCCCTCAGCGACCTGGACCGCTATCGCTCCAAGCCGCTCGCTCCCGAAACCGTGGACCTGCTGGCCCGCAATTATCACTTGTACGGCAGCCAGTACGCTATCTTCAACGACGCCGCCACGCTCGGCGACCAGTCCATCGTCCGCTTCATGAATACCGCCGAGGAAATCGGCCGCATCCGCGATCCCATGCTGCGCGCCGACACCCTCGGCATGATGCAGTCCCTGATCGGGCTTTGGCAGATCTTCTCGCGCCTGGGCAGCCTGCCCGCCGCGGGCGCCGATGCGGCCTTCAGCGGCTTGCTCGCGCCGTTCCCGGCCGCGCATGACGACCGCACCCTGTTCGATGCCGGCCGCGACGGCGTCAAGTTGCTGCTCTCCGCCACCGCTTCCCCCGCCGGGGGCTCCGCGCAGGCGCGCATCGTCGATCTGCTGGCCGGCGCGGCCAACCCCAGCGATGTTGAATCGCATACCCTGCTGGTCGAGGAAATGGTCCGCATCCTGGAAGCCCAGCACATCGTTCCCCTCGACGACCTCCTGGCGCTCGCCGGTGAGATGGAGGCCCCGCCGCGCGGCGGGAAATTGAGCGCCGCCGCGGTCAGCCGCCTTTCGGCGCGCATCGCCGAGATCCCGCAGTCCCGCGCGGCCCTGACGCCTATCGAGAAGAACGCCCTGGCCTTCGGTTTCTGGACCGAAAAGCACATCGACGCCGAGCGCAAACTGAATCTCCGCGCCGCCGTCGATAAGCTCTCGGGCGACCGCTTGCGCGACGCCCGCGGCCTGCTGACCCCCTTCCTGCGCGATACCCTGGTGGCGTACAACTACGCCCACTACGCGCCGCCCGGAGCCCAGGTCCTCTATACCAACCCCCTGTTCGTCCGCAGCCACGATTTTCTCGGCGCCACGCAAACCAATCACATGTGGCGCGCCACCGAAGTGTTCGGTTCGGGCTGGCCCTCCAACGGCGGCGGCCGGCTGGTGGGTTCTCTCGCCGGTCTGCCTTACGCGCTGGCCGAGGCCGAGCAGAATTTCCTGGTGCCCGACCAGACCCAGGCCCTCATCTGGGGCGACCTGGTCCCGCAGATGATGCTGAGCGCCGTGATCCCCCGCTGGTGGAGCGTCACGCCTTCCCAGATGCATTGGGTGGGGCTGCACCTGCGCTACGGAGAAGCGCTGCTCGCCGAGTCCGCCCTGGACCCCGCCTTGCGGCATGAAACCATCGGCATCCTGGCCTCGCAGGCGGCGCCCGCACGCGCGGCGCAGGTCGACGCCCTGCTCGAAACCGGCGCGGCGCCCGCCGCCCTGGACAAAGTGACCCCTTCGGAGTTGTTTGTCCTTGCCTGGAAGATGGAAACAGGCCCGCACAGCCCGCCCTCGCCCCTGCTCGAGGAGATCCGCCGCATGGCCGCCGCTTCGCCGCGAGAGGTCAATTACCGGGCCATCTCAGCCGCTTTCGGCACGCCCAAGCCCACCCTGGCCAACTCCTACCGGCCCGAACTTCTGCACTTGCGCACCTTCCCCACGCTGATGGGTTATTCCAGCCGTATCCTGGCGGAAAGCTGGGAATCCAATAGTCTCTATTGGGCCCAACTGGCCGACGAAACCTACATGCCGCCGTCCCAGCTTAACCTGCGCGTCCCGGAATGGACCGAGAAGCTGGTCGAGCACATCTTCGCCTCCCACCTGGAGGACTGGCCGGCGGTGTTGCGTTCCTTACGTCTTGTGGGCGATGACGTGCGCGCCAAGACCCGCGCCCAACTGCGGGCCCAGGAGCGCGTGGCCGCGGCGCGGCCCTGACGGATTTCCCAAGGGTGACCTCATGAACCTTATTTCTCGGCGCGGTTTTTTGGCGGCGGCAGCGGGCACGGCCTTCCTGGAGGCCCAGGACGCGCAGCATCCCGTCTTTCGCGTGAAGGTGGATATGGTGGTGCTCAGCTTCACCGTCACCGACAGCCACAACCGCTACATCAACGGCCTCAAGAACACCGATTTCAAAATCTACGAAGACGGCATCCCGCAGAAGATGGCCACCTTCGCCGAAGGCACTAAGCCCCCCGTGCAGGTGCTGGCCGACGGCAGCACGCGCCCCCTGGTGGCCGGCGAACCCGCCGAGGCCCCCGGCAATCCCGGCATCGACCTGCACAGCGACGCCTTCGTGGGCACCAACGTTTTCGTCCTCTTCGACACCAGCAACTTCATGTACCGCGGCTTCGTCTACGCCGAGGACGCCATCGCCGACTTCGTGCGCGGCCTCGACCGCGCCGATTCGGTCGCCGTCTACACCTTCAGCCGCAACCTGTCCCGCGCCGCTTCGCTGACCCGCGACCGCGGCGATGCCATCGGCGGCCTGCGCCACTCCGTGGCCGGCGACGATACCGCCCTCTACAACTGCCTGCTGCTCACCCTGCGCGACGCCGCCAAGGTGCCCGGCCGCAAAGTCGTCATCGTCTTCTCCAACGGCCCGGATAATGCCAGCATGGTGGCTCCCGACGACGTGCGCGCGGTGGCCGAGGACGAAGGCATCCCCATCTACGTGATCTCCACCAACGAGGTCAACAAGGATCCCATCTCCAGCGGCGTGTTCCGGCGCATCGCCACCCGCACCGGCGGCAAAGCCTACTGGGCCAAAACGTGGCAGAAACAGGTGGAGGCCTTCGAATCCATCCGCGAGGATCTGGGCAACTCCTACACCGTCACCTACTATCCGCAGCCCAACCCCAACGAGGGCTTCCGCAAAATCAACGTGGAAATCGTCTCCGACATCGGCAAGAAATACCGCATCCGGTCGCGGCCGGGGTACCGTCCCCGCGGCGGTTTTTGAGGTCCGAGGCTTAGTCCGGGTATGGCTCGCCCGCGTGGGACACCCGGACAAAGTGATCCGTGAACACCGGTTTGGGCCCCGCCATCTGCACTTTCGGCATGTGGCAACTCACACAGTTCTTATCTCCCGCGGGACAGGCTTTTTGTTCCGTCTGCCGGTGACACGCCAGGCAGGCCGCATCGTAGCGGCTGTCGTCGCGGACCAGGTCTTCGTGCGGATTGTGGCAGGCGGTGCACCGTATGCGCTTGTCCTTGCCCAGAAAACACTTGCTGTTCTCCAGCCGGTAGGGCTGAAACCGTACGTTCAACGGGCCGAATAAGTGCTGGCCTACCACGGTTTCCCAGGTGCGGTGGCATTGGCCGCAAAAGTGCGACATATCCTCCGCCGCCAGGTCTCCCAGTTTCGCCGGAACCGGCGCCGCCCTGCCGCTCCGCATCGCGCTCAAATGTGCCTCCGCGCCGCCGTGGCAGTGCCCGCAATTCACCCCCGGTTCCAGCGATTCGAGCGTCAGCTTCCCCTGGCGGACGCCGCCCGTGCCGTGACAGTTGAAGCACGCCGTGATCTCGTCGTTGGAGGTTTCCCGTCCCATGGCCTCCACCAGCGTGTGCGGCCGCATTCCCTCATCGCCCATGGTGACCGCCAATCCGCCGGCGCTCTCGTAATAACTCATCAGGCTTTCGAAAAACTTGCCCTGATACTCCAGCACGAAGGTCTGGTTCCGCACGCCGAACGCATACCGGATCGGCAGCGTCAGCGACCCCGAGCCGTCCGTCACGGTATAGGTGCTTGCGCCGTTCTTGCGTTCGACCAGGTAGGTGTATCCGTTGGCCTCGGCCGTGAGCCTGGGGTTCGCCTTCAGCACTCCCTGCGTCTCCGGCAGTTCGATGCCGACCCCCATATCGGTGCCGGGCTGCGATCGGGCCTCTCGGCTATGGCACGTGGCGCAGGTCATTTTCGCGTCGCGCGGCGCCGCGCACAGAACCGCGCACACCGCCGCCAGGGACAACGGCCTCGCGCGCCGCATGATCCTGTCACTCCGGGACATGGTTTCCTTTGGCTATCGCCACGGATGTGCGGCGTTCGCGCCGCGCATCGTCGTCGCGGCCGGCCTTGGAGTAGGCGGTCGCCAGGGCCAGGTGAAAGGCCAGCGCCGTGGGGTCCGCGGCTTCCGCGCGTTCCAGTTGCCGGATGCCGGCGGCCAGGGCGCCGGTGGCCACCAGCGCCTTCCCGTACGCGAATTCCGTCAGCGCATCGGAGGGCTGCTCCGCGGCCGCTTCTTTGGCGTTGGCCAGCGCCGCGCCGGCATCCGCCGGCAACAACAGCACCGCCAGCATGGCGTGCGCCTCCGCGCAGTGCGGATTGACTTTCAACTCGCGCTGGAACTCCGCCTTGGCGCCCTCGGGCTGTTGCTCACTCAAAAAGGCTGCATACAGGTAGTGCACGCCGCGCATGGCGGGATAATCCTTTACCAGCCCCCGCAGAAGCCGGTCCGCCCCGGCCGTGTCTCCCAGGATCCAGGCCGCGGAAGCCTGGCCGGCGCGCGTGACGGCGTCCTCCTGGTCCTTCGGGATCTCTTTCGGCAGCAGGCGTAGGCGCAGCGCATTCAGCCCGATGCCCGAAATCACGATCGGCTGCTTGGCGCCGCTGGCGGCGAAGTGCGCCAGTTCACGCCGTCCGCGATCGAAGAAGCCTTCCTTGGTCAGCAGCAGTCCGTGGTGAAAGCGCGCCCCGTCGGCCACTTCCTGGGGCAGCCCGCCGTCAACCTCCAATGCCCGCTCCAGGTTGGCCCGGGCGCGATGGTAATGGCCGGTTTCGAACTCGCACAATCCCAGGACCCCCCAGCTCATTGGCCGCGATTGGTCCAGCGCGACGAAGCGGGTAAACGCCGTCTCGCAATCGGAGTACTGGTAAGCGGAATACGAGAGCATCCCCACGAACCACCAGCCTTCTTCCCAATCCTCCCGCAGCCCCAGCGCCTGGCGGTACAGCTCGAGCGCCTCGGGCACATGGTCGCTCCGGCGCGCGGTTGCCGCGCGGGTTGCGAGTTCCTCGAACGTTGCGGCGTATCCGATGGATGTGGCAAATATCCACAGCAGGACCGCCGCCGGCAGCACCGGCAAATTTTGTTAACCCCTCGTGAGCCTCTATGCACAGCCTAGGCGGCGCCAGCCTCGAAATGGTTACGTACCGGACCGGGGCGGCGCGGCGGCGCGCGCAGGGCGCTGGTTTTGGATATACTATGGCTTCAGAGGGTGGTATGCGAAAATACGCAAAATTTGCCGTCCTGATCGCCATTGTGATCGGCGCTCTGGTCTGGCTCGCGAGTTCCGGTGTCAGCGAGACCAAAACTTACTACAAGACCATCTCCGAGTTGGCGCAAATGGGCGACCGCGCCTACCAGGAGCGCCTCCGCGTGGCCGGCGATGTCGCCGGCGGCTCCATCCAGCGCGCCAACGGCCAGGTCCGCTTCACCCTAACCCAGGACCAGCGGCAGCTCACCGTGGCTTACACCGGCAGCGACCCGCTCCCCGATACCTTCCGCGATGGCGCGCAAGCCCTGGCCGACGGCCGCATGGGCCGCGACGGCGTCTTCCACGCCAGCCGCATCCAGGCCAAGTGCGCCTCTAAGTACCAAGGCAAGCCCGGTCAGTTGCGCGCCGCCCCGGCGCCCCCAATCAATAAGTCTACTTAGTAAGGATTAGCGCATGGAAAACGTGGCATCGTTGGCTGTGCTCCTGGCGTTCTGTGTCGCCATTTACGCCGTGTTCGCGTCCGTCACCGGGCGCATCAAACGCAAGCCTTTTCTGATTGTTAGCGGCGAACGCGCGGTCTACTCCGTGTGGCTCCTGGTCACCGCCGCCTCCGGCATCCTGGTCTACTCCCTCGTGACCGGCGATTTCCGCTTCTCCTACGTCGCCCAGCACAGCAACCAGAGCATGCCCCTGCTGTATAAAATCGCCGCCTGGTGGGGCGGGCAGGAAGGTTCCCTGCTCTTCTGGAGCTGGCTGCTCTCCACTTACTCCGCCGTGGTGGTCTTCACCAACCGCCGCAAGCACCGCGACATGATGCCCTATGTCGTCGGCGTGCTCATGTGCGTGCAGTCCTTCTTTCTGCTCTTGAATAACTTCGTGGTCAGCCCGTTTCAGATGCTGTCGCTGGAAGGCTCCATCACCGCCGTGCCGGACGGCAACGGCCTGAATCCGCTGCTGCAATATCCCGCCATGGCCATCCACCCGCCCATGCTCTACCTCGGCTATGTCGGCTTCGCCGTGCCCTTCGCCTTCGCCATCGCCTCCCTGATTACCCGCCAACCGGGCGACGCCTGGATCCACACCACCCGCCGCTGGACCCTGGTCACCTGGCTCTTCCAGAGCACCGGCATCATGCTCGGCATGGCCTGGGCCTATCACGTGCTCGGCTGGGGCGGTTACTGGGGCTGGGACCCGGTCGAGAACGCCTCCCTGCTCCCCTGGCTCAGCGGCACGGCCTTCCTGCACTCGGTCATGATGCAGGAGAAGAAAGGCATGATGAAGGTCTGGAACATCGTGCTGGTCTCCGCCACCTTCCTGCTTTGTATCTTCGGCACCTCGCTCACCCGCACCGGACTGGTCAGCTCCGTGCATGCCTTCGCGCAAGGGCCTCTCGGCAAGTACTTCGTGTCCTTCCTGGCCGTCGCCATCGCCGCCACCACTTACCTGATCCTGGACCGCCTGGCCTATCTCCGCAGCGAGGCGCAACTGGAAAGCGTCATCTCGCGCGAGTCCAGCTTCCTGTTCAATAACCTCATCCTGCTGGCAAGCTGCTTCGCGGTGCTCTGGGGCACCTTGTTCCCGGTCATTTCCGAGGCCGTCTCCGGCGAGAAGATCAGCCTGGATGCCGTCTGGTTCAACAAGCTGATGATCCCGATCGGCCTGTTCCTGCTGCTGCTGACCGGAGTGGGCCCGCTGTTCGCCTGGCGCCGCACTTCCGCCGAGAGCCTGCGCCGCAACTTCCAGTGGCCCGGCATCGCCGCGGTGGTCCTGGTGGGAGCCCTGCTGGCCGCCGGCGTGCGCGGCTTCTATGCCCTGATTTCCTTCGGCTTCGCTCTCTTCGTGGCTCTCACCGTGCTGATGGAGTTCTACAAGGGCGGCCGCGCCATCGCCGCCAAGAACCACATGAACCTACTCCGCGCCACCGTCGAATTGACCCATCGCAATACCCGCCGCTACGGCGGTTACCTGGTCCACATGGGCATCGTGCTCATGTTCATCGGCTTCACCGGCGCGGCCTTCAATAAGTCCGACGTGAAGGAAATGAATGTGGGCGACACCCTCAACCTGGGCCACTACCAGCTCAAGGTCACCGATCTGAAGGAGGGTGACAGCGGCAACTACGAATGGAATCGCGCCACCGTTCTGGTTTCGAAAGGCGGCGATGCCATCGGCACCCTGGAACCGGAAAAGCGCTTCTATAAGGCCAGCCGCCAGGGCACTTCCGAGGTCGGCGTGCGCCCGCGCCTGAACGAGGATCTCTATCTCAACTTCGGCGGCATGTCCGACGACGGCCGGCGCGCCGTGATCCAGGCCTACATCTTCCCGCTGGTTTCCTGGATCTGGATCGGCGGCCTGGTGCTGATCGGCGGCACGCTGGTGTGCCTGGCGCCCAGCAAAGTCAAGATGCAATATGCCCGCACCGAAATCGTGGGCATCGCGAGAAAACATGCGGAAGTTCCCAAATAGGCTGGCCCTGTTGGCCCTCGCCGCCGGCTCCCTGGGCTTGGCGCTGGCTGAGACCGCCGCGGAGAAACCCGGCGTGGACGTGCGGCGCGTCGGCGCCCACATCGCCTGCCAGTGCGGCTGCAAGGACACCGTGGCCACCTGCGCCATGCTCGAGTGCAGCTTCTCCAAGCCGGCGAAGGAGAAGATAGCCAAGTTACAGGCGGCCGGCTGGACCGATAAGGCCATCATCGACCAGTTCGTCGCCGAATACGGACCATCCATCTACCGCGGCGATCCCAGCGCTTATGGCTGGCTGGTGCCGTACCTGTTGATCGCCCCCGGCCTGGCGCTGATCTGGTGGTTCGTGCGCCGCTACCGCCGTCCCCGCCCCAGCCCCGCACTCGGGCCAGCCCCGGGCGATCCCGCGCTGGCCAAGTAGCAGGAGCCGAGCGCGAAGGAGAGGGCGCCACTGGAA
>VFSW01010871.1_pt1 | contig 12852 bp, 13 predicted proteins | sample 5358111 | NCBI WGS metagenome assembly VFSW01 (sample SAMN11554181, study PRJNA540505) | mine drainage metagenome | isolation source: sediment from site ElyBrook_90M | place: USA: Ely Copper Mine, Vershire, VT | collected 2017 | reverse complement strand
CCCCTCAAACCGTCCAAGAGCGGATCGAAGAAAAGCTTTCTGGGTTGGATCGACGGCTGGCGGCACAGGTTTCGATTGAGGAAAAGCTAGCTAACCTCGACAAGCGTCTGGGAGACCAAGCCAAGGCTCAGCAGGAAAAGGAACTCAGTCAAAAGCAGCAGATCGAGATCTCGCTTGAGCGAGGCAGGGGTTACGGTCACGAGCTATAGGGCCAGGAGGGTGCATGACGGACGATGAGCTATTGTTGATCTACAAAGGTCTGCGCGATATGAACGAGGCCATGAAGGCGCGAGAGATTGCCTTGGACTCGAAAACCGCCGCTCTCGGTTCCGCCATCGCCCAGCTCGGGAAGCTCCCGGAGACGCTAGGCAAGCAGACCAGCCAATACATCGCCATGGGAGTACGCCAGTCCATCCAGGACGACTTCAGCCGGCCCATCGCCGAGGCAGTCAAGGGGCCGATTGCGGAGCTGAGCCGCGAGACCTATCATGCGCGAGAGATCATGGCAGAGGTGGGCAAGGAAGTTCGCTTCCGGAGCTGGACATGGTTTGCCGTTCTACTCTTGATAGGCTTTGGCATCGGTGGAGCCACCGGATATTACGTCTTCGTTCTGGATATAAACCGGGTGAGCGACCGGCTGGATGCTATCCAGCAGCAGATTATGCCGGTAGTCCCGATCCCGGCTGCGAAGCCAATAGACGGAAAGGCGGCCAAGGTTAGGAAAGGGCATTGAGAAGATCCGTAGACCCAGCACATGGCATCTCGGATGCGTAGTTCGTCTACAGTCTGGGATACGGCAATTAATACATCTTGACTTTACTGGATTGAAATAAGTACTGTTTGGTCGCTCAGTAGATCACGTTCAAATAAGCGCTGTTCCTGTAAGTCTTTTCTTCCAGGTCCCCCATAAAAATGGAGGGCCGTATGATTCGGTTCTTGCACTTCAGACAAATACACTCTTCGGCGATAGGACGGGTTCCCTCAACAAGCAAGCGCCTGTACGCAGGAGCGTTGCTCTGTCTCACCCTCAGCGCCTTCGCCCAGAAGGCATCTACGACAACAACTACATATTTTCCAGCTAAGCCGCTGCCGGGCGTGACTCCACCCAACCAGATGATGGCGATGCCCGCCATCGGGCCGTTGTTTCTTCAGAACGACCAGATATCCAGTTCGCTGATGCTGGTCAACAACGCGGCGTCAAGCGCCGGTGCGACGATCACACTTCGCAATCTGACCGGCCGCCAAATAGCACAACAGCACATCGTGCTGGCTCCAAGCAGCCAGCACGAAATAGCGATGGCTTATCTCCTCTCCACGGCTACGGAGTATGCCAGCATGGGCAGTCTCTCGATTATCCAGGATGCTGGACTGCAAGGGGTTGCAGTCAACGCACAACTACTACTCACAGACCATAGCCACTCGATACCGTCCTATCTTGATGAAGAGCTGGCGATGCCCAGCATGGAAGGCTCCTCTACACTGCGAGGGGTCACCGATGCCGCACAAGGCCCGTCACTTCTCGCTATCAGCAATCTGGCCAACAAGTCCCAGACGGTCACAGTAAAGTGTCTGAGTCACGAGATACAGGACGCGACTACGCAAATCATCATCCCTGCCTACGGAACTTCGTTGACATCTGCATGTTCCAACACCGTCATAAACAATTTTGAAGAGTATTTGGAAAGCGTGCCACACCAGGAAGATACCGAAGTGCAGGGTATCGAGATCACAGGCGGCAGCATGGCCGGCACATTGGCTGCCTTCGCCCTTGCACCGCATCACAGAGGAAGCGAAGTCATCTTCAGCGCCGCGCCGTTTACAGACCCGCAGATGCAGAAGTCTTCCACGACGATCTATGCCGGTGTTCCTTTTGGGAAACAGTCTGTTGTATCGGATGGTGTGTACGTTCCTCATATAGCGCTTGCGAACTTTTCCGACAAGCAGGCCAACGTCACGATCACTGTGACGGACAGCAATGAAAGGTATCCACGCGATGGGGCCTTGCTGACCGACTTTCTGCCGCAACCGCATCTCAGGAGCGTCTCCCTCGCGCCAGGAGAGAGCAAGAACGTCATCTTGAATGATGCTCGCAACCAGGCCGGACTGCTGCATTCGATCAAGGTGCAATCGGACCAGCCCGCTGGGCTGGTGCAGAGCAAAGTCGTCTCGCGTGGCGATGGCGTGCTTTATCAGGTGGAACTGCTGGGCAAAGACCTGAAAGACCAGGAGAACGCCGGCGGTCATCCGTGGACGACGCAGGGCGACAATGAATCGCACTTGCTGCTCTATAATCCGAGCGCGATTCCAACGACCTATCTGGTGCGCATCGCGGCGGCAACGAGCACATGGGAAAAGAAGTATGTTCTGGCCCCCAATGAAACTCGTGAACTCAGCATCAACCGGCTGATCCATGAGGGGATCAAGGACGACTCGGGCCGCGTCCTCGACCCCGGAGCCAATACAGGCGTTGTGTACTGGTCGCTCGTCGATCCGGGCCACGGTACAGGGCGGTTGCTGGTCAGCAGCCAATCCCAGACAGCCGCACGGAACTTCAGTTGTGGCTATACCTACGTGGTGTGTGGTGTCGCTTTATCTGTTCTCGACAACGGGCTTGTCCCGCTGTTGGGCTATTCCAACTACGCCTTCGTCAACGCTCAGTGCTGCCTCGCCTGGGGACCGGGAGCGTGCAGCAACCTTACCCAAACGGGTGGTTCTTGTGGCACCAGTATCAACTGGACCCTCGGCGACACCACCATCGTCGACTTCAACACCTCTGGTGACCAGTTCAGCTTTTCGCCCAACTTCAAAGGCGTCAGTGCTGGCAACACCTATGCCAACGCTTACGTCCAAGAAAACGGCTGCGGATCCGGTGGTGGAGGCAACCCCACGCCTACCGTGCCGCCATGTCCTACTGAGGTTGTTATAGATCAGATATGGTCTCAACCGCTACAAAATGACTTTCCGGCATTCCAAACAGGCGTGGGGATATTAACCCGTATGAAAGTTGGTCCAGTAAGCACAGACTTCACTGGCGCAGTCGTATCGGAGACTGTGACGCCTATCGGTAACAGCTGCCCCGCTAGCATACAGTCCGCAACAAATTTTCCAAACGTGGTTTTTTCGAATTTTGTAATACCACAGAGTGCCGCATGGGAAGGAAATAATTATCCAAGCGCGTACAACGCATATTATGACGCCCACACAATTAAATCCGCGTCAAATGTACTGAGTGGAACAGGCGTTTCAAGTTGTCAAGCGACGGCTACACAAACGTATAGTTGCGCAGGTCAGGTCTTTGGGAAGTTCAATCTAACAAATACTTATCAAGCAGGTTACATAGGCGGCACGCCTGTAACTTTTGTAACAGTCACCAAACAATAGTAAAGGAAGTTTAATGTCGATTAGGAATGTAGTACGGCAGTCCGCACTGATGATAGTCGTACATTGGTTCGTGATGATCGGGGCGTATGCTCAAGCGCCGCCTACCTCTCAAGAAGTGTTTATGGAGCACAGTATTCCATTTACCACGGACGGTATTGAAGGTGCCTTAACAAATTCCGACCCCGATGTCAGAGGAATAGCAGCAGGTGTTTTAGCTGAACGCAAGTCGATCCGATCAATTCCGGCAATTGAATATGCTCTAGAACGAGAGCGCGTTCCGCACGTCCGGATAAGTTTTGCAACAGCATTAGCTCAGTTGCAGAATCATGCAGGAGACACCGTTCTAATAAACATGTGCACCGATTCATCAAGTTCTGCAATTGATCGCCTCACTGCGGCGAATAGGTTGCTTTCATTGGGTGATGATTCATGCATCATGTCGATAGTAAACTTACTGAAAAATGATGTAGATGATCCTCCAACCAGATCGCTCACTTTAGAATATTTCAGAAAAGTGGCCAACCCCCCCCCCTCATTAGGTCCTCGAGTGAGGAAGTATCTCTACATAGTGCTTCGAGATCCGGCTCCTATTAATAGACAGTATGCTGGCGATTGTCTCTCTCTATATGGAAATAAGTCATCTAAAGCTGTCTTGGCGCAGGCAATTGCAAGGGAACAGGATCAACCCACCAAAGCTCATTTGGTTGAAAACCTCAAACAACTTCAAATGCGATTGCGATAGGCCCACAGCGGACTAGGCAGGTGGATCACCGAAGTAGCTGGGATAGGGACATGGGGATGAGGACAAAGAGCATCGTTGCCGTGGTTGTCCTGTTTCTGGCGTTACTCATTGAGGGGTTATCGCAGGCGACTTCTATGATAGGCAAAGAAGTAGCTGTGCTCGTCCATCTCAAACAGGTGCTTAGCGGATTCGATTTTCGCGTGACTGATCCCAGCACAGGAACTGGAAGTGGTCATTCTAACTCCTATGGTGACGTTTCTGAAGAGTTTTTGTGTTCAACGGGCAGTGGAGATTTGCGTTCACCATACACCATCAAGGGAAGTCTCGGCGCTGTCGGTCCAACGACGGTGGCAGCGTGCATGAAGAACTCTGACCTATATGTAGCAAACCGCCGTTTGTACATAGTTGGCGAGGGAGTAAAGACAGTAACGGATGCATGCACATCGTGCTGTAACGATGTCACCCATCTGGACAACTACTCGACCAGCACCCAGTGCTCTGGCTTGAGAAGCCTGCCAAACGCTCTAACGGTCATTCTCTACTAAGGGGAATACATGACAAAGCAGATGAAGCAGCGGGTGTTTATCCTTGTCCTGGGTGTATCAACATTACATCTGTACGGACAGCCAAAGGCGGACCGATGGAGACTTGATGCTTTAAGTATCGAACCTGCAGCGGGGGCGGGGAACGGTGAGTTGCGGGCGAAACTGTCTATGACTGCAAAACCAGGCATTGAGACAAACATAAGCAGCCCAGTGGTTTCAACGAGCATAGACAGTGCTTATGTAACGGATGACCGCCTCGTGGTCCTCGGAGAGGCGGGAAGAACTCAAGCTGTCGAGATATTCGATATTTCGTCCGGTCGAAAGCTGGACTGGTTCTACTGCTATTCCCCCAAGAAAATTTCGCGCTCTCTGATTGCTAGCGTTGAATACTATCCCTCAATGACCGCGGAGACCCCAACTGACGTATTGCTGATTTATGATCTTCTCAAGACACCGCAGGAAAATCGCCTAGGGATTCCCGGGAGAATTCCGCCCCGCCGAGGAGATCGCCCAATACACGTTGGCATTCCAGTGTTCCCTGAAATCAATGTCTCGCAAAGATCGTATGCGAACCACGTCGAGTCTGACGCAGCGAGTTATGCCATTGCCGGCTCTGTGTACAGACTCATAAATGGCGATAAGCTCGCGTTTACGGCGCTTCGCGACATCTCAAGCGGGTATAGAAAGACGGATTTAGTGATCGTCGACCTGAGCAAGGGACTCGATAGGGCGAAATCCGAAATAATGCCCTTATCTCTTGAGGAAGCCCCGTTTGACGTCGTCGATATACGCGAATCTTTGCCTGGGAAGCTGGAGCTCACGATCAAGCCCAGTGGGGGCCCTACTCGGAAAACTATCGTGGACATCAAATGACTGTCATGCCGTGAACTACTGCGCAACATGATCCAACAGTTAGCTTGGAGAATTATCTCGCAATAAAGAAAAGTTTTACCTGCGGACTATGGTAAATGACCCATCTGCAAACACAACTGTATATCTTTCCTTGTTGCGTAATTCCTCGTCGCATTCGATGCTAGTTTTATATGGACTTCATTGGGGAGATACTCACAATCGTGTTGACCTAAAGATATTTTCCACGGATGGTACTTCACGAAAATTATTGTCAAGATCTGACATACCGCAAGGATAGATTTCAATCAATAAAGATGAGTTCACGGTAATCTTTCAATCGGCGTTAGTAGCCGAAGGGCATCTGATCAAAGAGCCTTATAGGCTGGAGGGAGACAAGCTAGAGATTGTGCATAAGTCATCCCCCGGACACCTATGCAAGACGCATGCCCAAATGAGTATGTGCCGCAAATGTGTTCAGTAGGCGGCGAGGGATTGATCTTTGAAGGAGAGTGTCACAGGCATGGGGAAGAAGACGAAGAGCATCGTTGCCGTGGTTGTCCTGTTCCTGGCGGTACTCGTTGAGGGGTTATCGCAGGCGACTTCTATGATAGGCAAAGAAGTAGCTGTGCTCGTCCATCTCAAAAATGGCGAGGAGTACGACGTTTCGACGGCACGTCTAATTCAATATGGCGAGAAGCTGTTTTCTGCCAAATGGACGATCCAAGAGGGCGAAGGCAGGCCAAACGTTAAGGGAATGCCAACTGGACCGCGTCTCTCCGACTCATCGCAGTCATTGGTCTTTCCCCGAAACTTCAACCGGATCTCCGGGCCGGATTCCAATTCCTGCAGAGGATGTCATAACGATCCTTTCGAGGGTGGGGGAGGCGACCGTGCGACGCTCGTCTTTGTTCTTGGACAACGCTTTGATTTCGCTACCTTTGATCACAACGACGGCTTGCCGACCGAAGGGGCAATAGCCGAAGACGGCCAGTTTGTCACCTTGCAGAGCATTGCCAATGAGCGTAAAACGATCGGGATGAACGGCTCGGGGTTCATCGAGATGCTCGCCCGGCAGATGACGAATGATTTGATAGTTATCCGCGACTCGCTGAAGCCGGGCCAGACGAAGGTTCTGGTTAGTAAAGGCATCTCGTTCGGGGTTCTATCGCGGGGCATAGACGGTTCCTGGAATACCTCGAGAGTGGAGGGTTTGCCAGCGCCAAGCCTTACAACAACCACTGCCGACAGCAGGCCAAGCCTATTGATCTTGCCCTTCAGCCAGGCAGGCGGAACCGTTTCGTTGCGGCAGTTTACCAATAACGCCTTTGCGCAGCACTTTGGAATGCAGTCGGAGGAGCGCTTCGGGATAGGTGTGGATGAAGATGGCGACGGGTTTATGAACGAGCTAACACGCGCGGACATTACCGCCGCGACGATCTATCAGGCCACGCTTCCCGTGCCTGGCCGGGTGATTTCCGATGATCCGGAAGTGGAAAGAGCTATGCAAATTGGCGAGCAACGCTTTCGCCAGATAGGGTGCTCCTTGTGCCATGTCCCGAGACTCCCTTTGCTTGCCAAGGGATGGATGTACTCTGAGCCCGGCCCCTATAACCCTGCTGGCAATTTACAGATGGGCGAAGCAGCGCCAATCTATGTGGATCTTACGAGCGATGAGTTGCCAGGGCCACGGCTGAAGCCAGATGCAAACGGAATCGTCTGGGTGCCAGCTTTTACAGATCTGAAGCTTCATGACATCACCAGCGGCAGCAACGATCCGAATCGAGAGCCGCTGGATCAAAACCAGACTGTGGGTTCGGCGGGGTTCTTTGCCGGGAACACAAAGTTTCTCACCCGCAAGCTCTGGGGCGTAGGCAACTCCGGGCCGTATATGCATCACGGCAAATTCACGACCATGCGTGAGGCCATCCTGGCCCATAGTGGCGAAGGACTTCAATCCAGAGAGGCATTTCAGCGACTGTCTCCTTACGAGCGGGACTGTTTGATTGAGTTTCTCAAGACCTTGCAAATCTTGCCTCCGGGCACACGCGCGCTGATCACGAATCCAGAGGGGCAGGCCAAGAGTTGGCAAGCTACAAATTAGGTAGGTGTTTTATCTGCCTAATTTACGCATGATAATGTCCTTTATCATGCGTGAGATTTGAGGTAGAGTGACGCCTATGGAGATGATTGCCCCGGCCTCTCGCACTTCCCTTCCCTCTCTCTTCACGGTCCGGCCAGAAGCTCGCAAGCGGCTACGAGACTTCTTCAGCTCTCACATCCGCAACAAGAACACCCGCCGCGCGTACATGGAGGCGGTCCGGCAGTTCTCCGCCTTCTGTGTCCAGCATGGCATCGAGGATCTCGCCCAGGTCGAGCCGGTCCACGTCGCGGCCTTCGTCGAGGACCAGCTCCGGCAGTGTTCTAAGCCTACGGTGAAGCAACGGCTAGCTGCGCTGCGGATGCTCTTCGATTGGATGGTCGTCGGCCAGGTGCTACCCACAAACCCAGCCCACGCCGTGCGCGGGCCGAAGCATACACAGCGGAAGGGCAAGACGCCGGTCCTCAATGTGGACGAGGCGCGCGCCCTGATCGACGCGATCGACATCACTTCCCTTCCCGGCCTGCGCGATCGTGCGTTGATTGCCTTAATGGTTTACACCTTCGCCCGCGTGGGAGCTGCTGTCGCCATGCGCGTTGAAGACTACTTTGTGCAAGGGCGGCGCGGCTGGGTGCGACTCCACGAAAAGGGCGGCAAGGAGCATGAGATGCCCACTCACCACAATCTCGATAAGTATCTTGAGGAGTACATCGCCGCTGCCGGCATCGCCCAGGAGCGCAAGGGGCCGCTCTTCCGCACCAGTAAAGGACGCGGTGGCGAGCTGGCCCACCGCCCCTTACTGCAATCCGATGTGTGGCGAATGATTCGGCGGCGGGCTGCCCAGGCTGGGATCGAGACTGAGATCGGCTGCCATACCTTCCGAGCTACCGGCATCACCGCCTATCTCAAGAACGGCGGACGGCTGGAAATCGCCCAGCAGATGGCCGCGCATGAGTCGGCCAGAACGACCGGCCTCTATGACCGACGCAATGATGAGGTTTCGCTCGATGAGGTCGAGCGCATCGGGATTTGACTAAGCTGATTCCCAGCGAAAATTTTCCTACGATAGGGCAATACTACTTTGCTACTCTATGAACAAATGATAATCACACTTTGCAATGGCAAAGGCGGCAGCGGTAAAACGACTCTCTCGGTGCTTTTGGGCTGTGCCTTGGTGGAAGCCGGGCACAAAGTGGCCCTTCTCGATACTGACCCACAGCACACAGCCACACGCTGGGTCCAAGAAGTGGGTGGGGTCGAGATCGCAGAGCCGGGAAAAGAGTATGGTGCGCTCTTTATCGACACAGCTCCGCGTTTAGAGTCCAAAGAGGTGACGGATGCAATTCGACGGGCTGACGTCGTGGTACTCGTGACTTCGCCCTCGCCAGCAGACCTCTTTACCTCACGCGATACAGCTACTTTGATCCATCATGAAGGGGCGCAGGATCGCGCCCGTGTCCTATTCAACCAGGTTCAGCCGGGTACTATCCTTGCCCGCGACCTGGAAGACATGGCAGAGCGGATAGGGCTACCGGCTTTCAAAAACACGTTGCGCCGCCGCCAGGCATACCAACATGCCGTCCTCTTGGGATGGAAGTCCCTCGGAGGAGAGGCGCGAGAAGAATTGTTCAGGGTAGCCCTCGAAATTGTAGGGCAGCAGAGTAGCAAAGGCATAAAGTAGGAAACTAGCAAAGGAGCAATATGTCTTCTAATTCTCAGCAGCTTCTCTCTAAGCTTAAGACTTCGCTTCCAAAGGTTGAAACGAGCATAGAACCGGCCCGCACGCTGCATGTGTTCCCCGATAAGGCGACAAGCCGGGCTAAAGGCGCGCGCGCGCCTAAACTCTCGGTAAGTCTGTACCAGCACGATATCGACCGCCTGGATACGATCAAGGACTTTATGAAGTCTCAGGGGTTTAGAAACCTTTCCGATTCCGAGGCGCTTCGGTTGGCTTGTAGGAGGGTCGCAATCGACGGGGCGCTCATCGACGTTTATAAGTCGATGCAATTCGAAGACGGGCGACGGAAGCAAGAGTAGCAAAATATGGAAGTAGCAAAAAAGGCAAGAAGTAATCTGCTGAGAAATGATTATAGGCCGTAAGAATGACGACGAATGAAATCCTGGTGCCTCCTAAAAAGCCGCGCCAGTACGCAAAAGAGCGTAAGGATGCCATCGATAACAGCATCGAGCGGGTCGCTGAGCTGCGCGAAGACCGGAACAGCGGAGCCCTTGGGGACGAGGTTATCAAGATGGCTCAAGCCCTCATTCTTTGCACCCTTCCATATCGACCCACAAACGAGCGCCAGGTCGTCCGCACGGCCCGCTTGAGTGACGGATCGACGCTGCGCGTCACCTTTACAGCCGGACTAACCGGCGTGGACATGGCCTATGGGAATGATCGTGATTTGATGGCGTGGCTTTTCGATAAAGCGATCAATTCCGAAACGGCTTTCGTTACGATCAAGAACGCGACGGAGTATCTACGAGAGACAGGGAAGCAGCGAAATGGCGATCGTGTGAAGGAGTTGGCCGCGCGACTCCGAAGACTGAGCGGCCTTGTGATCGGCATCGAGCGGAGAGGTGATACGACCACCCGCACGATGATGCTGCCAATGATTGCGTCGTCAAACTTACCGCATAACCTGACGCTGCAACTGGAAGCCGAGAAAAACGGCCAAAAAGCCCTACCAGGTCTCGAAAATCCCTTTGGAATCCAGCTTGAGGAACGATTTTTTCAGGACATAAAGCGGCACCATGTCGCTATTCCTCGGCGGCTCTGGCTGCAATTGCAGGGGCAGAAGGGCGGCCCGACGATGAAGGATCTCCTCACCTTCTTCGTTTATCGCTGCTATTGTGCTCAGCGAGAAACAGTCATTCCGTGGGCTGGGTTACGGGAGCAGTTCCCGCAAGATGACAGCAACCCTCGTCGTCTGAAATCTAACGTCAAGAAGGCCATCAAGCAGCTCCGGATTCTGTGGCCCGAGGTTCGCATCGACGCTATGGAGGAGGGGGTGTGGGTGGCGAAAGCTCCTATGCCATTGTTGCCGGATGACCCCAGCAAGAAGCGTGTGCGCAGACTGGATATGACGCCTGCATAAGCGGACCTTCCGCGTACAGGGGAAGGGAATTGCTGCTCGGGGAGACCCCTAAAAGCGGACCTTCCGCGTACATTTCTTGATTCCCACCCAGGGGACGGTCGTGCTGTGTATGAAAACGGACCTTCCGCGTACACCGTTCTCTCAAAAAGGCTAGCCGTAGGCTCCCTATGGACCTTTTCAGCATCATTACGTCGGTCTTGACTAAATGGACCTTCCGCGTACGCTCCGAGGGAAACCAGGTATCCACAAATGCCTATGAAAACCGGCAAAATCTCGGGACCTTCCGCGTACGGTTTTTCGGACCTTCCGCGTACAGAAAACGGACCTTCCGCGTACAGAGTGCGGACCTTCCGCGTATTTCCACCGGACCTTCCGCGTACGCCTTAATAGGAAGCAAGAGATACAAGTGTTTCTAGTGATCTAGTGATTCACAGGAGTCGATCCCTGTGCATTCGTGGAAAGCCTCAAACCATGCAGAGCACGTCCTACGGACGCGAGCTAAAGGCCTAACGGCCAATTTCCGTTGGGGCTGCGCCCCAAACCCCGCAGAAACAACAACAACAAAACCTTCCTAATAAAGGTGGGGTTGGTCTGGCGGTATCGGCTAACGACTGGAACCTATTCCATATCGAGCAGAAAGACACCCAGAACAAGCCGCTGAGGTTCGAGTGCGGCCATCCTACCAAAAACCCAGAGAAAATCGCTCTACGAGGCTCCTGTGATGAATCGCCCCAACCGAGGCCGAGATCAGCCGAAAATGTTGACGGCTTGTAATCGTTCGATTACACTTGGTTTATGTTCTCGATTCGACCGCTGCCCGAGTTTACCGCCTGGATCGACGGCCTGAAGGATGAAACGGTACGCGGCGTGATCGCGGCCAGGATCAAACGATTGGAACGCGGTTTGATGGGAGACGTTCAGCCGGTTGGCGATGGCATTTCCGAGTTGCGCATCCATCTGGGCGCGGGATGGCGGTTGTATTTCACACAGCGCGGTACGCAGCTCATCGTGCTGCTGGTCGGTGGCTCGAAACGCACCCAGAAGAAAGACATCAAGCGCGCCAAAGCACTGGCCGCTTTGTTCGATTGAACGGAGGAAACATCATGAGCAAACGCATCAAGGTGGCTGATCTACCCGAGTTCGACGCAGCCCATTACCTCGACAGTGAGACCGCTATCGCGGCCTACCTGACGGACATTCTGGAGGCCAATGATGCAGCTTTATTGGCTTCAGCGCTGGGCGACATCGCTCGTGCTCGTGGCATGTCGGAGATCGCTAAGACGGCTGGGATCACTCGGGAAGCTCTGTACAAAGCCTTGCGCCCGGATAGCGCTCCACGATTCGATACCGTAAGCCGCGTGTGCGCCGCACTCGGGGTGCGCCTGGTAGCTCAGGCCGTCCATCCCACTCCGGACGTTGCCGGGGTTTAAGACGAACAGAGCCAGACCCTTCATCCCGGACCCAGCCGAGGATCGTTTCGGCCAGCTCCGCGTCAAGGCTGCCTTCGGCCCCGGTTACACCGGCGCTGCGCGGCCCTGACCCGAAGCACTCAGACCGAACGGGGCGCTGGTCATTCCGGAAATGTAGGGGAAGGGAACAAAACATGCGAGCGATCTTTATCCGCCACGGTCAGAGCACCGGCAACGCCGGCATTCCGGCCCACGATCTTGCGCTCCTGGAACTCACCGAGCTGGGTTGGAGTCAGGCAAAGGAGGTGGCCGCAAACTGGACAGGGACGCCGTGTCTGATCGTCACCTCGCCGTATCTTCGGACCCAGCAGACCGCCGCGCCCACAATCGAGCGGTTTCCAAATGTGCCGGTCGAGGTCTGGCCGATCCAGGAGTTCACCTACCTCCAGCCGAGTCGCTGGAACGGCACCCTCAGCTCCGAACGGATGCCGACGCTCGAACGATATTGGGCGGAGGCCGACCATGAGTATTGCGACGGGGAAGGAGCCGAGAGCTTTGGAACGCTTCTTCAGCGGGCGGAGGCGGCCTTGATTCGACTCGCAGCCATGTCCGATGATGCCCTGGTTTACGTCTTCAGCCACGGACAGTTCCCGTTCCAGGCCCAGGGGGCGGTCCACCACGCCGGCTGCCGCTCCCAGCGCGTAACTCAGGTGCTCATTGCCAATCC
>VFSW01010870.1_pt1 | contig 12853 bp, 9 predicted proteins | sample 5358111 | NCBI WGS metagenome assembly VFSW01 (sample SAMN11554181, study PRJNA540505) | mine drainage metagenome | isolation source: sediment from site ElyBrook_90M | place: USA: Ely Copper Mine, Vershire, VT | collected 2017 | reverse complement strand
GGGAATTGCCGCGCTCGCCTTGCGAAGACGGCTGGCCTAGCGGAGAGCGTTCGGCGCCTTGGCGCTTTGATTGGCCGTCGGATCGAATCCGGCGGCCTTTTGCGTTAGACGGGCAGACACATCACCCCATGCGCACACACCCTGACGGAAGCGAAGAGATACGACGGCTCATTCACGAGCAAACGCCGGAGCTGATGAGCGGTGTCGTCGAGATCAAGACCATCGCGCGGAAGCGCGGTCATCGGAGTATGCTAGCCGTTTCTTCAAGAGACTCCAGCGTTGACCCAGTCGGTGCTTGTGTGGGACAACGAGGCGTCCGCGTTAAATCGGTGATGCGGCAGTTGCCGGGAGAGCAGATTGATATTATTCGCTGGTCCGAGTCAGTTGAGGAATTCATTCGGAACGCGTTGGCCCCCGTCGTGGTTAGGAGGATTGCATTGGAGACGGCACGCCGGGCGAAGGTCGCGGTTGATTTCCGACGTTCAGACGCCCATCTAGTTGATCCGACTCGATTAAGACTGGCTTCCAAATTGATCGGCTGGGAGTTGTTCTTGGTCGCGGACATGACGGAGCCGCCGTCTGACGAGGGCGGTGCCACGAACCGGGGCTGAGCATTTCGGTTTTGGTCACTGGCTTACAGCGTCATCGGCTTGAGATTCCGCCCGCGCCACAGGAAGAAGATCGCCGGATAAACGGCCAGTTCCATGATGGTCGAGGTGACGACGCCCCCGATCATCGGCGTGGCAATCCGCTTCATGACATCGGCGCCGGCCCCGTGGCTCCAGAGGATCGGCATCAGGCCGGCAATGATGACGCAGGCGGTCATGGCCTTGGGCCGCACGCGCTTGACGGCGCCGTGGTAAATGGCATCGCGCAGGTCGGTGGCGCTCCGCATCAGGCCCTTCTGGGTCCACTCTTCGTAGGCGAGGTCGAGGTAGAGGAGCATGACCACGCCGGTTTCGGCGTCGAGACCGGCGAGGGCGATCAAGCCGACCCAGACCGCCACGCTCAGGTTGTAGTCCAGCAGATAAAGAATCCAGAACGCCCCGACCAGCGAGAAGGGCACGGCCAGGAGCACGATGACCGTCTTGGTGGCCGAGCGGGTGTTGAGATAGATGATGAGGACGATGAGCAGCAGCGTGAGCGGCACGACGATCATCAGGCGCTGTTGGGCGCGTTGCATGTATTCGTACTGGCCGCTCCAGAAGAGGTTGTAGCCACTGGGCACCTGAACACGGCCCTGGGCGATGGCTTCATTCACGGTGTGCATCGCGTGCTGCACGTAGGTGCCGATGTCCACGCCTTTCACGTCCACGTAGATCCAGGCATTGGGTACGGCGCCCTCGCTCTTGATGCCCATCGGGGCGCGGACGATCTCCAGCCGAGCCAGTTGGCCGAGCGGCACCTGGGCACCGACGGGCGTGGGGATGATGATGTCGCGCAGCGCCTCCAGGTTCTCCCGGAAATCCCGGTCGTAGCGCAGGTTCACCGTGTAACGCTCCAAGCCCTCCACCGTCGTGGTGAGCGGCATGCCGCCGAGCGCCACCTCCAGCACGTCCTGCACGTCGGCGACGCGCAGGCCGTAGCGGGCAATCGCGTCGCGGTCGATGTGGAACTCGATGTAGTTGCCGCCCATCACGCGCTCGGCGAAGGCGCTCAGAGTGCCGGGCACGGTCTTGACCACCGCCTCGATCTCCGAGGCGATGCGCTCCAGTTCGGCCAGGTCCGGGCCGGCAACCTTGATACCCACCGGCGTCTTGATCCCGGTGGCGAGCATGTCAATGCGTGTCTTGATCGGCATGGTCCAGGCGTTGTTCAAGCCGGGGAACTGGAGCGCGGCGTTCATGGCGTCGGTCAGTTCATCCACCGTGCGGCGCCGGTGAGCGAGGCGGTGGCCGTCCGCGTCCTTGATGTCCACGGCGGGCCATTCTTCCTCCGGCTTGAGCATGACGGTGGTCTCGATCATGTCCATCGGCGCCGGGTCGGTGGCCGTCTCGGCGCGGCCGACTTTGCCGAAGACATGGTGAACCTCGGGGAAGGTCTTCAGGATTTTGTCGGTCTGCTGGAGGATCGCCCGCGCTTCGGTGACGCCCAGGCCGGGAAAGGTCGTGGGCATATAGAGCAAATCCCCTTCGTAAAGCGGCGGCAGGAATTCCGAGCCGAGGTTTTGATAGGGAAAGAGCCGGCCCATTCTCCCGGCCAGCGCCTTGGCGTCGCCCTCCGGCAGATGATCGGTGACGAGGCGGTTCCACGGAAAAAACACCCAAACCACCAGCAGCGCGGCGCTCACGACCACCGGCCAACGCCAGCGGATGGTCCAGTCAATCAGCGGATGATAGAGCCAGACCAAAAGGCGGTTGAGCGGATTCTTCTCCTCCGGCGGCAGTTTGCCGCGGATGAAAAAGCCCATCAGGATCGGCGCCACCGTGACGGAGAGCAATGCCGCGGCGGCCATCGAATAGGTCTTGGTGAAGGCCAGCGGCTTGAACATCCGGCCTTCCTGGGCCTGCAAGGTGAGGACCGGGATGAAGGAGACCGTGATCACCAGCAGCGAATAGAACAGCGTCGGCCCCACCTCGATGGAGGCGTCGCGGATGATCTGCCAGTGCGGCTTGCGGCCGGCGTCGCGCTCGAGATGCTTGTGGGCGTTCTCGATCATGATGATCACCGCGTCCACCATCGCGCCGATGGCGATGGCAATGCCGCCCAGCGACATGATGTTCGAGCTGATGCCCTGCTCGTACATGACGAGGAACGACATCAGCACGGCCAGCGGCAGGATGAGGATCGCCACGAGGGCGCTGCGGAAGTGCAGCAGGAACAGCACGCAGACCAGCGCAACTACGATGCTTTCCTCGATGAGCTTTTGCTCGAGCGTCTGGACGGCGCGGTCAATCAGCGCGCTGCGGTCGTAGGCAATGCGGTAGCCCACGTCCGGCGGCAGGCCCTTCATCGCTTGGTCCAACCGCTTCTTGACGTCCATGATCACCTGGCGGGCGTTGGCGCCATAGCGCACGACCACGACGACGCCGACGGTTTCGCCTTCGCCGTTCCACTCGGCGATGCCGCGCCGCATGTCGGGGCCGAATTGCACCGTGGCCACGTCGCCCAGCAGGACCGGCACGCCGTTGGGGCCGACGCTGACGGCGACCTTGCGCAGATCGTCCAGGTTGTGGAGGTAGCCGCGCACGCGGAGGATGAATTCCTTTTCCCCCATCTCGATCGAGCGCCCGCCGACTTCGCCGTTGCTGCGCTGGATGGCCGTGCTCACATCGGCGAGGGCCAGGTTGTAGGCACGGAGCTTCACCGGGTCCACCGTGACCTGGTATTGCCGGACGAAGCCGCCGACGGAGGCGACTTCCGACACGCCTTCCACGGCCGTCAGTTGGTATTTGAGATACCAGTCCTGGATGGAGCGCAACTGCGCCAGGTCGCGGTTGGTCGAGTTGAGCGAATACATGAAGGCCCAGCCGACGCCCGTGGCGTCCGGGCCGAGCGAGGGGGTGACGTTCTTGGGCAGTTGGCTGCTGAGTCCGCTGAGGTATTCCAGGACGCGGCTCCGCGCCCAGTAGGGGTCGGTGCCGTCGGTGAAAATCACATAGACAAACGAGAAGCCGTAAAAGGAATACCCGCGCACCACCTGCGCCCGCGGCACCGAGAGCATCTTGGTGGTGAGGGGGTAGGTGACCTGGTCCTGCACGATGTTCGGCGCCTGGCCGGGCCACTCGGTGTAGATGATCACCTGCACGTCGGACAAATCGGGGATGGCATCCAGCGGGATGTGGCGCAGGGCGAACACGCCGCCCAAGACCAGCGCAACCGTCGCGACCAGGACGATGAACTTGTTCTTGAGCGAAAAATCGATGAGGCGAGTGAGCATGGGGAATCAAGGACGAGCCGGGCGGAGGGCGCGGCTGGAACGCGGAGAACGGGGGACGATCAGCGCTCGCATGAGATCGATTCAGTGCTGATGGCCCGGCATCGCATCGCCCGGGGCCGGGTGGGTGGCGGGCGGCGTGGCTTCGAGCGCGCTCATCACCGGGATCAGCGTCATGCCGCACTTCGGGCACTTGCCCGGCTTGTCCGAGCGCACGTCGCTGTGCTCCGGCATCGGGCAGACGTAGTACAACAGCTTGCCGCCCGGCTGGAGCCGCCCGATCTCGCGTTGGGTGACCGGCACCAGCGTCATGCCGCACAGCGGGCACCGGCCGGAATGGTTGTATTCGATGGAGACGTGCTCCGGCATCGGGCACACCCAGACCGTCGCCGCCTCGTTGGTGGACGTGGCCGCCGCGCCCGCTCCCGGACCGGCGGGCGGGGCCGTTGCCACCGCCGGCTCGCCCACCGGCCGCGTCTCCGGCTCCTGCATCTTGAGGATCGCCTCGCGCAGTTGGCTCTCGGAATCGAGCAGGAACTGGCCGGAGATCACCACCCGCTCGCCCGCGCTCAAGCCGTTCAGGACTTGATACATCCCGTGCTCGGCCCGGGGCCCCAGCACGACGGTGCGCGGCGCGAACCGCCCGCCATCGAGCGCGACGAAGACCGTATTTTTCGCGCCGCTGCGCAGCACCGCCAAGTCGGGCACCAACACCGCCGCCGGCATCAGTTCGGCGCTCAACTCGACCGTGGCAAACATCCCCGGCTTGAGGAAGAAACCGGGATTGTGGAACTCCATCCGGACACGGGCCGTGCGGGTCTTGTCGTCCACCGTCGGATAAAGGTAGGTCACCCGCCCGCGGAACTTGCGATCCGGCAGATAGGTCAGGGTGACGGTCACCTCCTGGCCCAGCCGGATGTAAGGCAGTTCCTCCTCGTAAATCTGGGCATAGACCCAGACCAGTCCCAGGTCGGCCAGCCGGTAGAGCCGCTGGCCCGCGTCCACCATCTGGCCGGCCACGACCGTCTTTTCCACCACAATGCCGTCGAGCGGCGCGATCACCTGCAGTGTCTTCTTCACTTGGCGGGTCTTTTGCAGCTCGGCGATCTGCGCGTTTGACACGTCGAAGTACCGCAGTTTGTCCAGGGCGCTCTTCTCGATCAGCTCGGCGCCGACGCCGCCCTTGCTGGCGGCCTCGTTCATGGCCAGCACGAACTCGGTTTGCGCGCTGTACAGCTCCGGCGAATACACCTCGAAGAGCGGCTCGCCGCGGTGGACCTGCTGGCCCGTGGTGTCCACGTAAAGCTTCTCGATCCACCCCTTGAACTTGGTCGTCACGTCTGCCAGCGTGGCTTCGTTGAAGTCCACCACACCCACCGTGCGCACCGTGCGGCGCACCGGGCCGTTGGTCACCAGCCCGGTGCGCAGGTCCATGTTTTGCCGCGTCGCCGAATCAATGGAAATCACGCCCGTCTCCGCCGGGCCGGCCGCGCCTTCATAAACCGGCGCCATGTCCATGCCCATGCTGTCCTTGGCCGGCCCCGGACTGGTCTCGCCCGGCGACATGGTGGATTTGTAGTAAAGAACCTTGCGCCGGCCGCCGCCGGTTGCTTCCGCCATCATGGCCGGCTGCTTGCGGATGGGCACCAATTTCATGCCGCAGATCGGGCACAGGCCCGGCTTGGGCAGGATGACTTGCGGGTGCATGCCGCAGGTGTAAAGGGTTTCCCCGGCGGACTTGGTTTCCGGCGCGGATTTGCCGCACGATACGACGGCGATGACCAACGCGAGCGCGGCGGCGAGTAAGACCAGACGGGAGGCTGCTGATGCGGAACGGTTCATACGCTTGAAAGGGGAGCCCGTCATTCGGTTTTCGGATTTTGTCTTCATGGCGGCGCCAGGAGGGGCGCGCCGCTCGGCGGCACGCCGACGATGAGGAGCGAGAGTTCGGCCAGCGCCAGTTCCCGCTCGGTGCGCGCCGCCACTTCCGTCAGTTGGAACTCGAGCAACGTGCGCTCGGTGTCGCTCAGGTTGAAAAAATCAAGCTGGCCGGAGAGGTAGCTGATCCGCGCCACTTCCAGCGACTGGCGCGCTTTGGGCAGGAGCTGGTCGCGGACCAGCGCCAGGTTGCGGCTGGCCTCGCGGTAGGAATACAGCTTGTCGGCGAAGTCCACCACCAGCGCGATCTGCTCGGCGGACAGCCGGGCTTCGGCGGCGCGCTGGCCCGCCTGGGCCGCGGCAATCTGCGCCGCGATCTTGTCGCGCCAGATCGGCAGCGTCACGCCGAACTGCGGACTCCACATCACCGGCGCGGCCTTCACGTCCGCGCTCAGGCCCGCCGTGAAGTCCGGCACCCTGGATTTGCGCGCCACCGCGATGCCCGCCTCAGCCATGCGGACCTCCGCCGCCATCGCTTGGAGCCGCGGGTTGCGCGCCAGCGCCGTGGCCAGCAACTGGTCGGCGTCCAATTCCAGCGGCGTGGACTCGAAGCGCTGCGGCACCGGTGGGGCGGGTTGGTCGGCGCGCAAACCGAGCGCGGCCTTGAACTGGGCCAGCAACGGCCGGCGCGAGTCTTCCAGGTTCGCGATTTCCGTGACCAGGCGGTCCCGCTCGATCTGCGCCCGCAGCACGTCCTGCAACGTGACCTTGCCCACCGCGTTCTGCGCGCGGGCCAGCTTCTCCAAATCCGCGATCAACGCCAGCGTCTCCCGGTTGATCCGGAGGCGTTCCTCCAGGAAGTAAAGCGGGTAGAACGCCTTCTTCAGGTTGAAGGCGGTCTGCAGGACGGCGGTTTCGAAGGCGAAGTACTTGGCGCGGCTTTGCGCCGAGGCAACGGCCGCCTGCGCGCCGAGCTTGCCCGGGCCGGGGAACTGCACCATCAGGCCGGGCATGATCGCGCTCAGGAGCGTGGCGGCGTTGAAGGTCTGGAAGGTGAACTGCGGGTCCGGAAGCGACCGCGCGGAGGTGATCTGCTCGACGGAGGCCAGCCAGTCGTCGTAGGCCGCCTCGACCTGCGGCTGGTTGAGCATGGCAAAGCGCAGGAAATCGCCCAGCGCGGAATTCGTCGTCAGCACGGGCAGCGCGGGCCGCTGCCCTGGGGGCCGATAGACGCCGGCGACGGCCCGCGCCTGCTGGCGGGCGGCCGTCTCCGACTTGGTGGGGACGCCTTTGCAGCCCGCCAGCAATGTCAGGACGGTTCCGGCGACAACCGCGGCGAACACCGCTTTGTGAGTGGCTCCGGCGGATTCAGGACCGCCGCGCGGCGGGTTTCCGCCTGCGGTGGCTCCGCACACAACCGCCGGCGCCCGGCTTTCGGCGACGCCGTAGCTGTCTCGCAAGCGCAGCGGACGGAGGACCGTCCGCGGGCCGTGGGCTGACCACTGGCGGGCTGGATTGATGGTCGGAATAATGGACACGGGCTTTCGTCTGACAAATGGATTTTTGGAACGAGGCGATGGTCTCCACCACCGCCGACGGGAACAGTGGACGCGGCCCGGGTGATGACCGTTTCAGGGCACACCCCGGGCGCGAGGGGGGAAATTCAGATCAGGAAGGCGCAGTTCCGGCAGAAGAGCGGAACGGCGTCCGCAAACGCGGCACAAGAGGAACCGGAAAACGGTTCACGTGGAGCTGGAGTCGTGGGTGGCGTCCAACCCAGCCCCGCGGACAGCAGCAGCAGGTGGTTCTGGGAAAGGGAAGGGGCGGGTGCCGCCGGCTCCGGCGGCGGCACATGAGCCGGCTTGGCCGCGCAGCAGGTCCCCGCGCCGCAGCCGCAGGGGCATTGGGCACGCTGGGTCAACTCCGCGGAGGCTGCCGGGCGCGCGGCAGCGAACATCTCCGCCGCCAGCAGCAGCAAGCCCAGGAGCATCGCAATGGCCGCTTTCACGTTACCCCTCACAATCCAGCGCGGTTGTTCAGCCGGTCACTGCCCGGCCTTGGCCTGGGCTTCCTGGATCTTCTTCATGAACTTGGCCGGGTCCTTCGTGAAGTCCTTGAGGCAGGACTTGCAGCACAACTTGATCTCCTGGCCCTTGTAAACAAAGACATAGGGTTTGCCCATGTCGCCCTCGAGCTTCTCGCCCGACACGACACAGGTCTTCAAGGGGTAAGGCTTGGGCTTGGTGGTGGTTGTTTCCTGCCCGGCGAACCCGGCGAGCGGCCCCGCGAGCAGCGGAATGGTCAGCGCAATGGCGGTCAGAGTCTTGAGCTTTTTCATAATTTCTAGCGTTGTGAACGTCGCTCATTATACGCCGTGGTGGGGCAAACCCCGCAAGAATCTTCTCGTTGACGGTCAGACCGCAAAGCCGGCTCCACTGACGCTCCACCAGAAGTTCGACGTGATATACCCGGGCTGGTTCACGCTCGGATCACCAACACGGGGTGCGCGGAGTTCACGCGGCACCATCTCCTTGCCGAACCCGGGCCGGTGACGGCCTCCGGAGGCGTGGACGAGACCCCGGTTCGCCGTTGCCCGCCACCTGGCTTCTGGCAGAATCTGAACGGATTTTAATTTGGCGTTCAGCGCGTTTTAATATTAAGCAGGTATAGTGCGTCAGACATTGAAGCCCGACATGCGCGTGCTGCTCATAGAAGACGAACGAAAGGTCGCGGATTTCATCGCCCGGGGACTGCGGGCGGAGGATTTCGCGGTTGACGTCGCTTATGACGGCCTAGCTGGGTGGGAGCTGGCCTCCGGTGTGGACTACGACCTCATCATCCTGGATCTGCTGTTGCCGGGCCTCAACGGGACCGAGTTGCTCTGCCGCTTGCGCCGCAAGGGCGGCAAAGCGGCGGTGCTGGTGCTGACCGCCCGCGACGCCACGAGTGACAAGGTCGAAAATTTCGAGGCCGGCGCCGACGATTATCTGACCAAGCCGTTTGCGTTCGCTGAATTGCTGGTGCGGGTGAAGGCCCTGCTGCGCCGGCCGCCGGCGAACCCCAACCACGTCGTGCATGTGGCCGACCTGGAACTGGACCGGTTGACCCGGCAGGTGCGCCGCGCCGGCAAGCGGATCGAGCTCACGTCCAAGGAGTACGCCCTGCTGGAGTACCTGGCCGCGCACGCCGGCCGCGTGCTCACCCGGACGATGATCATAGAGCACGTGTGGGATGAGAGTTTCGAGGGTCTCACCAACATCGTGGACGTGTACGTGCGCCATCTCCGGGAGAAGGTGGACGAACCGCATGAGCACAAACTCATCCGCACGGTCCGCGGCGCCGGTTATTGCCTGAGCGACGAGGCCGCGCCATGAACACCCGCTCGATCCGCTTCCGTCTCATCGCGTGGTACGCCGGGCTGCTCACGGCGGTATTCGTGCTGCTCGGCGGGTTGATGTTTCTGCGGTTGCGGGATTATCTGGAAAACAATCTGCTGGAATCGCAGGCGCGTTGGGCGCGCAAGATCGCGGAAACCTTGCTCGTGAACGTGAAGCAAACAGGCGAGGCGTTCGTCGCCAGCGAGGTCGAAAAACTTTATGCGCCGGAGCTGAGCGACCGCTTCATCCGCATCACCCGCAAGGACGACTCGCCCCTTTACCTGTCAGGGCCGCCCAGCGATCAGAGCTTCGACCCGGCGGACGTGCCGTCGGCGGCGGCATCGCCCCCGCGCGAATTCACCCGCAAGCAGATACTGCCGGCCGGCCACGCCCAGCGGCGCGCCGCCTTCCGCGCCGCCGCCAACGGCGGCGGCTCCTACCTGATCGAAGTGGGCGCGCCCACCCTGGCCATTGAAACCATGTTGCACCACCTGCTGCTGTTGCTGGGCTTTGGCCTGCCGGTGGTGATGCTGGTCGCGGTGGCCGGTGGTTACGTCCTGGTCAAGCGGGCGCTGGCACCGGTGGACCAGATTGCGGGCAAGGCGGAGGTCATCACCCAGCATAACCTGAGCGAGCGTCTGCCAGTGGCCCGCACCGGTGACGAGTTGGAGCGGCTCTCGGTTTCGCTCAACCACATGATCACCCGGCTGGACGACGCCTTTCAAAACTCCAAGCGGTTCGTGGCCGACGCCTCGCACGAACTGCGCACGCCGTTGACCGTGCTGCGCGGCGAACTGGAAAACTTGGTGCAGGACGCCCGCCTGGCCCCCGACCAGCGGGACCGGGCCGGCAGCCTGCTGGAGGAAGTCGAGCGCCTGAGCAAGATCGTCGAGCGCCTCTTCGCCCTGTCCCGGCTGGACGCCGGCGAGGCGCAGGCCGAATGGGTGGCGTTCGACCTGGGCGAACTGGCCGTGAGCACCGCCGACCAGATGGCGCTGCTGGCGGAGGACAAGAAGATTTCCGTCACCTGCGATCATCCGGTGCGCGTGCCGGTGCAGGGCGACCGCGCGCGGCTAAAGCAGGTCGTCGTGAACCTGCTCGATAACGCCATCAAGTACACGCCCGACGGCGGCGCGGTGCATCTCAAGGTCGCCACCAGCAACGGCGCGCACGCCGTGCTGGAGGTGGCCGACACCGGCGTCGGCATCCCCGCCGAGGCGGTGCCGCACGTGTTCGAGCGGTTTTTCCGCGTGGACCAGACGCGGTCACGCGAGCCGGGCGGCGCGGGGCTGGGTTTGTCGATCGTCAAATCCATTTGCAGCGCGCACGGCGGCGAGGTGGACGTGGAAAGTGTGGTCGGGCGGGGCAGCCGGTTCACCGTGCAGCTCCCGCTGGCCAAGGACAAGAACCATCAGGCGAACCCAACATGAAAGAGAGCATTCCCGAGCAACCCCAGCCTTCGCAATCGGTCCCGAAGCGTCGCCGCCTCTACGGCATGCTGGCGGTCGTGCTGGTCGTCGGCGTGGCGGCGCTGTGGCTGCTGCGCCGGGAACTGGGCAACTCCGGTCAGGAGCACGCGCCGGCCGCGGTCCAGATCGTGGCGGTCGCGCCGGTCCGCCGCGAAAATCTTTACCGGGAAGTAACCATCCCGGCGGAGTTCCGACCCTACGTGGAAGTGGAGTTGCACGCCAAGGTGTCGGGCTACGTGAACCAGATGAACGTGGATTTTGGCGACAAAGTCAAAAAGGACCAGGTGTTGGCCACGCTCGACGCCCCGGACCTGGTGGCCCAGCTCAACAATGCGATCTCCACCGAGCGCAAGGCCGAAGCGGCCTACACCAACGCCCATCTCATTTTCACCCGCTTGGTGGCGGTGGATAAACAGAATCCCAACCTCATCGCCCAACAGGATCTGGACACGGCGGACGCCAACGACCGGTCCACCTTCGCCGCCATCGACGCCGCGCGGGCGGACCGACAGAAGTACCAGACGCTGGTGGGCTACCTGACCATCACGGCGCCGTTCGACGGGGTGATTACCAAGCGCTACGTGGACCCCGGCCAGCTCATCCAGGCGGGCATCTCTTCCGAATCGCAATCCCTGCCACTGGTGCGCGTTTCAGACAACTACCTGCTCCGGTTGGATTTCCCGGTCTCCGTCGAATACGTGAAAGACATTCATCTCCGCGACCCAGTCGAGGTGCGCGTCGTGTCACTGGGCGGCAAGTCGTTCACCGGCACCATCACGCGGTTCACCGACAAGGTGGACCTGAACACCCGGACGATGATTACGGAGATCGAAGTGCCCAATCCGGACCTTGAATTGGTGCCCGGCATGTACGCCCGGGTGAGCTTGAAGGTGGATCCCCGTCCCCACACGCTGGCCGTTCCCATTGAAGCCGTCGCCGTGGGGAAGAGTCCCAGCGTCTATGTGGTCGATCGGGACCATTTGCTCCAGCAGCGGCCCGTCACCCTCGGCATTGAAAGCCCCACGAAATTCGAGATCCTCTCCGGCGTGGCCGAGGGCGACTTGGTGATGATTGGCCACCCCTCCGAGGTCCGGCCCGGCCAGAAGGTGGAACCCAAACCCATCGAGTCACTGGCGGAAGACGCCCCGGCCTCGGGCGAGAACACGAGCGCCAAGCAATGAGGAATCCACCCCAGAACCACCGATTGGGCCGGGACACGAAACCGGGCGCGCTCGCGGCCGGGCGAGAGTCTGTTCCGGCCGCCGCTTGGCTCCCCGACCGTTCCGTCGAGCGGTGCCGCCGGTGGCCGGTCGTCGCCCCGGTCCGGCGGCTGGCGCTCTCGCGGTGGGTGGAGATTCACCGCCAAATCAGAATCAAGGTCCAGCGGCCGTCGGCCACCGCCCGTCGCGCGGCTGGACCCAACTCCCCAACCGTCCGTTTCGTGACCTCTCCATGAACTCACCCTTGACCCCAGACCAATTGGAAGCCCTGCGGCGGCTGGACGCCTGCACGCTGGCCAACGCCATCGAGACGTTTCGCGTGCGCCTGCGCAACGAAGGCTTCGTTGACGGCTCCGTGCGCTGCCTGTTTCCGCGCCAGGCCCCCATGGTGGGTTACGCCGCCACGATCATGATTCGCGGTTCCGCCCCGCCCACGGCCGACAGCCTGTATCCCGACCGCACCGACTGGTGGAACTACGTGCTCTCCCTGCCGGCGCCGCGGGTGGTGGTGGCCCAGGACATATCCTCGCGTCCCCGTCTGGGCACGCTGCTCGGCTCGGTCCACATCAATATTCAGCGGGCGCTGGGTTGCGTCGGCATCGTGACCAACGGCGCCGTCCGCGGCCTGCCGGCGGCCGAAGCGCTGGGCTTTCATCTGTTTGCCGGCGGCGTGTCGGTGTCCCACGCCTATACCCACATCGTCGAGTTCGGTACGCCGGTCGAAGTCGGCGGATTGAGGATCCAGTCCGGCGACTTGCTCCACGGCGATCAGCACGGCGTTCAATCCATTCCGTTAAACGTCGCGGGCCAGATCCCCGCGGTCGCGGCGCAAATCGCGGCGAAGAAGCAGGCGTTGATCGCGCTCTGCCAGTCGCCGGAGTTTTCGCTCGAAAAGCTGCGCGCCGCCGTCACCAAACACCAGCCCTGAGCCGCCCTTCTCCGCATGTCTCGCTTCGCCATTCGCTATCCGTATCTGATCATCGTCATCTGCCTGATCACCTGCGTGGTCGGCGTGACGAGCCTGAAGCGCAT
>VFSW01010869.1_pt1 | contig 12855 bp, 11 predicted proteins | sample 5358111 | NCBI WGS metagenome assembly VFSW01 (sample SAMN11554181, study PRJNA540505) | mine drainage metagenome | isolation source: sediment from site ElyBrook_90M | place: USA: Ely Copper Mine, Vershire, VT | collected 2017 | reverse complement strand
GGCAAGCAGAAACAGCACAGAACCCAGCAGCATGACCCACGGGCTGCCGACGAAGGGAATGTGGAACCACAGCATGCCAAAGGTGACCACCAGTGCGATATCGCCAAGCCCGATCAGGAAAAATGGCAGGGTTTTGCCGAGAATGAATTCGTGTGGCCGGATCGGGCTGACCATGATCTGTTCCAGCGTGCCGACTTCGCGTTCGCGCACGATGGCAAAGGCAGTGAGGCTGACGACCTGCAGCAGTGTCAGGGTACCGATGACGCCGGGGATGAAAAACCAGCGGTCATTCAGCCCTTCGTTGAACCAGGGACGCGGCTGCAAGCGGATGCCCGTGATCGGTATGCCCGGCAGGCCAGCACCCTGATGCAAGGCGGGCGTTTCGCTGGCCAGTTCGGCCGAGAATTGCGCCACGATCTGGCTGATGTAACCCAGCGCAATCAGCGCCGTATTCGAATTGGTGCCATCGACGATAATTTGTAGCGGCGCGCTGCGTCCGTTGAGCAGGTTCTGGTTGAAACCGGCATGGATGACAATGGCGATCACCGCTCGATCCTGGTTGATGTCGCGCGTGATGGCCTTCTGGTCGGTGGCAACGTCCACCACTTCAAAGCGCGAAGTGGCGACAAAGTGCGAAATCAGGCTGCGGCTGCTTTGGGACTGGTCAAGATCGAGAATGGCCGTGCGCACATGATGGACGGTAAAAGTGGCGGCATAGCCGAAAATCAGCATCTGGATCAGCAAGGGTACGATCAGCCGGAACATTGCCCAGCGGTCGCGCTTGAGTTCGAGAAATTCTTTCATCAGCATCACATACAGACGATCTAGCATCGTTAGGGCTCGCTAATCCAGTCGCTTGTGAAAGGCGCGCGCCGCGAGCCAGATGATGACCAGTGCATAGATTGCGAGACCGAGCATGGGCAGCCACAGGTCGGTGAAATCGCTGCCCTTGAGGAAAATTGCCCGCAAGATGCTGACAAAGTAGCGCGGATAAACGATCAAGGAAAGCATCTGGATCGCTGCAGGCATCTGGTCGATCGGAAAAGTATAGCCGGACAGCAGGGTGGTGGGCAGCATGGTCACCAGTAGCGCCACTTGGCTGGCACCCAGCTGGCTGCGAATGCGCACCGAAATCAGGTAGCCGATGCCCATCACCACGACCAGAAACAGCAGCGTAGTGACGAACAGGGTGAAAAGACTGCCGCGGAACGGTACGTTAAACCAGAACGTCGACACGGCAAGGCAAAAGGCAGCGTCGAACAGCCCGATGAAAAAATATGGGATCAGTATGCCAAGCATGACTTCAAGCGCGGTTACCGGGGTCGAAATCAACTGTTCCATGGTGCCGCGTTCCCATTCACGCGAGATGGTGAGCGAGGTCAGCTGGGCGCCGACCAGGGCCAGAATGACGGCAACCACGCCCGGAATGATGAAATTGCGGCTGTCCAGCGTTTCGTTGAACCAGGTGCTGGGTTCCAGATCGACCTGTCCGGTCAGTGCGGGATGCGCGCCATGCGCGGCAGCCCATTGGCTGAGTATCTGGATATTGGCCTCGGCAATGGCGCCTTGCGTGTAGCCGAGGGCGATATTGGTTGTATTGACGTCGGTGGCGTCAAAAATGGCCTGCACCGGGGCGCTGCCGGTGGCGGCGAGCTGGCGCGAAAAATCGACGGGGATAATCATGGCAGCGTTGCATGAGGCGCGGTTCATGGCATCGCGCAGCTCGGCCGGGTTGTGGAGTCGCTGTGTGATTGTGAACCAGCCTGAAGCCACCATTTTGTCGATCAGAGCGCGGCTTTGCTGGCTGTTTTCCTGATCTTGCACGCACAACGGAACATGTTTGATGTCAAGGCTGACCCCATAGCCCAGCATGGCCATTTGCATCAGTGGCATCAACAGCGCGATGGCGAGGCTGCGCGGGTCGCGCCACACTTGCAGGGTTTCTTTGTAGGCCAGTGCCCACAGGCGCCGCATATTCATGACCTTGGCCTCGTTTCGGGCTTGCCGGACACCAGCCGTACGAACACATCTTCGAGGCTGGGCAGCACGGGTTGCGGGGCATCGGCTTCGACACCGTGTTGTTTGAGGTATTGCACCAGATGATCGGGTGCTGCCGTGTGTTCGGCAATCACCACATGCAGCTTGTCGCCAAAGATGGCGGCCTCGATCACCTCCGGCGCAGCGGACAGGGCCTGGAGGGCTGCCCCCAATGGTTTGCAGCGGATTTCGTACAGCGTGCCGCCCAGGTCGCGCGTGCGCAATTGGTGCGGGCTGCCCAGTGCAATCAGCTTGCCGTGGTCGATCAGGGCGATGCGGTTGCAATATTCAGCTTCATCCATGTAATGGGTGGACACCAGCGTGGTGACGCCCTCTGCGGCCAGTTCGTGGATCAGATCCCAGAAGCGCCGTCGCGCTTCGGGTTCGACGCCTGAAGTGGGTTCATCCAGAAACAGCACCGGCGGGCGGTGCAGAATGGCGCAGCCCAGCGCGAGGCGCTGTTTCCAGCCGCCAGCCAGGGTACGCACCAGTGTGTCTTCACGGCCTTCCAGTCCGGCCATGGCAATCGCGAATGCCATGCGTTCGGCCATCCGTTGTTTGGGCACGCGGTAGATGCCGGCAAAAAAACGCAGGTTCTCGCGCACGGTCAGATCGCCGTAAAGCGAGAATTTTTGCGACATGTAGCCGATATGTTCGCGCACCGCTTCGGGTTGGCTGCCGACATCGAATCCGGCCACGCTGGCCGTGCCTGAGCTTGGGTGCAGCAAGCCGCACAGCATGCGTATGGTGGTCGATTTGCCGGCGCCGTTGGGGCCGATGAAGCCAACGATTTCACCGGCATCGATGCGAAGATCAAGATTGTCCACGGCGGTGAAATTCTTGAAGCGCTTGCTCAGTCCCTGAGCCAGGATGACGGGGTTCGCCACACTCATGCTGAATTTTCTCCCAGCAAGGCGACAAACACATCCTCAATGCCGGGCTCGGTGCGTTCGATTATGCCTGCATCACTCGCGTGCGCGTCGAGCAAGGCGCGAATCTCGGGGATGCGCCGTGCCGCGTCATCGACCCGAACATGGATGCGGTCTCCCATGAGTAAAATACCTTGAATCCCGGGCTGGTCTTTAAGCAGATCGCGCAGCGCGCGCGGTTGTGACGAGGCGATGGCGAGCAGGGCTCCCGGCATGGTGGCCTTGAGGCGTGCAGGCGTGTCGCAATGGCGAATTTTGCCTGCATGCAGCAGTGCCAGGCGCGAGCAGCGTTCGGCTTCGTCCATATAGGCGGTGGACAGGATGATGGTAACGCCGCTTTCGCGCAACCGGTACAGGATTGCCCAGAAATCGCGGCGCGAAACCGGATCGACGCCCGTGGTCGGTTCGTCGAGCAAGAGCACGCGCGGGGTGTGGATCAAGGCGCAGATCAGGCCGAGTTTCTGCTTCATGCCGCCGGACAACTGGCCGGCCAGGCGATTCTGAAACGCATCCAGGCCGGCGGCTGCAAGCAGTTCCCGGCTGCGGGAGAGGCGTTCGGCGCGCGGCACGGAAAACAGTTCGCCGTAAAAAAAGATGTTCTCCGACACGGTCAGGTCTTCGTACAAGCCGAAGCGTTGCGGCATGTAACTGAGGGGCAATTTGGCCTGTGCCGGATCGTCAACCACATTGACACCGTCGAGCTGGATCTCGCCTGCATCCGGGCGCATCACCCCGGCAAGCATGCGCATGATGGTGGTTTTCCCTGCACCATCGGGGCCGACCAGGCCGAAAATTTCGCCTTGGATCACGCTGAGATTCACGTCGTCTACGGCTTGCAGTGCACCGAAATGCTTGCCGAGCCCCCGTGCCCAAACGGCGCTGTCCCCCGGCTTGCCAGCGCCCGGTTGCGGCCTTATTCCGGCCGCGATGCCGTTGGCGGTCATTTTCCCGCCGGTATCAGGGCAATGCGCGCTTCTGCAGGCATGCCCGGCAGCAATTCATGCGTTGGGTTGTCGATGTCGATGCGCAGGCGATACACCAAGGTCACCCGTTCGGCATGGGTTTCGACGGTTTTGGGGGTGAATTCCGCATCTGACGCGATAAAGCCAATGTGGCCATGATAGATCTTATCCGGCCAGGTGTCGGTGCTGACATTGACCGCTTGGCCCAGACGGACTTGACCCAGGTTGGTTTCGTTGACATAGGCGCGCAACCAGACGTGATCCAGATCATCCAGGGTGAAAATGGCGACGCCGGGGCCTGCCAGCTCGCCGAGTTCGGCTTCGCGCACGGCCAGCACGCCGCTGAAAGGCGCTTGCAGCACGGTATAGGACAGCGTGACCTGATCCAGCTGTTCCCGCGTGATGGCGGCAGCCAGGTTGGCGCGCGCGAGTTCGATATTGTCGCTGGCCTGTTGCACCAGTGCCTGGTCGCGCGCCAGCAGCACGCGGGTCTGCTCGGTGGTGGTGTTGGCGAGATCGTAGACCTGGCTGGACAAGGCACCAATTTTGAGTTGCGCGGCATCGCGGGTGAGGTCGCGCTGTTTCTGCGCCAGGTCAAAGCGGTCGCTGGCCACGGTTTTGCGCGCTACGGCGAGGCCGCTTTGGGCGACGCCGAGTTGTCGGCGCATCACTTCGCTGGCGGCGCGGTCGATGCGCAGTTGTTGCTGATAGTAGCGGTCATCGACCTTCGCCAGCACGGTACCCACCTGCACGGATTTGCCCTCGTCGAAGGCCAGCCAGGAAATCGGCGCCTGAATTCCGGTAAAACTCAGTACGCTTTGGTGGGCTTCGATATTGCCTGAAACCGTGACGCTGGGCGCTCGCGTGGGGGAGCCAAACCAGCGCTGTCCGATGGGGCTCAGCAGCAGGCCACCGGCTGCCACAACAATCGCAGCGGTGATACCCAGGCGTACAGGGAATTTCATTGGACCCGCCTCAAGCCATCAGATTTTATCCCAAATGCTGCTTGCATCGTGCCAACTCGCAAATGGCGGGATATAAGGCACGCATGCTTGCCGATCACCAGGCTGCTTCAAGCTGCGAGACCAGCTCGCGCTCCGTACAGTGGGTGTAGTCCTTTTCCAGACTGGCGCTGACCAGCGCGCTGACATGCTTGTCCAGATGGTGGTGCAGCTTGCCCATGAAGGGTGCTGGCGCGACCAGAATGAGGTGTTCGAAGCGGTGGTCGGTGCGACCGGTTTCGAGCAGGTGCGCCAGTTGTGCGGCAAATTTGTCTTCTTCGTGTTGCTTGGGGTCGGTGGGCTGGGAAAATGCACCGCGCGCGCCACCATCGGTCTGGTAATGACCGGGTCGTTCGTTGGTAAACTCAGTATCGGTTGCGCGGCTGGCGGGGTGATCGAGCTGTTCGAGCGGCTCCAGTGCGGCATGCAGTCCTTGTCGGCGGTACAGGTTTGCACGGCTTGCGTTGGCTACCAAAATCCATGTCGTCGTCATTTTGTGCGCCTTTCCGGATAAGGGAATTTCAAGTATAAGCCGATGCGGATGATTTACAACACTGCAGGCAGGGTTTCTTGGCCGTGGTGCAAAAACCAGCGGTCGAGCACCACATGGCGGGTAAACCAGCGGTTGGTCAGCAGCAGACCACCGATGGTTTGACGCAGGCTGTTAGGACGCGCACCAGTGGTTCTGCGAGATTCACCAAAGCGTGCTTGCAGTCGGGCAACATAAGGCTGTAGCGTGGCCAGGCGGTAATTGCCATGCGCCTCGCGCAGGGTTTCGGCGGCCATGAGTGCCGACTCTACGGCAGGGCGAATGCCTTCGCCGCTTTGCGGATAGGCGAGACCCGCCGCATCGCCGATCAGCAGCATGCCATCGGCGATGGGTACGCGCACACCGTGGCCGTGCAACAGGTAGGCATGACCGTGGAAATGGTTCGGAATGTCCTGCGGGATCTTGCCACTGGCCTTGAGTGTGTCGCAGAAATGCCTGATCTGATCCGACAAACGGTGGTTGCCTTCGCGGCCGAGCCCAATGTTGAGATAATTGTTTTTGCGAAAGCACCAGGCATAGCCTTTGAGATCCTGGCAAAAATACAGTTCGGGCGTCTTGCCGTCCATGCGACAGCTTGCGCTTTGCGCCGGAGTCATCTCGAATTCGATTTCCTGAGCAGTAATGGCCGGCTCGCTGGCACCAAGCTGCGCACCCATGTGGCGTGCCACCGGGCAGAAATGGCCGCCGGCGCCGATGATCAGCGGTGTGCGGATGGCACCGTTGACGACCCAGTGATCACCCTGCCTTTCGACGGATTTGAATGCCGCTCCGAGACGCAGGCTCGCTCCCGAGCGTTGCAGCAGGTAGTTGTCGAGTTCGATACGGCGGATGCCGTAGCTTACGGTTTCAGCATAGCGGGTTTCGACTTCGCCGCCGCCCAGCATGCCGGTGCGAAACGCGCAGATGGGTTGCAGAACGTGCTCGCGCGCATACGCTTCGGTATCCAGTTGCAACGATTGTACGACTGCCGGAGTGATCCAACCGGCGCACAACTTGTCGCGCGGAAATACCGCCTTATCCATGACCACGACAGTAAACCCCATGCGGCGCAGAGCCCAGGCACAGGTCGATCCGGCCGGGCCGCCGCCGACGATGAGCGCATCACAGCTTTCCATGCGAGGCTCCCTGGTTGGCGGATTCGTACAGATATTGTCGGGTCCAGGGAATCTGGTTGTTGTCGGCGCGGCTGAAGGACACCTGGAACAACTGCATGGTGCCGATTTTGAACGCTGTCAGCGAGCCGCTCAGATAGACGCGCCAAGTCCGCACAAATTCCGGGCTGTACATCGCTGTCACCTGATCGACCTTGTCTTCAAAACGTTGCAGCCAGTGCTGCAGCGTCAACGCGTAATGCAGGCGCAGGTTTTCCACATCGAGCACCGAGAAGTCATGCGGTTCGAAAATCTGCATCATCTGCGCCAGGCTGGGTGGATTGGCGCCAGGAAAGATGTGGCGTGTGAGCCAGGGGTTCATCTCATGCGGGTAGTTCAGACCGATGGTATGGATCAGGCCGCGTCCCTGAGCCGTCAGACTGCGGTTGATGACCTTGCCGAGCGCTTCGTAGTGGTCGGTACCCACATGTTCGAGCATCCCCACCGAGACGAAGGCATCAAACATGCCGCTGACATTGCGATAGTCGTCCTCAACGAATTCGACTTGGTCTTGCAGCCCCTCATCCTGTGCGCGCTGGCGCGCAAAGGCAATCTGTTCGCGCGAGATGTTGTAGGCCTTGACCGTCACGCCGTAGTGCCGGGCCATGTGCAGCGCCAGGGCACCCCAACCGCAACCGGCTTCGATGACTTTCTGTCCCGGCTGCAGCTGCAGCTTGCGGCAAATGTGATCCATCTTGATCTTTTGCGCTGCCTCCAGCGTGGTGCTTGGGTCAGGAAAATAGGCGCAGGTGTAGAGCATCTGTTCGTCGAGCCAGAGCCGGTAGAAATCATTGCCGATATCGTAATGGTGGTAAATGTTGCGGCGCGAGCCGTCTAGGGTGTTACGTTGCGCGTCGTGCAATCGCGCCCACAATTTTTTGATGAGGGTGTTCTGGTAATCGGGGCGGTGTCCCCGGCCGATGGCTTCAAGCAGTTCCAGCAGGCTGCCCTGAACCTCAATGCCTTGTTCCGCATACAGTTCACCAAAATACAGATCCGGATCGTACAGCAACTTCCACAGGGCAATGCGGTCGCGCACTACGATGCGCACAGTGCATTTGTCCGCATGCCCGGACACTTCCTGCCCATCCCACAGCACGAGCTGTATGGCAGGGTTACCGAATGCGTGCAGCAGGCGCTGCAACAGCTTTTTTTCTAAAGAGGTGCCCGCATTGCTGGGCGCTCCACTGGTGGCTTCTTGGAAATGGATGTCCGCGGCTATCGATTTGCTGGTGGGGGTGGGTTGTTGTTGCTCCATACATTATTCTCCTGGTTTGGAAAAGCGTTCTGGATGGGTGGGCGACAGGCTCCCAGACTGCCATTTTTATAAATTTTAGACAAAGATTAAGCCGGATTGCTTGCGCTGTCCAAAATGATGCCGTCATTGTCATGCGCCAATCTTACAGCCAGGTTCCGTTATCAGGTGGCAGGGTGGGTGGGTTGTTATCGGCAAACATATAGCTGATGAATAAGCTCAGAACAGCGATGAAAATGCTCGCGAAAAAAGCCGTCCAGAAACCGGAAATGGTAAAGCCGCGCACAAAATTGGAGACCAGCAACATCATCAGGGCATTGATGACCAGCAAAAACAAGCCTAAGGAGAACAACGTCAACGGCAGAGTCAGCAAGATCAGGATAGGGCGCACGATGGCGTTCGCAAAGCCGAGCAGCAAGGCTGACACAATCAAGGCGGAGATATTTGCGAAGCGAATGCCATCGAAGACATAGGTGCTCACCCACAGGGAGAGTGAGGTGGTTCCCCATTGAAGCAGAAATGGCAACAGATGTTTTGGCATGGCGCGCACCTTTGCAAAGATTCTTCACGGGAGGCCATTGTGCGAATCGGATCGGATTCAACAGGCTTTCATAAACCATGATACCGGTAATTGTACCTTTGCGCGTTAAACACGGGTAATGTATTCGGCGGCGATTTAAGCTCAATTGTTGCTTTGTTTGTATTCAGTCAGGAACTGTGCAAATATTCCACCCTGTTCGGATGGGGTGATTTTGTCGTATGGATCTGTGCCGCGGCAAGGGCAAAGCCATGCGCCGTTGGTTTTTCGAGATCATAAGGTCAAGTTAGGTCGGTTCTGGGGGATAAACACTTTATGCCAAAGGCGCGCAGTGATCGATTGGTGCATTTTTACCGCGCTTTGTTGGCCATCAATCGCTTGGTGGTTCGGGTCAACACCGAGGATGAGCTGTATCAGGAAGTATGCCGGGTGATGGTGGAGTTGGGTGGTATGGCAATGGCCTGGATCGGCCTTACCGTGGCGGGTTCTGCCCTGGTGAGTCCGGCGTTTCGCTATGGTGCATGGGGCGAGTATCTGGATCGGGTTGTGATTTCTCGCGATGCTGCGGTTCCTGAGGGCTGCGGACCCACCGGGCGCGCATTTCGCGAGGGTACGCACCAGATAGAAAATGACTGGCAGCATTCTGATCGCATGCAACCCTGGCTTGGGCACGCCGTTGCGACAGGTTGGCGGGCCTCGGCTTCGTTTCCGATCTTGCGTGCGGGGCGCGTGGTTGCGGTGCTGGGTTTGTATCATACCGTGGCGAATATTTTTGACGATGAAATGGTGCTGTTGGCGGGTGCATTGAGCGAGGCGGTGTCGTTCGCGCTGGATAACCTGGATCACGAGGCCGCACGCCATGTGCTGGAATCGCGAATGAAGCTGTCGGCGCTGGTATTCGAGCACAGTTCGCAGCCGATGATGGTCACCAATCATGACAACCTCATCCTGTCAGTCAATGCGGCCTATGAGCGCATGACAGGCTACAGCCAGGAAGCATTGCGCGGCCGCGATCCGCGCATTTTCAACTCGGGCTGTCACGATCGCCAATTTTACGATGCGATGTGGCAGGCGATTCGTAGTGCCGATTTCTGGGAAGGCCGGGTCTGGAGTCGCCGCAAAAGCGGAGATGTTTTCCCGGTATGGTTGACCATCAACGGGGTGCGCGACGCGGACGGCGTGCTGACGCGGTATGTGTCTACCGCTTCGGACATCACCGAAACCGTACGGTTTGAAGAAACCGTATGGAAACAGGCCAATTTCGATTTGTTGACGGGCTTGCCGAACCGCTACATGCTGTCCAGACAGATTGCCGATGAGATTGAACGCAAGTCGGCTGAAGTGTCCGCTGCCCTGAGCCTGCTGTATATCGATCTGGATCACTTCAAGGAAATCAACGACACCCTGGGTCATCATGCCCGCGATCTGTTGCTGGTCGAAGTGGCGCGGCGCATCAGCCAATGTGCGGGTGAACTGGGTGTGGTCTCGCGTTTGGGCGGGGACGAATTTGCGGTGGTGATGTTGCGTCAGGCCACACCTCAGCTGGCCGGCAGGGCGGCGCATTGCATTATCGACAGTATCGCGCAGCCGTTTGTACTGGGCGAAGACCAACGCAGCATACACATTTCCACTTCGGTGGGGATTGCGCATTACCCCGCCGATGCGGCGAGTGCGGACGACTTGCTCAAAAAGGCCGAACAGGCCATGTATGACGCCAAGGCTTCGGGGCGCAATCGACTCAGCACTTATACTTTAGGCATGCAGGAGCTGGCGCTGGAACGATTGGCCTTGTTGCAGGACTTGCGGCGCGCTCTGACTCTGGGGCAGTTTCACCTCAAATTCCAGCCGGTGGTTGAGATGTCGAGCGGACGTATCGTCAAGGCCGAAGCGCTGATACGCTGGTTGCATCCGGACCGTGGCCTGATCAACCCGGCTGTGTTCATTCCGCTTGCAGAAGAATCGGGTCTTATCATCGCCATCGGCGACTGGGTATTTCGCGAGGCGGCGCTGTGGGTGAAGCGTGTTATGAACGCGACCGGGCAGGATTTTCAGATCAGTGTCAACATGTCGCCGGTGCAGTTCCGCGACGAGGGCATGCGCGTGCAGTCCTGGCTGCAATATTTGCTCGATGCGGGTGTTGCGCCGCACAATGTGGTAGCAGAAATTACCGAAGGACTGCTGATGGATCTGGGGCGCGGTGTGGCCGGCAAGTTGATCGATTTCCGCAATGCGGGCATACAAGTGGCGCTCGACGATTTCGGTACCGGCTATTCCTCCTTGTCGTATTTGCGCAAATACGATATCGATTTCATCAAGATCGATCAGTCGTTCGTGAGCAACATGACCGAAGACCCGAGCGATGCTATCCTGTCAGAGGCGATCATCGCCATGGCGCACAAATTGGGCATCAAGGTGATTGCGGAGGGTGTTGAAACCCGCGAGCAGCACGAATTGTTGTTGCGCTTGGGTTGCGATTACGGGCAGGGATTCTGGTATGCGCGCCCGCTTGATGAGGCCGATTTTGCATTGCTGTTGCAGGACAAGCATTGATGTGATTCTTGAATGAACAGGGCATGGAGGACGTGCGGTGGATCAGGCGGCGAAGGAAAATCTCGGTCGGGTCAGCGAAGTGCACGGCAGCGTGGTCGATGTGTGCTTCGAGGGTCATCTGCCTGCGGTCAACAGTCTGTTGCGAACTGGCGTGGCGCGCGAAATTGCCATTGAAGTGCTGATGCAGCGCGACGCGCACCATGTGCGTGGCATTGCGCTGACGCCCACGCAGGGCTTGGCGCGCGGCATGGCGGTGCAGGATACCGGCGCGCCGTTAATGGTTCCGGTCGGACGTTCGGTGCTGGGGCGCATGCTGGATGTGTTTGGCCAGGCCATCGATCTGCAACCGCCGCCAGAAGCGGTGGTTTGGCGTTCCATCCACCGTGCGCCGCCCACTTTGAACGAATGCACCAGCAATTCCAGCGTGTTTGAAACCGGCATCAAGGTCATTGATGTGCTCACCCCGCTGGAACGCGGTGGCAAAGCGGGTCTGTTTGGTGGCGCGGGCGTGGGCAAGACGGTACTGCTGACCGAAATGATTCACAATATGGTCGGGCAGCATCAGGGCGTGAGTGTGTTTTGCGGTATCGGCGAGCGTTGCCGCGAAGGCGAAGAACTGTATCGGGATATGCGCGATGCGGGCGTGCTGCCGAATATGGTGATGTTGTACGGCCAGATGAATGAACCGCCGGGCAGCCGCTTTCGCATTGGGCACGCGGCGCTCACCAGGGCCGAATATTTTCGTGACGACGAACACCGCGACGTGTTATTGCTGATCGACAACATTTTTCGCTTTGTGCAGGCGGGCTCGGAAGTCTCTGGTCTGATGGGGCAGATGCCATCCCGCCTGGGTTATCAGCCGACTTTGGGCACCGAACTCGCCGCGCTCGAAGAACGCATCGCCGATACCGCGCACGGTGCAATTTCATCTATACAGGCGGTGTATGTGCCGGCAGACGATTTTACCGATCCGGCGGCGGTACACACCTTCGCGCATTTGTCGGCCTCCATCGTGCTGTCACGCAATCGCGCGAGCGAAGGCTTGTACCCGGCCATCGACCCCTTGCAATCGAGCTCCAAGCTCGCCACGCCCGCAGTGATTGGCGAACGCCATTATGCTTTGGCGCAGCGCATTCGCCGCACGCTCGCACAATATGCCGAACTTAAAGACATCATCGCGATGCTGGGTTTGGAGCAGTTATCGCCGGAGGACCGCATGACAGTGGGGCGCGCACGGCGGCTGGAGCGATTTCTGACGCAGCCGTTTTTTACCACCGAAACCTTCAGCGGCATGCCGGGAAAAAGTGTGCGCCTGGCTGATGCGCTGGACGGCTGCGAGCGTATCCTTAATGACGAATTCAAGGACTATCCCGAAAGCGCGTTATATATGATTGGCAGCATCGCCGAAGTGCGACAGCCTGATGCACCGCTGCAGGAGGCTCGCGCCACATGAAGCTCATTCTGTGCCTGCCGGAAATGGTGTTGCTGGATGTGGACGGCATCACCCAGGTGGTGGCAGAGACACTTTCAGGTAGCATGGGCATACTGCCGCGTCGTCTGGATTGTGTGGCGGCATTGGTGCCGGGCATTCTGATGTATGACACGGCGCATGAAAAGCGGCATTATGTGGCGGTGGATGAGGGTATTCTGGTCAAGGCCGACGAACAGGTGCAGATTTCGGTGCGCAATGCCGTAAAGGGCGACAATCTCCAGCAGTTGCAGACGGAGCTGGTCGCCATGCAAAGTCGCCGTGATGCCGACGATCGTGAGGCGCGCGTTGCGTTGGCGCGCATGGAAAGCGCATTCATCCGCCGCCTGATGGGCTTTCGTCAAATCATGGGCCGACACAATGGATAAGAATGACGATCCGGCGACCCCGGGT
>VFSW01010868.1_pt1 | contig 12855 bp, 10 predicted proteins | sample 5358111 | NCBI WGS metagenome assembly VFSW01 (sample SAMN11554181, study PRJNA540505) | mine drainage metagenome | isolation source: sediment from site ElyBrook_90M | place: USA: Ely Copper Mine, Vershire, VT | collected 2017 | reverse complement strand
CGATTGGCAATAGCATGGAAAAACACATATACCGCGATCCCAATACCAAAGATTAAAACAGAGTCCATAATGTGAATGGCAAAAAGCCATTCGCCGAGTTTCCTCGCAGCAAGAATACCCGAAAAGGAAATGACTATTCCAACGATTAGCCGCGCATTATCCGCTATTCCAATTTCGGGCCGCACGATTATAGCTCCATCGTCACCAATTTTTTCTTCACTTGCGAAATGTGCCATGTGATGTTAATCTCTTTCGGGCACGCTTCCACGCAATTGAAAATGGTGTGGCAACGCCAGACGCCGTCGGGGGAATCCATCGCCGACATGTGTTCTTCGGGCGCTTCGTCGCGCGAATCGAATGAGAAACGGAACCCTTTCAGAATCGCGGCCGGTCCAAGATAATTCTCGTTCGACCACAGCGAGGGGCAGCTCGTCGTGCAACACGCACACATGATGCACTTCGTAGATTCCATCAGGAGTTCAGCGTCGGCATGGGATTGCAGGCGCTCGGTCTGCGGCGGTGGCTCCTCTGTGATGAGCCAGGGCTTCACCATTTCGTATTTGCGGAAAAAGTCCGATTGATCGACAGCCAGATCCTTTATGATCGGTAGGTATGGCAACGGCTCGATGACGATCGGCTTTTTAGTGTTCACATCCTTCAGGAGCTTCGCACAGGCCAGCGCGTTGCGGCCATTGATGCGCATGCCGTCCGAGCCGCACATGCCGTGCGCGCACGAGCGGCGGAACGTAAGCGTGCCGTCCATCTTCCATTTAATCTCGTGCAGCGCATCTAAAATGCGGAAGGTCGGGTCGAGATCAGTGAGAGTGTAATCCTTGAAATACGGCTTCGCGTCCTTTTCAGGGTTGTAGCGTTGAATTCGGAATGTTGCGGTCATCAGGTTATTTGCTAATCCGTCCCTTGGGACCGGTAGGTCCTACTAGGGCACATGAAAAATTATGTTCTTACCACCACTGGCATTTTCACTTGCACCGGCTCCAGCCCGCCACGGCGCAGGCTATGCACCCGTTCGGGGCTGTGTAGCTCGAGTCCCGGCTTTACGCGTTTTTCAAAATCCTCACGAAATCGCTCGATGGTGAAATAGACCGGCCATGCGGCGGCTTCGCCCAAAGCGCAGATCGTCCGGCCCTCGATATTTTTTGCAACATCGTAAAGCAAGTCAATGTCTTCCGGTCGTGCGTTGGAAGCCTCGAAGCGACGGAGCAGTTTTAGCAGCCAGCCGGTTCCTTCGCGGCACGGCGTGCATTGTCCGCAGGACTCGTGCTGGTAAAATTTTGCGATGCGGGTGAGAACTTTGATGATATCCGTATCCTCGTCCATCACCATTATTCCGGCCGTTCCAATCGCAGAGCCAACTTCCTTCAAATGTTCGGCGTCCATCAGCACGCCTTCGAGTTTATCGCCCCGGAGTGGAGGCATAGAAGAGCCGCCGGGAATCACCATCTTGATTTTCTTTCCATTCGGCACGCCACCCGCATGATTATTGATGATGTCGAGCAGCGCTGTTCCCGTTGGTAATTCATACACGCCTGGTTTGTTGACGTGCCCACTGACGCCGAAGAGAATCGTTCCGGGCTGCTTCGGATCCCCGATCTTCGAATACGCTTCGCCGCCCATCTTCATAATGACCGGCACGTTCGTCATCGTCTCGATATTATTGATCGTCGTCGGCTGGCCCCACAATCCATGATTGGCTGGGAACGGTGGCTTGTAGCGTGGATAGCCACGCTTGCCTTCGAGCGAATCCATCATCGCCGTTTCTTCCCCGACGATATAAGCTCCCGCCCCTTTATGCACCGTAATATCGACCGAATATTCAACGCCCTCACCGCTCCTCTTAATGTTCTCCTTCATCCGTTCCCCGATGAAGCCCTTCGCATAACCCTCCGCAACCGCTCGCTCGACCATCTTCACCCAATGCGCGTACTCACCACGGATATAGATATACGCATGATCGATTTGCATCGCGTAGCAGCCAATGAGGATGCCCTCGATCATTTGGTGTGGATTGAACTCAAAAATTTGCCGGTCCTTGAACGAGCCGGGTTCCGATTCATCGCCATTGATGAGAAAATATTTTTTCTTCTCCTTGCCCTTCGGCATGAAGCTCCACTTGAGGCCGGTCGGGAATGCCGCGCCGCCGCGTCCACGCAGGCCGGATTTTTTCACTTCGTCGATCACGGCGACAGGAGCCATGGAGTAAGCTTTACGAATGGCTTCGCCATATCCGCCATTCGCGAGGTAGGTGTCGATGTTCCGAAGATTCGGAATATCGGGGAGGATTAGTTTTGGAGTTTCAGACATGAAATTTATCGCGCAATGTTTTATCCGTTCGCTGCTTCGCTTAGCTCGGGCATCTGAGCAACGAATTTTGGTCTTGGAATTTCGCCTGTGGCACGAACGTGATCTATTACTTCCGTTGCTTCCGCAGTCGATATTTTTTCAAAGAACGTCTCATTCACCGCCATCATTGGTGCACCGCCGCAGGCGCCCATGCACTCGACTTCTTCGAGCGAGAATGTGCCGTCAGCGGTGACGGACAGATTTTCGACACCGAGCTTCGATTTCATATCCGCGAGAAGCCCTTCACCGCCGCGGAGCATGCAACTCACGTTTGTACAGACCTGCACGTGAAATCGGCCCATCGGTTTTTCGAAGAACATCGTGTAAAAACTTACGACGCCCTGCACGTGGCTTTTCGGCACCTGGCAAAGGGCCGCAGCCTCTTCCATTGCCTCGTGATCGATCCAGCCGCGCTTTTCCTGCAAGCGCCATAGCACGGGCAGCAGCGTGGCCGAAGGTTGTGGGTAGCGCCTTTGAAGTTCGCTTATCTCCTGAAGTTCCGCGTTCGAAAAAATTGCCATGTGGTTGATCAATACATTAGAATCCAACTATCAAACAGCAGAGAGTCGCGTCTGGCTCCGCGCAAATCAATGCAAGATGACTGCCCTTTGAACCGACTCATTACCGCGCTCATCTCGAAGCACGATCCAGTAATTTCCAGATACCAGGCCCTCGGTCGAAACCGTAACAATTTGCTGCCCTTCTTCGACGAAAGCCGTCTCGCGCCGAAGGGTTATGCCGAGACTGTTGACGAGGTCGATGGTCATGATTTGGTGCTTAAAAGCAAAGACATCGCACTGAATCGCATTGTTCGACGGGTTCGGTATGATGTATTGCACATGGAACTCCGATACATCCGAGGGCGGACTGGAAGAAAGCTGAACCGGTAATTCGCAAAATGCTGTCGCAAAAATCGTATCGCCGGAGGTCGGATCGATTGTGGCAAGAGGTGCATACTCACCGTTGGCAATAGCATCGTAGGTGATATACCAATAATTGCTCATCGGAGTGATTGAATCGTTCCGAAGGCCTACTTGTACTCGGCTCGAATCGCTTGGCGAAATCCGGTACCAGACCTGGGATGTATCATAAAGAGGAATAGCAATTCCATCCACTCCAATCGCGAAGTACTGAAACGGGAAAACACCTGTAAGTTTAACCGGTTTTCCATCGCGCGTCCAACCAATAGAAAAACAGTATTTACCTTTGATGCTACCATCGGTAATAGAATCAAGCATGGCAACGGTATCGGGCATGAGCGGTGGATACATCGGGGCACTAATGCCATAAAGTTCTTTTAACACGGCTCCGGCGAACATTTGTCCCACGGCCTGATACGTAGCAACCGTATAATGGAAGGCGCCATCCCAAAGCGGGCGGCCAACCGCGGTTCCAACCAGCGTGGATGTGGGAAGAACACGCAAGGCTTCTCGCACTTGTGGATAGGTACCAGCAGACTCTGTTTGGCCTGAGAATCCTGATATCTGCAAATGGAATACTGGGAACGTGTCTCCAAGGTCTCCGGCAAAATCCTGCATAAGCTCGGCAAACTGCGTGCGATAGATCGCAGGATTCCAGAGCGCCCCGGCCTCGCCATCCGCCTCCCCCTGAATCCACGTCAGGCATTCGAGTTCGGAACCTGCGTGGCAAAACCGATCGACGGCATCGGGATACATCGTATCGTTTGTGTCTGGTGAATTTTTAAGCCAGCGGCCACTCCCGATGGAGACAGTCAGCCCCGTCCCACCAACGGCTGTGTTCACAATTCCTATCGGCAGCGAATCGCCGATTTTTGTATACAACAAATTCGCCATTTCTATCCAGGGACCTTGTGCTACGCCGCCAGTAGGCTCTTCAGCATGCTGCCATGCGGAGTCATTCGTTAGCATGCGAATATCCCCTTGTGCAACGGCGACGAACTTCCCCGCGGGAGGCCAAACCCATCCCACCGCATTCGACTGACCCGCGACCCCGATGATGTGGCCCGGGGTAATGCCGGGAATGACTCCCCCAGTATCCGACACGGAAGTTCCCGTTCGCCAGAGGAGAGAATAATCTCGTAACGACTTGGGAACTGTAATTAGCGTATCGACAATCCCGTTATGAATACCAATCGGCGCCCATCCTTCCTGCGGACTCGATGTGTCGATGTCGGAACTAAGCTTGTAATTGAAATTGGAATATCCGGAAATTGCAACATGAAGCCGTAAATCAGCGTGATCGCCGCGTACCTGGAGGATACCCTGCGGCAGAGGCGACGTGAAAACGACCTGCGCGTGAAGTCCATGGGCAGCGCAAATCAGTGCAAGTACCATTAGCAGTCGTTGCTTCATGTCAATTCATATAAACTTGCCCGGAGCTTTTCGGCTTGAGAAATATAGCCCTCCTGTTTCTCTCGTTCTTTTTCCAAAACCGGGGCAGGAGCACGTTCCAGAAATCCCGGATTTGACAGTTTGGCATTCGTTTGCTCGATCTGCCCGAGCACTCGCGCTAATTCCTTTGAAAGCCGTTGGTGTTCTTTCACCTGTTCTTCTTTCGAACGTTCCTCAATTTTGACGAATACCCGAACGCGGCTGCGTATCTCGCTCGCGTATTCCTTCGAGGAATAGTTATCAGATTTTTCCTCGAACTTCAGTGCAGAGGCACTCCCCAGCCGTTCGATTATTTGACGCCCCGATGCCATGACACTCGATATTTCTTCGCGCGGCGCCTGTCCGGCATGGACAATTGTTTCCGCAAGCCCGCGTGCCTGCACAATGACTTCGGCTTTTTTTGAAGGGGCCAGCTTCAAAGTCGAGCGCACAAGCCGGATTGCCTCGACCGTGTCCTGGATTATCGAGAAAGCTTGCTCTGCATGGTCATCTATCTTCCCTTCGTCCGCAGTAATATAATCATCGCGGCCCAAGAGCACGCTTTCCGGCTCGCCGGTGAGCGCATGCCAAAGCTCTTCTGTTACAAACGGCATGATCGGATGTAGCAGCCGCAGGATTCCTTCCAGAATTTCGACCGCAAGCGGAATCGAATCCGGCTGAATTTTTACGATTTCGAGATACCAATCGCAGTAATCGCGCCAAATAAAATCATAGAGTATTTTTGTGACCTCGTTGATCTCGTAGCGGTCAAATGCCGCGCGAACATCGCGTGCCGCGCGATTGGCACGAGAAAGAATCCATTCATCTGCCAAACTTGCGTTTTTAGTGGCGAGTGGCGAGTGACGTGTGCTGGAAAATCGTTTTTCATTCGCCGCTCGCCGTTCGCCACTCGCCATTAGTTCCGTATCTTCCGACTCGAATTCCGTCTTCGGATGTGTCGTCTGATATTCCTCACGCTTCATCAACACGAAGCGCGTGGCATTCCAGAGCTTATTTGCGAAGTTTCGGCCGATCTCACAGGATTCTTCCGCGAAGCGAATATCCTGTCCCATCGGCGCGAGATAGAGCAGCGAAAAGCGGACGGCGTCCGTGCCATACTTTCCGATCAAATCGAGAGGGTCCGGCGAGTTCCCAAGCGATTTCGAAAGCTTCCGCCCCTGTTGATCGCGGATGATATTGTGGAAATAGACATCGCGGAATGGGATGAGGTCGCGAAGTTCCGTGCGCGGCGAGCCATCCGCAAGCGGGATGGACGGCATGAATTCGATTCCTGCCATAATCATTCGCGCAACCCAGAAGAATATAATATCCGCGCCAGTGGAAAGAAGCGATGTCGGATAGAATGCGAGGAGGTCCGGCGTCGCCTCCGGCCAACCAAGCGTCGCAAAGGGCCAGAGCCAGGAGGAAAACCAGGTATCGAGCACATCAGGATCTTGGAGAAGCGGCCCATGGTATCCAGCATGGTTTGCTTTGGCCCTTGCTTCCGATTCATTCTGTCCGACGAAAATTTCTCCGGTCTCGGCATACCATGCCGGAATCCGGTGCCCCCACCAAAGCTGCCGCGAGATGCACCAATCGCGGATATTCAGCATCCAATGGCGATAGGTATTGATCCACCGCTCGGGATGAAATTGAATCAGCCCATCTTCGACAACCTTCAGGGCCGGTTCTGCGAGGGGCTTCATTCGGACGAACCATTGATCCGAAAGATATGGCTCGACCATCTCGCCGCCGCGCTCGGAATAGCCGACGGAATGAGTATAATTCTCGATTCTTTCGACAAGTCCAAGCAATTGGAGTTCTTCAACAATTTGCTTTCGCGCATCGAACCGGTCGAGTCCCGCGAAGCGTCCGCCGTTCTCGTTGATGACGCCATGCGTATCCATCACGGTGATTTGCGGCAGATCATGGCGCAGCCCAATCTCAAAATCATTCCGATCGTGCGCCGGCGTGATCTTCACACAACCAGTGCCGAATTCTTTATCGACATACCCATCCATGATGATCGGAATCTCCCGGTTCATCAAAGGCAGCATAAGCATCCGTCCAACAAATCGCTTGTACCGGTCATCATCGGGATTCACTGCAACCGCCACATCGCCCAGCATCGTCTCGGGGCGAGTTGTTGCAATGGTTATGAATTCTGGTTGATCGCCACGCGAACCAACGATGGGATATTGGAAGTAATAAAGCTTGCCTTGCGTCTCTTTATGTATTACTTCCTCATCCGAAAGCGCGGATTGCGCGAGCGGCGACCAATTGATGATCCGCTTGCCGCGATAGATCATTCCTTTCTCATAAAGCCGGACGAATGCTTCGATGACCGCATCGTAGTATGCAGGATCCATCGTGAACCGCGTGCGGCGCCAATCGCAGGAGCAGCCAAGGGCTCGAAGCTGATCGATGATGATGCCGCCATACTTCTCTTTCCATTGCCAGACGCGTTCCAGGAATTGTTCTCTTCCGAGATCATGTCGCGTAAGTCCTTCGGCGCGCATTTCGCGCTCGATTTTCGTTTGCGTGGCAATGCCGGCATGGTCGGTGCCCGGCATCCACAAGGCCTCGTGCCCAAGCATTCGATGCAATCGAATATAAACATCCTGAATCGTATTATTCAGCGCATGCCCCATGTGCAGGATTCCCGTGACGTTCGGCGGCGGAATAGCAACGACAAAAGGTGGCTTATCGAGCGCGCGTCGGCCCGTTTCGTCCTGCGGGTTCTGCTCCGGGCGGTTTGCATCGAACAGATTGTTCTTTTCCCACGTCTCATACCACCGCTTCTCGACAGCAATCGGTACGTAGGCTTTGGCTAATAATTCTGGCATATTTAGAAGATGAAGAACGCCTACGAATTCGACACGGTGCCGGAAAGATTTTGGAAAGACTAGAATCGAGAAGCAACTAATTCGTAATTTTGTAGGAAATGGCTGAAGCCTCGACTCGAATAATTTCCGAAATCCATGCCGCACGGCGCCTTATGCTTGCTGGCAGGGCGCGGCAAGCTTTGGAATCCCTCGTCGGATTCGAGGCCCCATTCGCGACGCTCGCCATCGTCCGCGGCGAATGCCACTATGTGCTTGGCGAGTGGACCGATGCCATCCGAGAATTCAAGAACACTCTTCGCATTTCGCCAAACTCGCCGAGGGCGGAGATCATGCTCGAACTCTCATCGGAGATGGTCGAATTATCAAAGACCATTCGCCCGGCCGCCTCGGTCGAGGAGCTGCTCGGCGTTTCGAATGAGTTTGGCGAAGGTCCTACTTTTCCAAAACTTTCTCTATCGCCGGGCCAGGATAAGGAAACTTCAGCGCCAACAATTTCATCGGATGAAATCGGACTCGTCAGCGAAACGCTCGCCGATGTGATGATTCGCCAAGGCAAGTTCGACGATGCACGAAAGGTCTATATCCAACTTTCCAGACTCAATCCAGACCGGTACGAATACTTCCGCGACAAGATAAAAAAATTAGATAGTAAAACTTCCGTATGACTTTCTTCGCACAGCATTACGATGCCACCATCCGCGATCTCGAAGAAACGCTCGACGCCATGATTGACTCCGGCAGCGAATTCGATTTCACCCGATCCGGCGATGTACTGAGCATCGAATTCGAGGATGGCGAAAAAATCGTCATCACTCCGCAATCGCCGATGGAGCAGCTATGGATTTCCGCGAATTATGCTGGGCATCGGTTCAATTGGTCGGTACAGCAGCAGGATTGGACCGATGAAAAAAGTTCTGAATCGTTGAAATCCTTCCTCTCTAAAACGATCACCGGAAAGATCGGGAACGAAACGAATTTCAATTAGCTCTCCATTCCCACCAACTCATAAATTGCAATCGCATTGCCTTCCGGGTCGCGAAATTGCGCCATCCGGTAGCCATCTTCTTCGTCATTTTGAATGCCGAAGAACTCGCAGCCGAGCGATTGGAGCCGGGCCATTTCGTCGCTTAGATTTTTCACTTCGAACTGAATCGCAAGCCGCCCGCTCGGTTCCGATGGCTCGTGCGTTCCATTCATTCCAAGCCGAACGCTGCCTGCATCGAGCCAGCCGTACCGATGCTCCGGCTGCAGGCTGATCGGAATCAACCCCAAAACATCCTGATACCACTGGACCATTTGGTGCCAATCCGCAACGTTGAGATTGATTATATTCAGTTCCATCGCTCCCTAAAAACCGAAGGACACGCTGCGCTGCGTATCCTTCGAAGAATTCCACAAAATGAGGACGCCTTAGAAGTTCATAAAGTCCTTCACGAAAGTACTCTGGTTTGCAGCATCGACGACATCAATACTCGCGCCGACATAAAGGAATTGGGAACTTCCGCCCGCGCCGGCAACAGATCCCTGAATAGCAATAGTGAACTGCGAGTTATCGGAGACCAATGTACCGACGAGGGCAGCTTTCGATGTGCTGCCGGCGGAGAGTGTTACATCGTCAACATAGGTAACCGCGTCTTGTTTCGTAAAAGTAAGCCCCGCGAATGCCGTGCCGCTCTGACCCTGAATCGTTGGATTAATATTATTGACATTCTGATACCCATCTTGGGAGACACCGACGTAATTAGCAAGTGTGCCGGAAGTCAATTGCTCCTCTCCGCCACCGCCGATTATGACGAGCGTTTTTCCTCCAAGAGCAGCGTACTCGGCAAGATACGACTCCGCGCTGGCGCTGATGGTGGTCGTAGTAGCTACCAGAACGACCACCCGATTGTAGGGCGTAAGCTGCGCGATAGTGAATTGTGGAGGTCCACCGTTGCTAAAATCGTTTATGGGATCGAACGCAACCCCTGATGCCGCGAGCGCGCCCGTGTAATCGGTGAAGTCCGAGGCAGCCGAACCATAGAACAGAACGGCTGTATTGGCGCTGGATTTATTCGCGACCGTGACGGTCACCGAATTACTCTGGACGAGATTGTTGAGATCACCCTGCTGCGCCAGCGAGGCGGTAATATCGGCCGAGCCTTGCGTCGTCCCTGCCGTGACAAGCCCGAAGGGGTTCACGTTGGCGATCAGTCCATTTGAAGTCGTCCAAATAAAAGACCCCTGCCCAATGGGCAGCGCATTACCGGATTGATCGAAGGCTGTCGCCGTAAATTGCTGCGTGCCACCCGGCGTGAGCGTGGGAACAGTAGCCGGCGAAAGAGTAATCGAAGCGATGTTAGGCGCAACGCCGGGCGCGACCGCCGTGGCGCTGTTCGAATATCCCGATCGCGCGCCACTCCCGTTTACGGCGCGAACACGGTAGGTGTAGGTGAAGCCGGAATATAACCCGACATCATTATAGGAATTGGGTCCGGGCGCGGCGGCGGCAATGATCATGAAGGTCTGTGCTCCCGCGAGGCGCCGCTCGATGATATACGATGTGGCGCCTGCCGAGGCGGTCCAGTTCAGCGTAATCGTGCTTGGATTCCCAGAGCCGGAGCCTGCCGCCGTAAGCTGCTTCGGATTCACCGGCGCACCCGGATCGCCCGGGTTGTTAACCGTCACCGTTACCGTCTTGGTCGAAGTTCCATTCCCATTTTTCGCCGTCAGGGTGTAGGTGGTCGTCGGCGAAATGCCGGGAAATACGCCGAAGTAATTATTCGAATTATTCGTCTGATCGCCAACGCCTTGATCGATCGTAACACTTGTCTGCGTGCCATCGATGGACCAACTGAGTGTCACGGAGTCTCCAATAGTGATGGAGGCGGGTGTTGCCGTGAAGGAGGTGATGACCGGGCCATTGCCGACGGTCACCGTTACGGACTTGGTCGATGTTCCGTTCGCATTTTTCGCCGTAAGCGTGTACGTCGTCGTCGTATCGGGAAAAACGTGGATGGTATCGGTGGACTTTTTATTGCTCTTGTCACCAACGCCCTGATTGATCGAGATGCTCGTCTGAGAGCCGTCGAGCGACCAACTCAGAACCGAGGAGTCTCCAATAGTGATGGTCGAAGGCGTTGCCGTGAAGGCGGTGATGGCCGGGCCGTTACCATTATTATTCGGGGGGCTCGTGCTGCTCTTGCATCCCGCAATGGTGATCGCCGCAAGCAGGAAAGCTGGAAGGAAATATCTCAGGTTCTTCATTGTTTTATTGTGATTATGTCAAAAAATGGAATGAATGGAAAAACACGAAAAGGAAACACCTTCCTTGGGAAATAATTCAATCGAAAACATACCGTTATCGGGTTTTTCGTTTTTTCTTAGCCTCACTCACTTTCGCTGGCAACACCTTTTCCGCAATGCTCTTCGCCTGCATAAACAGCAGGAGATAATCATTCCCGCCCGCTTTCGAATCGGTGCCGGACATATTGAATCCGCCGAAGGGATGCGCGCCCACCATCGCCCCCGTGCATTTGCGGTTGATGTAAAGATTACCGACGAAGAATTCCTTCTTCGCGCGCTCAATATTCTTGCGGCTCTTCGAATAGACCGCGCCCGTCAATCCATATTCCGTATTGTTCGCTACGTCCATCGCCTCATCGAAATTCTTCACCGGAATAAGCGCCAGCACCGGACCGAAAATCTCTTCTTGGGCCAGCCGGGCATTCGGAGCAATATCGGCGACGACCGTTGGCCTGATATAGTATCCTTCCATACCGGCCGGTTCGCCACCGGCAACAATTCGTCCTTCGCCGCGGCCAATCTCGATATAACTTCGGATGCTATTGAATGCTCGTTCATTCACCACCGGCCCGACGCGCTTATTTTCCAGCGGGTCACCCATCTCCATCGCATTCACCCGCTCGACAATCTTTTCGACCATCTTTGGATAGACCGCCTGCTCGATTATCGCGCGCGAGCACGCGGAACATTTCTGTCCCTGAAATCCGAACGCGCTGGTAACGATTCCATCCGCGGCGGCATCGAGATCGGCATCCTTTGCAACGACGATCGCGTCCTTGCCGCCCATCTCGGCTACAACTCGCTTGATCCACCGTTGTCCCATGCGGGGCGTGGCAGCATTCTGCGCAACGCGAAGTCCCACTTGCTTGGAACCCGTAAACGAAATGAACCTGGTGATCGGGCTTTCGACGAGATAATCCCCCACTTCGCCGCCCGGCGCTGTCAGGAAATTTAGCACGCCCGGAGGCAATCCTGCTTCTTCCATTATCTCATGAAACAGCCACCCCATCATCGGGCTGTCGCTCGATGGCTTGAGAACTATTGTGTTGCCCGTCACGATGGCCGCGCTCGACATTCCCACCAAAATCGCGAACGGGAAATTCCACGGTGGAATGCTGATGCCCACGCCCAGCGGCAGATATTCCAGCCAATCACGTTCACCTTTCAACTGATGCAACGGCTGCGGACCGCCCAGGCGCATCATCTCTCTCGCGTAAAACTCCATGAAGTCGATCGCCTCGGCGGTATCGGCATCGGCCTCCGCCCAATTTTTGCCGACTTCGCGGACCATCCACGCGTTGATCTCATATCGCCGGCGGCGCGCGATCTTCGCTGCTTTGTAAAGCAGATTCGCTCGCTTTTCGTAAGGCACTTTGCTCCACGTAGCGAATGCTTTCGAAGCCGCTTGCAGCGCCTTCTCAGCGTGTTCGACCGTCCCCTTCGCGAAATTCCCGATCACCTCATCGGGATGCGCCGGATTCCGCGACGCGATGCTATCGCCGGTGCCGATGCGCTCCGTGCCGATAACGAGCGGATAAATTTCGCCTAACGCATCGCCCGTTTTTGCGAGCGCCGCCTCCATTGCCTTGCGCTCGCGCGGCTGCGTATAGTCTTTATAAGTCTCATTCTGAAATGCCGGTATTTTCTTTTTTGCCATAGGCCGCTAAACAAGCGGAAAATGGATTACGCTCCAATTCGCAAAAATTCTCGATTGTTTCTAATAAGGAATCTCTGATTAGGTCACTTTTACCGTCATTGCGAGGAGAATCGAACGACCGAAGGCGCATCGTCCACGATGCCTGTTCGATTCGACGAAGCAATCCCTTGTCAAATCAACGGGTTGCTTTGCTTCGTGCCTCGCAGCCACGTTCGGCGCGCTTCGGTAGCCGAGCGTTTCTCGCAATGAAGCAATAACGGACTTAATCGGAGATTCCTTAAATGAAAGAATGCGCAAACACATTTGTTTTTCATAAACCGTAAGAATTCTTTATAGTTTTCTTCCTTGGCGAGAT
>VFSW01010867.1_pt1 | contig 12855 bp, 7 predicted proteins | sample 5358111 | NCBI WGS metagenome assembly VFSW01 (sample SAMN11554181, study PRJNA540505) | mine drainage metagenome | isolation source: sediment from site ElyBrook_90M | place: USA: Ely Copper Mine, Vershire, VT | collected 2017 | reverse complement strand
TATTTGCTGATGCGCCGCCCGCGCTAGGCAACGGGGAAAGCGTGCAGCGAACAGCTGGCAGGTTGTCTTGGCAACTGCTGTTCCATCTCACATGATCAAGATAAGGGATGCCTGGCTGGGCGCATTTTTTTCTGGCCAGATACATACCCGGAATATTGAGGAATGCAATTCCCTGGTAAAAAAGGCAGTCGCACAAATTTTTGCGGGTGTTCCAAGGGGGGTACCGAAGGGCTCCAAGGTCAAGAGTTGGTCCGGCCCCACTTCCAATTCCGGATTTCCGGCATGTCTTCGCCATGTTTCTCGATGTATTGCCTGTGCTCGATCAGCTTGTCCTTGAGCTGCTGCTTCAGGTAGACGCCCTTGTCACCGGTCTGTGGCAGGCGGTCGATCACATCCATCACCAGATGAAAGCGGTCCAGTTCGTTCAGCACCGTCATGTCAAACGGCGTGGTAATGGTGCCCTCCTCCTTGTAGCCGCGCACATGAATGTTGTGATGGTTGGTGCGGCGGTAGGTCAGCCGGTGGATCAACCACGGGTAAGCGTGATAGGCGAAGATCACCGGCTTGTCTTTGGTGAACAGCTCGTCGAAATCGATATCGCTCAGCCCGTGCGGATGCTCGCTGGGTGGTTGCAACTTCATCAGGTCGACAACGTTGACCACGCGGATTTTCAGCTCGGACAGATGCTCGCAAAGGATGGAAACGGCCGCGAGGGTTTCCAGTGTGGGCACGTCGCCGCAGCAGGCCATCACCACATCGGGTGCCACGGCCTGGTCGTTGCTGGCCCACTGCCAGATGCCGATGCCTTCACTGCAGTGCTTGACTGCAGCGTCCATGGCAAGCCATTGCGGCGCGGGGTGCTTGCCCGCGACCACGACGTTGACGTAATGGCGGCTGCGCAGGCAGTGGTCCATCACCGATAGCAGGCAGTTTGCGTCCGGCGGAAAATAAACGCGCACCACCTCGGCTTTCTTGTTCACGATGTGGTCGATGAAACCCGGATCCTGGTGGGTGAAGCCGTTGTGATCCTGGCGCCATACATGCGACGTCAGCAGGTAGTTCAGCGAGGCAATCTTGCGCCGCCACGGGAGGTGTGCGGTGACCTTGAGCCACTTGGCGTGCTGGTTGAACATCGAATCGATGATGTGGATGAACGCCTCGTAGCAGTTGAACAACCCGTGCCTGCCGGTGAGCAGGTATCCTTCCAGCCATCCTTCGCTCTGGTGCTCGCTGAGCATTTCCATTACACGCCCACTGGGTGCGAGAAATTCATCGTCAGTCATGGTCGCAGCATCCCATTGGCGTTGGGTCACTTCGAACAGTGCTTCCAGTCCGTTGGAAAGCGTCTCGTCAGGACCGAACACGCGAAAATTGCGCTGTTCGCTGTTGAGCTTCGCAATATCGCGCAGGAACGGCCCGAGCACATGGGTGTCGCCAATGCCGGGCGCGCCGGGCACGGACACCTTGGCCGCGTAATCGCGGAAGTCCGGCATGCGCAGCTCGCGCAGCAACATGCCGCCGTTGGCGTGCGGATTGGCGCTCATGCGGCGCTCGCCCCTGGGCGCGAGTTCGGCAAGCTCTGCTTTCAGCCTGCCCTGCTTATCGAACAGTTCCTCAGGCCGGTAACTCCTCATCCAGTCTTCCAGCAGCTTAAGGTGCACGGGTTCCCTGTCCGGATGGAGCGGTACCTGGTGCGCGCGGAAGGTACCCTCGATCTGCAGGCCATCGACCACCTTCGGTCCGGTCCAGCCCTTGGGCGAGTTCAGCACGATCATCGGCCAGCGCGGACGTGTGTTGTTCTTGCCGCTGCGCGCGTCCTGCCGGAACTTCTTAATCTGTTCGATTGCGCTGTCGAGTGCGGAAGCCATCGCTTCATGCATCAATGCCGGGTCATCGCCCTCGACGAAAATGGGCGTCCAGCCGTAGCCGCGCAGCAACTGTTCCAGTTCTTCGTGAGTGATACGGGCGAGTACGGTCGGATTGGAAATCTTGTAGCCGTTGAGATGCAGAATAGGCAGCACCGCGCCGTCGCTGGCCGGATCGAGGAACTTGTTGGAATGCCATGCGGTAGCCAGCGGCCCGGTTTCCGCCTCGCCGTCGCCGACCACGCAGGCCACGATCAGATCGGGATTGTCGAACACCGCCCCGAACGAATGGCTGAGCGAATAGCCCAGTTCGCCGCCCTCGTGGATCGAGCCCGGCGTTTCAGGCGCAGCATGGCTGGGTATGCCGCCGGGAAACGAAAACTGCTTGAAAAGCTTCTGCAGACCGGCCTCATCCTGGCTGATGTTCGGATAGACTTCGCTGTAGGTACCCTCGAGGTAGGTGTTTCCCACGACTGCCGGCCCGCCGTGCCCGGGGCCGGAGACGTAGATCATATCGAGGTCGTACTTCTTTATGACCCGGTTCAAATGCGCGTAGATGAAGTTCTGGCCCGGGGTCGTACCCCAGTGGCCGAGGAGCATTTTCTTAACATCCCCGTTCTCAAGCGGACGCCTGAGCAGCGGGTTGTCGTATAGAAAAATCTGGCCGACCGACAGATAGTTTGCAGCGCGCCAGTAAGCGTCGATCTTGTGTAGCAGTTCCGCGGAAAGCGTGTTGGTCTTCATGCTTCGGTGGCCCTTTTATTTTCGTCAATATCAAGAACGCGGCAGACCGTCCTGGCAATCATCTGCTCTTCATCCGTATGAATCACGCGAACAGCAACCCGGCCGGACGCCCTGGATATCACGCCCACATTGGCCGAGTTTTGTGCCGCTTCGATTTCTATTCCAAGAAACTCCAGGCCGGCGCATATTCGGGCGCGGATCACCGGGGCGTTTTCGCCGATGCCGCCGGAAAACACCAGCGTGTCCAGTCCTCCCAGCGCCGCGGCATATGCGCCTATCCGTTTCTTGATCTGGTAGCAGAACAATGCGACCGCTTCAGCGGCACGCACATCATGTGCCTCGCACTCCAGCAGGTCGCGCATGTCGGAACTGGTCTCGGATATGCCCAGCAGCCCGGACTGAAAATTGACCATCTCGTTGAATTGCTTTGCGCTCATTTTTTCGCTGCGCGCCAGATACCAGACCAATCCCGGATCAAGGTCGCCTGAGCGGGTGCTCATGGCCACGCCTGCAGTCGGGGTGAAACTCATGCTGGTGTCCATGCTCTTGCCGTCGCGCACTGCCACCAGGCTCGCGCCATTGCCGAGGTGTGCGAGGATCACGCGTCCATTTGTTGCAGCCTGGTCGCCGCGGCGGGCGAGCTCCCCCATCAGAAACTCATATGACAAGCCGTGAAACCCGTAGCGCCTTATGCCTAGCGCCTCATAGCGGCGCGGGATCGCCAGCAACTGCGCGACGCGGGGGATGTCATGATGAAAAGCTGTGTCGAAACACGCCACCTGGTCCAGATCCGGAAACCTGCGCTGGAACGCTTCAGTCATCAGGATCTCCTCCGGCAGATGTTCCGGATCGAACGGGCTGAGCCGCCGCAGCTCCGCCATCATTTCCGCAGTGATACGTTGCGGCTGGCCATACTTCGGCCCGCCATGCACCACGCGATGTCCAATCGCGGCCAATACCTCCTGATCGCGGCGTTCCTCGATCCAGTCCATCAGCACTTCCACCGCCGCAGTGTGATCGGGCGCTTTCACGGAACGCGAAAAGCATTCTGCAGAATTCAATCCTTTGACCAGCAAGCCGGCTTCCGGGAGACCAATCCGCTCGATCGCGCCCTCGAGAATCCGCTGCAGGGTATCCCCGACATCGAACAGCGCGAACTTGATGCTCGACGAGCCGCCGTTGATGGTCAGGATGCGTGGGCTGGCAGGCTTCATGTTGATTTCTGTTGCAAGACAGTTGCCCCGATTGAAATTATGCAAAGATTAAACAGTGTAAGCCTCATTCAAAGCAGGCATGACAACTTCAGTTCCTTTCAGGCGGGCTGCAAACTGCCGCATGACTTCCTGTTCGCCGTGAATGAGGAAAGTGCGTTCAGGGTTGCCGGTCTGCTGGTGCCACGCGAGCAGTTCCGCCTGATCGGCATGCGCAGAAAAGCCGTTGATGGTATGGATCCTGGCGCGCACGGATATTTTTTCACCGTAGATCCTGACTTCCTTTGCGCCATCGATGACATTGCGCGCCAGGGTGCCCGATGCCGCGTAGCCGACAAACAGGACACTGCATTCCTCACGCGAAATATTATTTTGCAGATGGTGCAGTATCCGTCCGCCCGTGCACATGCCGGATCCTGCCATGACAACGGCGCCGCCGCCGATATGATTGATCGCGATGGACGCCGTGGTCTCGCGGGTGAATTGCAATCCCGGCAAGTGGAAGGGATCGCGCCCTGCGCGAAACAGTGCGGCGGTTTCCGGTTCATAGCACTCGGGGTGGCGTTCGAATATCTCGGTAGCAGATATCGCCATGGGGGAATCCAGAAACACCTGTGTCGAGCGCGGCAGCAGGTTGTTCTCGATACCCTCACGAAGGAAGTACAGAAGCTCCTGCGCCCTTTCCAGTGCAAAGGTGGGAATGATCACGTTGCCCCCCCGCTTGAAGGTATCGGCAATCGTTGTGTAAAGTTCTTCAACCGATGGCTGAAAGGGTTTGTGCAGGCGGTCACCATAAGTGGTTTCCATGACGACAACGTCAGCCTTGGGCGGAGGCGCAGGGCTTCGCAGCAGGGGGCGGCCGCTGTTGCCGAGATCACCCGAGAACAGCACGCTGCGTTGCCGCCCGTTTTCCTCAAGCTCCAGGAGTATGCTGGCCGAGCCGAGTATGTGTCCGGCATCAAAAAAAGTTGCGCGTATGCCCGGCACAAGCTGCATGGCTTGCCCGTATGTCGTGACGCGGCCGAAAAAATCCAGTGCCAAAAATGCATCCACGATTGAATAAAGCGGCGGCGCAGCATGCTGATGCTTGCGGTGATGTGCGGATCGGCGCCCACTGTGCTGCACTTCTTCCTCCTGCAGATGCGCTGCGTCCACCATCACCAGGCGGGCAAGTTCGCGCGTGGCTGACGTGGTGATGATCTCGCCGCGGAATCCACGCTTGGCCAGCAGCGGCAGGCGGCCGCAGTGATCCAGGTGAGCATGGGTGAGGAGCACGAAATCGATTTGCTTGGGATCGAAACCGAAAGGCTCGCTGTTCTCTTCCTCCAGCTCGCGGCCGCCCTGGAACATACCGCAATCGATCAAAACCTTCCTGCCGGCGCAACTCACCAGATGGCAGGAACCGGTGACTCCCCGATCGGCACCGTGAAAGGAAATTTCCATGTCAACCCCTTCGGTTGTTGTTCATTTGTATTCTGGCTACCGGCTCGCGACTGGTTCGTTCATCGGGCCAGAAGTATCGCGCTGGATCGTGAGCCGAGTCGGTAAGTTTGCTGGTCTGCACAAAGCGGCTCATCTCCTGCTTCATACAGATCCCCGGGTGTGTCGCAAGAGGTGTCAACGGCCTGATACCAGCGGGACCCGTCCGGCAACAGTGGCAACCCAAAATCAATCGTAGCAGCGTCGGCATTGAACATCAGGAATATTGTGTCCTGCTGGTCTTCATGGATCAAACAGGCAAACTGATTCAGTTTCCGATCGTCCCAGTCGGGCAATCCCCCCCGAGGATCATACCAGTGGATATCGGCGTCGGTATAGAATTGTTCCCTGCTCAGAACCGGATGTATGCGGCGGAACGCGATCATGCCACGGGTAAAGCGAAAGATCTCGCTGTGCTTTTCCAGGCTGCTCCAATCATGCCAGCTGGTCTCGTTGTCCTGGCAATAAGCGTTGTTGTTGCCGCCTTGCGTGCGGCGGAATTCGTCTCCGCCGAGCAGCATAGGTATCCCGCGCGAGACCAGCAGCGTCAGCAGAAAATTCTTGATCTGCCTTTTCCGCAGGGCATCGATCCCGGCATTGCCCGTCTCGCCTTCGACACCGTAATTCTCGCTGTAATTGGCATCGGTTCCGTCGTGGTTGCTTTCACCGTTTGCCAGGTTGTGCTTGTGGCGATAGCTTACCAGGTCGTTCAGGGTAAAGCCGTCGTGGCAAGTGACAAAATTGATGCTGCCCTCGGGACCTTTGCCGGACCCGGTGTAGATATCGGCGCTGCCGCAAATCCGGCTGGCGAAAAGGCCAAGCATGCCATCATCGCCTCGCCAGTAGCGCCGGATATCGTCCCGGTACCGTCCGTTCCACTCCGCCCAGCGCCGCTCCGAGAAACTGCCCACCTCATAGGCACCCGCGGCGTCCCAGGCCTCTGCGATTATTTTCACGTCTCTCAGGATCGGATCCTCGGCTATCGCTTCGAGCAGCGGCGCATTGGACAACAGTTTGCCGTTGCCATCCCGGCCCAGCACCGACGCAAGGTCGAAGCGGAATCCATCAACATGCATCGCGACGACCCAGTAGCGCAGCGCCTCAAGGATGTGGTCGCGCACCACCGGATGGTTGGCGTTGATGGTATTGCCGGTGCCGGTGTAGTCTTTGTAGTAGCGCTTGTCATCCGCCAGGGTGTAGAAGATCGCGTTATCGATCCCGCGGAAACTCAAGGTCGGACCCAGTTGGTTTCCCTCCGCGGTGTGATTGAACACCACATCCAGGATCACCTCTATCCCGGCTTTGTGCAGGCACAGTACCATTTCCTTGAATTCCAGCTTCTGCTGTCCGAGACCGCCCGCACTGCTGTAGGACGCCTTGGGTGCGAAGAAGGTTACCGGGTCGTAGCCCCAGTAATTTCCGAGCAGCTTGCCTGTCTGCGGATTGACGCCAGCCATCTGGCATTCATTGAACTCGTACACCGGCATCAATTCCACCGCCGTCACCCCCAGCTTGTTCAGATAGGGTATCTTTTCCATCAGGCCGCGGAAGGTGCCGGGATGTTCCACGCCAGAATCCGGATGAACAGTGAAACCGCGCACATGTGTTTCATAAATCACCGTTCTGGACCAGGGATGTCTGGGTGGCATGTCATCCTGCCAATCGAAGTGTTCGTGGGTGTATATGCATTTCGGCATGACACCGGCATCATCGACTGTCGAACAAACCATGTCCGGTTCTTTAGCCAACGGATCATATCCCCTGACCTGCTCGAAGTCCCAGTTGGCCACCCGCGAGATCGCCGTCGCAAATGGGTCGAGCAGCAGCCTGTTGAAATTGAAACGATGTCCTTCGCTGGGTTGGTAAGGCCCGTCCACCCGGTAGGCATAGAGTTGGCCGGAGCGTATCCCTTCAACCCAGACATGCCATATGTCACCGCTGCGGTTGCGCGCCGGATCGAGAGCTATCACCCTGGCAGGTATCGCATCTTCCGGAAGATCGAACAATTCCAACCGGACGCGGCTGGCATGTCGGCTGAACAAGGCAAAGTTGACTCCCCCGCCATAGCCATGGATTCCCATCGGCAATGGAACGCCGATCCGGACTTCAGTGAGTTCGGAAACTTCTGTCACGTATTCAGGCAGCGGGCGTTCAGTTGTACTCATGTTCTTATTCAATCATCGCTGCCACAGAATTTGTGCTGCTTCGAGTGGAATCGACACCCCGTCGCAGTGTGGAATTAGCCGTGCCGTATAGTCCGATGCTGGGCGGATTGCAAGCACCGCTGCACGATAGACGTATCCGTTTGTTGCGCCCGCCAATTGCCTTACGCGCTTCATCTCCACTCGCTCCGTTGCGCCAGCGCCACCGGCATAAAGCTCGGCCCGCACCACTCCCGGTTCGAGATCATCAAGATATACCAGCGCTTCAAATACATGCTGTTCGTCCTTCGTTTCAACCTTCACTTCACCGAAGCGCAGCCCGAGCCATTTCTGGTCCACCTCGTGGCGCCAATCAACCAAATCCATGCCGATTTTGCCATTGTCGGCGGCACGCCCGAGATAGGCCGAAGCCGCAGGAATGTAATGTTGCTCGGTGTATTCGCGCACCACCCGGTTAGTGGAAAATCGCGGTGTCAATTGCGCCATGCTCTCACGCATTCGCGCCACCCAGGCAATGGGAATATTCTGTTCATCACGCGTATAGAACTCGGGAATCACCTCGTGTTCAAGCAAGTCATAAAGTGCTTCGGCATCACGTGCATCCCAGACCGGATCATCGCCGTGCTCCTGCCCATCTCCCAACGCCCACCCTACTTCCGGCGTGTAAGCTTCTGCCCACCAGCCGTCCAGTTCGGACAGATTGATACCGCCATTGACCAGCACCTTCATGCCGCTCGTCCCACACGCTTCCCAGGGTCGGCGCGGTGTATTGAGCCAGACATCCGCCCCCTGCACCAACTGCTCGGTCAAATGCATGTCGTAGTCACTGAGGAAAATCACATGAGGGCGCGCTTCCGGACGGCGGATGAAATGCATCCATTCCCTGATCAAAGACTGCCCTTCCATATCTGCAGGATGGGCCTTGCCAGCCATGATGAGCTGCACTGGACGCTGCGGATTCGTCAGCAGACGCAGCAGACGCTCCGGGTCGTACAGCAATAAATTCGGCCGTTTGTAGCTTGCAAAGCGACGTGCAAAACCCAGCGTCAAGATGTTGGGATCAAACAGGTGTTTCGCAGCATCAACTTTCTCGGGCGAGGCGCCGGAGCCGGCTAGTTGCATGGACAATCGTTCACGGGCGTATTCAACAAGCGACTTGCTGGCAATGGTGCGAAATTGCCAGAATTTTGCGTCCGAGACTTTGCGGATGTTCTGCTCCAGAGTCTCAACTGTTCCCATCCAGCGATCCTTGCCGCAGGCCTCCGTCCAAAGATCATCTGCCGGTGCCGAATCCCAGGTTGGCGTATGGACACCGTTGGTCACGTGTCCGACCGGTATTTCTTCCTCCGGCCATTGTGGAAAGAGTGGCTCAAACAGGTGCCGACTCACTTGCCCATGCAGACGGCTTACACCATTGACTGCACCGCTCCCCCGAATCGCCAGATAGGCCATGTTGAAAGGTTCCGACGCGTCGTTCGGATTGTGGCGACCCAGGGCCAGCAAATCGTGGAGCGTGATACTGAGCTTCTGTTCGGCATAACCGCCGAGATATTGCTCGATAAGCGCCGGAACAAAACGATCGAAACCTGCAGCCACCGCCGTATGCGTGGTAAAGAGGTTGCCAGCGCGGGTGACGGCCAGCGCAGCGTCGAAGGTCTGCCCGGTTTCCTTCATGAAACTGTGCGCGCGTTCCAGCACAGCGAACGCCGCATGCCCTTCATTCAGGTGGCAGACTTCCGGCTTGATGCCGAGCGCCGCGAGCAGTCGCCATCCGCCGATTCCGAGCAGCATTTCCTGTTTGAGTCGCAGCTCCGGGCCTCCTCCGTAAAGCTCGCTGGTAATGCCGCGGTGCGCGGGATAATTCGCCGCGTCGTTGCTGTCCAGCAAATACAGCTTGACGCGGCCGATCTGGACCTGCCATGCGCGCAACCAGACCGAGTAGCCGGGCAAGGCGATTTCCAGTCTCAGCCACTCCCCATCCGGTTTGCGCAACGGTGTGATCGGCAACTGCCCGGGGTCGTTGTACGGGAAAAGTGCCTGTTGCGCGCCGTCCTCGTCGATCACCTGGCGAAAGTAGCCTTGTTGATAGAGCAGCCCGACACCGATCACAGGAACGCCCAGATCGCTGGCAGCCTTGAGCTGATCACCGGCCACGTTGCCCAACCCCCCCGAGTAAATCGGCAATGCTTCGCTCAACATGTATTCCATGCTGAAATACGCGACACAGCTCAACGAAGTTTGCGGGCAGGCTTGCTGAAACCATGCCGGGGCCTCTGCCGCATTCCGCTTGGCTTGTACCAGATCATCAACATTTTTTCGGAAAGCGGGATCGGCTAAAGTACGCCGGAGCTTCTCTCGTGAGACCGTCTGCAATACAACCCAGGGGTTCCGGGTCAGCTGCCAGAGCTGGGAATCAATCTGCCGCCAAACTTCATCAGCGCCATGATTCCATGCGGAACGCATATCCAGTGCAAGCTCGGATAGCGAATCGAATCCCTCCACGTCCGAACATAAGGGACGCTCTCCGGGGCGAATGATACGTGTAGGCTCGTTCATATTTTGTTCTTCAAGCTTTTCGTGGGCGCAACCCCATACTGCTGTATTTCATGGACGGTTCAGCTTGCCCAAATCATCATCTGACCTCCACCACCCTCCGCCCAGCGCGACAAAAAGGGCAGTCGTATCCTGAAGGCGCTGAGCCTGGACTTGCAGATAGCCCAACTTTGCCTGATGGTACTGAATGTCAGCGGCAAGAACCTGCAAGTAATTGGTCAATCCTGCCCGGTAGTTTACCTGTGCGAGATGCAATGACTGTTCCGAAACTGACACGGATTGCGATTCGGTTTGCATGGTTTCAGCATCATGCTCCAAAGCCCTCACAGTATCCGCCACCTGGGCAAAGGCGCCAAGTACAGTCTGTCTATAGAGGGCCAGGCTTTGCTGATATGCGTCAACCGCTGCCTGTTTCTTGGCAGACAGGGTGCCGCCATTAAACAAAGGCGCCGAAATATCTGTCCCCAGACTCCAGAAGTTGGCATTTTGGCCGAAAAATCCGTTCATCGATGTGGCGTTCTGTCCGAAAGAACCGTTCAACGTAAAATTCGGGAACAGCGCCGCAGTGGCAACGCCTATGTTGGCGCTTGCACCATGCAATTGCGCCTCGGCCGCAAGAATGTCCGGGCGTTGGCGCACCAATTCTGAAGGTAATGAAAGAGGCAGCTTGCTTGGCAGGGAAAGTTCAGACATTGAAATTTGCGCAGGTATCCATTCAGATGGTGCATGCCCTGCAAGGGTGGCAAGCAGGTGCTCTGACTGACTCATCAATTGCCGCAATGGAGGCAAAGTGGCTTCAAGCGTAGCCAACTGGCTGCGCAGGATAAGCACTGACCCGAAGGGAACGGTGCCCGCCTGGGCCTGTTTCTCGGTGATGGCGATCTGCTCCTTTTGCAGACCGATTAACTGTTCGGTATATTTTATTTCATCCCGGTAGGCGGCCATTGCAATGGCGGTATTGACAATGTTTCCCGACAGGGCAAGATAGGTGGCCAGGACGGTGGAACGTTGCAAATCCACCTGGGACTGCAGATTCTCGATGGCGCGATGCTCCCCGCCAAATATATCAAGCGAGTAACTGACGGATGCCGAAAGCGTGACCAGATTGAAAATGCTGGCAGGCGCGGAACTACCGAACATTTCCGGCGAAAATCTTTGCCTGGTTGGTTTTAAATCGGCGCTGACCTGCGGGTAAAAAATCCCATAACCGGCGCGAAGATTGTCATTGCTTTGAAGCAGGCTTGCCTGAGCCGCCTCCAGACTCGGATTATTGGCGAGCCCCTCTGCAACTGTTGCGTCAAGCTGCTTCGAATCGAACAAGTTCCACCAGTTTGCGACAGGCCCGATACCACTTTCGAAACGCTGGGATTGACCGTCTACCGGGACGGTTTCCGAAGGATCACGCCCCTGGTTGTAATGATCGCTTGACGGTGCCTTGGGGCGAACAAAATCCGGGCCTACGGTGCAGCCCGAAAAGGCCAGCAGGAAAACCCCGCATAGAATCCAAGCGCTCCTGCCGTTGCAGTTTCTTTGGGGTAACCGATGGGTCATGATGTTCTCTTTCCGGGGCAGCTATTTATCCCCGATGTAAACATCCACCAGCTGGCCGGGATAGAGCGAAATGTTTTTCGGCCTGGCAAACCTGAAAATGATCGGCAAAACCCTCACATCCACTCTCTCGGTCCTTTGATTCGACAACTCGATTTTGGGGGTGACATAAGGTTGCGCCCTGACATATTCCAGCGGAATGTTGATATCGGTACCCCTGATAAACATGCGTGCATGCATTTGCGAGGGCTTGGGCAGCCGGCTTATGAGTATCTCGTCTATATAACACCTGACTCCGATGTAGTTGTCGATATTCCCCATCCCCATCACTATGGGCGGGTCTAGACTGCCGGTATAACTGTCATAAGTCCCCTGGGAAGAGATATAGCTGCCGACAGCCGTATTGACAGACAGCGCCGAGCCGTCGGACGGAGCCTTGATAACATATTTCGACAGCAGTGCTTTCGATGCCTGATAGGCTTTAAAAGTTGCCACGTATTGTTTCTGGGCCACGGCGAGGTTTTCTTTTCCTGCTTCAACCGCATTTTGTGCGGTATCCAGTACATCCTTGCTCACGGACCTTGGTTCCAGATCGTAGGATTTCTTCTGCTTGTCCAGCGTATCCTGCAGGCTTTTCAGATTGGCCTTTGCCAGTCCGATCTGTTCCTTGGCAGACTCAGCCTGTGCTTTCTGTTGCTCGACGGTCGCACGTTGCACCGAATCGTCCAGCATGAGAACAGGCATCCCCGCTTGCACACTTTGGCCCTCCGCAATCAGTATCCGGGTGACCACGCCTGAAACTTCGGGGTAAATGTTGATGTTTTCGCCGCTCGTCTGGTAGCTTTCGATGATTCCGTTGGCATAGATTCCCTTTTCATACGGATTCGAAGCCGGCGTGAACGCTGGCGGCTGAGCCTTGTTTTTTATACCGTATACATAGGCGCTGGCAAAGCCGGCCAGAATACCCAAAAATGCAAGTGTGAATAACAGCTTGTTTCTCATTCAGGCCCCCGCTTCAACACCGGATATCCTGCCATCTTCCATTTTCAATATCCGGTCTGCATACTCATATATTCTGCTGTCATGAGTGACGATGATGATGCAGCGCTTTTCATTCAGGATATTCTGTTTTACAAACTCCACGATTTTTCTGCCCGTGTCGCCGTCCAGGGAGGCTGTCGGCTCATCAAATATCAGAAGATCGGGGCGACTGGAGATCGCCCTGGCAATCGCGACTCTTTGCTGTTCGCCACCGCTCAATTTGACCGGCGGAAGTTGCGCCCTGTCCTTCAG
>VFSW01010866.1_pt1 | contig 12856 bp, 16 predicted proteins | sample 5358111 | NCBI WGS metagenome assembly VFSW01 (sample SAMN11554181, study PRJNA540505) | mine drainage metagenome | isolation source: sediment from site ElyBrook_90M | place: USA: Ely Copper Mine, Vershire, VT | collected 2017 | reverse complement strand
GCCAATCCGAACAAGGCGCCGATGTTCTCGCTCGAACAGCGCGTCGACATGGCGCGCCGGGTCCTCGCGGACGTCACCAACGTGGAGGTCGTCGGTTACGCGGGCCTCACCGTCGAATTCGCGCGCCAGAACGGGCTGTCGGTCATCGTCCGCGGCCTGCGCGCGGTGTCGGACTTCGAGTTCGAGTTTCAGCTGGCCAACATGAGCCGTCACCTGTCGCCTGACATCGAATCGGTGTTCATGACCCCCCAGGAGCAATACACGTTCATTTCCTCGACACTGGTGCGCGAGATCGCGGTGCTGGGCGGGGACGTGTCCGAGTTCGTGCATCCGATCGTCGAGATCGAGCTCAAGAGGCGGCGCGAGGTCTGAGCGCCCGCCGCCCCCTGGCGGCGCGGCGGTTCAGCGTCGCTGGCAGGCGGGGCACCAGTAGGTCGAGCGCTGGCCCTGCTGAGCGTGCTTGATCGGGGTGCCGCAGCGTCGACAGAGTTCCCCGGCGCGCTCGTAGACGCACAGTTCCTGGCGGAAATAGCCCGGCGCACCCGCCGGATCGACGTAATCCCGGAGCGTCGTGCCGCCGGTGTGGATCGCCGCCGCGAGCACTTCCTTGATCGACGCGGTCAGGGCCTGCGCCTGGGCGCGGGTGATCCGGCCGGCGGGGCGGGCCGGATGCACGCCGGCGCGAAACAGCGCCTCGCTCGCGTAGATGTTGCCGACGCCGACCACGATCCGCGAGTTCATCAACAGCACCTTGATCGCCGCGGTGCGCCGGCGGGTGGCCGCGAACAGGTAGTCGGCGTCGAACGACGAGCTCAAGGGTTCCGGCGCGAGGCGCGCGAGCAGCGGATGGCGGTCGGCGGCTTCGGACGTGAAGTGCAGGCTGCCGAAGCGCCGTGGGTCGTGATAGCGCAGGCATCGACCTGAATCGAGCACCAGGTCCCAATGGTCATGCGGCCGCGGCGGCACAGAGGCGGCCAGGATGCGCAGGCTCCCGGACATGCCGAGGTGGATGATCGCGGTGCCTGAATCGAAGCACAGCAACAGGTATTTCGCGCGCCGCTCGACGCGGTTCACGGTGCGCCCGCGCACCCGCTCCCCGAGATCCGCCGCAATCGGCCAGCGCAGACGGCGTTCGCGCACGGTGAGCGCGAGCACACGGCGGCCGACCAACGCCGGTGCCAGGCCGCGGCGCGTGGTTTCTACTTCGGGCAGTTCGGGCAAGGGGAACTCAAGCCCTGCGGCGCCGGCACCATCCCCCGAAAGGGGGTGCCGCACGCGATCGTCGACCTATTTGATCTTCGATTCTTTATAGGCGACGTGCTTGCGCACGACCGGATCGAACTTCTTCGTCTCCAGTTTATCCGGGTGCAGACGCTTGTTCTTCGTCGTCGTGTAGTAGTGGCCGGTGCCGGCCGACGAAATCAACTTGATCTTATCGCGCATCGCTATGACCCCTTCAGACCCTGACGCCCTGGTTGCGCAGGTCGGCGACGACGACGTCGACGCCGCGCTTTTCGATGGTCCGCAGGCCGCGCGTCGTCACCCGCAGGCTCACGAACCGCTTTTCCGATTCCAGCCAGAAACGGTGCGTATGCAGATTGGGCAAGAAGCGGCGCCGCTTGTGATTATTCGCGTGCGAGACGGTATTTCCCGACTTGGGGCGCTTCCCGGTGACCTGGCAGACTCGCGACATGACGTGGACCTTGTAACGGTGGACTCGATGGAGGAGCCGCGCTTTATACCAGGGACGGCCGCAAGGAGCAACATCGAGTGCGAAAAATCCTTTAAATTCAACGACGAGCTCCGCGGCGACGAGCTCCGCGCCGCCGGCTCAAGGGTTGCTGAAAACGGCGCCGTGCGGCATCGCGCTTCCGGTCCAGCCATCAGGCCAGGCGCGCGTGAAATCGATGGCCTCCGGCGCGAGCTCGAGTTGGCCGGTGCGGCGGTCAATCGTGGCGAAGCGGACCTTGGTGTCGAGCGCGCCATAGCCGGTGATGACCAGGCGATTGCCGCCGGGCTCCAGCGCCAGCCAATGCGGATACTCGTCCGGCGGCAGGAGTATGCGGCTGACTTCGCGCGGATGCTCCGGATCGTGCACGTCCAGGCTCGCGACGGCATGCCCGCTTTGCATGGTTTCGACCAAAAAGTCGCCGACGACCACCGGCACTTCGCAGGTGCGGTAGCCGAAGTCATACACATGGCGCAGCGCCGGTTCGGCGCCCGCGAGATTGCGGACCAGGAACAGGCCGCAATTGAACGTCGGAACCACGACCGTCCTGGCATCGGCGAGCACGCGCGGTTCCGACGAATCGGCCGCGGTGTCGTAGTACCAATGGGGTTCCGGCGGCATCCGCAGGGTCTTGATCAGCTTCAGATCGGAAAGCCGCCAGACCTGCGCCACATGGCTCGCCTGCGCTCCCATCATGTCCGCGCTGCCGGTGACCACGCGGGCGAGTTTTTCGACGACGGCGAGGCTGTAGGGGCGGATATTCGGGTGTCCGGGGGCGGCCGCCGACGCGGACCTGACGACCCGGCCCTGCGGATCGAATTCCACCAGACCACCCGCCGCGTGGTTGAACCCGCCGGAATACTGGAATGTCGCCAGCGTGTCGCCATTGGCAAGGTGTACAAAGGAGTGCGGATAGCCGAATGCGCCGACGCTGCCGAACTTGCGCAACATCCGTGGGTGGCGCGGTTCGCGCAGGTTGAACACGTAGGTGCGGTTCGCCAGCCAATCGTTGGCATAAAGGACATCGTCCGGCGGTTCGTCGTAGTTCGTATGATGGGCCATCATCGCCGGGCCCACGGGCAGCATCGCGACCAATTTCCCGAAGCTCGGGCCCGGGCGGACGTCGAAAACGGCGAGAAAGTCCCGGCCCAAGCCCAGGGCCGCGCGTCGCGCCACCGAATCGGTCGGTTTCATCGCCATCGTGGAGCCCTGCGGGTTCCGCGCTTCCATCGCCCACACGAAAAGATAGCGGCTGGAATCGGGCGCCGCCGGCGTCATCAGCGGGGCCAACAGCGCCAGCAGCAGCGCGCAGCGGGACATCGTCTTCGCTATTTTCATTGTCCGCTTCTCCAGATTCCGGCTGACGTGATTTCGCCGTTGGACACTTGTATGCGCTGCAAGGCGATGCCGAGTTCCTGTTCGTATCGGCGGATGAGGCGGGCCTCGATCTCGGTGACCAGCGACACGGCCGTGCCCTTCGCGCCGGCGCGCGCGGTGCGGCCCACCCGATGCAGGTAGGCCTTGCTCATCGTCGGTACGTCGAGATTGAAGACGTGGGTCACGCCGGGCAGGTTGAGTCCGCGGGCCGCCAGATCCGATGCAATCATGATGCGGATGGCGCCGCTGCGAATTCCATCCATCGCCCGCTTCCGCTCCGCCTTGGACAGCTCGGAATTCAAGTCCGCGACAGCCAGTTTGTGATGGGTCAACTTCGAGGCAACCTCTTCCGCGACGTCATTGCGATGCACGAACACGAGCGAGCGCGGCACATCGAGCGCGTGCAGCAGCTTGCGCAGGAGGTCGGGCTTGTCCCTGTTTTCACACACCAGGTACAGATGTTCGATGTTCTCGTTGACCGCCGCCGCGCCCGCGCGAAGCATCGCCACATCCGGAGCCAGTGTTTCCAACACCCGCCGGGTCTGTTGATCGATCGTCGCCGATGCAAAAATCAGCTGCCGGTCCGGCGCCGCCGCGCCGACGATTTTCTGGATCCACGCCAGGCTTTCCTCCCCCAGCAGCCGGTCCGCCTCATCGATGACGACGGCTCGAAGATGCGCCGTCTTCAGCTTGCCCCGCTCGATCAGTTCGACGATGCGGCCGGGTGAACCCACCACGACGTGCGGCTTCGCCTTGAGCTTGTCGATCTGGCGGTCCGTCGCCGTTCCGCCGATCAGAAGCACCGTGCGGATGGCGCGCGCCGCGTTCAGCGCGAGTTCGCAGGATTGCCGATGGATCTGAATGGCCAGTTCGTGCGTCGGGGCCACGATGACGACCTGGGTCGCGGCCAGCGCGGGATCGATGCGCGAAAACAGTGGCAGCAGATACGCCAGTGTTTTGCCGGTGCCCGTCTCCGCCCGCAAATACCCATCCTTTCCGGCGGCGAGAGCCGGAATCGCGGCGACCTGAATGGGGCTGGGCTCGGATATCTGTTGCTTCGCGAGCGCGGCGATGAGCTCCGGCGGCACCAACAGATCGGCAAAATTCATGGAATCGAGCTCGCTGCGAGGGCCGGCCAAGCGCACTGGTCGCGCGGAATGCCGGCCTGACGGGCCGTGATTCTAACAGCTTGGCCGTGCCGCCCGTCGGGCTCGTGACGGAACAAGCGGCTCGGGGCGATCGTCCATGAGGGAGCCGGGCAAATCCCTGAGCAGAAGCCGTGAAATTAAAAGCGAGGGGAGAAGGTCAATGCGATTGTTGACGCTGATTTTGGTTGCCGCGGTTGCCGCCACGGTCTCGGATTCGACCAAGGTTCCGGGCTGGTGAGCGAGGCGCTGCGTATCGACGGAACCGCAAAGGTTGGCTTCTTCTGTGATCGTCCGATTGGGGGCAAAAGTGCGGATTCGCTTGGCTAGGCGACGGGAATTACGATCCTGACCCCCGTCGGCTCGTAGTGGTCAGTATTACGGGTAACCACGGTCAGATCGTGAAAAGGAACTCGCGAACGCCCGAATTGGCGTTGTCGCCCCTGCGTGCCTCGCTGATCACATCGGTATCCACGAGAAACACAATCAGCCTCGAAGCGCAGACTGGAGAATTTCCCGATGTTCCTGCTCAGCGCTGCGGTTGTGCTTTGCAGCGCGCTGCTTCAGTGCTTTAACCAACTCGTCCGTCACCTTGCGAACCATCAGCTGTGCCATCGAACCACTCCGAAATCCACAATTGATAGCAACGATAGCGCCCCGAAAAATACGCGTGCAAGCAGTGCTGGCACCCAAATCGCGAACCTGACGGAAGTGGAACGCAAGGGATTGCCGGCGCAAGGCGGGCGACGGTCGGCGTTTGTCATGGTGTGACCGCCAATGCCGTCATCCGTGGCGGACAACAGAGGGAGCTTGTGTGGGCGGGAAAAATGACAATGGTCGATATGCAACCGGTCATTGGCTCGGATGGTCCGATTGGCACGGACGGCTAACGATACCTCCCCTATCTTGCACAGACCCTCGAGAGTTGGCACGCATTGCTGCTTCCGATCGCTCATCGCGGTGAGTGCAATCATATCGAGCGCCTTAACGCCAGGATATTCAGCAGGCGTGGAATAACAACAATGCTCAGGGAGACCACGCGCAGCCTGACATCGGCAAGGACCTCAAGAGTCACCTCGATCCCCTTCCTCAATTTGATCCCAATGCCGATATCTCCTTTTGAAACGCCGACACGGTGCCGCACGGATCGACCGCCTGGGTCGCCATGCGGCGCCGTGGTGGCGGCCAGTCGTCGTACCCGCGCATTCCCACGCGGGGCTGGCGCCGGAGGAGTACGATTTCAGGAACCCGATACCGCACCAAGAGATCAATCCATGAAGATCAGCTTTCTCGCCATCGTCGCCGCGTTTGCATTGTCGGGCGGGGCTTCGGCAACCGATGGCAACGCACCGCAATCCACAAAAGGCCGCGCCACGCTCGTTCGATCGGGAGAGATCATGGCGGCCGTGAAGCGACACGACACCGGCGCCTTCTCGGATTCGGTGCTCCGTGTGGTGCGGATAGGTTCCGAATACAACGTCGGGGTGGCGGTGGTGAGGCGGTCGCTGGTGGACGGTCACATGCCCGCCGATGCGCTCGTGCATGATTCGGTCACCGAGATTTATCAAATCATCGAAGGCAATGGCGTTTTGGTCACCGGCGGCACGCTGCGGTCGCCGAAGCCCTTGACCGCCGCGGCGGTCGTGGGCGAGATCGGTCCGAGCCAGGCGGGGCAGGCAATCGTCGGAGGAACCCGGCACGAGGTGGGTCCCCACGACATCGTCGTGATACCCGCGGGTACGCCGCACGGCTTCGTTGAGATTTCAACGCCTCGTATCGTCTACTCCATCATTCGCATCGATCCGCGGCGCGTGCTCGAGTTGCACGAGAGGCCGCGTTGATCGTCGAGGGCCGGCACCCCGCGTGCTAACCTTGTCGGCATGCGGATCGATGAGTATGCAGCGCTCGATGCGGTCGCGATCGCGGCGGCAATACGGGCGGGCGAGTTGTCGGCGATCGAGGTCACCGACGCCGCGATCGGCGCGATCGAAGCGCTCGATCCACGGCTGAACGCGCTGGTGTTGCGGGATTTCGCGCGCGCGCGCGAATTGGCCCGGGCGGTTCCGCGACAGGCGGCGCTGGCGGGTGTGCCCTTCCTGGTCAAGGACGTCAACCAGCAGGTGGCCGGATGGCCCACCACGCATTCATCGCGGTTCTTCGCCGACGCCGCGCCGCTGCCGGACAGCGAACTGGTCGCGCGGTGGCGCCGTGCCGGAACGGTGTTTCTCGGAAAGACCAACACCCCGGAATTCGCCGACAATTTCGCGACCGAGCCGGTTTACCGCGGCACGACCCTGAATCCCTGGAACCCGGCGGTCACGGTCGGGGGTTCCAGCGGCGGCGCCGCGGCCGCGGTGGCGAGCGGCATGGTGCCGGTCGCGCATGGCACGGACGTCGGCGGCTCGATCCGCGTGCCCGCGGCCTGTTGCGGGTTGTTCGGACTGAAACCCTCGCGCGGCCTGAATCCGCTCGGTCCGTACCACGCGGAACTCGGCGCCGGGCTCAACTGCGATCATGTTCTGTCCCGCACGGTGCGTGATAGCGCGGCGTTCCTCGACGCCGGCGCAGGCCCCGATCCCGGTGCGCCCTACCGGGTCGTTCCGTCCGTGCCGTCGTATCTCCGGGCGCTCCAGGGGCCGCGCGAGAAGCTGCGCGTTGCCTGCATCTCGCGCACCCTCGATGACCGGGCGGTCGCGCCGGAGATCGAGGCGCGCCTGATGGACGCGGTGCGGCTCATCGAGGCGCTCGGACACGAGGTCGTGCCGGCACGCTTCCCCGCGGAGGTCGCCGACCTCGCGACCGGCGAGGCGTGGATGCCACTGTGGCTGATGGACATCGCGATGCTGATCCGCGACCGTTCGCGCGAGCTGGGCCGTGAGCCGGGCTCGAATGACATCGAGACGATGCCGCGCTATGCGTTCGAGCGGATCGGACGCATGAGCGCGCACGAATACCTCGATGTGCGCCGGCTCGCGCATCGGGTCTGCCTCGCGATGCTGCGGGCGTTCGACGCGTTCGACTTGATCGTGACGCCGGCGACCGGCACGCTGCCGCCCGCGGTCGGCGCGCTCGACGCGAACGCGCCGGATTTCGACCTGGCGCGGTGGGGTGCCGCCGGTTATGCCTTCGCGCCGTTCTCGGAACTGTTCAACGTCACGGGCCAGCCGGCCGCGAGCCTGCCGCTGTTCCAGTCGGCGAACGGGCTGCCGATCGGCATCCAGCTCGTGGGTCGTCAGGACGAGGATCATCGGTTGTTGCGCGTCGCGGCGGACCTGGAAGCCGCCACCGCGTGGACGAACCGCCATCCGCCGCTATGGGCCGGTTCGCCACCCAGCGGTGAGTGCCGGCGCTGATCGTCGCCGCGTTGCGGTGCGCCGACCTCAGCCCAGCGGAGTGGTTTTCACGTAGTCCACCAGCTGGTCAAGGGCCTTGCCCCAGCCCTGCGTGAATCCCATTTTCCGATGCGCATCGGCATGCTCTTTGGTGGCATGGATGGCGGTCGCCGTGTACTTGCAGCCACCATTGCCGTGCGGCTCGAACGTCAGGATTGCGGTGAAGAAGCGCGGCGCGGAGCCCGGGTCGTGCGGGCGGTAACCAGGTCCGAGCGCGGAGGTCCAGACGAGCTTGCGATTTGGCACGATATCCAAGTAACACCCCGGCATGGCAGGCAGTTTCCTGCCCTCGGCGTCCGCCATTTGTGCGAAGAAAATGCCGCCGGGTTTCAAGTCGATCTCGCATTCGATGGTGCGGTACGGCTTTGGGCAAAACCACGGCATCAGATGTTTCGGTGTGGTCCAGGCCTTGAACAGGAGTTCCGGCGGTACGTCCACGACCCGTTCCAGCACCAAGTCGAGCTCATCATTCATCATCGCTCTCCTTCATCGTACGCACGTAAGCGTCCAACTGGTCCAGCCGACGCTCCCAGAGCCTTCGTCGATCGAGGATCCATTCTTCGGCTTCGCGCAGGCGTTTTGGGGCGAGTTGGTACATCCGGACGCGACCGGATTTCCGGGACTTCACCAACCCGAACTTCTCGAGCATTCGCAAGTGCTGCGTGAACGACGGCAGCGCCATGTCGAACGGCTCGGCCAGTTCGAGCGTCGACGCGGCGCCGCCGCTCAGGCGCTGCAGCACCGCCCGGCGCGTCGGATCCGCCAAGGCCCGAAAGACTTGATTCAGTTTCGCCGGACGGTTAGGCATATACCTTAATATATTGGCTGAGAGTGCCGATGACAAGTGCCGAACGCGAGCCTTGTTGCCGCGGCCGCTCTGTGACGATGAGAGAGGACGGCGGCGACGTCCCGAATGGATCACTGCGGCGCCGCGCGCCGCTTGCATAAACCATCGGCCGGCTCAGCCGGCCAATTCGACCGGTTTGCCGTGCGGCGTGTGTCGATAGGCCTCCGCCCAGGCTTGCTTGCGCGCCTGCAGCGCGGGCCGGTCGGCCAGCTGTCTTTCCACGACCAGGTGTTCGAGCGCGCCAAGCCAGCAGTGGTAGTAACGCGAGCCGTCATCCGGGTCGGTGTGCGGCGAATCGGCCCGCAATTCCTCCGCCAGCGCGGCCGCCCACTCCTTCCACGTGAAATGACCCAGAGCGGACAATCGTACGGCCAGCGCGAAGGCCTCGGCCTGCCAGGGCTCCGCGAATATCGGGCCATCCTGATCGCGCGGCAGGCGCGCCAGCGCGGCGAGCCGGTCGGACGAAAGATTCGGGTCAGGCCGGCTCAAGGTGGTCGTCCCAAAGGTCGACGTACACGCTGTCTCGAGGCGCCGCGCGCGGTCCCCACAGTTCGCGCGCGGAAAAACGCACCGAGTACACGTGTTGCGGCTTCTCGCCGAGAAAATGCGCGTTGGTATCCGGGAAAACGAAAACACCGTGGTCGCGATCGATGGTGCCGAGCTTGCCGCGCACATAGCGTGGTTCGCGCGTATGACCCTCGGGATGCGCATTGACGGCCCGTACGGTTTGACCGCATCGGAATTTGGCGGGCACCGGCGCCTCCCGGCTGGTCGGAACGCCTTTGGCGATCAGTTGTTGCGCCCCCTCCCGTGTCAGCGCCGGGACCGCGACCGTTGATCCGGGAGCCGGCGACCCGGACTCGATTTCGGCCGCGGTGATGAAGCCCCGCTTCCGCAGCAATAGGATGAAGGCCGCCAACTGCCTCTCGTAATAGCTCATGCGCAAATAATCGGCGGGAGGCACCAGTTCGACTTCATGACGGGTGACGTCGATGTTCCACCGGCGCCAGGCCCCCATGGCGCGGCGCAGGCCGAAGACGCGGCCCTCCCACGGAAGGTGGAATACGGGCTCGTCGCGTTCGCGTTCGATGGGGCCCAGCCCCTGCATCCCTCCCATGTCATGTACGCCGTTCATGTGGGAGAGCGGTCCGCGCCGACGCCGGCCTTGGCGACGCCGATCATCGAATCACGGGTCACGAGGGCCGCCAATTCCGCCTCGGCCAGCGTTTCGGTATCGGGTGGACGTTCCGGAAGGACCAGGTAACGCAACTCGGCCGTACTGTCCCAGACGCGCACCTCGACATGCTCGCCGAGGTCCAGGCCGAATTCGCGCAATACGCCCCGCGGATCAATCACGGCGCGCGATCGGTAGGGCGCGGATTTGTACCAAACAGGCGGTAATCCGAGGACGGGCCACGGATAGCAGGAGCACAGCGTGCAAACGACGAGGTTGTGGATCGTCGCGGTATTTTCCACGACCACCATATGTTCGCCCTGCATTCCGCCGTAGCCCAGATCGGCGATCGCCGCGTCGGCGTCGGCGAGCAGCCGCCGCTTGTAATCCGCATCCGTCCAGGCGCGCGCAACCACCCGGGCGCCGTTGCGCGGGCCCACCTTGTGTGCGTAGGTCTCGATCAGCTCATCGATGGCGGCGCGATCGACCAGCCCCTTCGCCACCAACAGGGATTCGAGCGCCTTGACGCGCAAGGCCGGGTCGGACGGCATGGCCTGGTGGTCATGATCGTCATGAGGGTCGGCCTGGTTCGCGTGCGCCGCGTCGCCGGGGGTGGTGGTCATGGGAGCCGATTATAGGTCGTGCCCGCGGCGCGCCGCACGCCGTCTCACAGCAGCGGGGTCGGCGGCGCATCGGCGAACGCCGCGGCCGCGATTTCAAACGAGCGCAGGCGCGCGGCGTGATCGAAAATTTGGGAGGTGATCATGAGTTCGTCCGCGCCGGTGCGCGCGACGAAGTCGCGCAGATCCGCCCGCACCATCCCGGGGGTGCCGATCGACGCGCACGACAGCACCTGATCGAGCATCGCCCGCTCCTGCGGGCCCAGGCGCTCCAGGTACCCGTCGACGGGCGGCGGCAGCTGGGAGGGGCGGCCGCTGCGCAAATTCACGAACGCCTGCTGCATCGAGCTCGCCAGGAATCGCGCCTCCGCCGGCGACTCGGCGCCGAATACATTGAAGCCGAGCATGACGTAGGGTTTCGCGAGTGTGGGCGACGGCCGAAACTCGCTCCGGTACAGCGCGATCGCGGCCATCATCTGTGCGGGCGCGAAATGCGATGCAAACGCATAGGGCAGGCCGAACGCCGCGGCAACCTGCGCGCCGTACAGGCTCGATCCCAGGATCCACAGCGGCACCTTGAGGCCGGTCCCCGGCACCGCGCGCACCGGCCGACGGGGCTCGTCGGAGAAGTAATCGGCGAGTTCCTGCACGTCGCGCGGAAATTCATCCGGATCCGAGCCCAGGTTTCGGCGCAGTGCTTGCGCCGTTCGCTGATCCGACCCCGGTGCCCGACCGAGACCGAGATCGATGCGGCCCGGGTACAGCGACTCCAGGGTGCCGAACTGCTCCGCAACGCTGAGCGGGGAATGATTGGGCAGCATGATGCCGCCGGCGCCGACGCGAATCTTCGCGGTGCCGCCTGCGACATGACCGATCAGCACGGCGGTCGCGGCGCTCGCGATTCCCGGCATGCCATGATGCTCGGCGAGCCAAAAACGCCGATAACCCCAGCGCTCGGCGTGCCGGGCCAAGTCGAGCGTGTTCCGGAAGGAATGGGCCGCATCGCTTCCCTGCGTGATGGGCGAGAGATCGAGGACGGATAAGGGCGTCATCGCTCCCAAGATGGGGCTACGGCGGCCGATAATCAACGGCAAGTCGACGCCCCGATGCCGGCGGTTGCCGATTCGGCGACCAACTGCTAGGTTTCCGCGCCCGGGCAGCTGAATCCGCGGCGGACGCGTTGGGCGCGATCCGAAAGCGGTCCAAAGGGAACATCACGTGGTGAAGAGCCGAAAGCAGGCCGCGGCAACCGTGGGCGTCGTGGAACACGGCAACTCGGCTTTTCTCGTCACCGTCGCCGCTCGTGGCGGCGGACTGCTCGACCGCCGCCGCGTCGATCTCACGAGCGGCCTGCCGACCCATCCGTACCACCACGAAGGGGCGTGGGCGGTCGGACGGTATCTGGACACCCCATGGGCGCGCCCGATCTCGCTCCCCGAGGCGGTGTCGCTGATCGAGCGCGTGCACGCATCGGCCGCACTCGGTGCGCGCGAGAGCCTCCAAGCCCTGGCCGCCGCGATTGCGGTTCCGATTGCGCGCATTGCGATCCGAGCCTGCCCGACGCTTCCCGCGACCATCGAAGAGCGCATTGCCAACAATCGGGCGCAAGTCGTCGCGGACTCCGTGATGTATCGCGAGGCCCTGGCGACCGAAGCCGCGGCGCGTGGCTGGACGGTGTGTTGGTACGATCGCGAAGCGGTGTTTCGCGAGGCGGCCGCGGTGCTCGGCCGCGACGTCACGGCCGAACTCGATGCGATGGGGCGATCGGTCGGCCCGCCGTGGCTCGCGCAGCACCGGCTGGCGGCCGCCGCCGCCATCGCCGCCGCGGACCGGGCCGCGCGCTAGCGGCCCCGTTCGTGATCGCCTCTTCTCGTTCTATAATTCCGCACCCAGGGGCCCGTAGAGGAGTACGCCGGTGATCACCTTGTTCCACCGCCCGAAGACGCGCTCGACCCGGTTCATCTTTTTGCTGGAAGAACTCGAAGCGCCTTACCAGCTCCGGCCGGTCACCACCAGAACCCGCGACGGCGGCGCCGTCGATCCGGCCAATCCGCATCCGCACGGCAAGGTGCCCGCGATCTCCGACGACGGCACGGTCGTGTTCGAATCGCCCGCCATCGCGCTGTACCTGACGGACAAGTTTCCCAAGAATCACCTGGGGCCGACGGTCGGCGAACCGGGACGGGGCGCCTACCTTTCCTGGCTTAGCTATTACACCGGCGTGTTGGAACCTGCGTTCATGTCGAAATTCATGAATGTCGAGGTGCCGCGCGGTACGGCGGGCTGGGTGCCGGTTGAAGAAGTCATGCCGGCGCTGATCGCCGCCCTCTCGGCGGGTCCGTATCTGCTCGGCGAGCGCTTCAGCGCCGTCGATGTTCTGTACGGCACGACCTTCGCGATGTTCGGGCAGAATCCGATGCTGCCGAAATCCGCCGTCATCGACGAATACGTGAAGCGCATCGTCGCCCGGCCGGGGTACGCGAAGGCACTGGCGCTGGACGCGGCCAACTGACCGGCCGCAGTTCCGGCAACGCGCAGGCCGGTGGCGGCCCACGTGGATCGACTCCGGGTC
>VFSW01010865.1_pt1 | contig 12858 bp, 10 predicted proteins | sample 5358111 | NCBI WGS metagenome assembly VFSW01 (sample SAMN11554181, study PRJNA540505) | mine drainage metagenome | isolation source: sediment from site ElyBrook_90M | place: USA: Ely Copper Mine, Vershire, VT | collected 2017 | reverse complement strand
TCCCCCGCCTCGCGTCCTGAGCGGCATGCGCCCCACGGGTCGCTTGCACCTCGGTAACCTTCACGGCGCCCTCACCAACTGGGTGCGACTGCAGGCGGACGCGCAGTCTCAGAGCTTCTTTTTCGTCGCCGACTGGCATGCGCTCACCACGGGCTATACCGACCCGAGCAGCGTGCAGGGCGACACTTTCCAGATGGTCGTCGACTGGCTCGCTGCCGGGCTCGATCCTGCGAAGTGCACGGTGTTCGTGCAGTCCCGGGTGAAGGCCCACGCCGAGCTCTTCTTGCTCCTGGGCATGATCACCCCCAATCCCTGGCTCGAGCGCGTGCCCAGCTACAAGGAGCAGCAGACCGAGATGCCGGACAAGGAGCTCAACACCTACGGCTTCCTGGGCTACCCGCTGCTGCAGACCGCGGACATCATTCTCTACAAGGCCACCCAGGTGCCAGTGGGCCAGGACCAGCTCGCGCATCTGGAGCTCACGCGCGAGATCGTCCGCCGCTTCAACAACTTCTACGGCCCGGTCTTCCCCGAGCCCGAGCCGCTGCTCACGCAGGTCCCCAAGGTCTGGGGCACCGACGGCCGCAAGATGTCGAAGTCCTACAACAACGGCATCCTGATGGGCGAGGCCGAGAGCAGCAGCCGCACCAAGATCATGGGCGCCACCACCGATCCAGATCGCAAGCGGCGCACCGACAAGGGCGAGCCCACGAAGTGCGGCATCTACTACCTGCACAAGCTCTACTCGACGGGCGAGCGCATCGCCGAGGTCGAGGTGGGCTGCCGCGCCGCCACCATCGGTTGCGTGGACTGCAAGAAGCTGTTGCTCGAGAAGCTCCTCCCTGCGCAGGCGGAGCTCGAGTCGCGGCGCGTGGACATCGAGCGTCGCCCTGACATCGTCCGCGACGTGCTCACCGAAGGCAGCAAGGCCGCGACCGTCGTCGCCGAGGCGACCATGGGTCAGGTGCGGCGAGCGATGAAGCTGACGGAGGAGGCCTAGGTGGCGCGGAAGGCTCCTAAGCGCGAAGAGGACCTGCTCCTCGAGCGGCCCACCGAAGGGGAGGGCGGCGAGGTGATTCCCCAGGGGCTGCGCTTCAGCGTGGCCCTCCCGGCGTTCGAGGGGCCGCTCGATCTGCTGCTGCACCTCATCCGCGAGCACAAGCTCGACATCCTCGACATCCCGATCTCGCTCATCACCGAGCGCTACCTCGCCTACCTCGAGATGATGCAGTCGCTCGACATCGATGTCGCCGCCGAGTTCCTGGTGATGGCCGCGACGCTCGCGCACATCAAGTCGCGCATGCTCCTGCCGCGCGAGGAGCACGTGGCCCAGGACACCCCCGAGGAAGCCGGGGAGGATCCCCGCGAGGCGCTCGTGCGTCGGCTGCTCGAGTACCAGAAGTACCGCGAGGCGGGCGAGGCGCTCGGCGCGCGGCCCGTGCTCGGGCGCGACACGTTTCTCCGCCCGCCGCCGGGCGACGACGCAGACAGCGACGACGCCTCCAACGGCGATCTCGGCTTCGCCGAGGTCTCGGTCTTCAAGCTCGTCGAGGCCTTCGATCACGTGCTCAAGCACGCCCGCATCAAGATGGCCCACCAGGTGGTGATGGATCGGCTCTCGCTCTCGGAGGCGATCCTGGGCGTGTCCGAGAAGCTCACCGCGCTGGGGCGCTTGGGCTTCGCGCAGCTCCTGGAGAAGCGTGACGCGGCTGGGGAGCTCGTGCCCCTCGACCGCCACCGCGTGGTGATCACCTTCCTCGCGCTGCTCGAGATGGCCAAGCTCCGCCTGCTGCGAATCCTTCAAGAAGAGGCCACCGGCGAGATCGTCATCTCGCTGCGCGGCGAGACCCCCATGCCCGAGCTACAAGGAGCGCTGGATGACTACCGGAACTGAGACCCTGACCCCCGACGAGATCGAGGACGAGATCGCGGCGACCCTCGTGGACGCCGGGGCCGCGGACAGCACCGAGGACGAGGTGCCCGGGGAGATCGACGCGGCGCCCGAGCCGGAGGCCCCGGCGGCCATCGTGTCAGCGGCCGAGTTGCCCCAGATCCTCGAGGCCCTGCTCTTCACGAGCCACGGGCCGCTCTCCATGGCTCAGCTCAAGGAGCACTCGGGGTGCGCCGCCGACAGCATCCAGGACGCGCTGAACGCGCTCGTGGAACGTTACCACCCGGATCGCAGCGGCATCGTGCTGGTCGAGGTCGCGAACGGCTGGCTCTTTCGCACTGGCGAGCGGCAAAAGGTCTTCGTGCGCAAGCTCCTCGGGGTGAAGCCCCAGCGGCTCACCCGCGCAGCGCTGGAGACTCTCGCCCTCGTCGCCTACCGGCAGCCGGTGACGCGCCCCGAGATCGAGGACGTGCGCGGCGTGGACTGCGGAGCGGTGATGAAGGCCCTGCTCGAGCGCCGCATGGTGCGCATCCTGGGCAAGAAGGAAGAGCCCGGCCGGCCGCTGATCTACGGAACCACCAAGGAGTTCCTCGAGTTCTTCGGTCTGAAGTCGCTCACCTCGATGCCCACGCTGCGCGAGTTCCACGAGCTCAACGAGGAGAGCCGAACCATCTTCGAGAAGGAGACCGGCGAGCCCGTTCAGGGGATTGAGGGGCTCTCGGAGATGGCCGATGGCATCCTCACCACCCGCCTCGCGGAGACCGCGGGCGAAGGGGCCGACGCGATGGCCGATCTCGAGGCGGCGATGGAGGAGGTCGAGGCCCGCTCGAAGCTGGTGGAGGCGGAGATCAAGCCCGCCGCCGCGGAGTCCGAAGCGTCCGACGACGCGCCCCCTCGCGCCGCAGAGGAAGCGGTTCGTAACTAGCGGCCGGCCGGCTCGCTTCGGGCCTGAGGTCGGTCCTCGGGGCGCTCGGGCCCCCGGAGCGGTCCCGGAGCCCACGCGTTCCGAGCGACGACTGTTCCTCTTGCTCCAACTTCCGCTATTCTCGCTTCTTCGATGGCTTCGGACCTGGATCCCGGCGCGCAAGAGCGCCTGCAGAAGTTCCTGTCGCGCGCAGGGGTGGCCTCGCGCCGGACCGCCGAGGCCTTGATCGCGGCGGGGAGGGTGAAGCTCAACGGTGAGGTCGTCACCGCGCTCGGCACCAAGCTCGATCCCGCGCGCGACGTGGTTCACGTCGACGACTCGAGGGTCGAGGTCGACGCGTGGCCCCGCGAGACCTGGGCGATCCACAAGCCACCCGGGATGCTCACCACGCTCAACGATCCCCAGAGCCGCCCGACGGTGCGGCAGCTCGTCGCCGACCTCCCCGTGCGGCTCTATCCGGTGGGGCGGCTGGACTGGGACGCGGACGGCCTGCTGCTCATGAGCAACGACGGCGCGCTCACCCACCGGCTCACGCACCCGAGCTTCGGTGTGCCACGTACCTACCGGGCGATCGTCAAGGGCAAGCTGTCGCCGAACACCGTCGAGCAGCTTCGGGGCGAGATGCAGCTCGAGGATGGACCGGTGCGCACGCTTGCGGTGACTGGCGAGTCCGGCGAGCGGCGGTCGCTCTTGATCATCACGGTGGGGGAAGGGCGCAACCACCTCGTGAAGCGGCTGTGCGAGGCGGTGGGCCACGAGGTCGAGCAGCTCACCCGGCTGGAGTATGGCGGGGTGAAGCTCGGGGACCTCTCGCCGCGCGGGCGACGCAAGCTCTCCGCGGCCGAGCTCGACACCCTGAGGCAGGCCGTGCGGGAGCCCACGTGAACCGCGCGCTGCTCGCGGCGACGCTCGGAGCGCTCGCCGCTTGCCACCCGGAACGCGAGGCCCAGCGGGCTGCGGTGGCGAGCCCCAGCCCCGTGGACCGCGCGGCGGCAGTGCGCGGCCTCGCGGAGGGGGGCGATGTCGATGATCTGGGCTACCTGATTCCACGCGTGGAGGATCCAGATCCGCTGGTCCGCGGCGCGGTGGCCCAGGGACTCGCCCACTTCGACGACCGACGCTCCGCCGATGCCCTGGCGGAGCTCACCAACGACTCCTCGGAGCTGGTCCAGCTGGAGGCAGTGAAGGCCCTGGGGTCGCTCAAGGTGGCCCGGGGTCGCTCCTACCTCGTGCTGGCCTACCAGCGGACGGGCTCGAAGGTGCGGGCCCAGGTGGCCGAGACGCTGAAGGAGAGTGGAGGCTCACCCGCGGACGCGGTGCTGGCCGAGGCTCGCGCCCTCTATGCGGAGTATACCCGCGATCTGGCGGGGGCCGGCCCTTCGCGGCTGAGCGCCGCCGAGCAGCTGGGCCACAGCGGGAGGCCCGAGGCAGTGGAGCGACTCTCGGGTTACCTCGCCGCGGAGTCGCACCCGCGGGCGATCGCGGCGGCGCGAGGGGTGGGGGCCTCCGGGGCGCCCGAGGCCCGCCCTGCGCTCGAGGCGCTCCTGACGGACGAGGATCCAGACCTGCAGATCGCGGGGGCACAGGCGCTCGGCGCCCTGGGGGATCCCGCGGCTGGCCCCGCGCTCCTGCGCAGCCTGCAGCGCGGCGGGCGCGTGGCCGCGGCGGCGCTGGAATCGCTGCTGGCGTTGACCGAGGGGGGCGTTGCCGCGCCGACGGCCTCGAAGCTCCTCTGCGCCGCCGCGCTGAGTCCCGAAGCATCAATCGCCGCCGCGGCGGGCCGCGCGGTGCGCGCGCGTAAGCTGAGCTGCGCGCCAGAGCCCTTTCTGACGAAGTTGCGCCGGGGCCCGGAGGCCGCCGCAGCCCTCGCGGCGGTGGCGGAGATCTGGGCCGTGCCTGGCCAGATACCGCCGCGGGCCGACGCCGGCGCGGACGACGAGGAGGGCGCCGAGCCAAGCCCCTTTCTGCGCGCGGTCGGCGATCTCTTGAAGGGCGGCGGCGCGGATGCGCGGCCGGGTGCGGCCCGCGCGGCGGGCGCGCTCGCCCTCTCGGAGCTCTTGCCGGAGCTCCGGCGCGCGCAGCAGGAAGCGGAGAAGGAGCTCCACGCTGCGCGCGAGCGCTGGGTGAAGGACGCGTTGCCCACGCTGTTCACGAAGGGCTTCGCGCCCGGGGAGGCGGGGGTGAGTCACGCGCGGGTGCGTGAGCTGATGGGGCGGCTCGACGCGCTGGAGGGAAAGCCTGGGGCCGCGACGCCCGCGGTCTCCGAGGAAGCGCCCGGCCGCTGGCCCTCGCTCTTCAGCCCCGCCGCGACGGGGGCGATGGCGCTGTGGGCCGAGGCCAGCCTGGGGGAGGTGCGCCTCGCGCCCCGCGACGTGGCGCCGCTGGTGGCAGAGCTGCGAGGCGATCCCGACCCTCGGCCGCGGCTCGCGGCGGTCGAGGCCGTGCAGTGGCTCACCGCGGACAAGCAGTGGGAGGCGCTTCTCCCCCTCCTGGAGGATCGAGACGGGGCGGTCCGGGAGTCCGCGGTCGCGGCGGCCGGCCGGCTCGATCCCGCGGTCACCGAAGCGGGGCGCTGGCTGCTCGATCAGGTGCGCAGCGCAGGTTCGGAGCCGGATCTCCCCATGGGCACGCTGGTGACGGCGCTCGGGGGCCATCGGGAGCTGAGCGGCGCGAGCGCCGCGCTGGCGAGCCAGCTCGAGCGCCCGGATGCGGCCGCCGCCGCTGTGCGCGCGCTGCTCGCGCTGGGGACCCCGGAGGCAAAGACGGCGCTGCTCGCGGCGCTCAACGGCCATCGGGGCGTCGCGCTGCGCGAGCTCCTGGAGGCGGCGGGGGCGCTCGGCGACGCCGCCGCGCTGCCGGCCTGCCGGCCGCTCCTCTTTCACATCCAGCCCGAGGTGCGCGCCGCTGCGGTCCGGGCTCTGCGGGCCCTCGACGGGCCCAAGGCGACCGAGGAGATCCAGGTGCTGGCCCAGGACTACGACCGTCGGGTGCGTCAGGCGGTGGAGGGGCGCTGAGCTACCGCGCGCGGGCTCGTGGTTGTCTCGCGGGGCGGCGCTCGGGTAAGAAACGGTTCTCGCATGGACGTTCGCAAGCTCAAGGACAAGGCGCAAGAGGCCTACGGGAAGCGCCGCTTCGACAAGGCGGCGGAGCTCTACGCCGAGGTGTGCGAGGCGGATCCCAAGGATCTCTCCACCCGGCAGCGCTGGGGCGACGCCCTGAGGCAGGCCGGGCGCACGAAGCAAGCCACCGAGGTCTACCAGCGGACGGCGGACGCCTACGCCCAGGATGGCCAGCTGCTGAAGGCGATCGCGGTCAACAAGCTCCTGCTCGAGGTCGACCCGAGCCACACCGCGACGCAGGCCAAGCTCGCGGAACTCTATGCGAAGCGGGCGCCCCCGCCCAGCGTCGCCGGGCAGTCCGCACGCACGGAGCGACTCGAGGCCACACGCAGGCCTGAGCCCCCGTCGCCGTCCGAGAGGCACGAGGCTTCGCGGCTCACGCCGCTCGAGGACCTGTCGGTAGAGCGGGTGCCAGAGGGTACCGATCTCGACCTGAACGCAGCGATCAGCGCCGCTGATGCCGCTGTCCCCGCGGTGGATCTCGCGCGCCCAGCGGTCGGCGAGGGCGCGATGACTGGCGTCTTCGAGATCGCCCTCGACGACGATCCGCTCGAGGTGAGCACCGCAAATCCAGCCGCGGATGAGACCCTGGCTCGCATTCCGGACAGCCCGCTCTTCGAGCAGCTCGATCCAGGGGCCTTCGTGGACCTGCTGCAAAGCTGCACCCGGCGGGTCTTCAACGAGGGGGACGTGCTCCTCACGCAAGGGGAGCCCGCCCGCTCGTTCTTCGTCGTCAGCAGCGGCATTCTCGCCGTGGTGCAAAGCCCGCCGAGCGACCCTACCCAGCTGCAAGAGCTGGCCCGGTTGGGGCCGGGGGACTTCTTCGGCGAGCTCGCGCTGGTCTCCGAGAGCCCGCGCATCGCCTCGGTGGTCGCGACGACCGAGGGCGAAGCCCTCGAGTTTCCCGGGGTGGTGCTCGCGAGGCTCATCGCCGACCATCCGTCGGCGGAGGCGGCGGTCAACAAGTTCACGCGCGCGCGCCTGCTACAGAACGCCATGGCGACCTCGGGCCTCTTCCGGCCCTTCGACCGCGACCAGCGCAAGCACCTCATCGCGCGCTTCGTGATCCGCGAGGTGCCCCAGGGGACTGCGGTCCTCACCGAAGGCCAACCCAGCGACGGCCTCTACGTGGTGATGCAGGGGCGTTACGCAGTGGACCACGGGGGCCAGCGGTTGGCCACGCTGCGCGTGGGCGAGATCTTCGGCGAGATCTCGCTCCTCAGCCGCGAGGGGGCCGGCGCGACCGTCACCGCGGAGACCCGAGGGCGCGTGCTGCGCCTCCCCCGCAAGTCCTTCGACGAGCTGATCCTCACCCATCCCCAGGTGCTGGAGATGGTCTCGAACCTCGCCGACGAGCGGCGACAGCTCAACGAGGGAGTGGCGAGCGGCAGGGTGTCTTGTGACACGGAGGGCTTGATCCTGATGTAGCCGGAGCGCCCGGGGTCAGGCCGGGCTGGACCGCCGGCGGGGCGAGGCGTAGCGGCGCACCTGCTCGACCAGCGGCGGCAACACCTCGAGCACACGATCGATCTCGGCGTCGGTCGTGGTGCTGCCGAGCGAGAACCGCACCGAGGCCGCCGCGCGCTCCGGCGGAAGCCCCATGGCCAGGAGCACGTGGGAGGGCTCGAGCGTTCCCGAGGCACAGGCAGCGCCGGTCGAGGCCGAGATGCCGGCGAGGTCGAGAGCGATCACCAGCGCCTGGCCGTCGGCACCTTCGAACAGGAGGTTGCTCGTCCCCGGCAAGCGCGGCGCGGGAGGGCCGTTCACGTGGAGGCCCTCGACCCGCTTCAGGAGCTCCGCCTCGAAGCGGTCCCGGAGGGCCTCGACGCGGCGCTGGCTCTCGGGCAGCGCATCGAGCTGGGCCTCGAGCGCGGCCGCGGCCGCGGAGATGGCCGCCACGTTCTCGGTACCTCCCCTGCGCCCGAGCTCCTGGTGGCCGGGGAGGAGCGCGGGAAGTTCCAGCCCCTTGCGGACGAACAGCAGCCCGCAGCCCAGGCCCCCTCCGAACTTGTGCGCCCCCGCGGTGAGGAGATCGACGGGCAGCTCGGAGAGCGCGACCGGGACCTTCGCGAGCGCCTGCGCCGCATCGCAGTGGACCAGGACCCCATGGGTGCGTGCGAGGAGGCTGAGCGCCGCGACCGGCTGCAGCACGCCGGTCTCGTTGTTCGCCAGCATGAGGGAGACCAGCGCGACGTCAGGGCCGAGGGCGCGCTCGGCCCGCGCGAGGTCCAACCGCCCCTGAGCATCGACCGGGAGCTGCTCGACCTGGATCCCGGGATAGAGCCGCGCGCACGCCTCGAGAATCTTGAGAACGGACGCGTGCTCGACGGCGCTCGCGAGGAGTCGGCGCCGCGTTCTCGGCGCGGTCGCCAACGCAAGTCCCACGGCTCCATGAACCGCGAGGGCATTCGCCTCCGACCCGGAGGCGGTGAAGACAAGCTCGACCGGCGCCGCGGCGAGAAGGACCGCCAGGCGGTCCCGCGCTCGGGACAGCTCGCGCCGAGCTGCCTGGCCGGCGGCATGAATCGCAGACGGGTTCTCGGCCAGACCCGGCTGGGCGTGGGCGCGGAGGACCGCCGCGGCCGCCGGGTGCAGCGGCGCGGTCGCGTTGTGGTCCAGGTAGATGCGTGCGTTCACCGGCGGAGGGACTTGAGGGTCGAGAGGTTCTTCACTTGCTCGCCCTCGTCGGTCTCGAGAAACGCTGGAACCCCGTCGAAGCGCCCGTCGTTCACCAGCTCGCGGAACCCGTCGAGCCCGAGGTGCCCTTCGCCGATGTTCTCGTGGCGGTCGAGTCGGTTACCGCGGGGCCCCTTGGAATCGTTGAGGTGAAAGGCCCGCACGCGCGAGACGCCGAGGCGGTCCTCCACCTCCGCCATCACCGCGCGGTACCCTTTGGCCGACGAGAGATCGTAGCCCGCAGCGAAGAGGTGGCAGGTGTCGAGGCACACGCCGATCCGCTTGGCGGAGGCGCCGCGCTCGCCGGTGGCGTCCAGGAGCGCCGCGAGCCCCTCGAGCCGCCAACCGAGGTTCGTGCCCTGCCCGGCGGTGTTTTCGAGCAGAAGCAGGGCGTCCCCGGTGGGGACCTCGTCCGCGATCCGCGCCACTGCTTCCGCGACGAGCTCGGTCCCGCGAGCCGCGTCGGCGTGGGAGCCCGGGTGCACGATCAGGCCCTCGAGCCCGAGGGTGTTCGCGCGCTTCCAGTCGTCGATGATCGAGGCAATCGACTTCTGCCGATGGTCGCCGGGCTCGGCGGCCAAGTTCACGAGGTAGCTGGCGTGGGCTGCGGAGGGCAGCCCTGTAGCGGCCGCGCGCTCGCGATAGGCTTGCGCATCCGTGGGGCTCAGGGGCTTCGCGGTCCAGCCCCGCGCGGACTTGGTGAAGATCTGCACCGCCTCGGCGCCATGCTCGACGCCGCGTGCGATCGCTTTCCAGAGTCCGCCGGCGATGGACTCATGGGCCCCGAGGCGGACCCCCGGAAACTGCTGCTGCTTCGACTTGGTCATGCCTGGGGAGCAGGGTCAGCGGTCAGGGGAGGGTCTGTCAATTGAACTTGGCCGACTTGGCCATCCTGGCATGCGCTCGGCGAGGGTCGATTTCGACAGGTCGCTCAGTTTCTTATTGACACGAGCCCCCATTTCCCTATACTCCGCCGCCTTTCGCGGGACAGGTGTTTCTTCTTCGGCACGTCTGCCGAAGCAGCTCCCCGCAAGGATTTTTCGACAGAATGCCGACGATTAGCCAGCTGATCCGGCGGGGCCGCGACAAGGTCGCCACCAAGAACAAGGCCCCCGCCCTCACCGAATGCCCCCAGAAGCGCGGCGTGTGCACCCGCGTGTACACGACAACTCCCAAGAAGCCGAACTCGGCGCTCCGCAAGGTGGCGCGCGTTCGGCTCACCAACGGGATCGAGGTCACGAGTTACATCCCGGGGGTGGGCCACAACCTCCAAGAGCACTCGGTGGTGATGATCCGCGGGGGTCGCGTGAAGGATCTCCCAGGCGTTCGTTACCACATCATCCGCGGCACCCTCGACGCCGTCGGCGTTCAGGGTCGTAAGCGCAGCCGCTCCAAGTACGGCGCCAAGCGCCCCTCCTAAGCCCAAGGATCCCAGCTCATGCCTCGTCGCCGCGAAGTACAAAAGCGCAGAATCCTCCCCGACCCCAAGTATCAAGACCGCTTGGTGGCCAAGTTCATCAATGACCTCATGAAGCGCGGCAAGAAGTCGACCGCGGAGCAGATCTGCTATGGCGCCTTCACGGTCATGGAAGAGCGCACCAAGGACGACCCGCTCAAGCTCTTCAAGAAGGCCCTCGACAACGTGAAGCCCGTGGTCGAAGTGAAGAGCCGCCGCGTGGGCGGCGCCACTTACCAGGTGCCGGTCGAGGTTCGCCAGGAACGCCGTGTCGCCTTGGGCATGCGCTGGCTGATCAACTATTCGAAGGAGCGGGGAGAGAAGACCATGCGCGAGAAGCTGGCGGGCGAGATGATGGACGCCGCCAACAATCGCGGCAACGCCGTGAAGAAGCGCGACGACACTCACAAGATGGCCGAGGCCAACAAGGCGTTCGCGCACTACCGCTGGTAAGTAGCGCAGTTGCAGGGCAGGGTTTGATCGTGTATTGAAGCTCGCTGTCGTACGTGCAGTCGCTACAGGGCATCAGCTCTTTGGCAGCCAGTGAATCGTCGTCAGTCCGAGGGGTCCCGTCGAGGGACCAAGGCCGTCGTTCCCGCGTCGTCTGGAGCCCGTCATGCCGAGGCAATACTCGCTCGAAAAGACAAGAAACATCGGGATCATGGCCCACATTGATGCGGGCAAGACCACGACCACTGAGCGCATCCTCTTCTACACCGGGGTCACGCACAAGATCGGCGACGTCGATGACGGCAACACCGTCATGGACTGGATGGAGCAGGAGCGCGAGCGCGGCATCACCATCACTTCTGCCGCGACGACCTGCACCTGGCACGACTGCCGGATCAACATCATCGATACTCCGGGGCACGTCGACTTCACCATCGAGGTCGAGCGCTCCCTCCGCGTCCTGGATGGTGCCGTCGCGGTCTTTGGCGGCGTGGAAGGGGTGCAGCCTCAGTCCGAGACGGTGTGGCGGCAGGCGAACAAGTACCACGTGCCCCGCATCGCCTTCATCAACAAGATGGATCGCGTCGGCGCCGATTTCCCGAAGGCCGTCGAATCGATTCGCAAGCGGCTCAATGGCAATCCGGTGATGATGCAGCTGCCGCTGGGCAAGGAGGAGGCCTTCCAGGGCGTGGTCGATCTCCTGGAGATGAAGGCCTTTGTCTTCGACGAGGTCTCCCAGGGTGCGAAGTTCGCGATTCAGGAGATCCCGGCCTCGATGGTCGCCCAGGCGAAGGAGCTTCGCCAGCACCTGATCGAGGTCGCTGCCGACTACGACGACAAGCTGATGGAGAAGGTGATCGAGGGCGGCGATCCGACGCGCGATGACGTCGTGCGGGCGCTGCGCAAGGGCACCATCTCGATGAAGCTCACCCCGGTCTTCTGCGGCTCCGCGTTCAAGAACAAGGGCGTTCAGCAGCTGCTCGACGGCGTGGTGAACTACCTGCCCGCGCCGACGGACATCCCCCCGGTCAAGGGCAAGCTCAAGAGCGGCGCCGAGGCCTTCCGGGAGACGAAGGACAGCGCACCCTTCTCGGCCCTGGCCTTCAAGATCATGAACGACCCCTTCGTGGGTCAGCTCACCTTCTTTCGCGTGTACTCGGGCGTGCTCCAGTCGGGCAGCTACGTCTTCAACTCCGTGAAGGGCAAGAAGGAGCGGATGGGGCGGCTGCTTCAGATGCACGCCAACCACCGCGAGGACATCACCGAGGTCTACGCGGGCGACATCGCGGCGGCCGTCGGGCTGCGCAACACCACCACCGGCGACACGCTCTGCGACGAGAACCATCCCATCGTGCTCGAGCGCATGGAGTTCCCCGCCCCGGTGATCTCCCTGGCGATCGAGCCCAGGACCCAGGCCGATCAGGACAAGATGACCCTGGGGTTGCAGCGGCTCGCGATGGAGGATCCCTCGTTTCGCGTCCGCACCGACGAGGAGACGGGGCAGAACATCATCTCCGGCATGGGCGAGCTGCATCTCGAGATCATCGTCGATCGCCTCGCTCGGGAGTTCAAAGTCGAAGCCAACGTGGGCAAGCCCCAGGTGGCCTACCGCGAGACCATCACCGGGACCGCCGAGGCGGAGGGCAAGTACATCCGTCAGACCGGTGGTCGTGGCCAGTATGGACATGTCTGGGTGCGTCTCTCCCCCAACGAGCCCGGCAAGGGCTTCGAGTTCATCGACGGCATCAAGGGCGGCGTGATCCCCCGCGAGTTCATCAAGCCCTGTGAGCAGGGCATCGAAGAGGCCATGGACAGCGGTGTGGTCGCCGGGTACCCCATGGTCGACATCAAGGCCGAGATCTTCGATGGAAGCTCTCACGACGTCGACTCTTCCGAGATGGCCTTCAAGATCGCCGCGTCCATGGGATTCAAGGATGCGTGTCAAAAAGCAAATCCGATCTTGCTAGAACCCATCATGTCGTGCGAGGTAGTGACCCCCGACGATTACATGGGCGACGTCATCGGCGATCTCAACCGACGGCGCGGTCAGATCCACAAGATGGAACCACAAGGCGGCGTGCAGCTCGTCACGGCCGAGGTGCCGCTCGCAGAGATGTTTCAGTACTCCAGCTCGCTCCGCTCCGCGACCCAGGGACGAGCGACGTACACCATGCAGTTCGCGCGCTACGCGGAAGTTCCGAAGAACATCGCGGACCAGATCATCGCGAAGGTCAAAGGCATCTACACCCACTGACGTTTCAAGCCACACCGCAACGACCGTAAGGAGAGACCGCAATGTCCAAGGTGAAGTTCGAGCGCAAGAAGCCGCACGTGAACGTGG
>VFSW01010864.1_pt1 | contig 12858 bp, 11 predicted proteins | sample 5358111 | NCBI WGS metagenome assembly VFSW01 (sample SAMN11554181, study PRJNA540505) | mine drainage metagenome | isolation source: sediment from site ElyBrook_90M | place: USA: Ely Copper Mine, Vershire, VT | collected 2017 | reverse complement strand
GCGCCGGCCCGCCACCACCACCGCACTGCGCTGGGAGTCGCGCCCGCCACGCACGCGCGGCCTCAGCCCCGCGAGATCCGCGGCGATCTGCGGCGCGGCGCCGCGCACGACCGCCGATTGGAGCAGATACACCGAGGGCGAGGTGGCCCGGGTGTGGAACAGAGAACCCGCGCAGCCGGCGAGCATCAGGCCCAGGGCGAGCAGGACCGTCCGCGGGCGCATCATCGCGACACCTCGACGCCCTGCCGCGGCGACTCGTACAGCAGCTGGGACGGATTTCGCTTCAACGAGCGCGACAGGTCGCGGAAGTCCCGCGCGGCATCCCGGCTCTCGCGCAGCAGCCGGTCGAGCTCCGGCAGGCTCTGGTGGGTGAAGCGCGCCAAGGCGGGCTCGTTGGCGGCGACGAACCGGTCCAGGTTGCCGGCCGTGTCGGCCAGACTGTCGGAGGCGCGGCGTACGTTGGCGATGGCCGCCGCGATGTCCGGGCGCGCCTGCGTTTCGATCGCCTGCAGCTCGGCCACGGCGCCGTCCACCCGGCGCAAGGTCGCGCGCATGTCGGCCGTGGTCGCCCGCGCCTCGCGGATCGCGTCCGGCAGCTGCTCGCCCGCCTGTTGCAGGCCGTCGAGCGTCGCCTTGAAGGCGCGTACGCTGCGCTCGTCGAACATCTGATTGAAATGATCGACGAGCTCGGTCGCGCGGACGGCGAGCCCGGGCAGGCTGCTCAGCACCAGGTCGAAGTCCGACGGCACGGAGGCGATCACCGGAAAGCTCTGGCCTTGGGGGAGCGGGCCGGTGAGCGCCGATTTGCGGTCCTGCTCGAGATCGATGTAGAGCAGGCCCGTGATGCCCTGCAGGCTCAGGGAAGCGCGGGTCCCCCCGTTGATGGGCGCCGACAAGTCGATGTCCGCGATGACCTGCACGCGATCGCGCCGCTGCGGATCGATCCCGATCCGCACCACCTTGCCGACGTCGACGCCGAGATAGCGCACCGGGCTGCCGGCGCTCAGGCCGCTCACGGTGCCCTTGAAATAGATCTCGTAGCGCTGCGAGGTGTGGCTGTCCTGCTGCGCGGTGTACCAGTACACGAAGGACCCCGCCATCACGAACACCAGCAGCACGAAGGCACCCACGGCGACGTAGTTCGCATCCCTATCCATGACGCACCCCCTGCGCTGCACGCCCGCGCGGTCCGTTGAAGTACTCGCGTATCCAGGGCTGGGCACTGTGCACCAGTCCGTCCAGCGTGTCGGTGATCATCCGGCCCTCGACGATGACGCCCACTCGGTCGCAGGTCGCGAACAGGGTATCCAGATCGTGCGTGATCATGACCACGGTCAGGCGCAGTTGCGCGTGCAGGTTCGACAGCAGGCGATCGAAGGCGGTCGCGGAAATCGGATCGAGGCCGGCGGTCGGCTCGTCGAGCAACAGGAGCTTCGGCTCCAGTGCGAGGGCGCGCGCGAGCGCGGCGCGCTTGGTCATCCCGCCGGAAAGCTGCGCGGGGTACTTGCCCGCGGCGTCGCCGGGCAGCCCGACCAGCGCCAGATTGAGCGCCACCAGGTGCTCGAGAGCGGGGGCACTCAGGTCGAAATGCTCGCGCAGCGGCAGCTCGACGTTCTGCCCGACGGTGAGCGAGCTGATCAAGGCGCCGTTCTGGAACGTGACCCCGTAGTCGCGCGTGAATCGCATGCGCTCGGCGTGCGACAGGTCGGCGATGTTCCGGCCGCGGAACTCGATCAGCCCGGCGTCCGGGAGGCGCAGGCCGAGAATCGTGTGCAGGAGCACGGTCTTGCCGCTCCCCGAGCCGCCCGCGATGCCGAGGATCTCCCCCTCGCGCACGTCCATGTCGAGTCCATCGTGCACCGCCTGGCCGCCGAATCGATTCACCAGCCCGCGAACGCGCACGATGATCTCCGGGGAGGTTTGCGCAACCATCAGAAGTCGATCCGGTCGAAGTACACCGCGAACACGGCGTCGGTCAGGATCACGAGGAAGATCGACTGCACCACCGCCACCGTGGTCAACCGTCCGAGTTCGCGCGCGGACTCGCGCACCTGCATGCCGCAATACGTGCCGACCATGGCGATCAGCGCGGCGAACACCGGCGCCTTGATCAGGCCGGCCCAGAAGGTGGTCGGCGCCAGCGCCTCGCGCATCCGGCTCTCGAACTCCGCAAGCGGGATGTGCAGCGTCGTGACGCACAGCAGGCCGCCGCCCGCGAGCCCCATCGCGTCCGCGATCACCGTCAACGCGGGCAGCGAGATCAGCAGGGCGAGCACCCGCGGAACGACCAGCAACTCGACCGGATTCATGCCCATCGCCCGCAGTGCGTCGGTCTCCTCGTTCAGCCGCATCACGCCGATCTCGGCGGCGAAGGCGCTGCCCGAACGGCCGGCCACGATGATCGCCGTGAGCAGCACGCCGAGTTCGCGCAGCACGGCGATCGTGACCAGATCGACCACGAATATGTCGGCACCGAACCGCGACAGCTGCTGCGAGCCCAGGTAGGCGACGATCACGCTGATCAGGAACGCGATCAGGGACACGATGGGCACGGCCATGATCCCGGTCTCGTAGACATGCCGGCTGAGCGAGGCGACGCGCAGCGCGCGCAACCGCCCGACCATCTCGCCGAAGACGCTCGCGATGCGGCCGAAGAACGCGAGCGCGTCCCGCGCCTCCATGCCTCGAGCCACCGACCACCGCCCGAGGCGCAACAGCGGCCCATGGCGGGGCACGCGGGCCGGCGGCTCGGCGGCGGCCGGCGCCACGGCTCCGAGGCCCGTCAGCAGCTCGCCGGACCCGGGCGCCGGACCGCCGTGGCGCACCTCGAGGCCGGCGCCGCCCACGCGGCGCAGGCGCTCCAACAGCAGCCACACGGACCCGAGGCCGGGAGATTCGGCCTGCGACCAGTCGCAGACCAGCACGCCGCTCAGTTCGCGGGGCAAGGCGGCGAGCTGCGAATCGATCGCACCCAGCCCGTCGAGCGACCAATCCCCGATCAAGCGCAGTTGCCAATGGTCGCCTTCCCGATCGAGCGCCAGTGCCAACGCGCTCATGGCTCAACCGGAGGGTTCGGCCGGCTTCTTATGGCTGCCGTCGCAAAGGGGCGGCGTGGCCGTCCTCTTGCAGGCGCAAAACCAGACCCGCCGGGTCTCGGCGGCGGTATATTTCAAGGGCGAGTACGCGCCACCCTTGTGCGACCCGTCGCAGAATGGCTGCGCCTTGCTCAAGCCGCATCGGCACCACCAATACGCCTTGCCGGCCTCGACGTCGATCGGGATGGGATTCATGACGCTATGCTAGCAGAATGCACCGAAACGACCCGCTGCTGCAGATCCTGATTCTCCTGACCGCCTCGGTGCTGGTCGTGGCCGGCGTGCGGCGGCTCAAATTGCCGGCGATCATGGGTTATCTGGTCGTCGGCATGCTGCTCGGGCCGCATGCGCTCGCGCTCGCGCCGGAGAACCAGACCACGCGGCTCCTGGCGGACTTCGGCGTGGTGTTCCTGGTATTCACGCTCGGGCTCGAGTTCTCGCTGCCGCGCTTGGTGGCGATGCGCTGGGAGGTGCTCGGCATCGGCGGCGCGCAGGTGTTCGCCACCACCGCGGCGGTCGCCGCGGCCGGCATCACCCTGTTCGACCTGCCGCCGACCATCGCCGTGGTCATCGGCGGCGCCGTCGCGATGTCCTCGACGGCGATCATCATCGCGCAGCTCACCGAGCAGTCGGAGAACAACCGCACACACGGCCGCATCGCGGTGGCCATCTGCCTGTTCCAGGATCTGAGCTTCCCGCTGTTCCTCGCCATGGTGTCCGCGCTGTCGCGTGCCGGCGAACCAGCCGACCTGCGGCAGCTGGGCGCCGCGATCGCGACCGCGGTGCTTGCCCTGCTGCTGGTGCTCGCGGTCGGTCGCTGGCTGCTGCGTCCGCTGTTTCTCGGCCTCGCGGCGATGCGCTCCGGGGAGCTGTTCTCGCTCGCGGTGCTGCTTGCCGTGCTCGCCTCGGCCTGGGCCACCCAGGCGGTGGGCCTGTCGCTGGCGCTCGGCGCATTCCTCGCCGGCATGATGCTGGCGGAGACGGAATTCCGCCATCAGATCGAGGCAACCATCCGTCCCTACCGCGAGGTGCTGCTCGGACTGTTCTTCATCACGGTCGGCATGCTGCTCGACGTGCGGCTGCTGCTGCGCAACTGGCCGCTGGTGACGGCATTGCTGCTCGGAATGCTGCTGCTCAAGACCTTGGTGGTCGCCGTCGCCGCCAAGCCGACCACGCACAGCTGGTTCAAATCGGTGCGCACCGGAGTCGTCGTGTCGCAGGGCGGCGAGTTCGGTTTCGCGCTCCTGACCTTGTTGCTGCGCCGTGAGCTGCCCGATCTGGCCATCCTGCAGCCGCTGCTGGCCGCCACGGTGGCGAGCATGGTCGCATCGCCGGTGCTCATCCGCCACAACCGCAGCATCACGCGCTTCCTGCTGCGCGAATCCGGGCCGCCGCAGACGGACGCGATGCGCGATGCGCAGGCGACCCTGTCGGTGGCGGCACGCGAGCACGTGGTGATCTGCGGCTTCGGGCGGGTCGGCCAGAACATCGCGCGCGTGCTCGAGCGGACCGGGTTCGAGTACATCGCGCTCGATCTGGATCCGCATCGGATCAGAGTCGGCCGACAGGCGGGCGATCCGGTGATTTACGGCGACGCCGGCCAGATCAAGGTGCTCGAGAACGTGGGCCTGGACCGCGCGAACTGCGTGGTGATCACTTTCGCGAATCCGGATCTCGCGCTCAGGATCGTGCGCTCGGTGCGCGAGTTGCGCGGCGACGTGCCGGTGCTGGTGCGCACCCAGGACGACGCGAAGCTCGAGGAATTGCAGCGCGCCGGCGCGACCGAGGTGGTGCCGGAGACCTTCGAGGCGAGCCTCATGCTGCTGTCCCATCTGCTGCTGCTGCTCAAGGTGCCGGTCACGCGGGTCATTCGCACCGTGAACGACGTGCGCGGCGGCCGTTACAGTATGTTGCGGCGCTACTACCGCAGCGCCGCAAGCGAGTCCCTGGACGAGCGACCCGCGACCCGCGAGGAGCTGCACAGCGTGATCCTGCCGCCGCATGCCTGGGCGGTCGGCAAACGGGTCGCCGACCTGGCCGGCCGCGGCGCCCAGGTGTCCGTGAGCGCGGTACGCCGCGACGGCATCGTCGGCCGCGAGCCGGCGCCCGATACCGTGTTCAAGGAGGGCGACGTCGTCGTGGTGTGCGGCACGCCCGAGGCCGTCGAGCACGCCGAGACCCTGCTGCTGATGGGCTGAGGGCGTTTCCCCATGAGCCCCCCAACCATAAGCTCCCCAAGGTTAAATGCCCTCTTTACAGCCGGGCGGCAGACTCGCATAGTGGAGCCGCTGTCAAGGGCAAACCCGCTGAAAGGCGGGGACGCAAAACCTCCGGTCTACAGGGCCCAAAGCCAAGGGTCCGACGATAGCGGGGTCGCCGGCACGCCGCACGCAAGGTGCGGCGGAGCATAGAGTTCCGCGTCCCCTGACGGCATGGGTCGACATATCGATCTTCAGGGGTGACGCCATGGTCGTGAAAGTCAATCGTCCCACGGGCGCAGACGCGTCGGGCACCTACCGTCGGCCGAGATTCGTGCTGCGCGCGCGGCGCTTCGAGGATCTCGCCGCCATCTTCCAGAAGACGAAGGAGTACCCTGCGCCCGTGCGCCTGATCGGCGCCGACTATTCGCAAACCCGCTGCGTCGGCGGGGACGGCGGCACCACCGTGGATACCAGCGCCCTAGGCAAGATCCTCGAGTTCGGCGCCGAGACCGTGCGAGCCCAGGCCGGCGTGCGCGTCGGAGCGCGGGCGCGCGCGCTCGCGGAGCGCGGCCTGGAGCTCGCCTTGACGCCCGAGATCAGCAACATCTCGCTGGGCGCGGTCGCCGTGGCGACGCTGCCGCAGGCCTCGTTCCAGCCCGGCCTCGCACAGATGTCCTCGCTGGTCTGCGAGATGAAGCTGGTGAGCCCGCAGGGCAGGCAGATCGTCGTGAACGAGAAGGCGCGCGACCTCATGCGGGTGCTGCGGTCGAGCTTCGGCCTGCTCGGCGCCGTGCACGAGGTGGTGCTGCGCGTGCGGCCGCTCACCCCCGTGAAGATCGACTACCAGGCTCTATCGCTCAAGGATTTCGCGGCACGGTTCACCCAGCTCACGGCAGCCCCGGGGGCGCTCAGGCTGCACATCTCGCCGTTCAACGACCGGATCACCGTCGAGCGCCGCACCCTCGCGGAGAGCGCCGGCGTCACGCGCTCGGGCATCTGGCAGATCCGCAATTCCGTCATGCGCAACGTCCTGCCGGCATTCGGCTCCACGGTGGGCAGCGTGCTCTCGGGGCCGGGACTGCGCAACGCCATGGCGACGGGCGTACACCGCGCGCTGCGCGCCACCCTCGATCGCGCGGCGAGCGGCGTGGTGATGTACGCCCATGAATGGATGCGCGACCTGCCGGCCGAGGCCTGGAAGGCCCGCTACACCTACAGCCTGTGGGCCTTTCCCGAGGCCGATTTCCCCAGGCGCCTCGCCGAATATTTCGCGTTCTGCCGGACGCATTACAAGCAGCACGGCTACCGATGCAACGTGGTCAATGGAGCGAGCCGCCTGCACCAGGACCGCAGTTCGCTGTTCAGCCTCAGCTACTCCGGGCCGATGTTCACGCTCGAGCCGTCCTCGACGGGCGGGCACGGCTGGGACGAGTTTCTCATCGACTTCAACGATTTCGCCTCGTCGCTCGGGGGCATCCCGAGCTTCAACCAGACCCGGGCCCTGCAGCCCGAGCACGTCACCAAGGCCTTCGGCGAACGGGCCCGGCTGTTCCGCGCGCTGCGCAAGCGCACGGACCCGCTGAACCGGCTGCACAACAGCTACTTCGCGTACCTCCTCGGTTGACGGTGCGCGGCCGCTCCGGCCGCGGGCGATCAGGCCTTGTCCTGCAGGTGCGCCTCGAGGAACCACAGGTACTTGTCGATCTCACGCGACACACCCGTGAACAGATCGGCGGTGTCCGCGTCACCGAGTTTCGCCGCGTCGTCGATGTCGGCCCGCACGGCCTTGCCGAATGCGGCGAGCTGCGTCGACAGGTAATACAGGTGGTCCTTGCCGGCGGTGATGGAAAGCGGGTAGTTCTTGAGCTTGCTGCGCTTGGCCGCGACCGCCACCGTGCCCTCGGCGGTGCCGCCGAGACTCGTGATGCGCTCGGCGATCTCGTCGATCTGCCCGAGCACCACGTCGGAGATCTTGTCGAACAGCTCGTGCAAGGCGATGAACTGGGGGCCCTTCACGTTCCAGTGGGCTTGCTTGACCTGGCTCTGCAGGTCGATGGCCTCGGCCAGCCGCTCGTTCAGCACCGTGATCACGTTGCGGCGCACCTTCTCGGACAGATCGATCTTGGTCTTGTACATGCGATTCTCCTTGGCGAACGACCCCGCGAATGCAGTCCATTGTGCACCCGTCAACCGCGAATCCCAAGGAAGAAGGTGATGTCGGGCGCCGTGTTGACCGCCGCGTCCTCGGCGATTCCGAACTGCAAGCTCCATCGGCCCCGCACGCGCCACACCGCGCCCGTCGTGAACTGCAGGCTGGGCCCGAGCAGGCGCAACTGCGTGCCCTGCACACGCCCGGTCTGTCCGTCGAGCTGGGCGCGCAGCGACCAGTCGGGTCCCAGGGATCGGGTGACCGCGCCGCGCGCGAACGCCGCCGCCCGATGCGCGGCGCCGGCGAACAGCTGGTCGCCGAACGGCTGCGAGACGCCCAACTCGGCGGCGGCCTGCCAGCGGTCGCCGCGCCATGCATAGTGCCCCCAGGCTGCCGCATCCCACGCACCGTCGCTGGTGAGCCCCGCGACCGAACCGGTCGGCGCCTTCAGGCCGCCCCAGAAGGAAAGGGTCCTGCCGGGGTCGTCCGCGGCGTACCAGCCGACCTCGCCGGAAGCGTCGCCCAGGTTGGTCTGCGCGTGGCGCAGGTCGATTTGGCCGAATCCCGAGTAGAAATACACCAGCTGATCCTTCGGAAAATACGGCCTCGATCCCTGCGAGAAGCCGAAGAATTGATGCCAGCTGCCGACCAGGTGATCGAGGATGCCGCCGTCGTCGTGGTACACGGGCAGCGAAATGCGGTACCGCCAGGCGCCGGCGAGCGCGTGGTCGTAGGCCACATGCAGCGTCGTGCTCTCGCCGTCGACCAGCAACTCCTCGTTGCCGCGGGCCTCGGCATTGACCGTGTTGGTCACGCTCAGGGTCGCGATGGCCACGGGCGCATCGGCGAGCCGGGAATCGCTCGGCAGCGGCAGGTAGAACCCGCGCAGCAGCGGATTCTCGTCGCGCGCATAGAAGAACTCCTCCGCGCGCACCGGCACGGCGAGCGCACAGGCCGATCCCAGTGCGGCCAGGAAGGCCGCATGTGCCGGCGCGCGCGTGTTCATGCGAAAATCCCTTCGAGGGGTGGCCGCCTGCACCCCGTGCTCTTGGCGGCTCGAGGTGGTATGGATAAGGGAAGTCGGCGGCGCTTGCAAGCGCCCCGGCGATCTGGAATCGGCCGCAGCGAGGTCGAATTCGGCTAAGATTCGTGCCTTTCGAGCCTGGAGTCGTTCATGAAGAAACCAGTCACCGTCACCATCACCGGCGGCGCCGGCAACATCGGCTATGCGCTCGCCTTTCGGGTGGCATCAGGTCAGATGCTCGGTCCGGACCAACCCGTGAACCTGAATCTGCTGGAGATCCCCGGGGCCGCGGCGGCGGTGCAGGGGGTCGTGATGGAATTGAACGACTGCGCCTTCCGGACGCTCAATCGGGTCACCGCCACCCATGACCCGCTCGTGGCCTTCAAGGACTGCCAATTTGCGATGCTGGTGGGCGCGCGGCCGCGTGGCCCGGGAATGGAGCGCAAGGATCTGCTGCTCGAGAACGCGAAGATCTTCTCCGCGCAGGGCAAGGCGCTCGACGCGGTCGCGAGCCGGGACGTGCGCGTGCTCGTGGTCGGCAATCCCGCAAACACCAACGCGCTGATCGCGCAGCGCAACGCGCCGTCGATCCCTCCGGGGCGGTTCACCGCGATGACGCGGCTCGACCACAATCGCGGCGTCGCGCAGCTCACGGAGAAGGCCGGCGCGGCGCTCGCCGACGTGAAGAAGGTCATCATCTGGGGAAATCACTCCGCGACCCAATACCCCGATCTGCACCACGCGACCGTGGGCGGCAAGCCGGCACTGTCCGTGGTCGAGGAGGCCTGGTTCAAGGACACCTTCATTCCGGTCGTGCAGCAGCGGGGCGCGGCGGTCATCAAGGCGCGCGGCACCTCCTCGGCGGCCTCCGCGGCCTCGGCCGCGCTCGACCACGTGCGCGACTGGGTGCTCGGCACCCCGGCCGGCGACTGGGTGAGCATGTCGGTGCCCGCGGACGGCAGTTACGGCATACCGGAGGGCGTGATCTATTCGTATCCGGTGACCTGCCAGAACGGTGAATACCGGATCGTGCAGGGGCTCGAGATCAACCCGTTCAGCCGCGAGAAGATGCTCGCGACGCATCGCGAACTCTGCGAAGAGCGCGACGGCGTGAAAGACCTGATCTAGGGGCCATGCGCACCATCCTGCACGTCGACATGGACGCCTTTTATGCGTCGGTCGAGGAGCGGGATCGGCCGGAACTGGCGGGCAAACCCCTCATCGTCGGCGGCTTGGGCGCCCGAGGGGTGGTCGCGGCGGCGAGCTATGCGGTCCGCCGTTTCGGCGTGCATTCCGCCATGCCGATGCGCGAGGCGTTGCGGCGCTGCCCCCATGCGATCTGCGTGGCGCCGCGCATGGCGCGCTATCGGGAAGTGTCGCGCCAGGTGTTCGAAATCTTCCACGAATACACCCCGGTGGTCGAGGGACTGTCGCTCGACGAAGCCTTCCTCGACGTCTCGGGGAGCCTGCGCCTGTTCGGTTCCGCCGAGTTCATCGCCGCCGGCGTCCGGCGTCGGATCCGCGCAGGCACGGGGCTGACGGCCTCCGTGGGCATCGCGCCGAACAAATTGCTCGCGAAGATCGCCTCCGACCTGAACAAGCCGGACGGCATGTACCGGATCGGCGCCGACAACCTGCGGGCCGTCCTGGATCCGCTGCCCATCGAGAAGCTGTACGGTGTCGGTCCGAAATCGCTGCCGGCCGCGCAGGCGGCGGGAATACGCACCTTCGGGGACCTGCGGCGCGCGAGCGACACCGTGGCATGGCGTGCGTTCGGGCGGCACGGCGAGGCCATGCGCGCGCGCGCCTGCGGCATGGACGATCGGCCGGTCGTGCCGGAACGCGAGGAGAAGTCGATCGGCGCGGAGGAGACCTTCGAGCAGGACATCGGCGATCGGATCGAGCTCGAGGCGCGGATGCTGCGGCTGGTAGAACGCGCCGCCGGGCGCCTGCGCGCCCGGGCCCTCAGCGCCGGCTGCGTCGCGCTGAAGATCCGCAGCGGCGACTTCAAGACCTACTCCCGGCAGCGCGGCCTCACCCCGCCGACGCAGGATACGGCGGCGGTCGCGCGTCTGGCGCGCGACCTGCTCGAGCAGTGGCGGACCGGGCACCCGGGCGTGGCGGTGCGCTTGCTCGGCGTGGGGCTCGGCGCCCTCACCGGCGCGCATCAATCCGACCTGTTCGACCCCGGTCCCGCGAGGGACTCCCGACTGGATGCGACCATCGACGGCATCCGCGACCGGTTCGGCAACTCATTGATCACCCGCGCGAGCCTGCTGCCGCGCGACTGACGAAGCCGGCCGCCGCGCGCTCCCAGGCTTGGTATCATGGGGGCACGCCATGTACCTAAGCTTCTTCGGCCTGGGCGAAAAGCCATTCGCGATCACCCCGGATCCGCGTTACCTCTATTTGAGCGAACGCCATGCCGAGGCCTTGGCGCATCTGCTGTACGGCGTCAACGAGTCGGGCGGCTTCATCCAGCTGACGGGAGAGGTCGGCACCGGCAAGACGACGGTGGTGCGGACCCTGTTGTCGCGCATCCCGCAGCACGCGGACGTGGCCGTGATCCTCAACCCGCGCGTCACACCCGCCGAGTTCCTGCTCACCATCTGCGAGGAATTGGGCGTCGGCGTCGAGCCTGCGGCGCGCGACAGCCTCAAGGATCTGGTCGATGCGCTCAACCGGCGGCTGCTCGCCGCCCACGCGGAGGGCCGGCGCGTCATCCTCATCGTGGACGAGGCGCAGAACCTCTCGGCCGAGGTCCTCGAACAGGTGCGCCTGCTGACGAACCTCGAGACGCCCACCCAGAAGCTGCTGCAAATCCTCCTGATCGGGCAGCCGGAATTGCGCACCCTGCTCGAGCGCAATGACCTGCGGCAGCTCGCGCAGCGCGTCACCGGCCGCTACCACCTGAAGCCCCTGTCGCGGGAGGAGACGATGGGCTACGTCAGGCATCGACTGCGGGTGGCGGGGTCGAGCTCGGAGATCTTCACGGTCGGAGCCCTGCGCGAGGTGCATCGTCTGTCGCGCGGCATCCCGCGGGTGATCAACGTGATCTGCGACCGCGCGCTGCTCGGCGCCTACACTCGTGAGACGCGCAAGGTCACTTCGGCGCTGGCGCGGCGCGCCGCGGGCGAAGTGTACGGCCGCCGCTTCTGGCCGCGCTGGATCTGGCAGCTCGCGGGCGCCGTCGCGATCGCGGTGATCGGTGGGGTCGGCGTCTGGGGCGTGCACGGCTGGTACCGGCACGCGGCGACGCTGCGCGCGCTCGAGCGCCCCGCGACCCGCCCGGCACCTGTGCCGGCACCCGCGCCGGCACAAGCGTCGGCACAAGCGTCGGCGGCCTCGGCCGCGTCGGGCGGGTGCGCCGAATCCGCGCGGGTCGCCGCCGGCGGGCCCACCGCGGGCGCGGGCTCTCCGCCCTCGCGGGCGTGGTCGCGGGGGGCCGCGCAAGCCCGGTACGAATTGCTGGCTGCTAACGCCGCCGACACCACCAACGCCGCGGCGTTCCGCCGCCTGCTCGCGCTGTGGGGCACCGCGCTCACCGACCCTCGTGATCCCTGCGCGCAGGCCCGCAAGGCGGGCCTCGCCTGCCTGGACCAGCACGGCTCCTGGGCGGAGTTGCGGGCCTTGAATCGCCCGGCCATCCTGACGCTCATCGACGATCGGGGACGCCGGCACCGCGTATTGCTGGCGGCGCTCGACGACCGGTTCGCCACCCTGGATCTCGGCGAACACGGCGAGAGAATCCCCATCGAAGAGATCTCCCGCGACTGGTTCGGCGAGTTCACGGTGATGTGGCGGCCGAAGACCGCCCGCACGAGAATGCTCACCGTGGGCTCGCAGGGGGAAGAGGTCCGCTGGCTGCGGCGCAGCCTCGCGGCCTTGCACGGCGCGGCCTCGGATCCCGAGCACGGCGACGTATATGACCGCGAACTCGCCGTGGCCGTGCAGAATTTTCAGCGCGAGCATCGCTTGAACGCCGACGGGATCGCCGGAGTTCAGACCCAGGTCGTGCTCGACACGGCGCTCGCCGAGCCGGGCTCACCACTGCTGACGTATCCGCCGCACGGCTAGGATCCATCGATGTCATTCATCCTCGACGCACTGAAGAAGTCCGAAATGGAGCGGCAGCGGCAGGCGATCCCGGGCCTGATGGACGGGGGCGTGATCGCGCCTCGACGCCGCCTGCCGCTTTGGGCCGCGGGGCTCGGTGTGCTGCTGGCCGTGAATCTGCTGGTTCTGCTGGTCGTGGTCCTGCGCACCCCTTCGCCGGAGGCGAACCGCCGGGCGCCAACGCCGGCGCGGGCGCCGACCACCCCGGCCGCGCCGGCCACCCCCCCCGCCCCCCGCGCCACGGGGGAGACGGCCACCACGGCGGCGCGCCGC
>VFSW01010863.1_pt1 | contig 12860 bp, 13 predicted proteins | sample 5358111 | NCBI WGS metagenome assembly VFSW01 (sample SAMN11554181, study PRJNA540505) | mine drainage metagenome | isolation source: sediment from site ElyBrook_90M | place: USA: Ely Copper Mine, Vershire, VT | collected 2017 | reverse complement strand
TCCTGGCGTCGCACCTGGGCCGGCGGAAGGGCAAGCCCAACCCGAAGTACTAGCTACGCCCGTTAGTGGACAGGCTGCGGGAGTTGCTGGACAAGGAGATCGCAGACGGCGTGAACGTGGCGTTTTCGCCCGATTGCGTGGGCGAGATAGCCGAGGAGCTAGCCCGGCAGCTCGAGTCGCGGCAGGTGCTGCTTCTCGAAAACCTGCGCTTCCACGCGGAGGAAGAGGCGAACGATCCGGGATTCTCAAAGCAGTTGGCGGCCCTCGCGGAAGTTTACGTGAACGACGCGTTCGGGTCGGCGCATCGCGCGCACGCGTCGACCGAGGGGATCACGCATTACCTGAAGCCCGCGGTGGCTGGCTTGCTGATGGAGAAGGAGATTACGTACCTGGGCAAGGCGCTGGAGTCGCCCGAGAAGCCGTTTGTGGCTATCATCGGCGGATCGAAAATCTCGGGAAAGATCGACGTGATCCAAAACCTGCTGGACAAGGTAGATACGCTGGTGATCGTCGGCGGGATGGCGTACACGTTCCAGCGGGCACTGGGCGTGGCGACGGGCAAGAGCCTGGTGGAAGAAGACAAGATTGAGTTGGCCAGGGAAACTATGGAGAAGGCGAATGCCAAGGGCGTGAACCTGCTGCTGCCGGAGGACAACATCCTTGCCGACAAGTTTGCCAACGACGCCAGGACGCAGACGTGGGACACGAGCGTAGATTTTCCGGCGGACTGGCAGGGGCTGGATATCGGGCCCAAAACGGTTGCGGCGATCGAAGAGGTGATTTTGACGGCGCGGACGATTGTGTGGAATGGGCCGGCGGGCGTGTTCGAGTTCCCGAAGTTTGCCGTAGGAACGAACGCGATCGCGCACGCGGTTGCGGCCAATCGCGCGGCAACGTCAATCATTGGCGGCGGGGACAGCGTGAGCGCGATCAACCAGGCCGGCGTGGCGGACCAGATCACGCACATTTCGACGGGCGGAGGTGCCTCGCTCGAATTTCTTGAAGGAAAGAAGCTGCCGGGCGTTGAGGCGCTGACGGACAAGTAGGACCGGGAAAACGGCAAGGTGAGCCCCAAGTCCGATAGTCTGATCGGGTGTGGGGCCTTTTTTTAGGACAGCTTGCGGCCCTTTACATCCGGAGGAGACAATCCATGGGCTATTACACGCGAGTCCTTTCGAAAGATGCGGAGTTCGCGTCATTCGAGGAGCTCGCGCAGTTCATTCGCACCAATCATCCTGAATACAAACTGACCCTTGAGGATGGAAGCGAGGAGGAATGGGAGACCGTTCTCCTTTCCGGCAATGATGAAGTAGAGGTCGCGTTGATTGAACGCAACGCGGTCGCAGATGGTTCCATAGGTCAGGACGAAATTGCGGAGTTCGTGGAGGACACCCAAGACTGCAAGCCGGAGAGCGGGGTCAAATGGCTGCACGAGTTCCTTGCCGATGTGAAGACGATCTATGCCATTCAACACCTCCAGGGTTCGGAAACTGAGGATGGTGGCAACGCGCTGCACGCCTTGCGCGCACACCTGTGGGAGCGTGGCGACGCGATACTCCAGGCAGACCTGGAAGGATTCACCAACGAGGACGGCTATCACATCGTGTGGCAATTTTCAGACTCCGTGTCGGGGCCGTGGAACATGGGCGTCTTCCAGGACGGAACGTGGCACCACTTTAAAATGGATCTTGGCGATCCCGATCATCGCGCTGCATTTATGAGTGGTGAAGTACCAGATGATTTAACCGAAGTGCGCGACTCCAATCCTCGACTATGAATGGAATCCGACCGCCGTCGAGTCGCCCATACCCGACGCTGTGCCCGCCATCACCCGGAGCGCATAAATCCGTCTACTAAAATCGAGTTGAGGAACCCAAAATAATGTCACGAAAAGCTCTGATTGCCGCCAATTGGAAGATGTACAAGACGCCTGCCGAAGCCAAGGCCTTTGTCGATGCGTTCCTGTCCCTCGTAGCCGGGCACACGCGGGACGAGATCGCGCTGTTCCCTTCCCCGGTGCTTTTGCCCACCGTGGTGGAAGCAGCGCGAGGATCGATTGTGTCCGTGGGCGCGCAGAACATTCATTTCGCCGAGGAGGGCGCCTACACGGGCGAGACCTCAGCCAGGCAGTTGACCGCAGTGGGCGGAACCCATACGCTAATCGGCCACTCGGAGCGCCGGCAATACTTCGGCGAGACGGATGCGATTGTGAACCAGAAGCTGCACACCGCGATCAAGCACGGGATTGTGCCGGTGGTATGCATCGGCGAAGTGCTGGAGGAGCGCGAGGCGGGCAAGACGGAGCAGGTACTGAAGACGCAAGTGACAGGTGCGTTTGCGGGCATCGCGGCGCTGGCGGCAGAAGTAGTGTCGTCGATTGTGATAGCGTATGAGCCGGTGTGGGCGATCGGCACCGGGCTGACGGCAACGCCGGAGATGGCGGCAGACGCTCATCGGATGATCCGCGCGGAGGTGGGCAAGTTGCTGAGTCCGGCGGTGGCGGCGCATATGCGCATTCTGTATGGCGGGAGCGTGAAGCCGGACAACGCCACGGCACTGCTCAGCCAGGAAGAAATTGACGGGGCGCTGGTGGGCGGGGCCAGCCTTAAGCCAGAATCGTTCACGGCGATTGTGAAGTATTGAGCGCGAGCGGCGGGCTGGCCCGGATTGCAGAGCGAGGGTCCGGGCAGCCAACAGGTCAGAGCCCGGGAAGGATCGGGTCGCAACCGGGACGAGACAGGCGATCCGGCACAGTGGAAATCGAGGGGCAAAAAAATCGCCTCCGAAGGATTACTTCTCCTCGGAGGCGCTTGCATATAACAAGATAGCAATCGGGGACCAGTAGCCGGCGCTGGAGGTCGGTAGCGCGCGGCTACTGGTGATCCCTGCACAAAACGAGGTTAGCTGCGGCTTCCCCTTTCCACGGCTGCCTCGTGTCGCCCGGCTCTAGAGAAGCCTTGCTTGCTGGCCTCTCGAACCATGTTGACAATTGGAGTGTCTCGTATGTTCAGGAGGGGGTCCGTGACCGTCGTCACAGTGCTTTGTTCACAACGGATGGCCTGCGGAGGATGCGTTTCCATAGCGCGAGGATCAACCGCCACACACGTTGACAAAGCGAGTCTGCCGCTCGAAAATCGAGATTCAGTTTGTTCGTCCGGAAGGCCCTTGTGTGACTGCGCTCCTGAAAACAGAACTCGGTTTGACTCCTTTGCTGGGGCGCGGCAAGGTGCGGGATCTTTATTCAGTAGACGGCGCCCTGCTGCTGGTGGCCACCGACCGCATTTCTGCATTCGATCATGTTCTGGGCACCGGGATTCCGGGCAAGGGAAAGATCCTGACGCAGATATCGCTGTTCTGGTTCGAGCTTTTGCGGGAGATCGTCCCCAACCACCTGATCACAGCGGATGTGGCTGAATTCCCCTCCCAGTTGCAGGCGTATCGCGAACAGCTTGATGGGCGCTCGATGCTGGTCAAGCGCGCTGCCATGTTTCCGGTGGAGTGTGTGGCTCGTGGTTACCTGGCAGGGTCGGGATGGAAGGAATATCAGGCGTCTGGGACGGTGTGTGGGATAGAGCTTCCGGCGGGGCTCCAGGATGGATCGCGCCTGCCTGAGCCGATCTTTACGCCGGCGACGAAGAGCCAGGATGGATCGCACGACGAGAACATTTCTTTTGCGCGGATGGGGAAGGTTGTGGGCGCGGAAGACGCGGCCGAGTTGCGGCGGCTGACCATGGCGCTGTATGGACGGGCGGCGGCGCATGCTGAATCGCACGGGCTGATCCTGGCCGATACGAAGTTCGAGTTTGGGCGGGCAGATGGGCGAGTGGTGCTGGCGGACGAGGCGCTGACGCCGGACTCGTCGCGCTTCTGGGATGCGACGGGATGGAAGCCGGGCGGCGCGCAGCCTTCGTTCGACAAGCAGTTTGTGCGCGATTACCTGGAATCGATTCACTGGGACAAACGGGCGCCCGCGCCGTCGCTTCCGGCAGATGTGGCGGAACGTACGCAGGACAAGTACCTGGAGGCATTTCACCTACTCACCGGACGGCATCTAACCCTCTGATATTCAAGGAAAGAGGAGACGCAAACCATGACCCTGGTCGACTGGGCAGTCGTAATCATCTTGATCTGCACGATCTTGGGCGGGGCGGTGCAGGGATTCTTCCGGTCGGTTTGCTCTCTGGGCGGCCTCATTCTGGGACTGGTGCTGGCGGCATGGAATTACAAGAGGTTGGCGGCGCTGATTTTCCCCCTTGTAAAAATCCCGGCAGTTGCGAATACAATTGGATTTCTACTTATTGCTCTCCTGGTGATGGCCCTGATCGGGCTGATCGGGAGTCTTATGGCAAAGTCGTTCCGGCTGCTGGGACTGGGGTGGCTGGACGGGCTTGCCGGAGCGGTGTTTGGATTTTTTCAAGGCGTGCTGTTCGTCGTACTCGGCATTCTGGTGATCGTAGCTTTCTTTCCCCAGGTTCACTGGATTGCGGATGCCCGGCTGCCGCGCAAATTCTTCGGGGCATGCCACATGAGCGCCGATGTCACTCCGTCGGAGTTGGGCGACCGGGTTCGAGAAGGGCTGCGAGCTTGGGAGGCCGAATCGCCAGAGTGGATGCATCCGGGCCGAAGTTGAAGTTGAGTTTTAAGCTGGTGAAGCGGCAGGTTTGTGGCAATCTAAAAAGAGCACGAGGTGCGAGTTGAGACGAGAACTGGACAGCCTGGTGACGCAGATGCATTCCAGCGGAGTTCGCTATGACGAAGCCGTTCGCGAGTTCAAAAGACAATATTTACGCGAAGTGCTGATCGCGAATCGAGGAAACCAGTGCAAGGCGGCGGAGGAGTTGGGGATGCACCGCAACACGCTCAGCCGCGCCATGGCGGAATTGGGACTGAACCTGGCCGAGGTTCGTGCCGGTCTCAAGCGTCCGCCGCGCAGCGAACGTCCTGTATTTAGCGCAGTCCGCCAGGGGTTTCGCCAGGGCTGACGCACGCGAGGACATGGAGAGCAGCATTCAGTTATCCACCCGGAAGCATGCGGTTCAAATAGCGCCCGGATTTGTGTGGGATGCGCAGGACGCGTATCTTTTCGACATCGACGGGACGCTTTTGCGCAGCCGCGACCGGATCCATGTAAGCTCCTTTGCCGCCAGTGTGCAGCGGGTAACCGGATTTGAAGTCAGCCTGTCCGGGATTGCGTTGCAGGGCAATACGGATACCGCCATCCTTCGCGAGGCGTGCCGGCAGGCGGGATTGCCCGCGGAAGTTGTGGAGTCGCAAACGGCGGCCATCCTGGATGCGATGTGCGCGGCGGTGGCCGAGCAGCGCCACGCGATGGACCTGGTGCGCATACCGGGAGTGGAAGAGGCGCTTCGGCATCTGGCCGGCCGCGGCGCGCTACTGGGGGTGGCCACCGGCAACCTGGAGCTGAGCGGGTGGATGAAGATTGAGCAAGCGGGGCTGCGCGAGTGGTTTCGCTTCGGCGGCTTCAGCGATCGGTTCCCTGACCGCAGGGAGCTGATTGCGCATGCGGCGGCCAAGGCACGCGAACTGGCGGGCGAGGGCGCGAATGTGTGCGTCGTTGGCGATACTCCGCGCGACATCGAGGCGGCGCGGGCCAATTCCCTTTCCGTGATCGCGGTGGCCACCGGGCGATCGAGTTTCGAGGAACTGCGGGCGCTGGAGCCGGATGCATGCGCCGCGTCGCTGGCCGAGTTGCTTGCCGTCACCACCGGCAAGAAGCAGGATGGGTTGTGAACCGAACCGATTTTTTCTCTCGGCTGATTTCGAGCTGCATGCTGCTGGCGGCGACGGCGGGAGCAGCACAGGTCCAGTCTGTTCCAGCTCCGCAGGCCGCGTCCGCGCAGGCCGGCAGAGTCGCACAAGGCGCATCTCCAGCCCAGCTTTCCCAACCCGCCAAACTGCCTACCGGCTCGGATCGCCGTCGTGCTGCAAAGCTATACCTGGCCGCAGCCACGCTCTATCAGGACGAATTGTTCGAGCAGGCCCTGAAGGACTACGAGGATGCCGCGAAGCTCGATCCGACGAACGCCGACTACGCCATGGCCGTGGAGGTGGCGCGGAGCCACGCGGTCACGTCGCTCATTCAGGAGGCGGCGCGCGACAGTACACGCGGTGACACGGCTGGCGCGCGCTACGCCCAGCAGCGCGCCCTGGCGAGTGACCCATAAAAAGCCAACCTGGCCCAGCACATGAATGGACTTGCCGACGAAGTGGCGCACTCCGGCGCCATTATTCCGGCGGCCAATATGCCGCAGTTGGTCCCGCCGATCCAAGCGGAGCCCCGTCCGGGCGCTCAGAGTTTCCACTCGCGGGGTCCGCAGCGCCAATTGATCCAGAGGGTCTTTGGAGCCTACGGAATCGACGCCACTGTGGACGACAGCGTGCCCAACAGGGTGGTTCGTCTGGACGTGGACGATGTGAACTTTGCCGAGGCGGCGCGCATCCTGGGAATGGTGACGGATTCGTTCTATTCGCCCATCGATGCGCACCACGTGGTAGTGGCGCGCGACTCCCGCGCTATGCGGGAACAGTACATGCACAACGCGGTGGAGACGTTCTACCTGTCTGGCATGAACCCCACGGAGATGACGGACATGGGCAACATTGCCCGCAACGTCTTCAGCATGCAGCACACAGCCGTGAATGCGACCGCCGGAACCCTGACCCTGCAGGCGCCCGAAGCCGACTTGAACGCGTTCAGCGCGACCTATCGGAACCTGATGAATGGCCGCCCGCAGGTAATCATCGAGGTGCGGATCATTCAATTGGCGCACACGGCGACAATAAATACGGGTGCGCAGCCGCCGCAGACGTTTACGGCCTTTAACGTGTATGCCGAGGAGCAATCGCTCCTGAGCCAGAATGCCGCGCTGGTGCAGCAGATTATCTCGTCCGGATTGGCCGCGCCCGGGGATACGCTCACGATCCTGGGCATCCTGCTCGCGTCCGGCCAGGTGTCCAGCGCGCTGTTCTCCAACGGCATTGCTCTGTTCGGCGGCGGGCTCACACTATCCGGCATTTCGCCGGCGCCGGTCACCTTCAACCTGAACCTGAACTCATCTGACTCGCGCGAACTGGACGATTACAACTTGCGCCTGGCAGACGACGAAGAGGGCACGCTGAAGAGCGGCACGAAGTATCCCATCATGACGTCGTCCATTACCAGCCAGGGGACGTCGGGGTTGAACATTCCGGGGCTTAGCCTTCCGGGTACCTCTGGCAGCCTTTCGTCGATCCTGTCCTCGCTCGCCAGCTCAGTGCCGAATATCCCGCAGGTGCAGTACCAGGATCTCGGGCTGGTGCTCAAGTCGCGGCCGCGCATCCTGCGCTCAGGGCATGTGGCGCTCAGCGTGGACCTGAAAATCTCCGCTCTTGCTGGAACGGCGATCAACGGCGTGCCGATACTTGCCAGCAGAGCCTTCACCGGCGTGATCACGATCCCTGCAAACCAGGCGGTCGTCATTGCCGGAGAGATGGACAAGAGCGAGACGCGCGCCATCAGCGGGCTGCCGGGACTCAGTGAAATTCCCGGCCTGAACGACGTGACCGAAAAGGACCTGGAAAAGGACTACTCCACGCTGCTGATCATTCTTACACCGCACGTGGTGCGCTCGCCCTACGGGCTTTACCACGGACCTATGATGCGGGTGGACCAGGGCGTTCCTGCGCGGTAAGGCAGCGGCGGCAAATGCAAAAAGGCCCTCCGGGCCGGACCTCGAAATCGAAATCCCAACCGGGAGGGCTGCTTTTCAGGACGCGGTACCTCTACGGTTGAATGCCGTCCAGTTTCTCCTGGTACTCGACGATCTTCTTGAGCGTGTCATAGGGCACGCCTCCGATGGGAACCTGGCGCCCGTTGACCATGAGGGTGGGAGTCTGGTTGATGTTCAGGTCCTGTGCCAGTTGGACCGAGCTCTCCACTTCCTCCGACACGGACGGTGTACTGGCGCATGCGGCCACCTTGGCAGGATCAAGTCCCGCTTTGGTTACCGCACTGTTCAGCGTCAGCGCGGCCCCGTCGGCCGTGGCAAGGCCCTCCTGGCCATCGAACACGGCGTTGGCGAACTGGAAGAACGCGTTACTGCCTGAAATCTTGGTCACGCAAGCGCCGTACTCAGCCGCCAGCTTGGCCTCGGGATGGATGCGCTCCAGCGGATAGCTCTGAAAGACGATGCGAGCCTTGGGAAAGTCCACAGCGAGCTTGTCCATGCTGGCCTGCGCTTCCTTGCAGTGCGGGCACTCGAAGTCGGCGAACTCCACCAGTTCCAGGTCTTTGCTGGCCGACCCCTTGTACGGCCCATTGGCTTTCTCCTGGACCAGCGCGCGATTGGACGCGTAGGGATGATCGCCGAACGGATAGATATCTTCGCCCGCGATGATGTGGCTGGCGTCAGGAAGGACCCAGAAAAGGAAGCCCGAGGGCTTTTCCTTGCCGGTCTTGTCGCCGATATAGACGATGACCTTGCTGAGTCCCTGCACCGGCGTCTTGAGGATGGCCTGGACTTGCCAGATGCGGTTTTCGTCGTAGCCCCAGCTTGACTTCAGGAACGAGTTCACCTGCTCGGTTGTGGGCGTTGCAGCGGTGAAATTCCTTGGATCGGGCTTGGGAAACGTCGGAGCCCCTGAGGGAGCCGGCGCGGTGGGCGTCTGGGTGCTGGATGTTGTTGCGCCCTGTGTCGGCGCGGCGGGAACCTGCTGCTGTGCGGCAGCCTGCAGGGCTGCTGGGTATGCGGCCAGCAGGCCTAAGCTGGCAATACGGCCAATCATACGAATCAAACGTTGTCTCCTTGATCGGGTTGTTTCCATTATCGCTTCCCGGCTCCTGGTGCGCCAGCCCACCTGACGGGGCACCCGCGTACGCGGGAAAACTCCCGGCTCCCCTTATACCTGAACCTTGACGGCGATGGGAAACCTGCGCCCCATGCCGAACGCCTTTGAAGTGACCTTCAGGACGGGGGCGGCCTGCTGTCGCTTGTACTCGGACCGCTCCACCAGACGGACTACCTGTTGGACGAGCGGAAGCGGAAAACCGTGCCGGCGCGCGATCTCCTCCGGGGTCTCGTAGCGCTCTACGTAGTCTTCCAGGATCGGATCGAGCACCTCGTAGGGCGGAAGCGAATCTGTATCCTTCTGGCCCGGCCGCAGCTCCGCCGAGGGCGCCTTCTCAAGGATAGCCGACGGAATGGTCTCTCGCTCGTGATTGAGCCAGCGGCAGACGGCGTAAACGCGAGTCTTCACCAGGTCGCCAATAACCGCCAGCGCGCCCACCATGTCGCCGTAGAGCGTGCAATAACCGACCGCCATTTCGCTCTTGTTGCCGGTGGTGAGCACCAGTGCGCCCAGCTTGTTGGACAAGGCCATGAGAAGATTTCCGCGAATGCGCGACTGAATGTTTTCCTCCGTGATGTCCGGCGGCATGCCGGCGAGGAGCGGCTCCAGCGTGCGCATGTATTCGTGGAAAAGGGCGCTGATCGGGATCAGCTCAAAGCGAATGCCCAGGTTCGCGGCCAGGTGCCTGCTATCGTCCACCGAACCCGGAGACGAGTAGGGGCTGGGCATGCCTACGCCAATCACATTCTCCGCGCCCAGGGCGTGGGTAGCGACGGCGGCTACCAGGGCCGAGTCGATGCCGCCGCTCAAACCCACGATCGCCTTGGTGAATCCGCACTTGCGGACGTAGTCGCGCGTGCCCAGCACCAGCGCGCCCCATGCAGCGGCGGTGTCATCTGAGGCCGGCTCGGCAATGGCCGACGCGGTGAACGGATCGACGACCAGCAGATCCTCGGCGAACGACGCGGCCTGCGCAACCAGTTCGCCGTGGCTGTCCAGCATCAGCGAGGAGCCATCGAAGACCAGGCTGTCGTTTCCGCCCACCTGGTTCGACAGCACCACCGGAATGCCGTCGCGCCGCGCGATCGCCGCAAGCATCTCCCGGCGGACCTCGCGCTTGCCATGCCAGAAAGGCGAGGCCGAGATGTTCACGTGGATCGCCGGCCGCTGCGCCATCAGCTCTTCCATTGGATCGGTGGAGTAGAGCCTCCGCGGCCAGAAATGCTTGTCGTTCCAGGCGTCCTCGCAAATGCTCACGGCAACGCGCAACCCGTCCAATTCCACCACCTTCTGCTCGCGCGCCGCGGAGAAGTAACGCTGTTCGTCGAAGACGTCGTAAAACGGCAGCAGCCGCTTGTGCTGTTCCAAAACGATCTGTCCCTTGTCCATCAGGACGGCGGCATTCACAGCCGGCTTGCCGCTGCCCGCGGGCGCAGGCAGCGCCACGCCCGCCAGCACCGCTGTGGGCAATTCACGCGTGGCTTCAGCCAACTCGTCCACTGCGGCCCTGCATCGCGCCAGGAAGCTCTGCTTTTCAAGAAAATCAGCCGGAGGATAACCGCAGATGCAGAGCTCGGAGAATACCGTGAGCCGTGCGCCCATCTCTGCGGCACGACGGCTCACTTCGATGATCTTTCTCAGGTTTGCGGTAAAGTCCCCGATCGTCGGGTCGATCTGGGCGAGCGCGATCTTCACACTTCCAGTCTAAATCCGAGGAGTTGCCGAGGAAGGGATGCGCGGCTGAGGCGGGCGAGGAGGCGCCGACGCACACGGAAGAGGTTTCGCTGGAGAGCGGACGGCAGTCTCTCACAATGTGGTTCGAATTGGAGCCTTGATCTCCGGATAACTTATTGAATTAAAAGGATCGACCGTCTATTTTTCCCACACTGAAAGACCGGGCGAAAGGATGGGGCACCCCCTGGATCAGCCCCGACCGGCCAGCACTGCACACAGCGTGCGCGCGACGATCGCCAGGTCCAGCCACACGCTCCGGTTCGATCGGTAGATTTCATCGGGCGAGACATAGGATCCCGGCACAGGCCCCAAGCTAGCAGGCACTTTGCACAGGCCGGTCACTCCCGGGGCCGCGTCGAAGCGCCGCAGATTCCGGAGGGTTGCGCCGTCGCACTCGCCGGCGAGCACGAGGCTCGGTCCCACAATACTCATCTCGCCTCGAAGGACGTTGACGAGCTGGGGCATTTGGTTCACGCCGAGCCGGCTGAGAATGCGCCCGCTTTGAGTCATCCGGCCCTCGCTGTCCGTGGTGCGCAGCCGCAGGCGCGCAAATACGCGCGCACCCTTTCCCCAGCACTTGGTTCGCTCGAAGAACGGCCCGCTCGATTCAAGCCGCACCGCCGCTGTCCCCAGGGCCATAAACGGCAGGCCCAAAGCAAGTCCCGTAACAGAGAGTGCAATATCGAAGGCTCGCTTTCCCGGCAGGTCTGCGACAGTCCGGACCTGGCAGCGCGCGGCCCCGCCTGTCCCCTCAGCCGAGGAAAGAATTGCGCGGGCTCTTTGCCATGAATTTGAAGTAGCCATCTTTCTATGCTCGCGACCTCGCTCCTTCGGTATGTCTCGCTTGGAACTCTCCTGCCACATCGACCGACGGAACGCGAAGCGCATCACCAACACTGTCAGTGGTGTGGCCTATAGATTTGAATTCCGAGGGAGACTGACTTGATAATGCCGAACCAGGCCTTAAGAAAATGCAGCCTAAAGTGGGAGGGACTCGCGTCCGAAAGTAGAATTCCAGGTGCATATTGTGGGTCGCACCTGGCGTCCACCACCACCGGAATATCCGAATCAGCTCACCGGCCGTGGGGTCGACATCCATGGAATCGGTTCGACACTTCCAGAATTGCGCGGGGCCCGGCGTTTTGCAAGGGAAATCTGAACGGTTACCTATTAAGAATCGGAAAAGACTCTCATGCCAGTGGTAACCGGTACTCGTCCAGCAGCAGGAATTGCCGGATATTTGGGTCCTTCGACTCCAGGAATTCTTTCAGGGACCCGAAGAATCGCGCCCGCCCTTCGTGCAGGAACAAAACCATGTCGGCGAGCCGCTCGGCAAAGCGCATGTCGTGAGTGACAACGATGCTGGTAAAGCCGAGTTGGTGCTTGAGCCGCTGAATGATGCCTCCAAGCCTGCGTGCAATGATCGGGTCAACCATGGTGGTGGGCTCGTCGTAGAGCACTACCTCCGGCTGCGCCGCCAGCGCGCGCGCGATGGCCACCGCCCTGCGCCGGCCAGTGGACAGGCTCGCCGGCAGCGAATCCCCTACGTCTATGGCGCCCACAAGCTCCAATAGTCTGTACACCACCTGCAGGATCTGGTCCTCTTCCAGGCCCCCTCGCTCGCGCAGCGGAAACGCGACATTCTCCAGCACCGTAAGCGAATCGAAGAGCGCGCCGTTCTGAAATACCATTGTGACCCGCTTGCGAACGGCCTGCATGCCTCCCTCGTCCAGGGCGGTGATCTCCTGCCCGTCCACGCAGATCGATCCCGAATCCGGTTTCAGAAATCCCATCAACATGCGAAGTGAGACCGATTTTCCCACGCCGCTGCGCCCCAGGATGCACAACGTCTGGCCGCGATTGACATGAAAGTTCACACCCTGCAGCGTGGGAGTCTCGCCAAACGAGATGGTCACTTCGCGGAACGCGATTATGGGCAGGGCTTCGCCCGGTTCTCCAGGCTGCGCGTACGTTTCCGGAATGGGCTCTTCGTCCGGCATCTCGTTCCCTTCAGATTATGCGATGCGCCCGGCGAGCGCAGTCGAAGCCCGCGCCAGGTCTTCGCGCGTGTTCACATTCAGGAACCACTGCCATGGCGCCAGCGCGCGCGGATCCGTCACATGTCCGGACTGCGCAAGGACCTCCACTGCAAGCACCCTGACTTCCGGGCCCCGTAGCCGTGCGATCGTCTGAAACGCCGCAAAACACCCCCCGGCTCCCGAATCGAACACTTGTCGGAGGGCCGGAAGCGTCTCAGTGCGGATTACCACCGGACGCGT
>VFSW01010862.1_pt1 | contig 12863 bp, 16 predicted proteins | sample 5358111 | NCBI WGS metagenome assembly VFSW01 (sample SAMN11554181, study PRJNA540505) | mine drainage metagenome | isolation source: sediment from site ElyBrook_90M | place: USA: Ely Copper Mine, Vershire, VT | collected 2017 | reverse complement strand
GACTCGGAACACCTCTTGACAATGTATTTGCGATTCATGTTAAATATTTCATGATTTGATAATCAAAACGGAGCACGAAATGGCTACGACAGCACCACGCCGCCCGTCATTCATTCCCTCGCTCGTCTACAAGGACAACCGCGCGGCGCTCAAATGGCTGCAAAGCGCATTCGGATTTGAGGCGAGTGAAGTGCTGACCGACGCCAACGGCAACATTGCTCATGCCGAGATGAGTCATGGCGACGGCGTCGTCATGATCGGCAGCGAGTGGGCCGATTGGACCAGGAGCCCGGCATCGCTGGGCGGGGCGAACACGCAGCGTGTCCATGTGCGCATCGAACGCGACATCGACGCGCATTGCGCCCGGGCGCGGCAGGCGGGTGCGGTCATCGTGATGGAACCCGCCGACCAATTCTACGGCGAACGGAGCTATATCGCCGCCGATCTCGAGGGTCATCACTGGACCTTCTCGCAACCGGTCAAGCACGTCTCCAACGAAGATATGGAGAAGGCGAGCGGCCTCAAGTTCGAGAAACTGACGTGACCGCCCGCAATCTTGACCGCACGCTCGCCGCGCTCGCCGATCCCCATCGCCGCCGCGTCGTCGATCTCCTGCGCGAACGACCCCGGCGCGCCGGTGAACTCGCCGAAACCGAGCAGATATCCTTCCCCGCCATGAGCCGCCACTTGAAGACTCTGCGGGCGAGCGGGCTTGTCGAAGAAGACCGCGACGAGTTCGACTCGCGCGTTCGCATATATCGCTTGAGCAACGAGCCAATGGCCGATCTGAAAGCGTGGCTTGAAGAGACCGAAAGACTGTGGACGTGCCAACTCGCGGCATTCCGGAGCCACCTGCAAAAGACCAGGAAATGACATCGAAGGTCTATGTTTCGTTGCGGGTACCAGCCGACCCTCTGCGGGCCTTCGAGGCATTCACGCAGGAAATCGCATCGTGGTGGCAGCCGAGCAGCCTCTTTCAAATAACACCGCGCGGCGACGGCAAACTCGCCTTCGAGCCGGGCGTCGGCGGCCGGCTGTTCGCGACACTCCGAGGGGGCCGGGAATTCGAGATCGGGCGCATTTCGGTTTGGGAACCCGGCAAGCGTCTCGTCTTCACGTGGCGGCAGGCGACCTTCACGCCGGAACAGTCGACGGAGGTCGAAGTGCATTTTGAGGCGGTCGGCGAAGAAACCCGCATATCAATCGAACACCGGGCTTGGGACGCTATTCCGCAAGAGCACGTCGCGCGTCACGGTTTTCCAGAATACGCAACGCTTCAGCATGTCGCCGGCTGGTGGCGCATCTCGCTTGGTTCGCTCAGAGACCGCCTCGCGGTGTAAGGGAGGACAAGGACTGCCATTTCCGGCGACGGCGTGCTTCGTTCAATCAAACGGGCAGAAACGGCGCATTTCGGCCGTCCGGGATGACAGGGCGTCTAGAATTCCACCGTAATCCTCAGGGGTTCCGCGCGCCTGTTCCATCGTTAATGCGCCCTGTCTTGAAACCGCCCAAAATATCGTCCACGTAGCGGCGACATGGGAAACGGCGTCCGGGAGTTCATGGAAATGCTGAGCCACGCGGCCGAGGCGTTGGGCGCATGGATCGCCAAGCATCGCCGCGGACTCACCAAGATCGGCGTCGCGCTCGCCGTCGTCATCGGCGGGCCGATTCTCGCTTTATATATGCTGCCGTCGGTGCTCTCGCCCTTCGCCCCGACGCTCGACCTGCATCAGGACCTCTACACCCTCAACCGGCCGGTGGCCTACACCTTCCTCGACGCCCAGGGCAACGTGGTGGGGCGGCGCGGCGCCATCGTCGGCGAGCGGCTGACGCTGAGCCAGATGCCGCCCTATCTGCCGGCCGCCTTCATCGCCATGGAGGACCGCACCTTCTATTCGAACCAGGGCATCGATCCGCGGGGCGTGCTGCGCGCGCTGTGGGCCGACATCCGCGCCCGGCACTGGGTCGCCGGCGGCTCCACCATCACCCAGCAGACCGCCAAGATCCTGTTCACCAATTCCGCGCGCAACGTCTCGCGCAAGGTGACCGACGTGCTCGACGCGGTGGCGCTCAACAAGTCGCTGAGCAAGGCGCAGATCCTGGAACTCTATCTCAACCGGCTCTATCTCGGCTCGGGCGCCTATGGCGTGGACGGCGCCTCGCATGTCTATTTCGGAAGGTCGGCGCGCGACCTTTCGCTGGCGCAGGCGGCGATGCTGGCGACGCTGACGCGCGCGCCCTCCGCCTTCTCGCCGCGGCGCGATCTGGCAAGCGCCCAGCAGCGCGCCGATACGGTGCTCGACGCCATGGTCGACACCGGCGCCATCACCCGGGAACAGGCCGACGAAGCGAAGGCCCATCCGGCGGTCATCACCGACCGCACGCGGGAAGACGCGCGCAACTTCTTCCTCGACACCGCCGCGGACGACGCGCACACGCTGGTCGGCGACAAATATGCCGGCGACCTCGTCGTGCACACGACGATGGAACCGAAAATCCAGGACGCCGCGCATCTCGACGCGGTGAAGGTGATCGACGGCCGGCAGGGCCGGCGCGACCGCGCCCACGAGGCGGCGGTGGTGGTGATGAAGCCCGACGGCGCGGTGGCGGCGCTGCTCGGCGGCACCGACTACGACGAGAGCACCTACAACCGCGCCACGCTGGCGCACCGCCAGCCCGGCTCCGCCTTCAAGCCTTTCGTCTATCTGGCGGCGCTGGAAGCGGGCCTGACGCCGTGGGACGAGCGCACCGACGGACCGATCGACATCAACGGCTGGCAGCCGACCAATTACGGCGGACGCGACTACGGCACGATCACCCTGGCCGACGCGCTGGCGCATTCCGTCAACCGGGTGACGGCGGAAGTGGCGCAGGAAGTCGGCATTCCCGCCGTCATCGAGGCGGCGCAGCGCTGCGGCATCACCTCGCCGCTGGCGCCCAACGCCTCGCTGGCGCTGGGCACCAGCGACGTGACGCCGCTCGAACTGACCGCCGCCTACGGCGCCTTCGCCTCGGGCGGCTACAAGGTGACGCCCTATCTGGTGACCGAAGTCGACAGCGCCGACGGACGGGTGCTCTACAAGCGCGAGGCGCCCGAACCGCGCCGCATCATCGCCGATCACGTCGACCGCGATCTCCTCGCCATGATGTACGACGTGGTGACGGAAGGAACCGGACGCGGCGCCGCGCTGTGGGGACGCGAAGCGGCGGGCAAGACGGGCACCACGCAGGACTACCGCGACGCCTGGTTCGTCGGCTTCACCACCGACTACGTGACCGGCGTGTGGGTGGGCAACGACGATTCCGCGCCGATGCGCGGCGTGGTCGGCGGCAGCCTGCCGGCGGAAATCTGGCGCATGGTGATGACCACCGCGGAAAAGGGATTGCCGGCGCGGCCGCTCGACCGCTCGCCGGAAGGCGTGCCGGTGGACGACTCGCTGTCGGCGTCGGGATTGCCGCTGGGACCGGGCAACGAGGAAGCGGGCGGCGCCGTGGTGGCGGGGCAGCAGCAACAGCAGCAGCAACAACAACAGCCGCAGACCTCCGATCAGCACGGCAGCTTCTGGGACTGGCTGTTCGGTTCCGACAGCAAGAAGCCGCCGCAAAATCCGCCGCCGCCGCCGGGCGGCGACGACAGCGGGAATTAGGGAACCCGCAAATCCCAGTCTAATTCAACTTGAGAAAATCTCCGCGAACCGGCGCTTGCCCGCTCACCACGGAAGCCGTCGACATCTTTTCCCGCACGCCGTCGATGCGAATCGTGCCGATCTTCTCCAGATCCACGTCCAGAACCGCGCCGGTCGCAGGGTCTGTGAATACCTTGCCCTTGCGATACGCGGTGAGGATCAATCCCGATCGGACGTTCCGATCCGTTCCTGCATTGAGATAGATTTTGGCGTCACTCGCATCGACGACCAGCGCCGACCAGGGAACGTCCCTCATGCCCGCCGCGATCTGCTCCACGGCCTTGACGATGGCGTCTTGGGCCGCTTGGCCTATGGGCGAATTTTGAAACGCGGAACCGCCCAGCGCGGCACCATTATGTGTATCGACCACCGTTGCATTGGCGCTGGTCGAACTCGCGGTCCCTTGCGCGCTGGACGTCGATATGACCTGGCCCGTGGCGGTGTCGACCAGGCGCAGGGAAATCTCCAGCACCGCGTGCGACCTCTTCACGCCCGCTTCTCCGCCGAAAAGCGATCCCAGAGGAAGGCCGCCGACCGCCAAGCTGCCGCCGCCGGCTGCCGGTTCGTACTTGGTCACGGCACCGCGCACGATGGCGCTGGCGCCGATGAGCTGGCCGGTCTTGGCCGCCGTTTCCGAGGTGGTGCCTGCCGCCGTGCCGAGCGCCTGTTCCGATTGGATGCTCGCCATCCCCGGGCGCTCGACCACGACGAAGCGGCCGTCCTTGACCAGAGCGTCGGTCAACATGGCCGTCAGGCCGTCCGCCGTCACGGATCCGCCGACCGCTTCGGCCGCCTGGAACTGATCGACGGACACGGTCTTTTTCAGGCCGTCATAAGAGGCCGATTGGTCCGCCGCCGCGGCCGATCCGGCGGCCATCGCCAGACCGAGCGCGAGCGTCACGCCCGCGAACATGCGAGGCATCATGGTCAGACTTCCCCCTCTAATGCGTGAACCGCCACCGCGATGCAGCCGACGACACGGGGACTGCCAGTCACCGTATCGCCGTGTGCGCCTCGCACGCAGACCGACCTGCGGCGTCCCCGTTGGTCAGCGTCTCAATCGCACGACACCATCTTGACGCTCACATTGTCGATCTCCGGTCCCGCGCCCACCGGATTGGCATTGGTGGTGGTACTCGTGAACGCGATCGTTGTCGTCGGGCCGGTGCTGGCAAAGGTGAAATTCTCAGGCAGCCAAGTGCCGGGCGCGGTCGGAGGACTATGCGTAAAGGTGAATGTCTGATTGCCGGCATGCGCGACCAGCGTGGCCGGCTGCTTTTGCAGCATGTGGTGACGCGACATCGAGAAATCCACCCGGTACCTCGGCGTGCAGGTGTCAAAGGTCTGACTGATCGCGCCCACGTTTGTGCCGTTCAGATCGACGCAATTGCCGCTGCCGCCTGCGCAAGACGTTTGAGCCGGGGCGGTGCCGTAATCGATATTGCCGGAGGTCACTTTCCACGGCCCAACGGTTCCGTTGGTCGGAATGTTCACATAGCCGGGATGGCCCGGAGTTTCGAAATTTCCGTCGGCGAACGGCGCCGCCATGACGACGCTCGGAACACTCGCCAAGATCAGACACGCGGCACCAGAAAGAAGAATGGATAATCTGCGCATTGAGGCCTCCCCAAATTGTTATGGCGCGATTGACAAGCGGCTCCACCACCGGTTCGTCGATCACCACCTTCTGGAGCTAGCGCATGTTCTCAAATTAATAGCAAATAAAGTTGGGCTCTATGCGCGATTTCGTCACGGCTCCACGCAAATATGCACTTTACAACTCGAGATTTAAAAAAAGAACATTGGACGCCACTTGTTATAAATAGTTGACGTATAGTTATCTTGTGTATTTTCATGTGCAGATTCTTTTGTCATTACACTGTGATTATTGTATCATTTGAAAATTCGATCCCCGCCCGGCACGTTCTCGCCGTTGCGAAAAAGCCCGGCGTAAGTGCTGCGGCGCATCTTTGCGGGACTGGCTGTTCGGTTCCGACAGCAAGAAGCCGCCGCAAAATCCGCCGCCGCCGCCGGGCGGCGACGACAGCGGGAATTGATCCGTACAGGCCTTCAATCGCATGGCGGAATTTCCGCGTTGCAGACAATGCGCGCGGGCGCATTTGCGACAGCGCATTGGCGAAAGACAACGCGGCGCGGCGTATCCGGCGTCGAAGGCGCCGTGCTATGCGTCGCGGCAAGCGGGGTTCAACAACGGAGATGATGATGCGTAAAACCATTCATTTCGCGATGGCCCTGGGCTTCCTGGGAACCCTCGCCTGCGCCGGTGCGGCCATGGCATTCACCGGACAGAATTTGTCCAAAGACGCCAAGATCACGATGGCGGAGGCGACAAAGATCGCGCTGACGAGGCAGCCCGGCACCGTCACCGACCGCGAACTCGAACGCGAATCCGGCGGCAGCGGCCTTCGCTATTCCTTCGACATCAAGAGCGGAAGCGTCACCCATGAAGTGGGCGTGGACGCCAAGACGGGAGAAGTCCTCGAGGATTCCGTCGAAGGCAAGAACCCGGACTGATCGCCGGCGGGGTTCCCTTCAAGACGCAGGAGACGTGGGCCCCCCGCAACCCCCCCGGTGCGGCCCCCCCCCGCCGGCACCCGGCGCCCCCGCAGAGCGGGTGGCCCGCGGCGGGGAACAAAAGGAAAGGCCACGCCACACATGAAAACGCGGTGTCGTGGCGTCGATGCCGGAAAGAAGGCCGGAACGCCGCATCGCAACGCCCCGGTCTCGCCTCACAAACGCCCGCGCCTTAGGGATTGAAGTGATAGCTGACGCCCGCCAGCAGCAGGTGGTCGGAGAAATGCTGGTTGCCCATCAGAGCCGGAGCGGAGAACTTCGCCGCTTCGCTCTGGGTGAAGCGGTATTCGGTGAACAGCGCGTAGTTGCGGCCCAGATTCTCGCGCAGACCCGCTTCGAGCTGATAGGCGGGTTTCCAGATGTCGCCGCCCGACAAGCCGTTGATCGAACCGCCGACATTCTCAAAGCCGAGGCCGGCGCCGACATAGGGCGTGATCGGCCAGTCGGAGGAGAGATCGTAGGTGGCGTTCGCCATCAGGCTGGTGGATTGCAGATGACCGCTGGTCAGCGCGCCGTTGAGGCGGTCGAGGCCGGAGAGCTGGTGGATGGAGTCCAGTTCGTAGCGCCAGCCATTGCCGGCGTCGTAACCGACGGCGCCGCCATACGCGTAGCCCGCGTCGAAGCTGCTGCGCGCCGGGTTCGTGGTGCTCGTCATCCTCAAATCGGGCAAAAGCGAGGCGCCGAGGGCACCCGAAACATACCAGCCCTGATCGGACGCCATCGCCGCTCCGCTGCTTGCGGCGATCGCGAGGCCTGCGGCAACCAATAGATATTTTTTCATACGCCTACTCCTGATGTTTTACACGCACCCCCCTTTCCCGTACCGCTTGAACATAAGCATCGAATGTCACCGCAACTTTTCCCGGGCATCACAAAGCTGTAACGCGCGCGGCGAAATCGCTTCTTCCGCGACACTTTGAGCGTTTGCTCGCGTGAAGAATTTTTCAGATGACGAAGGCAACATTCCGGAAAAAAGAAACTTGTCCGCAGACGCATTAATTTCGCGTCAGAGACTTGCGGCGGCCCGATGCGATGCCCATTTGAGCGCGTAGGTCTGTCGCCGCGGGAACGCCGTGCCGGATTGGGTCAATCAGCGCGTCGGCAGAGAAGCGGCGGTCGAGCACAGTGCGGCCATCGTGGCGCCACCCTCGGTGTCGGGGTCGAGGGGCTTTGCCGCTTGCCAGCCGCCGGGAAGTTTCTTGGTCTCGCGATAATAAAGCGCCATGGTGGAATGGGCGCAATCAAGGCGCTCGAGCATCATGTCGTCCTTGGCGCCGGAGCATTGTTTCTCGGGACCGGCGAAGCAGGTGTTGACGTAGAGAAGCTGCGTCTTGGCTTCGACATAGGCGCTGTCGCGATCATACAGGATGAAACTCGCACCCGGCGCCATCAACCAGTTCTCCGCCGCAGCATTCGTCGCCGTGAAGGCGAACAGCGCGCAAGCGATCACTGCATAGTTCCGCATGATATCCCCCTGTTTGCAGATGCGCCCGTGCCGGGCGGCAGCCACGTCGTCACTTCACGTTGTGCGCGACGCGGATCTCGTAGCCGACCTTGCCCGGTGCGTCGTCGTCCACATACGTATCGATCGTGACCCAGGTGTCGGACGGGCCGTCCCATTCCATATTGTAGGTATTCGGATCGTCGCCCGGATTGATGTACGGCTTGTCCTGATAGCCCGCCGCCTTGAGCACCGGCGAGAACGTCTTGATGAGCGAGACGGCGACGTCGTCGCCGGCTCCGGCCCGGCTGCCGCCGAATTTCACTTCCCAGAATTCCGGATATTTGTCGTGGGCGGCGGTGTCTTCCAGGATGAAGACATTCGGACAGAACTGCTCGGCGTCCGGAGTGAGTTTGTATTGATAGCCGCCGGGCCACGAGGGAGCGCCCTTGATCCCGTCGAAGTTCGCCGGCGCGTAGGGCAGGAGAAACTTCAGCAGTTCGACCGTCGGCTTGTCGCAATGCGCCTGCGCCGGAACGGCTGCGAGCGCGCAGGCCATCAACATCCATTTTCGCATGAAAATCCCCCCGGACCACATCGCGATCATGACACATGCCGGGCCGGTTGCGAACAGCTCTGATGCTGCCGCAGGGGATGGGCGGCTTCCGCGCGCCCGTGCTATGCTGCGCGCGGGGAGCGGCGGACAATGGCGATACGTCTGGCGTTGAAGGCACTTGCGGCGGCGGTCGTCGGGATCGTGGCCGGATTGCTGCTGACCTGGGCGAGCGTTTCCGCCGTCCGCTTCGGCATCGTGCAGGACGGCCCGTGGCGCACCAGCCTTGCGGTCGGCAACGCGCAGAGTTCGCCCTATCTGCGCGCCTATGTGGCGGTGCACGGACTGTTCGCGCTCAAGCGCAGCGAGGCGATCTACTACACGGCCGCGCGCGACAGCGACGGCGACCGGCTGAGCGGCGCCTGCATCTACAGCATCGTGGGGCGCGATCCCGACGCGCGCTGGTGGAGCATCACCGCCTACGGGCCGGACGACTTCCTGATCCCCAATCCGGCGCGGCGCTATTCGGTGTCGACGGACTCCATCATGCGGCGCGGCGACAACAGCTTCGTCGTCGCCGTGTCGCGCGCCCAGGGCGGCGTCAACTGGATCGCGGTCGGCCGCGGCCCGTTCAGCCTGACCTTGCGGCTCTATCTTCCCGGCGCGGCCGTGGCGGCCGATCCGGCGAAGGCGGCGCTGCCGGCCATCCGCAGGGAATCGTGCCGATGAAGGCGTTCTTCGCACGCAACTGGATGTTCGCGGCGATCGCCGCCGCCGTCGCGCTGATCGTGCACGCGGTCACGCTGGTGGAACTGCCGGGCGCCGTGATGGCGAACACCCTCGAAACGCTGACGGCGAGCGCCGGCTACAACACGATCCGTCATGCCGGGCGCGCCGACGCGGAGTCGCGCAAGATCGTGCGGCCGAGCCCCGACCTGCTCTATTCGGTGTGTCCCTTCGATCTCGACCGGGCGAACGGCGCGCTGCGCGTGCACGCCCTGGTGCCGGGCGGCACCTACTGGTCGGTGTCGGTGTTCGACGCCTATACCAACAACATCTTCGTCGAGAACAACCGGCAGGCGCGCGGCGGCAAGGTGGATTTCGTCATCGTCGGACCGAAGAGCGGACTGATCGACGACGGGCGCGGACGCCCCCAAGTCTATTCGCCGACCACCAAGGGCGTCGTGCTGTTCCGCACCCTGATCGACGACGAGGCTAATCTGCCGGAGATCGACGCTTCGCGAAGGCAGGCGGGCTGCGCGCCGGACGGGGGGATGTGAGGGGCTCCTTTCGTCCCGTTTGCGGGGGAAGAAAGATGAATCGACGGCCGCGGATCGCTTGAAGAAAAGCACACACAAATAGAAGATGCGGCAAATCGATCCGGCAAGGTCACGATGGAGAAACCATGAAACGCCTTCTGCTTCTTCTCGGATTCGCCATCGCGTGCGCAGCGCCCGCCGCGGCCGCGCCGAAACTCACGCGCATCGTCTTCGTCACCGACTGGAAGGCGCAGGCGGAACATGGCGGCTTCTACGAGGCGCTGGCGCTGGGCCTCTACAAGCAGCGCGGCCTCGACGTGCGCATCCGCGAGGGCGGGCCGAGCGTGAACGTGCCGCAGATGATCGCCGGCGGGGCGGCGGATTTCGGCATCGGCTCGAACAGCTTCGTGGCGCTCAACCTGGTGAAGGAAGGCGTGCCGGTGCGCGCCATCATGGCCGTGTTCCAGAAGGACCCGGCGATCCTGATGACCCATCCGCGCCCCGACGTGAAGAAGCTCGCCGACATGAAGGGCAAACCGATCATGCTGGGCGACACCGCCACGGTGACGATCTGGCCCTGGCTGAAGGCGAAATACGGTTTCTCGGATTCGCAGATCCGCAAATACACCTTCAACCTCGCGCCGTTCCTGGTGGACAAGAGCGCCATCCAGGAAGGCTACCTGACCAGCGAGCCGTTCACCGTGGAGCAGACGGCGCATTTCAAGCCGCAGGTCTTCCTGCTCGCCGACAACGGCTATACCAGCTACGGCAATCTGGTGCTGGTGCCGCAGAAATGGATCGACAGGAAGCCGGCGGCGGTGCAGGCCTTCTACGACGCCACGCGCGACGGCTGGCGCCATTATCTCGACGGCGATCCGCGGCCGGCGAACGCGCTGATCAAGCGCGACAATCCCGACATGACCGACGCCGTCATCGCCCAGGCCATCGCCAAGATGAAAGCCTACGGCATCGTCGAATCCGGCGACACCAAGGCGTTCGGCATCGGCGCCATGACGAACCCGCGCTGGAAGAACTTCTTCAACACCATGAGCGCGCAGGGGCTGTATCCCAGGACCATGCCCTACGAGAAGGCGTATGACCTGACCTTCATGCGGAATGCGCCGCAGTATTTCGAATGAGGTAGCCAAGCAATCGCCTCCCCCGTTGTGGGGAGGCCGAAACGCGCAGCGTTTCGGGTGGGGGGCGGTGTATGTTCAAGCGTGCCGACCGCGAAAAGATCACGCAAGCCCGGCGCTTCAGACGCGATGCGACCGATGTTGAAAAACGGCTTTGGTGGAAGCTTCGCGAATTGAACGAACAAGGCTGTCATTTTCGCCGTCAGGCACCGTTCAGGGCTTATGTGTTGGACTTCGTCGAACCTCACAAGGGACTTGTCATCGAACTGGACGGCGGGCAACACGACGAGCCGGAGCAACACGCGCATGATCTGCGGCGCGACCGCTTCCTCGCGAGCCAAGGTTATCGGACATTACGGTTTCGGAATCTGGATGTGCTGGATAACATCGACGGCGTTATGGAACAGATCATCAAAGAACTGGACGTGTCCCAACATCGCCCCCCACCCGACCGGCTTCGCCGGTCGACCTCCCCACAAAGCGGGAGGTGATTCATGTTGCTCTCCCTCCGCGACGTGTCGAAGTCCTTTGCCTCGGGCACGCAGGCGCTGGCGGGGTTGAACCTTGAGGTCGCCGACGGCGAATTCCTGTCGCTGGTGGGGCCGTCGGGTTGCGGCAAGTCGACGGCGCTGCGGCTGATCGCGGGACTGATCGCGCCCGACAGCGGCACGGTGCAGTTCGCCGGCGACAAGCCGGAAACCGCCTTCGTCTTCCAGGAGCCGACGCTGATGCCCTGGGCGGACGCGCTGGCGAATGCGCGCCTGGCGCTCGATCTCGAAGGCGTGAAACGCGGCGAAGCGGAAGCGCGCGCCGCCGAGGCGCTGGCGCGTGTCGGGCTGAAGGGGTTCGCGCAGGCTTTCCCGCGTGAACTGTCCGGCGGCATGAAGATGCGCGTGTCGATCGCGCGGGCCATTGCCGCGAAACCGAAATTGCTCCTGATGGACGAACCGTTCGCCGCGCTCGACGAGCCGGCGCGCCAAGCGCTCAACGACGATCTGCTTACGTTGTGGCGCGAGGACGGCATGACCATCGTGTTCGTCACCCATTCCGTCTACGAGAGCGCTTATCTTTCGACGCGCGTGGCGGTGTTCTCGGCGCGGCCTGGGCGCGTGGTGGAGGAGATCGCGCTGAAGCCGCCTGTGAGGCGCGACGAAGCGTATCGCCTGACGCCGGAGTTCGCGCAGGCGGCGGGACGGATTTCGGTGGCGCTGAAGGAGAAGGTGAGCTGAGGATTACGCCGCATTCTTACCCTCCCCTTGAGGGAGGGTCGGATTTGGATACGTGCGACAGCACGGAGACAAATTCGGGGAGGGGTGGAGCGTCGACACGACCCCTCCCCGAAATTTGTTCGCAGAAGGTGCTCACAAATTTCGACCCTCCCTCAAGGGGAGGGTGGAGTCTTTGCATATGACTGCTGCATTTAAATACCTGCTTCCTGCCCTCCTCGGCATCGCGGTGCTCGCCGCGTGGCAGATCGCGGTGCGGGCGCTGGACGTGCCGGTCTATCTGGTGCCGGCGCCGAGCGATATTGCGAGCGCCTTCGCCGGGAACTTCGCCAGCCTGATGGCGTCGCTGTGGGCGACGCTGCAGGTGACGCTGATCGCCTTCGTGCTGGCGGTGATCGGCGGCGTGGGGCTGGCGGTGATCTTCAGCCAGAGCCGCACGGTGGAGAACACGCTGTATCCCTATGCGGTGGCGCTGCAGGTGACGCCGGTGGTGGCGATCGCGCCGCTGATCCTGATCTGGGTGGGCTATGACCGCATCGAGCTGGCGCTGATCCTGATCGCGTTTCTGGTGTCGTTCTTCCCGATCCTGTCGAACACCACGCTGGGCCTGAAATCGGCCGACCACAATCTGATCGACCTGTTCAAGCTCTACGGCGCCAGCCGCTGGCAGATTTTGCGCCGCCTGCAATTGCCAAGCGCCCTGCCCTATCTGCTCGGCGCCATGAAGATCGCCGGCGGGCTGGCGCTGATCGGCGCGGTGGTGGCGGAGTTCGTCGCCGGCTCGGGCACCGCGACGGGCCTGGCCTGGCGCATCATCGAGGCGGGCAACCGGCTGGAGATCGCCAAGATGTTCGCCTGCCTCGCCTTGCTGGCGGCGCTGGGCATCGCGATTTTCGCGGCGCTGTCGGCGCTGGAATACGCGCTGCTGCGCCGGTGGCACGAGAGCGCGTTGAAAAAGCAGGGATAG